>OEQM01000028.1_pt1 | contig 71122 bp, 90 predicted proteins | sample 1539771 | NCBI WGS metagenome assembly OEQM01 (sample SAMEA3891240, study PRJEB23780) | metagenome | biome: terrestrial biome; feature: animal house; material: water of meat washing | place: Italy | collected 2015-05-12
CCTGATACAGATAATAGGACCGTATTGGGCTATACATCAAATAGATGGTCTGTTGTATATGCAGCAACGGGGACAATAAGCACCTCCGATGAAACACTGAAGGTAAAAACCCCAGCAACAAACGAGAGTGCGGAAAGAGAGGCGGCTAATGAAATTCGTAAGAATATTATTCGCTACAAATTCACTGACGCTATAGAACTTAAGGGGAAAGCATCTGCACGAATTCACTTTGGCGTAGGTGCTCAAACAGTTGGTTCTATTCTTATCAAGCACGGGCTTACACCAGAAGACTATGCATTCTGGTGTAAGGATGAGTGGGAAGAATCCACTGAAGTAAGCATTAACCCAGAAACTTTAGAAAAGGTTATAACTGTCAAACCGGCAGGTGTACGTTATGGTATTCGTTATGAAGAACTTATTATGTTCTTAATGGCATACCCAACCTAAGTTAATACTCTATATAACCCCTCCTAGGAGGGGTTATTTTTACACAGCCTCCCATACTTCCGTTTTTCATAGTAGTATCTGGTTTGTCGTCTTCAGACACTTAGGCCCAGTATGGGAATTTTTACATAGAGCTAATGGTACTTTTATGAATGAATCAGGTGAGCTGCTACTAGTCAGACTAGAGGAAAGATTGAAAACTTTGTCTGAGAACCAGTCACAAGACAAGCGTGATAGAGAGAAGCTAGACGAGACACTTAGTGAACTCAAAGACTCTATCAATAATATGGGGAATAGGCTTAAGAATGTGGAGGACAGTCTAGCTAAGAGTGAACCTACCATCGAAGAGTTCATCACCATTAAACATAAAGTTGCTGGTGCTGGAATTTTTGGTAAGTGGGTATGGGCTGGGGCAGGTGCAATTATTGGTGTATTGGCTGCTGCAAGACGGGAGATATTCGCATGGTTCGCAGGCTAAAAAGAAAGTTTGAGTTAGTACCTAACTGGAAGAAGTCATGGAAGTGGGCATCCGTTCAGATTAGTACGCTTGGTTTAATTCTATTTTCTGCTGTAGATATAATCCAACCAATGATGACAGGATTACCTCGTCATATCCTGGATGATATTCCCCATGGTTCCAATATTGCAATCGCACTGTTTGCCTTAAACATCATAGGTAGATTAATACGATTCCGTCCAAAGGAAAATTCTCATGAAAGCTAAACAGAAACTTGCTGCAAAAGGTGGTGCAGTGGGAGGAGTTGTCGCTGCTATTCTGGGGGCAGTGTTCTATATGGAAGGGGGTTATGTAAACAATCCTCATGACCCAGGTGGGGAAACTAATCATGGTATTACCCATTCAGTGGCTAAGTCTCATAAAGAAGTTCTGGCTACCGAGTATGGTTGGGATGGTTCCATGAAGGGTTTATCTAAAGAGATGGCTGCTGAGATATACATTGATGACTACGTACTCAAGCCTAACTACGTAGCCTTCGCTGATATATCCCCTGCTGTAACACATAAACTGGTTGATGCTGGTGTTAACACTGGTGTAACCAGACCAGCTAAATGGTTGCAGCAATCCCTTAATGAAATGTCCCGTAATGGCAAAGACTACCCTAAAGTACAAGTTGATGGTAAAGTCGGTGCAGGTACTGTTAATGCATATAAAGCATTACAGAAAAAACGAGGCAAAGTTGCAGCATGTAAGGTAATGATTAAGCTACTTGATGCTAAACAACTGAACCACTACACCTCATTGAACATGCCAGACTTTACGTATGGTTGGGTAGCTAACCGAATCGGCAATGTGCCACTGGAGGCATGTAATGAAGATGCTAATCTCTAAAGGTTGGCCTTATCTTCTGGTGGTGGTCCTTGGGGCCACCATTTACTTTTGGGGCAATTCCAATGGGCAGTCTGCTGTCCAAAAGAAATGGGATGCCCAAAAGGTTGAAGACCAAAAGGCAACACAAAAATTACAGGACAAATACAATGCTCTCCAAAGAAACCATAGTTATGAAGTCGGGTTACTCACTTCCCGGTTGCAGACGGCTGAGAGTAATTACGCAAGCGAGCTTGCTCGCGTTAGCAGTGATTACGACAGCCGGATGCAACAGTCTGAAAGACGAGCATCGGTATATAAACGTCAAGCCGAAGCCGGAACCCTTGAGTGTAGAAGTCTTGCAAGCCATGCAGCCAGACTCGACAATAGTCTTGAAGAAGGCAGACGTTTGGTTGAAGAACTCCGGGCAACTGTTAGACTCCGTGACAACCAACTAATTGAGTTGGGTAAACAAATTCAGGCTGACCGTAAACTTTTTGAACAGGAATAACTATGGAACACCAAGACACTTTTAAGCCTTTACCAGACCCGGCTCAATCAGAGAAGTTAACGGACTGGAAGAAGGAACCAAGTATCCAATTACTGAAAGGTGATCTGGAATCTGCTAAACCTGCTCACGATGCAATCATGGCTCAGATTCGTGAGTGGAATGACTTAATGGAAGTTAAGGGTAAGGCCAAACCTCCGAAGGTAAAGGGACGATCACAAGTCCAACCTAGACTGGTTCGCCGTCAGGCAGAGTGGCGATATGCTCCATTATCTGAGCCGTTCCTCTCATCTAACAAACTCTTTAAAGTAACTCCTGTTACTTTTGAAGATGAGTTAGCTGCACGTCAGAATGAATTAGTTCTTAACTACCAATTCCGTACCCAACTTAATAAAGTAAAACTGGTAGATGATTACGTACACAGTGTCGTAGATGATGGCACTGGTATTGCTCGTATTGGTTGGGAACGTAAGACTGTTAAGATTAAAACAGAAACACCAGTCTTCCAGTTGTATCCAATTGAGAACCAGGAACAGGCAGATGTTCTTCAACAGGCTTTACAGCTTCAGGCAGAGAATCCTCGTGAGTATGATGAAACAATGCCCGAAGATATTAAGGAAGCTGTTAACTACTTCAATGAAACTGGAGAAGCTACTTATGCAATCCAGACTGGAGTTACTGAAGTAGAGGTAGAGAAGGCACTGGTTAACAGACCTACTGTTGAAATGCTTAATCCTAATAACGTAGTTATTGACCCAAGTTGTAATGGTGATTTGGATAAGGCTCTGTATGCAGTTATCTCCTTTGAGACATGCAAGGCAGACCTCATGAAGAACAAAGACCGTTATCACAACTTAGATAAGATTGACTGGGAAAGTTCTAGCCCTATGACTGACCCAGACCATGAAAGTAAAACCCCAAGTGACTTCCAGTTTAAAGATGCACTACGTAAGAAAGTTGTTGCTTACGAGTACTGGGGATTTTACGACATCAATGATGATGGTTCTTTGGAACCCATTGTTGCTACCTGGATTGGTTCTACCCTTATTCGTATGGAGAAGAACCCATTCCCTGACGGTAAATTACCTTTAGTAGTTGTTCCTTACATGCCACGTAAACGAGAACTCTTTGGCGAAGCTGATGCTGAACTGCTAGGTGATAACCAAGCAATTCTTGGTGCAACTATGCGTGGGATGATTGACCTGTTAGGTCGAAGTGCAAATGGTCAACGTGGTTATCCTAAAGGGATGTTGGATACACTAAACCGTCGTCGATATGACGATGGACAAGACTATGAATACAACCCAATGCAGGGCAATCCTAGTCAGGCCATTATGGAACATAAGTTCCCTGAATTACCTCAGTCGGCAATAGTAATGACCCAGATGCAAAACCAGGAAGCAGAATCCCTAACTGGTGTTAAAGCATTCTCCGGTGGTGTAACTGGTTCAGCTTATGGAGATGTAGCTGCTGGTATTCGTGGTGCACTTGATGCAGCATCCAAGCGAGAGATGGCAATTCTTCGTCGATTAGCTAAGGGTATGGCAGACATTGGCACTAAGATTTGTGCAATGAATGCTGTGTTCTTATCTGAGAAAGAAGTAGTACGTATTACTAACGAGCAGTATGTAGAGATTAACCGTGAAGACCTTAAAGGCAACTTCGACATTGAGGTTGATATTAATACTGCTGAAATTGATAACCAGAAATCCCAGGACTTGAGCTTCATGGTTCAAACATTAGGTAATACGGTTGACCAGACTATTACGTTATCCCTTGTAGCTAAGATTGCAGAACTTAAACGTATGCCAGACCTTGCACATGAATTACGTACATGGCAACCGCAACCAGACCCCATGGAAGAACAGCTTAAGCAATTGGCAATTCAGAAAGCACAGCTTGAGAATGAAGAGCTGCAAAGTAAGATTGCACTCAATATGGCTAAGGCTAAAGAGGCTGCTTCTAGTGGTGACCTTAAAGACCTGGATTATCTGGAACAGGAATCTGGTACTAAACATGCTCGTGATATGGAAAAACAAAAAGCACAATCTCAAGGAAACCAGAACCTTCAGATAACTAAGGCGTTGACAACACCTACTAAAGAAGGTGAAACTACCCCCAACATATCTGCTGCTGTTGGATATAACGCTTTGACTAACGGGAACTCTATACCAGAACGTGACTTAGCTGCACAACAAGACCCAGCTTATTCACTTAGTTCCCAATTCTATGACCCTAGCCAAGACCCAGCATCGGCTCTTGGCATGAACTTGTAAGGCAGACCTTCACATGAGTAAAGAATCAACAATCGCTGGACTGGAACATCGACTGGAAGCTGCTAAAGGTGCAGTTGCACATGCAGAAGATGTACGTAAACTTCTGGAGAATCCACTGTTCCGTAAAGTAATCCTTCGCCAGTTCTGTACGGAAGATTGTGCACGTTACGTGCAAGAGTCTGGTGACCCACTGCTTGAAGCTAATAACCGTGCAGATGCATTGAACATGGCTCAAGCTGCTGGTCACTTACGTCGTTGGCTTGACCTCGCCATTCGTATGGGTGAAAACGAAGCTGACGTTATTCTACAGGTAGAAGAAGAACTCGACGCAGTTCGTGCTGAACCTGAAGACGAATAATTAACCGGAGATATTTCCTATGACTACGGAAGCTGCAACCACAGCTTCCGACATTCTCGCAATGTCGGATGATGAGATTCTGAATATGGAAGCCCCAGCAATTATTGCTGAGGAAGATACTTCCACTCAGAACAACCCAGAAACCAACGGCGTACAGACTCCTGATGAAGAAGTTGACACCCCTGCTGTTGAAGACCTACCAACCGAAGAAACCTCCCCTGAAGCCGAACCAGATGAAGAAGATTCAGCAAATCCTTTAACTTCTGATAAAGTTGATGATAAAGTTGTTGACACAGAAGTTGATAGTAACGGCGAGCCGATTACTAAAGCTGAACCTTCTACTACTGAACCAGGCCAGGAACAGGAAGAAGAAGGCAAACAGTCTGAAGGTCTGCCTGCTGACTTCAACTATAAGGAAAGTTACGAAAAGTTGATGGCTCCTTTTAAAGCTAACGGCAAAGTGATTACTCCCCGTTCACCGGAGGAGGCCATTAGCCTGATGCAGATGGGTGCTAACTATACTCGTAAGATGCAAGAACTAAAGCCTTACCGTAAGGTAATGCTGATGTTACAGAACAACGGTTTAATGGATGAGGATAAACTTTCTTTCCTGATTGACCTGGATAAAAAGAATCCCGAAGCCATTAAGAAGTTGCTCAAAGACTCTGGTACAGACCCTCTGGACTTTAACCCAGATGAGGAAATTAACTACCAGGGAGGCAATCACCGTGTTACCGACACCGAAGCAGATTTTGCAACCGAAATTGACGACTTAAAGTCTACTCAAGAAGGACAAGCTACATTAGGTGTTATCGGCTCGACATGGGATGCTGCCAGTAAAGATGCTCTTTACCAGAATCGTGGCCTACTCCAGACTATTCACGAACAACGCGAGAATGGTATTTATGACACCATTGCAAACGAAGTGAACCGTCTTCAGATGTTAGGCCAGATTCCGGTAGGTACTCCGTTCATTCAGGCTTATAACCACGTCGGTAACCTCCTTGCACAACAAGGGGCATTTAACCGAGTGGCTAAGCCTGAACCGGTACAAGCAGTTAAACCAGTAGTTCAGCCGGTAGTGCGTGTAGCACAACCTAAGCAGACTCTGGCTAACAGTGAGCAAGCTAAAGCAGCTTCCCTTAATCGGGCTGCTACACGTAAAGCAACACCTATTGTAAACCCACTCGCTATGAGTGATGAAGATTTCGCTAAACTCCCAGTACCGGGTAGTCTTTAAACAGGAATAAGATGATATGTTAAACTATAACGCCCCAATTGACGGTCAGAAATCTAGCATTGATGGTGCTGGTTCCGACCAGATGAATACCTATTACTGGCTGAAGAAAGCTATTATTCAGTCCCGTAAAGACCAGTACTTCATGCCTCTGGCTAACACCATTAACATGCCGAAGAACTACGGTAAGACTGTTAAGGTGTACGAGTACGTTCCACTGCTTGACGATAAGAACATCAACGACCAGGGTATTGATGCTAATGGTGCTACCATTGTTAATGGTAACCTGTATGGTTCTTCCCGAGACGTTGGTAACATCACTTCTAAACTGCCTCTGCTGACAGAGAACGGTGGTCGTGTTAACCGTGTAGGCTTTACCCGTCTGTCCCGTGAAGGTTCCATCCATAAGTTCGGTTTCTTCTACGAATTTACCCAAGAGTCCCTGGACTTTGATTCTGATGACCAACTGAAAGAACACCTGTCTCGTGAACTGATGAACGGTGCTGTACAGTTGACTGAAGCTGTTCTCCAGAAAGACCTGTTGGCTGCTGCTGGTACTGTACTGTATGCAGGTGCTGCTACCTCTGATGCTACCATCACTGGTGAAGGTTCTACCCCGTCCGTAGTTTCTTATAAGAACCTGATGCGTCTTGACCAGATTCTTACTGAGAACCGTACTCCGACTCAGACTACTATCATCACTGGTTCTAAACTTACTGATACCAAAGTACTTGGTGGTACTCGTGTAATGTACGTTGGTTCTGAACTGGTTCCAGAACTGAAAGCGATGAAAGACCTGTTCGGTAACAAAGCATTCATCGAGGTTCAGCACTATGCTGATGCCGGTACTCTGATGAATGGTGAGATTGGTTGTATCGATAAGTTCCGTATTATCCAGGTTCCTGAGATGCTGCATTGGGCAGGTGCTGGTGCTCAGGTTACTACTAACCCAGGTTATCGTTCTTCTATGGTTAGTGGTCAGGAACACTACGACGTATTCCCGATGCTGGTAGTTGGTGATGACTCCTTCTCTACCATTGGCTTCCAGACTGATGGTAAGTCTGTTAAGTTCTCCATCATGACTAAGATGCCTGGTCGAGAAACTGCTGACCGTAATGACCCGTATGGTGAGACTGGCTTTAGTTCCATCAAGTGGTACTACGGTATTCTGGTTAAACGCCCGGAACGTCTGGCTCTGATTAAGACTGTTGCTCCTCTGTAATAGTCCTAAATAAAACAAGGGGGACATAAGTCCCCCTCTTAGCAAAACTAATTGAACCACAGGAAATATGAACATGAGCATTAACGATAAACCGACCACTGACGTAGAACTGGACGTACAGGGCAACGAAGATACCGTTAACGATATTGCAATGCCTAGCGAACTTGAAGTTCTTAAGCAACGTGCAACGTTGATGAATATTAAGTTCTCTAACAACATCTCCGTTGAGAAACTCCGTGAGAAAATCGAAGCTGCACAAGCAAAAGATGAACCAGAAGTAAAAGAATCAGCAGTTAATCCTTTGGGTGAAAAACAAGAAGCTGGTGTTAAGAAGATGACCCTGGGTCAGAAGATTCGTGCAGAACAGACTCGACTGATTCGTGTACGTATCCAGAACCTCGACCCTAAGAAGAAAGACCTGCCTGGTGAGATTATCACCGTAGCTAACGAATATATGGGTACTGTACGTAAGTTTGTTCCTTTCGGTGAAGTCACCGACAATGGTTATCATATTCCGTACTGTATCTACGAGTTCCTTAAAGAGCGTAAGTTCATCAACATTACGACTCGTAAAGGTAAGAATGGCTTACCGGATATCCGTGCAACAGAAGCACGTGAGTTCTCCATTGAAGTATTGCCTCCACTGACTGAAGCAGAATTGGCTCAACTGGCTCAAGCACAGATTGCTGCTGGTAGCCTGAACGATTAACGTATAAGCTACAGTTCAACACGGCTCACTGGGGTAACTCCGTGGGCCGTTTCTTTTTGAACCAAGAGGAATGATTATGTCTTGTTCTGCTGAGGTAGAAGCTAACCGACTCCTAGAAGAGTTAACTAAGGGTGATGACTTTACCCTCCCTGATATTGATATGTCTGGTCCTGTATGGGATATTCCAGGTGGTGATAGTTCCCCAATCTTTGGTGCTATTAGTAAAGTAACTAACGAATCTCTTACTACACGTGAAGTAGGTGGTAGTGGTACGTTTGATGCATTAATGGAATCTGCACACAACCATCTTAAAGCTGAGTTTAAAGCTAACCGTATTACTGGTGGTGAATACACCAAAGCATACATTGCTATGATGGAATCATGCATGAGCAATGCTGTTCAGTTCTTACTTGGACGTGACCAGGCATACTGGGCTGCTGCTATGGCACAGATTCAGGCAGTTACTGCACGTGTTCAACTGGCAACATCTAAGGCACAGTTTGTACTGGCTAAGGTACAAGCACTGTCTGCTAAGAGTGAATATGCTCTTACTAAACTGAAGATTGCTACTGAGTCAGAAACATACTGTGCTGCATTGTTTAATGCTGACCAGATGTTACCTCAACAGCTTAAGCTGATTACTGAGCAGACCGAAGCACAACGTGCACAGACAATGGATACCCGTAGTGATGGAGCTACTGTTACTGGTTCCGTAGGTAAGCAGAAAGAGTTGTACTCACAGCAGATTACTTCTTACCAACGAGATGCAGAAGTTAAAGCATCTAAGCTGTTTACTGATGCATGGATTACACAGAAGACTATTGATGAAGGCTTGAACCCTCCTAATGGTTTCACTAACGCAAGTATTGATACCATTCTGACCAAGCTGAAGTCTAACAACGGGCTGAACTAATATGGGCTTATTCAGTGGGAAGACCAAAGTATACGTAGCATCCTCTGTCTATAACATGGCAGGGGATATACACAAACGTCCAAACTATATGAAGACTGTAGTCATCGGTAAGATTGTTGCTGATACAGGATTCACTATGGCAGACACTATCTCTGATAGTTATCTGAATGGGCCGGGTATTCGTATGCGACTGTTCTCTAGCTGGAGTAAGAACCACTATGACTCAGAAGTAGGTATGGCTGGTTCTTCTTTAGGTGTACTGGCTAAGATTGACCCTACTGTTATAGAGGGTCAAATTACTCCACCTGCTGGAGAATCTGTCTACGTTCAGGCAGCAGAGATTGGCTTTGCTGACTTTGAGCAATGGTGTGACCAGTATCTTTATGAGAATGCCCCAAGTCGAATCATGGAACGATTCGACGTAGACATTGATGAAGATACTAATGAAATTACTATGACCTCCTTAGATGGAGGTTCTACTATTACATTCACACCCACTAACTTTGAACCAGGTGCTTTGTATCTCTATGCTGATTACTCATTCTATAAGTCCCCTACTACCAATCCACCGGTAGTAGGACCGACTACTGTCTATGATGATGAAGATGACTTACCGTCTACTTTGTTATGGACTACCATCTCAAGTGATACGACAGCTAATACAACCAATCTTACTAAGACTATACAGACCCATTCTGTTTACTCTGATGGTAGACCGGATGAAGACAGTACTATTACTGAACCAAGTGTGGATAACTGGAATTCTTACGTTAAGGTTTACCGTAGAGGGTTCACTGAGAAGCCTGATGATGTAACTGTAGTTGTATCCGACAGGGTAATGACTCATACAAAGTTTGGTGAGATTCAATCCAGTACTACTGTAACTACCAATGTAGTTGATATAGGTGGTGGTGTTACTCGCACAGATACAATCACTACAACTACAGAGACACTGGTTCGTAAGTACTCATCCCAGACTACTCGTACTGATACTGAGATGACTGCTGTTGGTACACCTAAGATGCTTATCTATAAGCAGAACTCTGGTAATGTTGCACTCGATTCACTGTTTGAGACTGAAGCTACTGATAACCGATTCTACCCATTCATTCCAATCAGGAATGATAAGCAATGGGTAGAGAATGACCCAATATACCCCCACTGTAAGAAGGCACTCTATAAAGCTACTGGTGGTAAGCTTGATAAAGTAGTAACCGAGCTTAAGAAGAATGACGACATAGGTGATATTCAGTACATTTATGGCACATTCGGTGTATCTCTTAATACTCCAGAGGATACTGCTAAGGAATACATCTACCGTTTCTTTCAGATGGCTACTGAAGCATTCCCACCTGACCCAACCTACCCAACATTGGAAGCAGTGATTGCAGGTTATCAGGCAGCAAATGATGCAGTTGATGCATACGTAAAATGGTGGAACGAGGGGGTAAATCAGATAGCTGGAACACCCCCACCTCTACCAGAATACCCTGTCATACCTAAGCGAGAGTTTAGGGTACATAGTAATAAGCAGTACAAATACGACATGACCATTGGTTGGAACTATGTGTCAGAAACTACTCATTCCGGGGAAGCATGGTCTGGTGCTAAGCAAGGACAACTTCGAGCCAGATATGCAGGTGATATAACTCTTACCCGTAAGAACATACGTACTGCTAGTAACTCTGGTTCGACTAAGAAACTGGAAGTTACCACTACGTTCTATTCTATGCAGGAGTATGAGTTGCTCTGGCAGGACGGTAACAACACCTACCGTAAACTTAGAGTATTGGGTCTGAACCACAACAACAGGGTATATAAAAATAAGTCAGTAAGCATTGATGTTGCCGAAGCAATGGGTGATGCAGAAGAGAGTGGGTTCATTATCCCACTACACACTAACATCTACCGTTCAATGTCACTGACTCGTAGTACCCAACTGTCTACTGCTTGTTCCTACTTAGTGATGAACTCATACAAGAAGGTTAAACAGAAGTGGTATCAAACCTCTGCCTTTAAGATTGTGGTTGTTGTGGTTGCTGTCGTTGTATCCGTATTCACTATGGGTACTGGTGGTGCAGGTATTCTTGGGGCATATGGTGCAGTTGGTGCATCGCTAGGTTTTGTTGGATTGGCTGCTGTAATAGTGGGTGCTGTAGCAAATGCCATTGCTGCAATGATTCTGATATCTATTATCACTAAAGTATCCACTTCATTGTTTGGAGATAAGCTGGGCTTTATCATTGCTGCTGTTGCTTCAATGGTAGCTATGAATGTTGGTACTGCTTTATCTACTGGTACATCCTTATCTACCTTAGCCAGTGAAATGATGAATGCCCAAAACATCATGCAGCTTACCAGTTCAGTAGGTAACGGCATTAGTCAGTATATTAATGCATCTACGGCTGCTACTATTCAGAAAGCAGAGAATGTAATGCAGCAGTACAATACTGATATGATGGCAATCAATAAGCAGTATGAAGAAATGTTTGGTACTGCTGGGCAGGGTGTAATTGACCCTATGCAATTTGTGTCAATGGAGTCGATGGATTCTTTCCTCTCACGTACTCTTATGACTGGTTCGGATATAGCTGACATGTCTTTAAACATGGTTGGCAGCTACTCTGATATGACTCTTAATACTGACCTTGTTTAACAGGAGAATCCCCATGGATTTGTCATTCTTAACAGGCAACCAAACCCCACAGCCAGCTGCTATGTCTTGGATGTCTAATAACAATCAAAACTTTAATACCCCAGCTATGAACTACAATCCGGGTGCAGCTATTGGTATGAATGCAGGTACAGGGTTAGCTACCCCTACCTCTTTCTTATCTGGTTCAGCTAATCAGTTGGGTATGAATGTACCCACCTTCCAACTAGGGCTAGGTGCACTTGGTTCATTAGCCAATATCTATAGTGGTTTCCAGGCTAACAAGTTAGCCAAAGACCAGCTGAACTTTACTAAGAGTGTTACTAACACTAACCTGAATAATCAGATTAAGTCCTATAACACTGCACTGGAAGACCGTGCTCGTAGCCGTGCTACAGCAGAAAACCGTGACCAGTCTTCGGCTGATGCTTACATTGCAGCTAATAAACTTACTCGTTAATAGGAAACCATCATGGCTCAAATTACATGGCGTAATGTTGATGCACCTAACTTCTCTGGAGTTGGTGACAGCATTCGCACATTTGGCAGCATGATTGGTAACGCCACCTCCGGCTTAAGCGATGCACTGGGTAATTTCCAGAACGCTGCCAAGCAGGAGGCTGGCAATGCCGTCATGATGAATGCTATGCAGTATCAAGACCCGAATGAGTACCGTAATGCTTTGGCATCTGGTGCACTGTTTCAGGGAGTTGACCCTTCACTGGTAAACCAACGTACCCTTCAAAACCTGGATGAGCGAGCAGGTACATTACTGACTCAACAAGGTCAGCAGGGAACCAATGACTACAATGCATATCGCTTTGGTCGTTTACAGGATACTAACTCTGCATTAGATAATGCTTCCCCTGCTATTCGTTTACTGTCTGAGGCTTATCAGTCCGGTGACCAGAACCGTATTAATGCTGCATTAAGTCAGACCCGTGATGCACTGTCTGCACTTCCTGCTGACCAGCAATTGGACATGATGAGTCGTCTTCAAGGTCAGGGTGGTCAGGCTATTAATCAGGCACAGAACCGTTTTGACTTGGGTGTTGCTCAACGTAATGATGCCGATAGTCAGGCAGCTATGGGTGTAATGTCACAGATTACTCGTGGTGCTGAGAACCCCAATGATGCCCGTCTGTTGGCAGAAGCATATAGTAAGAACCTGTCTCCGGTTGCACAGGCACGTTTGCAGGAAATGCTTGCACGAGCATATCCGGGTGTTTACGGTAATAATGTTGGTGCTATGTCTGCCCCAGGAACTGCTGGTACTCGTCAAGGTTCTCCTTATGATGTTACTTACCAGTTTGCTGGTACATCTACTCCTATTACTCAAATGAGTATTGGTGATGTAATTAAACACCAGGATGGTATGAAGACGAACCAGGGTGCTTCACCTGTTGGTGCATTCCAGATTAACCAAGCTACTCTGAAAGATTTCGCTCCTAAAGTTCTTGGTTCAGACTGGCAAAGCCAGCCTCTTTCTCCTGAGAACCAGGATAAGATTGGTAAGGCTATCTTCGAGGCTCGTAAGAACGGTAACCTTAAAGATACTTGGGCTGCACTTCCTAACTCTACCCCTGGTGCTTATAAGGATATGACTTGGGAACAGATTAAACCTGTTATTGCCCAAGCAGAGGTAGGGGCTGACCCGCTTGCTATGGTTCAGAATAACCAGGGTAATCAGGCAGTATCTACTCTGGCTCAGGGTATGATTGGTACTCGTTCTATGCAGGATAACACTGGTAGTCTTAACACAGACTTCCTCGGTACTGTCACTGATAATACCCCAGTAGGTGAGATTGCTAACCGTTTGTTGGAAGGTGATTTTAAAGGTGCTGACCGTAACTGGGTACTGAACCGACTGAATGATATTTCTCAACGTGGGAATATGTCACCAGCTATGGCTGCTGCTGTTATGCAACGTGCACAGACTGGTGTACCGGAGGGTTACATTAGCCGTGCTATTGATGCAGTTAACCCATTCATTACCAATGAAGCCGGTAATGGTATGCGTCTTAATGACCGTCAGGTAGAACAGTTAATTGATAGTGTGAAACGAGGGGAGCCACTGGAAGGTAGTGTTCGTAACCTAGGTCGTGCTCAAGCTATGCAGAATATTCAGGCAGCACAGACTGCATATGATGCTGCTGTAGCTGCACTGACAAATACCCAGAATAAGATTAACACCGGACAAACTGGTCTTACTGCATTGTTACCTGCACGACAGGAGGCTGTTACTAAAGCTGCTGCAATGCTCCAAGCTGCACAGGCACAAGTACAGGCTGACCCAGCTAACCTGGCTCCAAGAGGTTTCCAGTCACAGGCTAGTGTGGACAGGGCACGAGCTAAGGAAGATGAGGAGCGTGCTGCACGATACTTACGTCAGGCACAAGGACTGCCTGAGTATATGCAACCAAGACAAAATCGGTAATACTAATAAAAGCCCTACGGGGCTTTTTTCTTTAACTGGCTTACTGTAGAGTAAGTTACCTATATACGATATAAGTTTGAACAGGAAACATGCTATGTCAACATTTGACCGTCTGGCAGGTTTCGCAGACAGCATCACTAATGCTAAGCAAGTCGATGTCTCTACTGCAACCTCTCAGAAGCAAGCTGCACAAGGGCAAAGCCCTTTCCAATTAACCCCAGAGAACGCTTACAATCTCCAGACTGGACGAGTAGGTAATCTAGGAATCGGTGCATTCGAACCAGGTTCACTTCAGGCAGATTTCACTCAAGCCTCCCCATTAGAAATCATTAATAAATACGGTAATGAGCAAGGTCTACAAATTCTTAATAGCCGAGCTAATGCTGCGGATGTTGTACGTCAGGACTTATCTAAACAACGTACTAACGCAGAAGCATTTGGCGATACTCTTTCTGGTGTTGGTCTTGGTGTTGCTAATACCCTTGGGGGCATTGCTGCTCTTGGCACAGGTCTTGTCAATGATAATGCCGGGGCATCCATTGCTTCCGGGATGGATTGGTTGAATGAAGGTGTACACAATCTCCAGTCTGATGCACTGAATGCTACCCGTAAAGTTGTTCAGAATCAGAACCAGATTTCTGCTCAAAAGAACCAGAAACTCTATGAACAAGACATCAAAAACGGGGAGAGCGATTTGGTTGCCTCCTTGTCTCGCATTGGTCGTGACGCTTTTGATTCTGTTGCTAACACACTTGATAATGGTATGGCTGCTTCCGACGGACTGAGTGAAGGTGTTGGTTCCCTCTTCACTGGCGGTCCACTTATTCGAGGTGTATCTGCACTAGGTAAAGTAATGGTAGGTGGTGATAAAGCTGTTAAGGGTATTACCTTAGCTGCTGGGTTAGGTTCACGTCCTGCACAGGTTGCTTTGTCTGCTGGTCGTGTTGCTGCACCTGCTATTGCAATTGGTGGTATGGAAGCTGGTGGTGCATATCAACAGACTGCTTCTGAAATCATGAAGATGTCCCATCAAGAATTGGCAAGTAAGTCTCCTGTTTACCAACAACATATTGCTGATGGTTTAACTCCTGATGAAGCACGTCGTCAGACTGCATCTGAAACGGGTATCATTGCTGCTGGCTTAACTGCTCCAGTTGCTGCTGCTACTGGTCCACTAGTATCTCGCTTTGAACTTAACCCACTTAAGGTAGGTTCACTGGCTGGTGCTGGTTCTAACATGCTGCGTGAAACTGTAGAAGAAGGTATCCAGTCTGGTACAAGTCAGTTTGCACAGAACACTGCAATCAAAGAGAATGTTGATGCATCCCGTGACACCCTCAAAGGGGTTGGTGAGCAAGCAGGTTTGGGTGCACTTTATGGATTCGGTAGTGCTGGGGTTGCTCAGGCTCCCGGTGCAGCTGTTAAAGCAGTTGGTGCTTCTGCTGGTCCTGCTCTTCGTACTACTCTGGCTGGTGCTTCTCTGGTTGGTAAAACATTAGCAAAAGCTGCATCCCCTCTTACTAATATCCTGGTTCAACGTGGTGAAGAAGTTGCTAAGCGAAATGAACAAGCATCCCCTGTAGCTGATGCTACGGTTAATGCTGCTGCACAGGAAGCTGCTGCTCAGGCAGAGCAAGCACAGGCAACTGTACAGGAAGCAGTAGATGCAATGGACATCACCCCAGAAGAGAAAGCTGCTGCTACCCAGTATGCTGCTGACTTAACTCAGGTAATGAAGTTTGACCCAATAGAATTGGAACAAGCTAACCCAGTAATCCGTGAAGCTGTTTCTGGTTCCACTAACCGTGTAGAAGCTATTCAGAAGATGGCTGACTTGGTTAATACTGCTGAGGATCCTAACGTTCAAATGGAAGCTGCAATCCAGATGTATGACAACATCATGTCTATGGATAGCTTCATTAACCGTGACCCGGGTGCTCTGGCTAATCTGGAACAGGGTTCTCCTGCTGCTGCAATCGTAGACCAGTTCTCCGGCCTGATGGTTAACGTGCAGAATACCCCTAAAGTACTTCGTGCATTCCGTGCTATCCATTCCATGATTCAGGAACAGGCTGAAGCAGGTAAGCTGAAAGCTACTGAAGAAGCTAATCAAGCCCAAGCAAACAACATTGCTATGGCTGCTGATGTATCTCCAGAAGTATTGGATGCAGATTCAGTGAACATGGTTCTGAAACATGCGAGTGAAGGCAAGATTACACTGGGGAATCATCAACGTGCTGCCTTGCAATCTGCTGCTGCTTTATTACAAGGAGCACGGGAATTTGATGCTAAAGCAGAAGAGATAGGCTTACGTCCTCAAGACATTGTTAGTAAACAGATTAAAACCGACGAGTCTCGTTCTAATGAAGGTCAGTACTCTGCGTTGCAACATGCTAAACGCATTCGTTCTGCGTACAACTCTGGTAACTTCGATTTGGCTTCCGCTTATCTCGACGACTTTATGAAGTTCGCCCAGCACATGCAGAATAAGGTCGGAGCGTTGAATGAGCATCTGATTTCGGGGAATGCGGATAAGAATAAGTCTGTCCATTATCAGGCTCTTACTCCCTCCCGTGAATGGGTACGTAGTCGTACTGGTCTTGGTGTCAATCCGTATGATACCAAGTCGGTTAAGTTTGCCCAGCAAGTAGGACTGGAGGCCAAAGCCGTAGCTGATATTGCTAACGCACTTGCTACGGCTTACCCGGAGCTTAATGTTTCTCATGTGAAGGTTACTCCATTAGATTCACGTCTGGACAAGCCTGCTGCCCAGGTAGTTAAAGAGTTCCGTCAAGGTGGTCTTGATGCCACTCAGTCTCAACAGACCAATGAACCAGTGAATCAGGTTGATGAAACTCCTGCACCAGTGCAAGAGACTACTACTACTGTACAACCTAAAGCTAAACCAGTGGTAGAAAATAAGACTGTTCCTGTTAGGGAGGCTAGTTCAAAAGCAGAAGAAGTCTCTACTACTAAATCTGAAACAGTAGATGCTACCCTCACCAATGAGGATACCACTCAAAAAGTAGCTGAAACTAAAACGGAAATGGAAACAGTGTTCCCTGTCTATAACAATGACAAGACACCGAATCAGTTCCTGAAATCATTTACTTTGCCGGAAGAGCCTAAGTCTCGTACCATTGGTTCTGAATCCCCTTTGACTGACGTTAAGCAAGCACTGTCTTCTGCTGCTCGCTTTGAAGCATTCACTCAAAAAGAAAATAACGCTCTCACAAGTGATGTGATTAAGCGTTATCAGGACTTAATGGACTTTGGTGAAACTCTGAAGACTACTTTGTCTGATCGTCTAGCTAAGTTCCTTGCTAATAAGAACGTTGGTAAACGCTTTGCAGAAGGTACAGAGGCTAACCGTTGGGTAGGTGGTAAGTTACTTAATATCGTAGAGAAAGATGGAGACACCTTTAAGTTCAATGACCAGTTGTTAGAGACTGCTGTGCTTGCCGGTCTGCAATGGCGACTGACTGCTACACAGAATGCTGCTGTTAAAGATATGAAAGACGTAGCTGCTATTACTGGAGTAGAAGCATCCTTGTTACCTGAAGGTATCCTGGCTGAATTTGAGAATGCTCAGACCCTGGTTGAAGCTACTAACTCACTGGCTCAAAAGATTGAATCTTATTGGGGTTTGAATCGTAATCCTAATGCACCACTGGGTTATACCAAAGGTATCCCAATGGCAATGGCTACAGAGATTCTATCCTCTCTCATTGAGATGGGTGAAGTTAAAGAGTCTATGTTGGATGTATCTGAAATTGACCCGGATTCTAATAAGACTGTTGGTCTGTATACCATTGAGAAGCTGGATGATAATGATGCCATTAACAAATTCCCTACTGCCATCGAGGAAGCGGTCCTCGTAGAACCAGAAGAGAAAATGTACTTTGGTGATGATATTCCTTCCGTGGCTCAAACACAGTTACGTAATCCTGCTGTTAAGAATACCCCAGAGCAGAAAGCTGCTCTTAAAGCAGAACAGGCTACCGAGTTCCGTGTACACATGCCTATGGTTAACTTCTATGAAGCATTAGGTCGTGACAATATTCTGGAACTGATGGGTGCTGGTACTCTTAATCCAGAACTACTGAATGTGAATACTGCTAAATCACTGGAAGGTAAGAACCTGTCAGTGTCTATGGCATATGATTCTCTGTTCGGTGTAATCAACCAGTTACAGGAACAAGAGAATGGGCTGGATACACCTATTCACTATGGTTACAACATGACCCGTGTAGGCCGTATGCAGATGCTTGGTAAGAATAACCCACAGTCCAGTAAGCTGGTTCGTGAAGCAATTCTGCCAACCTTCTCTACTATTGACTTGAGTAATGAAAATAGCCAAACGTTCTCTGACTTCCAGTTAGGTTTGGCTCAGGCATTAGGTATAAAGGTACATAACATGTCCCGTGAGGCTATGTCTGAAAAACTTACCAAAGCCCTGGAAGGTAATCTGAAACCTGCTGTTGATATGATGGTTGAGTTTGATAAGTCCGGACACTTACCAGCCGATGCAGTAGATATTCTTAAAACATCTCTGGGTGGTGATAAATCATTCGTAGCTCTTATGGCTCTTATGGAATACGCCCGTTACCTGAACAGTGATGACCGTGCCAACTTTAATACCCCTCTGTACGTTGAAGCCGATGGTGTAACCAATGGCCCAATCAATGCAATGGTATTAATGACTGGTGGTAAGTTCACTCCAGACTGGGTTAAGAATACTGCTAAAGGTGGACTGTTCTTCGGTAAAGCTGGTAAGACTATGAACGAACACCGTTCACAGGATGACAGTGTTGACTTGTATGAAGCATCTACTAATGGTTTGCAACAAGCTCTGAATGAATTACGTAGTACTTACCGTAATAATGTTCCGGTTATGAACCAGATGAATCATCTTCAGAAGTTAATGGACTTGTTCATTAAAGACTTTAACCTGAATGAAGACGGTACTCTGGACCTGAAACGTGGTATCGCTAAAAACCCACTGACTATTACCATCTATGGTTCTGGTGCTCGTGGTATTGCTGGCAAGATGGTTAGTGCAATTACTGACACCATCTATGAACGCTTCAGTGATGTTCTGCAAGCTCGTGCTGCTGACCCTAGCATTTCCCCGGCTATGGCAATGTTTGGTAAGGAGGCTGCGTCTGAGGCTGATGCTCAGGCTATGCTGGATACTTTCCTTACATCTATGGAAGCACTGACTGGTAATGTTCCAGTTATGCGTAAAGGTCAACTGTCTATTCAACAGGTAGAAGGTGCTCTGACTGGTAAGTTAGACCCCCAGAAGTTTACCGTATCTGGAAATGCCCTGAAGAACTTACAAGAGAACATGCTTCACCTGTTCGTTGAACCATTGCGTACTGGTATCCGGAATACTGTTGGGGAAGGTCTGATGCATTCTACTGAGAACTTGCAGAAGGCTACCCAGATTCAGTCTTTGGTTCTGCAAGACATGTTCCAACAAGCAGTACAGGCTAAGCTGGCAGAAAAAGAAAAAGACCCAACATGGAAGAAGGGTGATTTCTTAACTCAGAAAGAACTGAACGAAATCCAGGAATCATTATCTCCACTAGCTCCAATGATTGAGACTGGTTCACAGACTTTCTACATTGCCGGTAGTGAAAACACTGATGTTGCTAACCAAGTACTGGCTACCAACTTAGATGACCGTATGCGTGTGCCAATGAGCATTTATGCTCCTTCACAGGCAGGGGTTGCAGGTATTCCTTTTATGACCATTGGTACTGGCGATGGCATGATGATGCAGACTCTTTCTACTATGAAAGGTGCTCCGAAGAATACCCTGAAAATCTTTGACGGTATGAATATTGGTATCAACAACATCACTGATGCAAGTCGCAAAGCTAATGAGGCTGTATACACTTCCTGGCAGGGTAACCCTATCAAGAATGTTTATGAGTCTTTTGCTAAGTTCATGAAGAATGTAGACTTCAGCAAACTATCTGATGAAACCAAACAGGCTATCGCTAAATCTGCTCTGGAATATGACCAGCGTGAAGGTGCTACCGATGACTTGTTACGTGTTGGTGCTGAACAGATTGAACGTAACCTGCGTAATATTGCTCTGGGTGTGGATATTCGCCACAAAGTAATGAACCAGGTACAGACTACTGTTGACCAGATGGCTGCTGTAGGTGCTCCTTATGTGAACAACGGTAAAATCTCTCTGGAAGGTCTTACTGTAGACCAGCAAGTAGCTAAGCTGAACGAACTGTTTGATGCTGAGTTAAACAAGCGTCGTGATGCAGTACGTGCTGCTAAAGCAGAACCAGTGAAAGAAGTGCCAGCAATGGAACAGGTTGGTCGTGTACTGAAGTCTGGTGTACGCCTACTGTCTAATACTGCTATCTCTAAGCTGGCTAAAGAGATGTCTCCGGAACAGCAAGCAGTACTGAAAGAAGTACAGAAATCCCTTGCTGCTAAAGACTACAAGGTTGTTTATGGTACTCCTTCTCAACTGGATGCTTACGCTATTGAGAAGAACATTACTCGCCCAGCACCAGAAGATATTGAAGCTGCTGAAGCAGGTAATGCATATGGCTGGACTAACTTTGATGATAAGACCATCTATTTAGTTACCCCTTCCTTAGAGACTCTGGTTCATGAATTAGTACATGCTTCTACTTTTGAATCTGTACTGGCTCACTATGAGGGTACTCCTAACGAAGCAGTCCAGAATATTGAAGACCTGATGAACCAGTTCCGTACTCTGGATGTTAAGAACGAATCTCCGGCAGTACGTGAAGCATATGCTGATGCACTCAATACCATTAACGGTCACTTGTCTAATGGCTTTATTGAACCTGCGATGGCTAAAGCTGCTGCACTTAATGAGTACATGGCATGGGGTTTAACTAACCGTGACCTGATTAGTAAGCAGAAGAAAACCACTGCACTGAAAACTATGGTTCAGGCTGTATATGAAGCAATCAAACGTCTGGTATTTGGTCGTAAGAAAGCACCAGCTAATGCAGATGATATGTTCTCAGGCTTACTGTTTAACTCTGCTGTAGTAATGCGTGGGCAAGCTCCTACTGCTGCTGTAGCCAAAGATACTACTTTGTTCCATAACAAAGCATACGGTGACAATACCCGCCTGGAAGAGTTAGGTAAGACCTTTGATAAGCTGATTACTGATTACATTGGTTCAGAACCAGTACAGCAAGTAATTCGTAAAGGTAAATTCTCTGATGCAGTAGTGAATGCAACTAAAGTAACTCGTGATGTTCAGGCTCATGGCTTCACTATGAATATGCAGGAACAACGTCTCTTTACTAACATTGTTGCTGCACTGGCTACCGAGGCTGCTATTAACCCAGCTGCTCTGGCTCGTGCACAGGAATACTATGCACACGTTACTAAGAACCTGACCGTAGAATCATTCATGGCTGACCCAGATAGTACTAACCCCGCTGACCGTTACTATGCACAGCAGAAGTTCGATACCATCATGGGTGCTAACAATATCGAGTTTGATGCACAGGGTCGTTCTTCCTTACTGCCTACCTTTGTAGCTCTGGCAATGGTAAGTGAAGAAGTACGTAACGTACTGGCTAACATTCCTGTTATGAAAGCAGATAAGAAATCTGGTAATACCGTTGATGCAATGCTGACTAACATCGGTACTGCTGCAATGTCCAGCTTGAATGCCCGTGTAGCAGGTGATACCAAAGCTACCAACGTACAGGAAGGTATGGATGCACTGGCTCAGACAATCATGCAGACTAGCCTAAATGCACAGTCATTCTATGATTCCGTTGCTACACCTAGTGGTAATGCTATTGACCGTGCTAACCAGTATCTGGTGGATTCTATTGATGTACTGTCTACTCGTGCTTTAGAAAGTGCTCGTGAAGTTGCAGCCAATACCAAGAACCCATTGGTTAAAGGTGCTGCTCATGCTGCACAACTGGTAGCTGCCATTGCTACAGAGAAGAACGGTGCAATCGTAGCTGAAGGTGTTATGGCTGCAATGAACCAGGGTAAGGTATGGCAACCCTTCCACGACTTGGTTAATGACTTAACCGGTCGTACTAAGAGCAATGCTTCTGTATACGATTTGATTAAAGCAGTACGTGCACAGGTACAGGCTGACCGTCAACAGTTCCGTGAACATTTGCCTACCACTATCGCATCTAAGTTCAGCCGTAAGCTGACTAATGATGAGTGGAAAGCAATGCATACTGGTATGGGTAAAACTGACCTGGCTGTTTTGCGTGACACCATGTCTCTGGCTGAAATCCGTGACTTGCTGACTGACCAGAAGATTGTTGACCGTGAGGTTAATAAACTGGAAGCAGATTTGCAGAAACAAGCTGGACGTAACTGGCCCCTGATTAGTCGTAAATCTAAGCAACTGGCTCAGTACATGATTAATGGTACGGTTGGTAATAACCTGCTGCGTAATGCTACAGCAATCTCCCGTATGCTGGGTGAACGTCAGGCTGCACGTTCTACTGTAGACGTAGCTCAACTGGATAAACTGATTACTCTGTATGCACTGGAAGCAATGAGTAAGACTGACCGTGAGATGTTATCTTCACTGGCTCAAACAGAAGTTGATGGGATTGATTTTGCTACTTCTTACCTGATTGGACAGCGTAAAGATGAAATGGCTAAAGCCAAGTCTGACATGCGTGCAACCCTGAACCAGTACAAAGGTTATATCCCAAGCGAGACTAAGCAAGGTGTTAACCTGATTGTTGCTGAAGACAGTCAGTTTGCTGATTTGATTGAGAAGTCCTATGTACGACTGGGTACTTATCAAGGTAGCTCTGCTAACCGTGGTCCAGCACGTAGCTATTACTTCGCACCGGTACAGGCACAGGCTCCTTTCTCACAGGGTATCCTACAGAACGTTCGTAATACTGCTGGTGGTGTAGACCTTGGCACAGGCTTTACGATGGGTTCCATGGTAGCTGGTCGTATCACTGACAAGCCTTCCGTAGACCGTATCACTAAAGCACTGGCTCGTGGTGAACGTGGTAATGAACCACTGCTGCCTGTATATGATGATAAGGGCAATGTAGTTGCTTATGAGCAATCCATTGATCCTAACATGCTGAAGCACATTGAGGGTGAGAATCACCTTGCCCGTGCAATTGGTGTATGGCGTGGTCGTCAGGTGGAAGAAGCTAAGGCACAGCGTTTCAATGATATGCTAATTGAGAATCTGTATAGCATGTATGAGAACGACATTAAGATGTCTGCCTCTAATAAGTCCCAGTACGTTAACCTTCTTGGTTCCAAACTGGACCCAGTAACCGCTGATGCTCTTAAGCTGATGAACAGTGAAACACGTCAGAAAGCAGAAAGCCTGTTTGGCGAAGGTGAACTGTGGGTTCGTCGTGACATGCTAAATGATGCACTGGGTTATCGTGCAGCTTCTGTAGGTGATGCTTGGTCTGGTAATTCTCGTTGGTCCCCTGAAACACTGGATACCTTCAAGAAAGCTATGCTGGGTGTATTCGGCAACCGTGCTTATAAGTATGTAATGGGTGGTGAGAACCTGGTTCAGAACTTAGTTAAAGAAGCTAAGACTCTGATTGTAGTTAAGTCAGTTGTTGTACCTGCTGTTAACTTCCTGGCTAACCTTTACCAGATGGTTGGTCGTGGTGTACCTGTTAAGAACATTGCTAAGAGCATTCCACAGAAGACTGCTGAGATTAACCAGTACCTGAAATCTCGTCTGCGTCAGGTAGATGCAGAAGCAGAATTACGGGCAGCTACTAACCCGAACCAGATTCGTAAACTTAAGGCTGAGATTCAGTCCATTACTGATAGCCATAAGCGTATGAGTATCTGGCCTCTATTAGAAGCTGGTGAGTTCTCTTCAATTGCAGATGCTGGTATTGGGCGTGATGACATCCTGATTACTGAAGGTAAACTTCACGAATACATGGATAAGCTGGCTGATAAGTTACCTAAGTCTGTACGTAATGCTGGACGTTATGCACTTATCACCAAGGATACTGCTCTCTTCCAGGGTATCCAGAAGACGGTTGAGTACTCTGACTTTATTGCTAAAGCAATCATCTATGATGATTTGACTCAGCGTAAAGGTAAGACTCGTGAAGAAGCACTTGGACGTGTAACGGAAGAGTTCATTAACTATGACCGTCTGCCTGGTCGATTCCGTGGGTATATGGAGAGTGTCGGTTTAATGTGGTTCTATAACTTTAAGATTCGTTCTGCGAAAATTGCAGTGTCCATGATTCGTAATAACCCGGTACATGCAACTATGGCTATGTTGGCTCCAACTCCTACCATGTTTGGTAACGTTGGTTTACCTATTCAGGACAACATCTTCAGTATTGCTGCACAAGGTAATCTTGGTTATTCCTGGGGCTTCGGTCAGGGCTTACGTGCTCACAATCTTAACCCTTGGCTCAACCTCACTAACTAAATGAAAAAGCCCCTCTAATGAGGGGCTTCTATTTTATTTCTTAACTACAAGGATTTTTCTACCAGTCTTGATTACATAATCAACCTTACTGGCATCAAAATGAATATCTACAAAATTAGCATCCACACTTTGATAAGTACCATTGTTTCTGCGAATACCGAGCTTCTTGCAATGAACCATCGAGATTCCAGTATCTGGTACAGCAATCCAGTTGTTACCATCAATTTGTACGTCACATCCAAAGGTTAAACGATGTCTTGCTTTACGGTGTACATGCAATCCACCAATACGCTTTGGTATAAGCTGACCCTTTCTAAAAAGTTCCATAGTGCTTTCCTAAAATCTTTCAATTCGTTTATTGAGTACATATAGATAAGAACCCATAGCCTGGTGCTGTAACCCAAGCAGATACTTATCTTCTGGCTCAATTTCACTGGATTTTGGGCTGAGTAAGAAATTACCTAAAGCTTTATACTTCTCTTTTAGATTATCTCTTTCCGTTAATACTTGTACTTGTTCAGCTGTAAAAGATTTAGTCACGTTTCCCCCACATTTTAGGCTTACGCCCTTCACTTGGAAATTTACCAGTCTCCTTAATCTTTCGTAGTGTTTCTTCAGATGGGAACCACAGGAATGTGAAGTAAAGCTTCTTAGCTACGTAACGAGTTACTCCTAGTTTCTCTGCGATTTCATCGAATGAATATGTACGAACAGTATTGTTGAGAATTGCTTCACGAACAACAGAGGTAATAGATACTTGTGTCATGCTATTTTCCTATAAATGAGAAAGCCCTCACTAGGAGGGCTTGTTTTGTTTTGGCTTCATGAGCCTTACCACATGTCGAGTAGTTCAGTACCTTTCGGTAAAAACTACCGTATACCTGTTTGTTAGATGGTGCAACCACCACTAACTTTTATTTAGAATATTGCCTTTTCGTATACTCAATGAAGTATCCGAACTTAGCTTCATACTCTGTAGGGGGATGTTTGCTTACATGGTGTTTAGCCATACTAAGTAATTCCTTTTCCAACTTATTTACATTGATTGTATCTGCTGTTTCCCCAATGGGGAACTTATGATGGTAAGCTGGTTCAGAAGTAATTTTTCCGCTTTTAGCTAAAACTTTAACAGAAGCAAACCCAACTTTAGGGTCTATATCCATTAGATTTTACAACCCCCACCTTCACACTCATTATTTTCCAGGAAGCCCTTTAACATTTCCCGGCTCTGAGCTTGCTCATGCAGTACCTGCCGTAGCAGGTAACCCTCTTTTTCCCAAATCTTATCGAATGCTTTTTCATATGCATACTGACGGCCTTTCTGCTCATCGTAGATGGCTGGGTCAACACAGGCAGATTCGCCTGTAACTTTGAAGTCGTTTTCCAGGATGATAACACAGTAGGTTGTCAGGCCCAGGTTAGCCAAATCGTCTGCCGGAAGTGCAGAAGGGTTAACGAATGCAGACTTCACTGCATCAGCACCATTGAAATAGTAGACGCTCTTAATCTTAGCTTCGATTGATTCTTTACTTACTGTTGCCATTATTAGCCTCATAGAGTGGTTTGAGTTTGTACTTAAACATGACTGCGTTGTTATAGGCTACGCTACCTGCAAATACCAAAGACTTACGTCCATGGTTATCCGTTACCTCATAGGCATACGGGGTTAAGATTAGGTCAATCATATGAATCGTCCAATAAGTAGTTCTCAAATAAAAAAGTCCCCCAGAGTGACGGCTCCAGGGGACTTAGTGACTTTAACGCAGTCAACGAGGCAGGCCGTCAAACTACTATCACTACAGGGTTAAGCGACCATGGGTTGATAGCCCGATAGTAATAAGACGTAGGTTTGGATTTTTAAGTGTTACCTTCACTAGCGAAATTCCCGTCGAGGGGAATAACTATACATTAGCAGCCACTGGACTGTCTTACCTGTGTTGTCTTTAGAGTGCTATGCAATCAGGACTATGTTACTGCTGAATGGGCGTCCACTACTGGATTTGAACCAGTGACTTTCCGATTATTAGTCGGTTGCTTTCCCAGTCTAAGCTAAGTGGACATAATATGATTACCCGGGCAGGATTCGAACCTGCGTCCTAGTTGGTTTACTAGTGGGGCTTTACCACTAAGCCTACCGGGTATTAATGGAAGGGTAGTGCAGCCTTACACTGCCACAGATTGACTGCCTCGTAACTAGTACGAGCTACCCATAATAGGATGAGGCTGTACCTCTGGGTGTAGCAGCCCAGTGTTGTGCACCTACTGTAGAACATAAGTACAGCCTCAATTAGGTGAGTCATGCCAGACTCTAACTGGCTCCTTCTTCGCAATCCTTACATACCCCTACATAATTATTGCGTTAAGCTTTTTTGTTTAAGTTTAATTGAAGGCGTTCTTGCTGACTCATAATAGGGTGGGCGTTTGACGAATGACTAGTTCGTTACTACCCATTTGCCATAAGTACCTGGCGACTTCGGGTAACGGGGGATGGAATCGAACCACCAGTACTAAGTCTTATTCGTGCACCAAGCACGCTAGTGGATTACTCCACCGGAGGGGATCGAACCCTATCTACTTCACCAGACCCGTCTTAATTCTTCCAATCCAAAGTAGCACTGCTCCATGTTTGGCCTTTGAACTCCGGGATGGATTAGTGCAATGCTACTTTGAATTGGTTACCAGTGAAGGATTCGAACCTCCGGTTGGAGTCTATAGCTTACCGCAGCAGCCCTCCAATCTAGCGGTGTCACACTTAGTCCAAACTTGAACAAGTCAAGCCATCTCGTGCAACTGGTAATTGGTCCCCCGTTTCTAATACATGGACGGGAGAACTCCACGGTCGTTTGATAATCAGGACGACTCACTCCTGACTGAGGTTACGCTGTTAGGCGACCATCAGATACGCTTCTTCGTTTGCATTTATGTTATTGGTTCATTTCTAAAAAACCGCATAATCGCTACGAAAACTATCGGGGAGTGCACTAGCTCTGGGCCACGCTTGTGGACATCGGCCTACCTTCCACAGCTAATCAACTAATGCACTCTCCGATAGCCCATAATAGGAGGGAGGGGACGAATCCTCCCTTTATACCCTATGTTGCATGTAAGACCTAACACTTCGATGTTGTAGACGGATAGGCTTATGCTTACCGACATTAAACTCCCGCCCCCTTATTGGGCTGGGTTAATTAATATACTCAACATTGAGCAGTTAGTTTGATAAGGGATCTGAAGCCTTATCCCAAAGATACTAACCTTTGGGATATAGCCTAAGATTCAGAAATGGCCCCTATAGGGAGAGGCCATTGATTAACCCGAATGTTGCTTTACATTTTCTGAGATAACCCATTCTTAAAATAGTCTGTCTGACGGATGGGGGGCCACCCCTAGCGTCAGTGCCATACGGCAAAGATTAAGTTAAGAAAGGTTATGATAGGAGTTCCTATCTCAAAGGATTCTGACAGAACCCTTCACGATATTAACTACTCTTTTTCAATGCTTCAACTTCATCATTGTGGAATGCTTTGTTTCCTTCAGCAGGTTCTCCACCCATGAAAGAACTAACCTTTCCATTGAGCCAGTGAATAGTAAATTTGTTCATATTAACCCCGGTTGAACCAATGGACTGGGGAGAGTATTCCAATCCACTGGTTCGGTTGTTGTTACTCTGGCGGCTTGTCACCACCGTGTTTACCACTGCATTTCCACAGGATAATGACAGTGATGATAAAAGCTATGTATGGAGCCGACACGTCTATAATCCTGACCAGTAGTAGCATCAGGACTATAAACACTACCACACCTAGCAGCAGCTTCTGAGCCACCTACCAGATTAACTACGTTTTAGGCCAGCGAACAGTGAAGGCTTCGCAGCAGGTTTCTCTGCCGGTTCTTCAGCCTTAACCTCTTCCTGCACAACTTCTTCCTGTGCTTCTGGTTCAGTCACTGCTTCTTCTTCAGGTTCCGGCGTAGAACTCTCGTTCGGACCACCAGTAGAGGTCTGGATTTCTTCTTCCTTTAATTCTCCAACTACTTCTTCCGGCTCTGGTTCTACCGGACGGTGTTTGGCTTCCTGTGGGTTCTTACGAGGACGGCGAGTCTTCTTCTCTACCACGGGGGGAGTGTCATCACTATGACCGACCTCTTCATTAATACCGATAGTGGCAGTACCATCTGCATTCACCAGGATATTAATGTCCCCGGCAAGATTAACTTGTTCATTTACATAAGCTTCAATAGCAGCTTCTACTTCAGACTGGTTCAGAACGATTTGCATATTATGCCTTTATTAATTTAATGAGATTCTGGAAAGCTGGTAGATTTACCCCAGCGTGGATTGCACCGATTGCATCGGCTAAGTGCTCATTCTTATTCAGAAGTTTGCCTTTCTTATCCGTGAGCCAGTTGGCTTCGGGATAGATGGCATGAGCAGCACGAATCATCGTGTCTTTAGATGCAGTTTTATCACCGACCAGTGCAAGTTTGTTTTCAATTGGGGATACTTCAAAGATTGGGCAACCCAATGCACGGAATGCACCGATTAATCCTACGCATACACCATAGGACTTCATACCATTAGCAGACTGAGAGCCTACCGGTACTTCTACGAACACTGCTTTAGCAGACCGTAACCATTCCTCACAACCAAGAAACAAATCATGGGCAGCTTGTATATCTTTGGAGTTGGTTCGAACTTGTTTGTTGTGGTCAACTTCAGTTTGAACCAGTTTAAGTTCGACCTGCTCGAAGACGCCGGACTCAATGTCCAGCATCCCACGAGCTAATCCCCAATTGCGGAGACTAATGTCTGCACCGACAATTGGGATTTTCATTAACGCTTACCGAACAGAGATTTACCACCAGCAGGAGTAGTACCTGTGCCAGCACCTGCACCTGGTTTAGGAGGCAAGCCACCTTTACCATTACCACCAGCAGAACCCTTGGTCTTATCACGGGTTTTACCTTTGTTCTTTTCCAACCATGCTGCATAGAATACAGCCAGTTCTGGAGTCAGTTCTTTCTCAGCCTTCTCTGCTTCCTGAGCTTCGACGACTGTGACCAGCAGTTCCGGATGAAACACTTTCTGAATCTCGTTTACTTCACGAGTTTCACCGGAGTCAACGTAACCGTTGTCACCTTTAACCTGCTTAGCTTCCAGAACCTTTTCCAGAGCGAAGGTAACAGTCTGACCAACCAGGTCAACAGGAACCATAACAGACTTATTGGTTTCTGCTTTCAGGTCGAAGTCATAGACTTTAACAATCTTCTCTTCGAAGTCTGCATCTGGCAGTTCACAACCAGTAGCCATAAGCATCATGTCATTAATGACAGTGTAACCAGGCAGGAAGTACTCTTTACCGTTCTTCTCGTAAGTCGGCTTATTGCCTTTAGCATTACCAGAAGTGAAGTACACCTGAGCACGGAACTCACCAGCATCATTGCCGTCAGAACCTTTCAGGTTTTCGATGATTAACTGCATCCAGTCTGCACCAGAGTCAGCTTTACCTACGTAAGCTACTTTTACAGTACCGGTGTAGATATCAGATTCTTTTGCACCGAAGCCACCACCACCAAGGGTGTCTTTTGCAGCTTCAACGTTTTTGGTTTTTTCTTTCAAGTTACCGAACAGTGACATAATATTTTTCCTAATAAGTGATTAACAACCAGGCAAACGCTTAAGCGTAGTATTCAGCCAGATGGTCTAAGAGTTTTTGGGCATCATTGTCGATATAAGTCTGAGACTTATCGAACATACCCATCGGTGAGCGAAGACGTTTACCAACAGACTTCTTGGTTGGACGTGTCTGGAATACGTGCTTATAGCCTAAGTCACGTTCTTCTTCCGTAATATCAAGCATCTTGTTGCCGTACTTCTCCAGTTCCTTAATATCTACACGTTCTGCGTAAACCACTGTAGAGAAGTAAGCCTCAAGGCCATTGTTCTTCAGTGAGCCTTTGACCGGGATGAATGTTTTCATCACACCAGCAGCTTCGTCGAGTTCATCTTTGGCATGGGCAGTAATAATTACTGGCTTACCAAACTTAACGACTTTCTGTTGCAGCAGTATTTTAAAGAACTGTGCAAAGTCTCCCCAGGCTTTCTGGGTATTAGCAGATGGCAATACATACTGGGATTCCAGCATGTCCATCATGAAGGTAGCAGAGTCGATAATGATACCATCAACATCATCTGCCATTTCACCACCCGGAGATGCAACATCAAATGCTTCCCAAATCTGATATGGGTCTTCGATGTTGTAGGTGTTGAACTTATTACGGAAAGGTAAACGCTTGCCTGCTTCTGTATTCAAATACAGCCAGCGTTCCTGGTTCCGGATATTACGCAGTGATGCCGATTTACCACTCGCTGAGAATCCCGCAATCAGGATTAGCTGAGTGTTCATATCATTGGAGATTTCTTCGGACATTATTTTTCCTCGTTTAGTTTAGGAGTCCTTCAAACCAAAGAAAGACTCCTGTTTGCTTATTTGTTAGCGAAGCGTTTAGCCACGGTGACCATTACGGTTGCATTCAATTCATCATCTGGCAATGGATTAGCCAGTTTCTTATTGAATGAGTAGACGGCTTGCTGTACTTGAGCAAAGTCCCAACCACTGTCTACTAATGCCAGTGCGTACTTAATCATTTGATTATTACGATTACCGGAGGCAATACGACCAGCGAACCAACGCTCCAGATTGTCCAACGACTGAACTTCCTTCATCTGGTTCTGGAACTGCTCGTTCTTACTGGTACGAGGAATAAAATCACGTACATCCAACAGATTCGCATCAAGGTTGTAATGATAGGAACCAGTCTCACAGGACATCCACTTCTTGGCTCGTTGGTTAGCAGACTCATCCGTTTCGAATGGTAGCCAAGCCATAACATTATTCATGAACTCTTTGTATTCCTCGGTATCGAGGTGTAACTCATAATTCATTGGAATAATCAGACGGAAGCGATTCTCTTCATCGGTATGACGCTTAGTGGTATAGGTCATGAACTTATATTCCTTCATCAGTTCATGGCACGTATGCAGAGGTACTCCACCATCACAATCAATAACAATCATGTTAAATCCTGGAATAACGTTCTCTTCAGAACGATGTCCATTCTTCATGTGATGGTTTACCCAATGCATACCGGGAGCTTGGGTTAATACATGTAGCTGGTCAAACGGTACACGTTCACCAACATAGTCATAAGCAAAGCTATCACTATATGCCACTATCATCTCATTGGTGTCAGTCTCTTTCAGAGTCTCACCACGGAAGAACTCAATGCCCTCATTGAAGGTCTTCTTAATAATGATGTGCTGTTTGTAACCCCATGCTGTAGCAAGAGTCATCATCTCATTACGAGCTGCATTACCACTCTTATAGAACGGTAACGACTCCAGCAAGTCAGCATGAGTTACTTCTTTACCTACGGAGGCAATGTACTTAGCCAGCTTCACATAGGCTTTCTCACGATTGAGAATACCCTGGAATGCTGCCCCGGATTCTTCTACGAGCAGGATTGCTTGTTTAAGGTGAGACATCTCGATGAATGAACTCTGGTCAACAAACGCCAGTGCACCTGCCAGCTTAAGAGACTTGAAGTAACGGTGGGAGATTTCAGCCTTACGAATTTCTTCGTGGTCAGCCATAGCTTCTGCTTTTTTCTCACAATCAATTTTGTAAGTAATCAGAGCAATACCCACTGCATCTTCCACAATCATCTTAAAGCCAAACAGGTTTGGGTCAGCCAGACTATGGAAGTGGTTAGCCCACTTACCAAGAGACTGAACGTTATCCTGCTTAATCAGGTTATGGTAGATTTCTTCCGGAGTCAGCGTTGCATGTGCTCGTTTATCTAAGTGTCCAATGGCAAACAGACAACGACGTGCATACCCTGTATCAAGGAAGTCATAGAACTGGTCTTCAGTCTGCCCACCATCCAACAGCTTACTCGGAGTACCGAATAGCAGCAGGTTAGCAGGAGTCTTACCATCCAATTCTTCACCACGAATACTTTCAGCAGTGTTCTTGGTTAACTTCTGTTTTACTTTCCCCTGGTCATACAACTCAAGGAACAGGTTAAGTACTTCAACGTTGGCAATGAGGTTGGAACCAATCTCATCAATCTGTAAGTTAATAGCACCGCAACCAGCCATAAGTAGTTTGTGACGAAGTTGTTTTACAGCAGGTGCTGTACCAGAGTCGAATGTGAATGGGAACGCCCCAGCACGCTTATACTCTGCCTCAACTTTATCGAACTCATCATTCTGGTCCGTACCCTGACGAGCAGCACGTTCGTTAGCAATCTTCCATAAACGGTCATTTGCAATGACGGGCATGGTGTCTTCCATAAAACGCTTACGGAAGCCAGTCATGAACCCGTCTTCAATGATATTTACCGAGTGACCTTTACCGAAACCAGATGTAGCCAACGCCATAGCGTAGATGTTTACCGGCAGGTCACCACGGTCTTTAGTTACGATGGTTGCACCCATGCAGGATGCCATTTTAGCCAAGAAGTAGGCTACTTCGACACGGAAGAATCCCCGGTCGTTATTCTGGGTTTTATTGCAGAGCACATCTACGATTTCTTCAATCGCTGGATGATGCACTACTCCGGTAAGGTCAATACTCATGATGGAAAATATCTCTCTCTTTGTTTGCAAATAGATGCGACAGGGCAGTAAAGACATCTTTTAACCTGTCCCTCCACGACCTTGATAGCACCCTTGCCACCTTTTTCAGCCATGAAGATACGGGCAGATGCCATATCGTCAAAGTTTTTGGTACTTCTGGCTCCAGGTACATCTACCTTAGAAGCATCAGAGAAGTATTTGAACTGTGGTTCTGTTCGCCACAACTCCTCGTCAGTACATTCAGGGATCTCCTCTTCAGGTGCGTCCCAGTACTTTTCGATTAAGTGAATCTTCTCTTCTACCCAACGCTCAGTCTTCTCGACAGACAGCAACGGAATATCCTTATGCATGATGCGATTAGCAGGATAGTTCGGATTGCTGTTAGCCATGTGTTTCATGAAGTCGGTGAAGATGTAGTTAATACGAATTACATCCTCAGTAATGATGTCGTTGTGAATCCAACGATACAAGCTACCTTGCATCTTGTGTTCATCATCACGTGAACCAGCAACCCAAGAATAGGTTGAGGTAGACTTGAAGTCTTGCAACAGACCTTCTGTTACGATGTCGAACTTACCACCAATAGTCCATCCCTTAACCTGCTTGGTTCCACGCTGTTCAATGTAGATTGGGATAAGGTCAGGATTAGCAGCAAAGTCTTCTTTGGTTGGGTTAATGACTACTGCATCAATTACTCGCTGAGGATAACCTAGCTTCTTCAATGCAGTCTTATGACCTAGCTTCCAGGCTTTCTCGATAGAATCATGTAAGCCAGTACCCATTGATGTGGAGACAAAATCCATAACATCAATTGACTGGTCACTAAAATCTACACGATGCTTCATGACGATTTGCTTAATAGGCTTAAGCAATGTAGTAGCAGACAGATACTTAGGATTGTCTACGTAATCATACTCGTCATGCAATAGCCATACAGCCAGGGCCAGCGAGACATCATGATTGTTGGTTATTTTCACTGTAAGCCTTTTTCAATATTCGATTGGCATAATGCACAATCTTCTCTGAGTCGTACACCGAAGAGTTACCTGGTTTACCATTACCCATACGGGCAGCAGCATTTCGCCATAGAGCTTTAAAGGCACAACCTTCATCGAAGGTCATGCCAAGTGCTTGGATAATATCCTCACACTCTGCTTGATATGGCTCTTGCTCTTTCCGTTGGGGATTCTTAATTGAAACTACATAGTAGTTATTAAGGCCACCGGAGAGCTTAGTCATTATTCCCCCTTGGGAATCATGTTTGCCTGGAACTCTTGTTCAGACATCAGACCCAGGTTATTGATGGACAGATAAACAATGTCTTTCAGGTCAACTGAGGTGTCGAAACGCTGGTCCAGACTAATTTTCAGGGAGTGATTGGCACGAGCCAAATCTTTATAGGTCACATGAGGTTCGTCAGTGAGCAGCATTGTATTCATGGTAAGCAGAGAACCATCTTCAGCTTTAGGGAGCTGGAAGATTACCTGTGCTGCCACCATCCAATGATATTTTTTGACGGCGGTTTCTTTAGTACTTTTAGTCATGCGAATGCCTTTTGAATTATTTGATTAACTTCTTCTGGGGTAGCGTGATTTGGAATCTCAATCTCGTTAGCCCACGTTGGGTAAAACAAGGATAGTTCCCCACCCAAACCAACCTCTGGATGAGCAATATCAGGATGGTCTTGCCAGTTAACGGCTTCAACCAAATGCTTGTTCGTGTACTGCAAGGTATCCATGTTGTCACGAATCATGAAGTATTGAGCATCATGAATGTGAATACTAGGGCGTATATCTAACCTGAACTCACTGGCTCTGACTTTACGCATAAACTCTGAACCAGCACGGTTATTCAATAGACACCAGCTTTGCCCTAAAGCATTGCCAGCAGTTCTACCTTCAGCTTCTGCTTCATATGGAGTCTTACATGTCCCACGTAATACCTGAGCCAGTAAAGGAGTACGCACTCTCAAACCAAATGCAGCAGTTACATAACCAGTCTTGGCAGCTTCATCTAGCTTAGCCTGAACCCACATATCACTAACTACATAGAGGTCGTGATAACGTTTCTCTGTTGTTTTAGCTTTCTCTTCTGAGAAGCCACAGTTTTTCATTAAGCCCATATACGTGCCACCATAGGTAAGCAAGAAAGTTGGGGCTTTAGAATCACTACGCAAGTGCTTGTACTTCGTCTGAATAGAATTAATTGACTCAACTGTGTCTACAATGTCTGGCATCTGCTCACCGAAGTAAGCATACGCACGTAGACTATGCCCATCGTAACCTGTTGAACTGCCTACCTTTTTTACAGATTGAATCTTTTTGCCAGTGAAATCATGAGTTGATTTTGGCAAGTTGTCGAATTGCGACATCTCTGCGGTTCCTCCTCATAACCTCATCCCACTTATGACGTATACCTAGTCTGTCAGCAGTGGTTCTTAGCATTTTATGCAGTGTTTCTGCACGTCTGCCTATTTCTTGGGCAAGTTCACCTACTTGTTTACCTTCCAGTACTTCAAATAGGTACTTCTCCTTGTCATTTGCAGACATATATCCAGGACGTAATCCTGTTCGCAGGGCATGTTCTGAATTTTGAGATGCTGTACACCACTCCAGATTATCCTTATGAGGATTCTGTTTATTCCCATCCAAGTGATTCACATACTTGTATCCGTATGGATTGGGAATAAAGTGTTTAGCTACCAGAATATGAACCATCTCCTGTTGATGCGTACCATCCCCTTTCGCTAAACCAACCCTAAGATACCCATTAGGATTTACTGTTGGTTTAAGCGTGGAATTGTTAGCAAGATTGGTGATGGAACCATCCTCTGAAATTAGATAACGGTCCTCAAAGTAGGCCATTGGTATAGGCATTATAAAATTCCTCTCCGGTAAATGTTTTCCCATCATAAACAATTGTATCATCATCTCGGATATGATGGTCAACCCCGTCGATAGTAACGCTATACACAATTACCCCCATGTATACCTTAAGCTTCTGTGGGTCTTTAGTAGTTAAAGCTGAGATACGGTCTTCAAGGCTTGCAAAGTCCAGTCCACAAAATATCCAGCCTGGTGGTGCTTCGAAGCATTTCTTAATCTTCTTGGCATATTTGGAACCACTAGGGATGGTCTGTAGATTAGGTTCAGACGCTGAGAGACGTCCTGATACCGTGCCCCCAAGATTGAGGTTGCCGAACAGGTAGTGCCAGCCATCTGGTCCGGGTTGTGCATTACGGAAAGCTGGTATGAATGAAGTGATAATCTTATCCACAAGCTTATAGTCGATAAGTGCATTGAGCAGTTCCTTAACATCTTCGCTCTGCGTATGTGTACGCAGTGCTTTAATAGTGTCACCGTCAGTAGCAGGTTGCTTGCTCTTAGTAAGACCAAGAACCGGTAAGCCAATATAATCAAATAACAGTTTCTGTAATTGTGGTCCGGAGTTAGGATTAAACTCAATGTCACAATCAGCCAATGTTACCTGCTTCTTCTTAAGCTTAGCATTCTTATCGTCTACCCATTCCTGACGCAGCATCAAGGTGAAGTTCTTCATGAGCTTAGACTCACGAATAGTTTTCAGAGCCTGGTTCCTGTCAGTTTCCATTTCTTCAGCTACTTGGTTAACGGTTTCCATATTCATTGGCATACCGGTTAACTGCATCTGAATAATGTCTTCACAGGCTGGTTTAAAGATGTTGTTGTAAACATCTAGTTGGTCATCAGCAATGAGAGTATCCCAGTGCTTCTCGTAGGTGTACCACGTACACAAACCATCAATGAGGTTGTAGCGTAATAGTTGCTCATTAGGAATAAGACGAATGTCTTTAATATCATCCTGAGCATAGTTACCAGCATACTCTTGAGCTTGATCTTTCAGACTAAGGTGATTGCCAGCACAACTGTTAGTAGCCAGGTAGGTGATTAACTTAGTACAGTCCCAATTACGTAGCATGATTTCCATGCCATGCAGTAAGCCTTCTGTATCAATCAGGTTATCCATGAATAACTGATAGATAAGTATGTACACGTCATAGCTAATGTTGTGATACATCTGCCGTTGGGTGTACTTAATGAAGAACTCACGCAACAAGTTACGAACAACATCGTTCCTATTGATACGCCCATAGGGAGCTTCAGTAGCCCCCTTAATTGGCTCGTAGTCCACATTAAAGGCTATGCCCTGTGTCTTACTCCAACAGAACGTAATCGTTCCTATGCCTGCGTTATAGTGCTTTAAACCGAATGATTCGATGTCTATAGCCAGAGGCTTATTCATCTCAAGCAACTGGTCTAACCAGGCTTTAATCTTTTCGGGTGTATCTGGATAGGCCTCAAACTCAATAATTCCCTGACCTGGTTCAGCATACTGTCCATGGATGTGGTTAAGTAATGCATCCATACCCTGAGCAATCTTGGCTTTCACTACAGGTGGGTCATAAAAGACCTGTCTGTAGCTAGGCGTATAGATAACCTTCTGTTTACCCCATACTGAATCACAAACATAGCCGAGGTTAGCCTCTGCTTTAGCTTCTTTAGTCAGTATTTTAAAGTAATCAGAATCGGTACAGATAATGTACTGAGTCTCTGCATCATCCAGTACTTGTTGCAGTTCCTGCTGTATGAACTCCTTAATCTCCCTTGCAGGAGTTTTCTTCTTGCCAGGGGCAGAATGAAGTTCAAGGAAGATGAAATCTTCCATGCTTAGGTCATAAGGCAGCAGGTAGGTTTTAATCATCTCCTCCCTTCGGATTTGATGACCGAGGATAGCAATAGGATACTTGCCAGTATCCTGAGAGGTGATGTAACGCATAGCTTTACCTTAAAAAATCAGATGTGAAGCTGCATAGTACTCAATAGAAGGTAGAATCTTCTCATACTGTTTGATTGCCATAGCATCACCAGCAAGAGTCCAAGCTGCTTCACGAGTACGCGGTAGCCCTTTGTACTGACCAGTCTGGTCTTGTGCTACCAGACATTCGGGTAAAGCATCACGTACATCTTGATAGGACATACAACCACGAACCAGGCGATATACAGTCTGGTTCACGAGGTGTACTTCCATAATCAGACGACTGGAGGCTTTCAGATACTTGTCCATTGCAGGCCAAAGTTCTGGATTAAGCGTTAATCGTTCTCCGTAGGTTGGGGGTCTGGTAGCGTTGGAACGCTGATAGAACTCCCCTTGGTGAAGGAATCCAGCCGATACATCTACACCATTGATACGATCATTCTTATCAATGATGCCATTTAACACACCATCAAGACGAACCAGTTCTGCTAAGAACAGGTGCTTGACTATCTCACTGCTATTGGCAACCTGACCAATAGTTGCTGAACCAATCTGAGGCATATACCCTCCCTTAGAAAGTTAGACCACCGTACTTACTGGCAAGATTGCCATAGAACACTACACGCTTACGAGCACGAGACACAGCGACGTAAAGCAGACGGGCAACCATATCAGGTTGGCGACAGCTTGAGAGGTCATTTGCATCAATGAAGATTGTGTCGTAAGTAGAGCCTTGCGATTTATGTACAGTACATGCATGAGTAGCACGGAGATCTGGAATGGTTTCTTTAAGACGGAAGTAAGGTTCCCAGTTCTTCTCTTTACCCAACCACTTAACCAAACGGTTGAAGTAGTCTGGGTCAGTTGGTACTGGTACTTCACTAACAATACCACCATAACCAAGGTCTAGAGTACTATCACGGACTTCAAGTTCCAGGTCACCTGTAACCTTAATCATGCGAGTACTACTATCCTGGTCAATAAGTTTTACGTCCTGCTCGATAGACAGACGGTCATCCACACCTAAGCGAACGGCTGAGTTAGAAACTAGTTGTTCGCCGATGGAGTATTCACCCACGTAGCCATTAGCTTCACGAATGTAGTTATTGTAATTAATAACCTGATCGTTTGTGTAAGCAACAATACGGCTATTGGTGGGCTGAGTGAAGTGATTGATAACCAGTTTCTCCATCTCTTCCCCCTGTACCCAGTCAATGATGCCCGGGATACATTTAATAGGCAGGAAGCCTGTCTTACCTTCCACCGTATCACGCAATTGCTGGTGCAATGCCTTGAGTTCCGGTGTATCGGTACGCATCTGTTCCGTCAGATAGTGTGTTGGGATATTACCTGCATACACTGGAGACTTACTCTCTTTAACAGGCAGAAGCTGAGAAGCATCACCTACGAATACCAGTTTGCACTGGTGAGTACCTTCACGAGCATACTTAAGTAACTGACGGTCAATCATGGATGCTTCATCTACGAAGATGATTTTGTTCTTCTTAATAGTGAATGACTTAGACGGTACAACATTAGCCTCACCAGTCTTAAAGTCATTCTTAACAATCAGTCCCTGGAAGGAATGATAGGTAGACGTTGGACGCCCCGTAGCTTGAGCCAGAACTTCAGCAGCTTTGTTCGTGGTCGCTGTCATGACAACTTCGTTATACAGGGGCTTGGTTCCCATCAGAGAACAGGTTTCCATATATGCAGGCATAGTGTCATCAATAAGGTGCGACATCAGGAATGTCTTACCAGTTCCCCCAGGTCCACTAATATTGAATTCTGAGGCATTAGGGTCGAGCAGGAAGTCGAAGAACTCCTTCGCAACCGCTTCTTGCCCCTGGTTCAATGGGGCTTTGGTAGGTTTGGAAAACATTTAAATCTCCAGTAAAAAACCCTCCGTAGAGGGTTAGATGTAATGGGTTAAATCCGGGGGAGTGTAGTCTTTCCCCTTCATGACTTTCTTGTTCTCATTGAAGATAGGTTCCCCATCTTCGAACTTGGAATAGTTTGAGCGATTGACTTCAGCCAATGCTCCAGGAACATTCATCCCAAGGAAAGTACCGATGCCAGTTGCTGTAACAATCTGGTCAGCAATGCTGTCCAAAAGTCCGATACGGTCTTTCGCAACAATACCACCATTTTGTTTAATACGGTCTGCTACGTAGTTAATAGCATCGTGTAAGGAAGCAAGTATTTTAGCGTCATCTTTATAGATACTACTAATTGTCTCCAGCATTTCAGCTACTTCTTCCAGATGACAACCAATCTGGGTACTAATGTTTTTACTCGTCGGATTCGGTACGGCTTTTAGAAACCATTGCCGTGTGCTTTCCAGCGTACAAACGGATGAACTTGTCATGCTCACTCTCTTGGTTAAGGTGGCGATTATTATATGCCTCCAGAATCAAGTCCCTTACATATGAACGAATCTCATAAGCAGGGCCAACTTGCTCTGACAGCCAATCTGCCACATGGGTTGGTAATGGACGGAGTACATTCTCCATGAACGTCCGACGTGTGTCGGCTGGTTCAATGTTTAAAGAACGCAATCGCAAAGTAACCGTAGTGGGGTGAACCCCCAATGTCTTAGCGATAGTTGCGAGGGACAAGCCAACAGCATTCATACGAATGATGTCTTCATCAGTTGCTTTGCGATTAACTCTGTAAACTTTACTCATAGTACATTTCCTCTTCAAATTTACCCTCACTTTATTATAAGTGAGGGCATTTGAACAGGCTAGGACTGGTTCTTATACCATTCCCCGAACTTTTTCATTGCATCTTCTAAGGATAAGCTTTCGAAGAATTGACCAAAGTGCCCGTTGTACTTCACACAAATCCTTGTAACAGTTTGCTTTTGGGGTGTGATTACTTCCCGTATATCCACCTTATCAATGCTAACCATTACTTAACAGCCTTGACCAGCTTGGTAGCTAACTTAGCTTCTTCTTCAGTCAGACCCATTGCTGTGAATGACTTCTTAGTATGACGCTTATAGTCTTGCAGAGCATGACCTTTTTGATAGTCGGAATACGACGTATCGTTCAGGATGCTACGCAGGTTATCAGCGTGTGTTCCATTAATGGGTTTAGGAGCAGCTTTAGTAACCTTAGCTTGCTTCACTGGTTTTGGTTTGCCGATAGGTTTAGCTGTGTAGGTTGTACGTACATCAGCAATCTTAGCCACCACATCGGAACCAACACCTAAAGCAGCCCATGGCTTACGAGCCTTACCTCGCATTTCCACAAGTAAGTCAGCAGCAGCTAATTTATCTTCCGGAGTGGTAGCGTTAAGGAACTCTTTAATTAGTTCCTGAATTTGTTCTTTCACGGTAGGAGCCTTATTAACAATAGGTTTAAGGTCAGTAGCCTTCACTGGTTCAGCAGCTACAGCTTCATTCAGTGACTCTTCCATATTCAGTGCTTCTTTATTAGCAACTGTACGGAATTGTTCTACAGAACCAGATGAGAGATTGGTGTATTTGAGGTTAGTACCATAATGCCCACCAACCATAACAAGCGTGGTAGGTGAACTATGGTTCCCAACGATGGCATCATTAAGTAATTTCTTACCTACTTCTGTATTGGACAGATAGATACCATTGTTAACGTTAATACGTTCCTCTTCCGGAAGTTCAGCAATAATGTGATACGCAGCTACACGCATCTTATTAGTGTTGTACTGAGGAACAGCAAATACATCTTCTGGTGCTACTTTACCAAGGATAGTTACGTCACCACCGAAGGTACGGATGTAACTCATGGATGCTACGTGTAGACCATTAGAGCAGTCCCGACGACGGTCAGGGTCTACCAGGTCTTCTCGTACCTGTACTTTACAGCCTACCCACTGTCGGATGTTGCCTGAGTGACAGTCAACGAATACACGTTTACCATCTTCTGTACCTTTGAACTTAAGGCGTTTCAGGAACAGGATAGAGCCATCATCAGCGATAGGTAGTTCAGCAGTTTCCATGAACTTCATCAGGTCTTCCACTGAGTGCAGGCGGTCTTTAATAACCGGAGCCAGACGCTCAAGGAACTTAGTAAAGCCCTTATAGTCTTTTAGCTGGGCAGACTGACGTAGGTGACGTTGCAGGTTCTCAACTCCAGGGATAACCCCATTATTGGTAACAGCAACAACCACCTCGTCTTCCTTCACATCAGTATGGAAGTTAGCATCATCGGTACTGATAGCACCTAATGCAGCCAGCTTCTCTGAAGCAGCAGCCAGCTTATCCTGGTTCGTAGTTTTAGCTACTTCTACATAAGGTAATGGTGTTTCTTCACGGTTGGTAAATACAACATGTACACCTTTGATGTTCTGAGCTTGTTTAGCAAACTCACCCATTTCATCATCGGATACTGCACGAATTCCAATAGGCCATTCCTGTCTAAGAATGCGGTGGGTATGGTCATAACCCCAACCCAGTACGTCGTTAATAAAACGAACCAGTGCAGGATGGTTATGGTCTTTGTCCCAACCAGTAACCCACATCAGATTGTCACGCTTGTCGTAACAACCATCTGCTACTATTACTTCTGGTTCATTAGCCTGGACAGCCAGGAAGGTATCCATAGCTTTAGACACTAGTGTCTTAGTAGGATTACCCAGCTTAATATCTGAGACGGTACGGGCTGGTTGAACACTTGTGCCATCTTCGAAGAACTCTTTGAGTTTAGCTTTAGCTACCTTGAAGAAACGGACGAATCCGTTAGTGTTCTTCTCTGCTTCCAGGTATTCAGTACGCAGTTCTACTTCTGGGGCAATGTTTACTTCTATTTGGTCCTGGGTAGTACCAAGACCTTTGGTCTGTGCTTCAGATACAATGCGAGCAACCCGTGGGTCGCTCTGTGGATATACAACCGTGGAGCCATCTGGCTTCCACAGTGTGAGGTTTCGACTGTCAACTGCCAGTGCGATGATAGAAATCAGTTCGATTTTCATCAGATTATTTACCTTTCAGTTTATTTAGACGATTACGGTAGAGGGACTTAAACCCAGGAATATCCTCTGGATTCTTCTTGAGATGTTTAACTAAACTACCTAAGTCCAGACTTTGTAGGATGTCACCAGCACTCCAGCTGTAACTGAATAGTCCTTTGTACTCGTTAAGTACTTCGAAATGCTTGTGCATACGAGGATTAACCATCCTTACATATGGCTCTAAGTCATTTACTGACTTAATGCGGCCCATCTCAACCAGTTTATCTTTGTTACTTGAGTGATTTCTTAGGAAGTCACATGCCCATTCATATTCTGGCTTAAAAATCAGATTCTGTAATGGTTTGAATGTTAGACCCAGAATATCTAGGATTTCCCAATATTCTCTGTCATCCAGTCCTACGTATTCCAGAACACTGATACGTTGTTCAGTGGCATACTTCTTGAATCCCTTACTGGTAATAACAGACATCAATTCATTAAGACGAATATCGTCAATGTGAATAGCACCACGACGTTTAGCTTTGTTAACTTCAATTTGATTACGACAGACAACAGTCTCTGCTTTCATCTCGTCGGACAGTTCATACCATCTCCACATGGTTCCAATCTTGGCAGTTTCTGGTCTACCAGAAACAACCTGACTGGCTGGTACGTAGTACTTAGGCAGTTCTACCTCAACGAATCTAGGTTCCTCATGGAATCTTGGGTCAGCAAAATCCTTGTCAATGTGGGGTTTAGATACCAAATCACCACTTTTATCCCGTACAGGGGTAGTACCTAGTACTGCATTCAATGAAACTAATGCATTAGTTTTACCACCTGCTTTGGTTTTATTGGCAGCTATCGTCTTAGCACGCTTCTCGGCAGCTAACTTAGCCTGTTCCCTGCGGAAGTTAGTTGGCTTGTCCCACTCATTATATTGAGTAAGGTCAATTACCCGATAACCCATAGCAGTGAACTTAGCTACAGCCTTCTCTGCTTCACCCTTCTTAGGACCAACAACGTGAACAAAAGCTGTACGCTCCAGGTCACCTCGGTTGTACTCAGGGAAGTATGAGAAAGAGTCTGCACAGTCAGATAAACGTCGAGTAACTACAACGTTCTTGGTAGTGAATATACCGATACCCAAATGGCTGCTATAGCCCACCTTAAAGTAGTCAGTAAGTTTACCCTTCACCAAGCTAACACAGTTACCTTGGTTCATTATGTAACCAGACCACTTAGCACCAGTGGCTTTTAAAGCAGCGAGCTGAGGTAAGTGCAGATGTCGGTATACTAATTCCTGGAATGGATATCTTGTACCATCTGCACGAGTATCCTTAAGAGCACTTATAGCCTTACTATACAGTTTCTTAAGGCCTGTATACTCAGGACGAGCCAATAATGCCTTGTTGGATAGATTACGCCAGTGCTTAATATGATGCTTACGTTGCTTAGCCCACAAGCTAGAGGACATATAGCGTTGAACAGTTCTGTCTGTAACAGCACTCAAGAAAGATGGGTATTCCCAGTAACGAGTAGAAGATTGGGAGGCATATTCTTCAACCTGCTTAATAGCTTCGGGAATTTTAGCCTTAATCTCTTTCTCCATACGGTCTACTAAATCTACACATAGAGTAGTAATACCATCGTCGGTTAACTTCTGATTAGACAGTGTTTCACGACTAGGGGCAATAGCCAAGGTATCCGGTGCGGCCTGAACTACTAAAGTGGAAGCACCAATGATATTCATGAAGTTGAGAATAAGACCTACAGCTTCTTCACTAGCCGGACTGGATACTATTGGGTACATTACGTTACCGTAACGAACAAAGATGTTACTGCTACCCATATAGTTTTGATACCAGCTATCAGACATGTCGTATGAACCAGGTTCAAATGACATACCTAGGGTATTCAGTAAAGTGTAGTCACCCTGCTGAATACTATTGCCCGCTTCCTCACGAGTGAGTTTAGGGATACTAAGCTCAGCTTTAATCTCACCATTAAACACAATTGACGTGATGTAATGTACAAAAGTATTTACATCATGCTTACCTAGTTGGAATTTAACTTCCAGACCGGATTCCTCAGTAGGAATACCAGTAACAATAGGAACAATACCCGGTTTACCATCATTCTCAATTGCAGCCTTAGCTACGTTATATACAGACATCTTTCCTTGGTTCCATGAAGTAACCTGGAAGCTATCTGTATAAGCGAATGGGGATTTACATCCCAGACCAAAGCCACCAGTAACACTACTGTTGGACTTCTTAGTAGATGCACCATAGACACCATAAATGGAACCAATGAGTTCATCCGGGATTCCGTTACCAAAGTCACGGAAGGTAATAAAGTTGTCAGTATCAATAGTGATACGGATAGGAGTATCAGTCTTACCTGCTTCAATATGAGCATCCCAACTGTTACAGATAGTCTCACGGACTACTGCCAGAGTAGGATTGTTATATAGAGAAGTGCTTAATACGTGAAAGAATGCCGGGTCATCGGAGATGCCAAAGGCAATTGCTTCTTTGCCACCCAGTGTCGCTGAAGTGGCTGATTGATTGGTATCTGCAACTAACATTTATTTACTCTCCAGTTTAAATGTTGCTTATAGAAGTACTTGTTTACACTTATCAAAAATAGCTTTGCGAAGTTCAGCTTCTTCCAGTGGTTCATCATTAGGATGGTGACCCAATGGACTGTTTTGAAAAGCATTCATTAGGAATAAGACCTGATATTCTGTTAAGCCATTAATTTGAATGCTATACGTTTTCTCTGAGGCGATATTTACATTAACCATTACGTTTACCTGCCATTGCTTGAAGGACGAATACAGCTATATCACTTGCAGTGTCATCAGTAAGTTCCTCCACTGAATAGTGGCTTTCACCGTCAAGCTCACCATTTTGCCATTCATCCAGCATACGCTGAATTTCAGCTAATCCAGCCTGAACCATTTCTTTGTTTGGTTCTAACCATAATTTACGTTCCTCTGCTAGTGCAGCAATGCACATACACAGGGAAGCGATGTTAGCCGGACAAGCAGCAATATCCCCGGTAACTGCAATATCACTAAGTGGAACAGCCTTACCAGTTTTACTATGAATAACTTCAGGATTAATCATGGATTTGCTCCAGGTTATGGGCAGGGATAGGGAAGCATGGATAGTCACCGGTAGGATCCAATGTTACTGATACATGCAGTGTATTTGTCATTTGGGTTAACATCAGAGCAGCATTGAAATCGTCTTGGATACAGGCATATACAATGTCACCCTTCTCACCCTCACACATTATAGGTGTGTCTTTGATACGGTATTTAGCAGGCATATGCCCTCCTAAAAGAGTTAATAGAATCAAAAAAAAGACCTCCCGGAGGAGGTCTTAGGTTTACTTGCGATTCTGCTCTACGAATTGTAGTAGGCGTTCTCTGGCATCATCATGTTCCTTGATAGCTACATAGTCGCGTGCATAGTAATACACACACCATAAGCCAAGAACACATGCAGAGAAACGAGCCACTACGAAGAACATCTCTTCCAGGCTCTGTGCACCATGCAGTGCAAATACAAATTCCAGAACCAGGATGATACTTATAATCATTGCTTGGATAGCTAGACGCTTCATTCTGTAATTGTTTCTCCGGGGATTAGTTTACGGAATTGGATGAAATCCAGTAAGTTGCCTGAATACAACTTACCTTCTCTATCCATAGAGGTAACACCCTGTTCCCATGTTAATGGGTTCTGGTTGTTAATGAACTTATCACCGAACAACATAGGGGTTGCCTGGTGTTCTGTAGGGGATGCATGAATAGGTTGGTTCTCAACTAACTTAGCAAACAATCCCAAGTCTTCTTCAATAGTAGAAGGACGGCCTTCGAAGTTGTTGTAAGAAGCACGTGCACAACGAGCAGCACTTACTTTAAGAAGTAAGCCATACACTTCTGCACCACTTGGCTCATCACGAGTAATTCGTTGATGTTTGCAGAAATCGTAAGCAGCAAAACGATCATTAGCAGTGATATACGGCATATGCCAATGCCCTTGCATGAGTTTTGATGGAACACTTTCATTATGAGCCTTACGCATTGCTTGAGCTAGTTCACGAATTTCTGGTTGTGCATCTTCATGGTCACGCAATCCATAGAAGTTAGCCCAGCTAGTTGAAGTTACCACCACACGAATATGTGTGAATGGTTCCAGAATACGGTTAACAATCTGCTTATGTACTTGCCCACGACGTAGTTGTTCAGCATATACAGCAGCAGCAGATGCAGCGTTATCCCAGATAAACTTAGCATCCTCAATCTCCATAGGAGTAAGTTCTTCATCTGCTTGCATACCTTTCTGGTTCTTGCCCCAGTGACTTGGCATCACTGGTTCATTACGAACCTGTTCAATAAACTTAGAGGTAGGGATAGCACGACTACTTGAGGCATTGCGGTTGAATACACGGTGGGTCATAAACTCACTGTGAATGAATCGGGGGTAAACCAATTCAAAGGTGGTAATACGAGTACCAGTTGCATGATGAACGGAATCTGCAATGACAGTTGCCTTAATCATTAGAATGACCTTAGATAGTTGGTAATACCACTACGGCTTTCTGTAATCCTCTTGGCCTGAACATATACCAGTTTAAACTCACTACGAGGTAGTTCCTGTAATACTGCTATACCTTCAGTAAGAGCCACAGAACACGCTACAGCGGTTTCTTTTTTAAAGGAGTATAAGTCTCCATACATGAGGGCTTCATACTCCCTACGGAGCATACAGAGAGCATCTCTTGCCTTATCACTTACTTCTTGTGAACCAGCAGACATAGCTAAGCTGTATATGATAAAGACTTGTTCGAAAACAAAGTCCAGTAATCTATCAGGGTTGCTAGTCCCCATGAATAATTTTGTTGTGTAGGAGCGAGCTTTACGGTTGAGTTCATACTCATCCTCTATGCCTTTATTATAAAGAACAGGATTTCGTTCCCTTTTTCTTAGGAATGGGATACGCATTAGTATTTACTACCTCTTCTATACCAAGGGTAATGATGGGTAGTGCTCTTGCCTTTGAACACATCCTTAGTACGAGGATTCTTTTGTATTTGAGTCAGGTAAAGATGCATGTCATCCCCACACGGACTAAGCCAGAACTTATCTATGATTCGGTCTACCTTAGATTTCAGATGGGGTTCTGGGGGGATGTATGGGAAAACATTAAATGATCTACTAGTCCATCCTTTCTGAATAGCAGCTTGCATTGCTGCATAAACATCAGGACCAATTCCATTCTCTTCTACTTGGTCATGTATAGTTTTACCTAAAGTAAGCATTGCAGTTTGTTCCAGTTTACTTAAGTCCAGCCCATATAAGATAGACTTACCATTTTGTCTGTTTGACATAAGAGTACCTGTAATTAAAAAAGCCCACGGGTTAGGTGGGCTTGGATTAGGAGATGGATAAGCAATGAGCTGGAAGTAACTTCCACAAGCACCACTATGCAATGATGCTTAGGTTAGTTACTCTGCTTTACCGCCACCATTGGTTTGAACAACAGTTACATTTGTAACCTGGTTCTGACCTTTGTTGGACAGTGCCCAGATCAGTGCTACTACCCAGAAGACTAAAGACCAGCCTAATACAATATTGAGTACACCAATGCCCCACTTAGAGGCATGGCCTCGTGCAAAAGCAATAATAGTAGGGATAAGGTATACAGCTAGTGCAAATAACAGAACAAGGATTATTGCTAAAGATTCCATGATGGTTCCTATGTGGGGTTGAGTTAGTTTCTTCACAAATAGCCCAACTATGCTGGGCTATTTAGGCAGCTACTTACTCAGCATCTTTGCTTGCAGGAGCAAGAGCTTTCTTCAGGTAATTACGTACCGAACGATAGGTTTCTTTGGTTTCCATAGCACCATCATTTACGAATGTGATACGTGCACAATCAGACAGTGGAACAGATTCCACTGCAATCACGTTTGCAGCATTAATGGTTACACGTACATTTGAGGTTGCATTAGTTACTTGAAATACTGACATGTTGTTTCCTTGATTAATCTGGATAGCCTTTTATTTTGAAGGTCTAGCAGATACTGGTTTGTCTTCCTGGTTCTGATACTTGCCATTGTAGTTAGCAGGTTCTTGAACCAGATGAAATAATACTTGAGCTATCCCAGCACCAGCCGGGATATGCAGTTTCTTACGACCGTGATAGACCAGTTCGAGGGTAAGATACCCTTTCCATCCTGGCTCTATTACAGTGTTGAACACTGAGAGGGCACGTCTTGCCCATGTAGATTTATCGTGAACGATAGCTACACAGGACGGGGACATATTGAACTTCTCAATTGCTGAAGCCAATGCGAATTTACCGAGATGGTGTGATACTTGTTTTCCATCAACGATTTTCACCATTGGAATCAACCCAAATAAGCGATAGAAGGTGATGTCTTGTTTGATACGAATATCATAACCAGCTTCACCTAATCCATAGCTTACACCGTGCTCGGATACCTTACGGTCTGGGATGTCCAGCAATTGAGATGAACGGTATAGAGAATTACCATTAACAACCATTATTTCATTCCTTTAGGGATATGAACTACCTCCCCAAAAGGTACGGTAGCATTGGGATTATTCAGAACACACCAGATGATTGGGATATCAAATGGTAATTCTTCCATAGGACGAACATACATATCGGAGAATATGATTGCAGCGGTTGGCTTATTCTTAATAATCCATTCGCGTACTGGCTCAAGGTTTGTACCACCACGACCAGTAATCTTAATCTCTTCAAAAGTATCTTCTTCAGTGATGTCTATTTCTTCTTGGATAATATCGTCGAAGGTAATTAAGGACATCTTCTTAGGATTGAACTGGCTCTTAACGTAGGCAACTTCTGAGTTAAAACGCAGAGAGTCAGCACTACTAATGGAACCGGATACATCCTCAAAGTAGGCTAAGTGTCGTAAACGTCCTTCATCATCTTCCAGCGATGGTAGATAGATGTCAGTGAAACGACGGTTAGGTCTGGCCCACGTATAGTGTGTGTCATCAATGTCGGTAAAGAAGTTCATCAGAACTTCCTGCCATGGAACTACTGGTTTAAGGAATTGGGTAATAACTTCTTCCATACGACCAGCACCTTTACCGGGCATCATTCCACCAGCCATCTTCTGGCTTTGCATTGCACGTACTACGTTGTTGACAACAGCACCCTGGGACTGCCCCGAAGAGGGAGCTTTCATGTCGCCAGCAAGACCTGCTCCAGCACCCCCTGACGGCTTCTGCCTTTTCTGAGGGTTCTTCATCAGGTCATCGTAGATGTCTTCTTCGACCCATCCTTTATATTGAGGGTCTTTGCAAATGCCTTTGTCGATACCAGTGAACTTGTAACCGTCTTCTTCTAACTGAAGGTTGATGAAGTGGTCACATGCCTGGTTCCAGATTTCCGGGTCACGGCTTCCACAGCGGATGCCATGTAGATATGCCACATGCCAGAGTTCGTGCATTAGCACTGTTTCTCTCGCATCAGGGCACATCCAGATAAAGAAGTCTGGATTGAAATGGAGTTCTATCCCGTCAGTACATGCAGTAGGACAGTCCTCACGTTTCCATGAGAACTTAAGACTACACAGCAATGAACCAAAAAACGCTGCACTACGTCCAAGGAATGCCTGCGCCTGAATACGGTCATACTCACGCATGAGTTGTTCATCACTAAGTGTGTGCTGAGGTATCTGGTTCATGTTGTGATTATCCGTGAATGTAACGAGAGATATTGGCAGCAGCCTTACGCCATTCGGGGGTAGCCTGAATTTCTGGTAATGCTTTGCCTACTGTACGGAAGTACAGAATCTTATGGGTGAACGTTTTAAAGCGTTCAATGTACTGAAGAACATCAGCGAAGTTATCTTCAGTGGTCTTGTTAGCCAGATGGTTAACGGTAGCCCAGCACAGGTTATTATCTTCCGGTAGTGCACAGCCCATAGGGTCTTTGACTACCTTCTCAATCGTAATCATACGATTGTATACCTGAGTGAACTGAACAAACTCTACAGCCTTACCTGGTGTAACAAAACCACTGTAGTACAGGGAATCTTCGTCAGGCAGTGCACCTTCGGGACAGTTATGTAAGTCCTTGTTAATGAAGTCCCATGTTCTAGGACACGCGAATGTTTTGTTCTTATGAGCTGGGTCGAAGTCATGCAAATAACTAGGATTAGCATGTAAGAATGCAACCAGACGTTCATCCCAATGTTGTGGAATCATCACGTCTTCAACAAAGATGTCGAAGTTAAGTTCCATTTCGAAGTGGACAACACGGGACTGCATTGCAGTACCCAGTGGGTTAACGATGGCACGGTCAGTAGCTTTGTTACCAGCACAGACAATCATCACATTAGGGTGAAGTTTCTTCTGTCCAGTCATACGGTCGAGAATCAGTTTGTATGCAGCAGCTACTACTTCTTTCTTAGCTGAGTTGAACTCATCAAGGAACAGGAGCCAGCCATTATAACCTTCCGGTACTTCATCTCCCTCGATAGGGAATAAGTCAGCAAATGGAATAAACTCTGCACGGTCACCATTACGGAATGGTAGACCGGACAAGTCTTCCGGGGCAGATGTAGATAGACGATGGTCTATCAGCTTCATACCAAATTCTTCTGCAACAGAACGAATAATTGCAGACTTACCCATGCCTGGTGATGAAGTCAGGAACGGTACGTTACCTGCTTGTAAGGCACGGATAATAAAGTTACGGGCTTGGCGTGTATTACATACAGTCAAGGAGTCAATGCTCGCCATTTACTTACTCTCCTAAAGTTAATGGAATTATTAATTAAGATTTAACGCATGGATACGCTGTATCAATCGCCAGCAGAACCATGTCTGATGGTATTTTTACTGCATTAACCTTTCGGTCATACAGAATAATAGAGGCCACTTTGTCGAAAATGTGCCCTAACTTCATATTGTCAGGTACACAGTTATTTCCTGCTTCCACTCCCATGGTAACCATGCCCATGAAGTAACCCTGGTTCAAAAAGTTACCCTTATCAGCTTTGTAATCGGCAGCAGCTTCTAATAAGGTTGCACGACTAGATGCTTGAGCACCGAATGACAGAACTGATAAAGCTACAAGAACAACAGCAATTAAAGTTTTCATTTAGTTACCTTTTAATTCGTTAAGTTGAAGTACTCCGGTAGGGGTTAATGACCACCCAAGACCAGCATTGAACTGTACTAAGCCCAGCTTCTTAAGAGACTGTGCAGTTTTGTTATTACGGTTGCTGGTGGCAGAACCACCTTGAACCATGCGAAGGAATATTGCTTGGGACTGGGTAAGTTTCATTTCTTCTCCGGTACGAACTGCATTACACAGCTTTGGTTACGAGGGATATTCAATTCACATTCATGCTTGAGGGTTTGTGTTACAGAATTTGGGGTAGAACCAAAGTAGGTATTAGAAATAGCTACAATTCCTGCACCAATTAACCCTCCTAGCATGAACGAGAAGAATGCAATCTCTTTATACATTTCCTGGCTCCGGTTTGTTTAAGTCAAAAAAAGACCTCCCTTCAATAGGGAGGTCAAACTTGAGGGTTTCCTTTCAGGGTTTATAACCCCAAGAAAGCAATCATGCTTGCTTGGTTATATAATCCAGATACTCTTCCGGGTCTTCGAAGTATTCGTCTTCTGTTTCAATATACCAATTTACCCAACGGTCATCTAATTCCATATCAATAAGGTCTTGGTCAGTGAGGGACTCATCCCACATCTCAATACCATTAGCATTAGCATAATCGCCTTTGACATTGTTCTCATACTGGAATAGGTCATAGTCTGCTAATGCATTCTTAATCTTAACAGCTTCCTGAAGACTATCAGTCTCTACATGGAATGCCTTCATTGGCACTTGGGGAATGTGCCATACACGCAGCCTAGGGGAACTGTTATTCTTCATACGAGCAGTGAGTACATGCTCTACAATGCTGTCATTAATATCGAAGTTCTGGTGACATTTCTCTTTAATTTCTTTCATTAAACGGGATTTACCAGTGCATTGAGCACCAGTAAAGGTAATTGTAAATGCTTCTGTCATCTTTACTCTCCTATAGATACAAGAAAGCCCTCACAAGGAGGGCTATAATCACAAAAAGAAATACTATTACTCTGCAACAGTAACAGCGATGGTTACATCGACAGTACCGTTGGTAACTACTACAGAAGTAGCATCACCAGCAGCCACAGGTTTAACTGTTAGTACATTACCAGAAATGGTAGCTGTAGCACGGGCAGAATCCGGAGCAGTCTTGATAGATAAAGTACCAGCAGATGAACCAACAGGCATAGCAATAATGGTTACAGTCTTACCAGCAGCAAGATCGTCAGCAACGGACAGAGCCAGTGAAGCAGGGGTAGCTACCAGTGAACTTGCTTCGTAGTAGCCTACAGCTAGCAATGAGGTATCTTCTACCGTGGTTCCATTAGCATCAGTAACAATCACTTTATAAGTACCAGCAGAAGCAGCTGTTACGTTGTTAAGGGTTAATGTTGCAGTAGCAGCGGATGCATTACTACCAGAATCAATATCAGCGAATACTGCACCAGCAGTGTCGGCTTTAAATTGCCACTTATAAGTAAATGGTGCTTTACCGCCCGCTACATCAATATGCCAGTTAATATCTTCACCTTCGATGGTGGAGACTACACAAGGCAGTTTGGTAGCAACAGTCAGTCGTGGAGTAGCTTGCATGTCGATAGTGACCGACTGCATATCCACGATGTTGTCAGGCCAGAAGCCTTCTTCAGCAGGGTTTTTAGCAGAGCGTTTGTACAACAGGTCACGAACACCGTGATAGATAACTAAGCTATCCGGGTAAGTGGCATCTGGATGTTCAAAAGTACCTACTTCCACAGAACCACCTGGAACACTGCCACCTGAATCAAGTACAGTAGCAACGTTGGTAGTTTTATTAAACGCAATCTTTAAGGTTGGCATGCATGTATCCTCTTGAGTAAATATGCCTAATCATTATGAAGGCTGATAAAAAAGAAAGCCACCCTTGAGGGTGGCTAGTTGTTGATGTGGTAAATCCAGTAAGCTATCCAACCGGCTAATACAAAACATCCGGCAGAGTATGCTCCATAGTAGCAATAAGCAAACTTGGATTTGTGAGCGTTAACTATAGTGAATATCACAATAGCAGATAAAACTATCAGTACGGTTTTAGTAATAACATCATAGATGTCTGGCATATTGACTACCTCCAAGCAAAAAAATAAAAGCCCCATACCCGAAGGTATGAGGCCAGTTTATTAACTTAATGCATAGTCTGTTTCAAGAATGTCCTGCCAGAGGCTGTCATCCAGCTTACCAGCAGAGAACTCTTGCCCCAGTACCTGAGACAGGATGAAGCCCAGTAGGTCACTCTTAGCAATGTCAGACAGAATCTGATTGTACTGACGACGTAGGTCATTGCCATAGTTAGGATGACAACGGAAGCAGTCATGTACAGTCATTACAGGGAATGGTTTCTTAGGCATGGTATTGAGCATAGCCATGATTACATCTGTATCAACCAACGCAATCGTTTCTGAGTCCAGATAATCAAAGATACGGGTAGACAGGAAACCCGACTTCTCGTAGTTAGACCACAGTGTGTTAACCATTTCATAGTTATCATCAGGAGTAACCATGTATTCGCTGGTTCCTTCACAGAGGGACTTAATATAGTTCACCTGGTTCATGTTGAAGTTACAACGACGCAGCATCTCACGTACCACCATCCCATCAATAGAGTGGGTGATGTTAGCAGAGAGCATACGAGTCTTCTCTTCAGTGCCCTGAACCATACGAGTGATATCGAATGGCTTACCTAAGAAGTTAACGGTCTGTACTTCTGGAACCATGACCTTAATGACAGCATGGAAGTTGTCAGGCAGTACCCATACGTAACGGTTAGCATCTGGATTACCACATTGCAGTAAGAACTTGTTCAGTGCCCAAGGACCACTTGCAACAGTTTCCATTACATTCTCAAAAGTCTTGAGACGAATACCTTCACCGAATACTTCTTTAGGCTTAGCTTCTGAACCATAGAATGCGGTCATAACTGCCTGCTTAGTATCACTACGTTTAATACGTGATGCTTCACCAAGGATGTCCAGCATCTTATGATAGATAACTGTATAAGCATCACGACGTAATGGTTTACCATTCTCGCCCATGTAGTTAACTACGTTACACAGTTCAGCAGCAGAACGGTCACCAGTCAGACAAGCCAGTAACTGTAAGCCAGATGATGTAGCATCCAGAGCTACGGCATAACCAATAGGCTTACCGGCTTTCATATCTTTCCATGCGTTTACACCAGCATAGAACAGTGCAGATTCTTCAGCTTCATCTACCAGATTGAGTAGGTTAGTTTCGTTCTCATCGAACCAGCTAATACGTTCATCCCATGTCTTCTTATCTAAGCCATAGTTGTTAGCGATATCTACTTTCAGGTATTCACGAGCGGTTAACAGTTGCATTTTATATTCCTTTTGCTTCTTGGCTCCCCACTATGGAGAGCCTGCTTATTGGAGGATTAGATAGTTACTACGTCGGCAGATAGTTTGTAAATAATGGTTTTATTCTTAGGGTTCTGAAGCTTGTAAAGCTTCTCAAAGTATAGGCACTTCACATACGTACCTGAGTAGATACACTCTTCATTAACCCATAACTCATAGGAGCCAATGTTAGTCTTCATTTACTAATTCCTTATCTGCAAATTCAATTACTGCCTTGTTGTAGGATGTCCCTTGAAAATTAATATGGTATCCACAGGCATAGGTTCTGCCCCTCTTGTCATACTTATGCGCTAGTGAGAAGTTATTACCTTCTTGAGTCACTAACTCCATTACTTCCTTAGCAGTACGACTGTACTTCTCAAAGGCTTTAACTCGTTTCTCATAATCCTGACGGGTTTCACCCTCTTTGGGTTTATCCATGTTAGGACGTGAGTCTTTTACATAGTTAGCAACGTCCCAGTTAATGCAGAGACGTTGATTGTTCATACGGTTGATATGGTCAAGGCAGACATCCATCTCATGATGGTTCTTCTTGAGGATGATGCTTCCCTTAGTCTGGTAGTAACCAGTATCTCTGTTAGTTCTGACAGGATTAGGAGCACTTACGATAGGTAATGGATATTGGAATGCTTCCAGTTCCATCTGAACATCTTCACTAATCTCATAGATAACACCGAACTTGTCGATGGTAGGGTCATAGTTGAAGCAGTCATTCTCTGCCATCTTATACAGACAGTCAGCGATGTACTGAGCATCATCTGAGTGACTCATGAGAGAGCCAATCATAGTCTGGATGTCAGCACGTTTATGTAGGGCAATCTGCACCATTGCATCAATGAGCAGCTTATAATCAATTTCTAAATAGGCAGCGAATGCCTTAAAGTCAATCTCTTTGGAGTCCTCGAATTCCTTCCTCATGCGAGGGAGTAACTGACATTTATTAAACAGTGTTTCCAAAGTCTTTTGATGCTCAATGGATGCGTACATAGCTTCTTTCCTATATGAGTTAATTATTTACCGTGATTTGGATGATAGCCTAGAAGATTCATAGCTCTTTCTCGTGCTTTACTGGCTTCTTCTATGGTATCGAAGTAGCCTAGGTGTTTTAGCTTACCGTCTATACTTATTCGTGCACTCCACTTCTGTAACTTTGCATACCACCCGACACCAGTAACACCGGATGTGTTTCTTTTATCTTTGGATTTATTCTTCATGTTTCCTGCATGAGTGGTTAAATTAAGATTACTTAGTAGATTGTTGGCTCTGTTTCTGTCGTCATGGTCTATGACCATTCCAGGAGGAACTGGGCCATTATGCATCTCCCATATGATTACATGGACACGGTATTGCTTTGCTTTATACATGAAGGTGAGATAGCCGGTATGATGCGCATACTTCCTGCTTCATCCCCTATTTTTACTCGTACTGCTGGTTTAATCTTCCAGTATATTCTGCCATTGGCATACTCAAAGATTTCATGCCAATTCATCGCATATTCTCCTAAATGTGATTAATAACCAAAAGCTGCGGAGCAGCTATTACCTAACGCTTAGTCCAAAAGGCAATACGAATATTGTTCTCTTGACCAAGGTAGTTGATACGTACATATAAACCATTACCACTAAATTCATTACTTTTTTCTTTATAAGGCCATACTAGACTACGCATAGGTATTTTAATGAAACCTGATATGTGACCCAGCTTAGTACGACCCTTTAATTCGTTCTGTAATGTACAATAGATGTCATGTCGTGTGAGTGCTCTGGCTCTGACTTGAGCAGCCCATAGTTCTTCATATGTCATTAGAATGTTCCCCAGTAGATATAGTCATCTCCCAGAATAGGCTTCCAGGCTTCGTCAAACATGACATTGCCGGTAGCATTAGCAAACATAGGAGCAATTTCTTCATCCTTATAACCAGCTAATCCACAACCAATACGTGTTACTTTAAAGTCCCACTCTGGGTGTGATGCTGCGTATAGGATGAAAGCATCTATGAATACTTTTATGTCATCCAGTTTCATGGACTTGATGTTCTGGTCTTTGGTTGGGATTGCATAGCTGCAACCATAATGACCAACTCCCATTCCATAACGAGCACCATACTTCTTATATGCAACTTTCGCTGCACCAGCACCGTGACGGCCTGCTAAATTACTACCGAATACGAATATTTCTTTCATTTGCAGTGATTCCTTACTTCTTTATAAAAGATAAGTGCATCGGCCTGTGATTCACATTGGCACTCTGATACACAATCGAGAGCATACTCATGGTCACGCTGTTCTTTCTTGGTTCGACAGTGACCACACTTGTTATCCCATTGGGATACATAGCCTTTACCACAATTACATTGTTTACTCATTTAAAAGTACTCCACGGTATGGATTCTAAGTAAGTAATTTTATAAATAATCTTACTTCTTATTTCTCCTCCAACATCTTGTACATGGATTAGGTTTAACCTTTGTGCTTGGGTTATAGTAGCTGCAAGAGTTCTCTGCATAATATTTGATATTTCTATGAAAGACTTATCAGCTTCTACTAATAATTTTAAGTTAGTATTGTCTAGATTATCCCATTCTTTGGAATGGTTCTTTGGCTTATCCATTAGGATTCTCCACAAAATAGTTATACATAGCTTTCACTAGCTTCTCTTTAATGACCTCACCATGACATGGTTTAGGATAGCAGAAGCACTGTAAGGCCAGTCCTTTCTCGTCAATGGCTTTATTACCCAGACGATTAAGTTCATCCAGTACAGCTGGATTACCTTTAACAATCTGTTCTTGCAGCCAGACCTTATACTTAGCAATTACTTGCTCTCTGGTTCCATGTTTACCAATGACGAATGGATTGCCTAATGGTGAGCCACGTCCAATATACTCACCGGATTTACCATGATGTTTATTAACAATAGTAATTGGACGTGCAGATACACCCAGCAAAGCATTGGTGTTATTGCCTAATGAGATAGTTTTCATGGTTTAAGTACCTGGAATGCGAATACAGGACGTTTACTACGCCATTGATTCATGGCTAGTTCACTGGCAGGAGAGCCATCATGTAAGTCATATATGAATGTAATCATATACTCTGGTTCTTCCGGGAAGTTCTCTGTAGAGAAAGGTAGACCAGCTTCCTTTAATACAGGAACCAGTGGTGATTCCAGTTCACAGTAAATAGTGAACTCTTCATTGAATGCTTTACTAGTCTGAGATACATAATCAATATTACGCATCATCTTATCGACATCAGTAAATGTATTATCATGTACTACTACGATATTATTCACACTACTTTCTCCAGGGTTAGGTATACTGTATTTATTTGAGGCACATAGTCACAAAAACCAATTTCCTCTTGTCTACCACTAGACTTCCAAATACAGTTTTCGGTTAGCTTAGGCTTTCTACTAAATCCAATTAGTGAGGCATTCTTACTCTTCTGAGGACGAGGTAATAAGGCTACATATTTAACCCATAATGGAACTTCAATAGTTTGTCCCATATAGTTAAATGATTTAGTTACAGGGAATGTAATAATCACTTTTGGTATCCTTGTATATAGTTAATACGACGAATACGCTGAGTAGATGCCTTAACAGCCATCTGTTGATTCTCTTCTTTATGCTGATTATTTAACAACTTATCCCATTCTTCCTGGTTCCGTTGTTTCTGCAATATACGACTACACTTCTTATGATTAGCAACTCCTCTTCCTTTATTGCAAATCGGGCAAATACCATAATTAGTGCTGAACAACATTTTGATTACTCCTTAGTAATGTGATTGGCAGTATAGAAGTCATTAAGCTGTGACATGCAAATATCTGCATACCCAGATTTACCAGTTGCTTTATTAACCCATTTGTCAAAGCATTCGTCGTAACCTGGTTTAGCAATTTTCACCCAAGTACTGGTTCCAAAGATTGTTTTCTTCTCTACTTCTGCACCAATACCACGTTTACTATCTGCAAAACGAATTACTTTATATTTAGCCATTTAAAGCCTCCATTAATATTTTACGAATAACGTTAACATCAGATTCAGTACCAATTAAACCAACAGGTTTCTTAGTACTATCTGTGACAAAGGATGCAATCCTTTCCATCTCTGCTGTAATTATTTTGTCACCACTAATAAGACGATTACGCAGGTAGGCTTCATAAGCTACCTCTATATCTTCTACTGTGGTTCTTTCATTACGAGTGAATGGATTACTTAATGGGAAGGGTATATGTACCCGTATATTCCTGTCAGCTACTTTAGCTAAGTGAGGAAGTATACATACTATTTCATTCAAGGTTCTTTCTCCTATTTAAATACATATCTAACTATTCAAGAATAAAAAATAGGAGCCTCCTATTGGAGGACTCCTTACTATTTGATACATGGATGATTGAATGTTTCAATACGATGTTTGTTCTGTTCTATTGCTGCATCAATAAACTGTTGCAGCTCTTCATCTGTCATAAGTGGTTTACGTTTGCTAGGAAGATTATGACTACGCATACGAGATAGATCTTCCTTGGTTCCCATGATTAATGACTTACGCATGTTTAGTACTCCACATAAAGTTAAAAGGTTTATTGTTACGTACAATTCTTACAGCCATTTGATAGCCATTGAGCTGCACAACACCATAGTGCCGTTTCTGTACTCCAGTGTGATATCTACGGAAGATACATTCTTCAATGGCATCCTCAATGTTAGTGAATATCACTGGTTCCTCTTTGCAAACTCTTCTGCTTGTTGCTTGTAGTACTGAGTCATTGCTTTCTTGTGTTTAACACTGGCAATGAGACACTCGATAGTAATGAATGGCAGCTTAGCAATAAGCAACCATTTATGACGTAACTTCCAACCTAGAAAGTAGAAAATTACACAGAAAGCGATGAAGTCTAACATGGTTAATTCCTCTTCTAAGATAGCTCTAATTATTTACCATGACGTTCTGTATACCCATGATTTTTAATCAAATCTCTGAGTATCTCCTCACGATAGTCTATAGCCATTTGCTTGGCTTTCTCTTCTCCATACTTGAGCACAGAGAAGGCTTTGTCTTTATCTTTACCTGTTATAGGGTCACACCATTTGGCTACCCAATAGTGGTAACCAATACGAGTAGACCTACATACACCAGTTACACCGGATGTATTCACAGCAGATTTAGTCTGGTTTCTACCATTAATTTTCTTCGGTATACATCGTAGATTTACTCTTCGACAGTCCCAACGGATACCATTCACATGGTCAATTTCATAACCGTCAGGGATTGGTCCTTCTAATTGTTCCCATATGAACCTATGCAGAAGGACTAGTTTCCCGTCTCGTTTAATACGGATGTAGCCCTTGTGATTAGCATCACTTGGGTCATGTAATATGGCTAAATCTTGAGCAGATTGTTGCCAATAACCTCTCGGTCTGCTCATAGTTACCCCTTAGTGTCTCTTCGTCAGTTTTACCCAATAAAGTTGGAATAGTCTTTCGTCGAGTTAAAAAAAGTAGGACACCCGTTAGGGTGTCCTTAGATGATTAGAATGTTAATTTGCGTGCATACTTATTCTCATCGGAAGGAATAGCTTCTTCCTGAGCCTTCACGCGTCGTAACTGAACTTGCAGGTTAATGATACCTTCTTCACCTGGTTCCAGGTTCTGAGCATATTCGATTAACTGTTCCAACAAGTCGTTCTGTGCACAACGCATAGCACGGAAGTCAGCATTGCTACTATTAGTAGGCAGCGGTTCCTGAGTATCCAGTGGAATACCAGTAGGCAGTGAGATGAATTTCTCATCATCAGAGCCTTCATTAGCTACATAACCAATGTTCAGCCAGAACTGAGCTTTAGGCTTATCAGTTTTAGCAGTAGAAGTAGCAGCAGCGTTAGATTGACCGAAAGTGAATTTTTGAATAGACATTTTGTACTCTCCAGATAAATGATTGTTTGATTTATGGGTTTGTCCGTCGGTGACTAAACCCAAGAAAAGACTTAAGATTTCAATGATTAGTGGATGCATTTACATCATCCATAAGACGCGGAGCGTCTTGGTTTTTAAGACAAACGCTTAAGCAATTCTGCCTTAGCAGATTCGTATTCTTTATTAGCTTTAGAGTGGTCAATATCTGACTCACCATACTCAAGGATGTCTCTTTCATAGGTTGAAAGAACTTCTACTGAAGCTTCAAATCGTTCCAGTAGTTCTTCCTTATCTGGTTCTCCTTCACAGGATTCCCATTGCCACACATAACCAGTTAGTGGAACCATTTCTCCTTCCACAAAGTAAGGATTGTTGTCAGAATCCCTGACAGTAGAATCTTCGGTAAGACAGATACGTTCTCCTTCCAATTCTCCTACGATAATTGTTCCAACGGGAACATCAACAGAACCTTTGATACAACGGAATTTAGTCATGATTTTCTATCCTTAAAGTAGATAATTATCTACTTTTGATTATCTATCTAATGTTTATAAAAGGAGACTCCGAAGAGCCTCCTAGGTGACTTAGTCTTTAGTCAGGATGTCAATTACTTTGGAATATTCTGCGTTATAGATACGAGCGTTCTCTGAATCCTTGCAGAATTCTTCGATACTCTTCTTACGGAGAGTCTCATTCATAGCTGTTTCTTCAGCTAATTTATTAACGAATGTATGCATTTCTAATTTAGTACGGATGGCTTGTTTCTCTGCCATAGTAGATACATATGAGTTAAGCATACCAACTGCTTTAGTAGCTGTGCCGAATGTATCAGCAACAGTAGTAGCAGCAGAGTTAACAGTACCCAGTAAAGTTCCTGCGGTCATACGTACAGTAGCGGTAGTAGTCATGATGATAGCTCCAATAGTTAAGGTTAAGGACGACATGTCCATAACATGCGGAGCATGTGTAACGTGTAAGGTGGGGTAGGGTAGTGGCTACACGGTCAACATACCGGGGGGGATGGTTGAGTGTAAGGGTGTAGCCCCAGCCACAACACTGTAGCTGTACATAGCTATGACCAAATTGGTATGCAAAAATATCATAGCTATCTCACTTATAAGCAGTTAAATAGGAGGGAGCTTTGGTAATGAAGCGAATAGTACTGAAAGAGTTACCCTCTCTTACCATACTGGTTCTTACTGTTACTGGCAGGAAGATGTGGAAGTAATCCCCCTCAGGAGCAAGGTAACTGTCCTCCTCGTTAAGGATAACTATCTCTGTATTACTGTTGGTAAGGAGTTTATGCCCTTGTGCAAAGTCTGCTAACTCTCCTGGTTCCATTATTAAGGTTGAGTTTCCGTAGGTCATAAGGTGGATGATTGCTTTCTCTGGTTCAGAAGAATAGTGCAGTAAGTCAGTACCACGCATACCTAAGAGTTTAACGTTCATGCTTTAGTACCTGCTTAAGAAGACTATCCATGTAGTAGCAATATGCCTCGGATGATTCGTCATTAATTGGTAAGCCAACGAACCCAAAGGTGTATATGCAGAAGTGATTGAGTTCATGAACCAATGTGATAGGGTTGCTATCCTGTACATAGATAAGTACCGAACCGTCGGGAAGTAATGTAGTAACACCTTTACTTTGTTCCTCTGGTTCAATGCCTTTAGCTTTCTTGTACTTCTTAGAGAAGATAGCCCAGTCGAATACTACTTCTAACTGTACCGGATAGGGAGATGTGTTTAGTTTCATTGCCTTTCCTTATAGATTGGGGTGTTATCCTCGAAGGATAGTATGTACTTGTCCGTATTGAGATGCCATGGACTGAAGCTACCTTGCCAGGACATTGGTGTTCCTGGTTCAAGCAGATGTACTTCGGATTTCTTATTGTGTAAGAAGAGTAAGCCCTGTAGTTCATGTAAGGACTGTTCATCTGGAACCAGGATAAGTACATCAGCACCTAGGTTAGCTACTTCTATATGGTGGGTGTATTCATCCCAAGGCAGTTCTGAATAAATTTTGCTAATAACCATTAGAGGCTCTCGTCGCTAGATAAATATGAGGAAGGATAGAGGGTAATGAGTCTACCTGTAAGAGTAGTAGCTACCATAGGTTCACAGGAGGAGAAGATGTATACAGCGACACCCTCCGGAACTTCAATGGAAGTATCTATCCTAATAAAGGTAATAGGTGCACCTAACATTAAACAGGTTCCGATGAACTCATCTGCTTTTTCACATTGTTCATAGTACATGGTCATGGGTTTACTTATTCCCAACCATGGAGATTTACCTACCCCCAGATTAAGGGGACAGGTACTACGACTACTTAAACCGTAGAAGTGCATGGCTTACTTCCTTACGTAATAGTAACGGTATTCGTCATTCTCATGGCGACTATCCCATTGGTATTCATCGGATACCATCATGAAAGGTAGAGCGTCATATGCATCGCTAAAGGAGTAGACGGAAGGTGGGACAATACATACAACCTTACGGTCATTACCCGCTAAGAATAATTGGCCCCTTACTTCATGGTAGTCCTCTAAGGTAGGAACTAGGATTACACGTTGGGGGCTACTATTCATGACTTCTTCTAAAGAGAAGTCAGTTGTGTACAGGGATTCCCCTTTAATAAAACTGGGGGCGGTCATTATGAATTTCATGATTGATTCTCCTTCCTTTAGGGATAGGTCTGAAGTAAATGGAAAGTGTTTTATTAAAGAGATTATGTTCAACAATCATTTCCCAGCCAGGTACTTTATAGAATCTGACCCCTGGGAAGAATGTTTCGAAGTCTGCATACTTAGTGAGGTCATACACAACTGGTTCTGTAAGTATACGTGCATTGATTTGCAGATTACTTAAGAAAAATGAACCAACTATCTCGTGGGATTCTTCGCAGTCTGGTAGGAAGACTACTTGCTTAGATAAGAACTTACTTACCATCTCTGGTTCCCCTAGGTAGTAGGGTTCCTGCTTACGAAGTACTCCGGTAATATCAATATCAAAAGCGTAGATGCTCATATTTGCATACCTCCTGAAAAAGAAATGGGGTAGAGCCTCTCGACTCTACCCCTTACCGTTTTCAATCACGGGTCAGTTCATCCCCCTAGGTACTTATGTACCGTTAGACCTACGGAGTAGGAAAGGAGCCGGGGAACCCTGACTGTAGAAGTTATTAACTCTTTACGAGTACCGCCACTGTCTACTAGGCGGTATGACTAATCACATCATCACCGTCATCCGAACGCTATCTTTGCTTCGTTTGATGGAGACACTATGAGGTAATTTTGTAAAGAACACAAGAGCTGAAAGTTTCTTTTCTAAAGAGTAACTTTCTCTTGGTTCTAAAATCTTAATGCCTGGACGATTCTCTAATAGCATCATCCCAGCTAATTCATGGTAGGTATCTTCATCATGTGTAATGATAATATCATCCGGTAGAATACCAGCCTTGGTATGGTCTAGCTCCTTGTATTCGTCTTTAGAGTCGAGGACTCTCATATAAATTCTCAAAGGTTACTCCTTTTGGGAATAGGGTCATCGGAACATTACATACTATTTAGTATCATGAACTTTTTCTATATCATGACTAAAGTGTAACTGTATGGTATGGTTTCTTCAAGGGGTATCTCACCCCAAGAAAAGAATCTTCGTTAATAGACATAACTTTGTAGAGAGATAAGTATGAGTGAGCTAACTAAGCAGCAGATCATTAATGCCTTGCCTGCTAACTTCAAGAACAGTGTAAGCCAGGAGTTGGTAGACACGATTAACAACATAACCCAAGACCAACTGGTTGCCGAAGCATTTCGAGAAAACTTCATCTCTTACTCTGGTGTTATGAAGGAGGGTAAGTTTAAGACGCAGGACTACATGAATGCAGTTCAGTATGTGACTTACAAACACATGGGCTATTCAAATAAGGAAGCCTACTTCAAAACATTCCCCAACCGACAAGCAGAACTTATAGCACGTGGAACCAGTGAGAAAGATATTAGTGCTTATGTATCTGCTTATCACAGGGGTAAGTTAGTTAACCTCATCATGGAACAAAGTTTGGTTCCAGTGTGGATTGTGAACCAAGATAATTATCAGAAGGCAATCAATGTTCAGGTTGAACTAATGACTACAGCAGCAAGTGAGAAAGTAAGATGTGATGCAGCTAACTCTATCCTTACTCACTTAGCTAAGCCGAAAGACCAGGTAACGAATATCAATCTGGACTTGAGAGAAAACTCTGGGTTGACTGACCTCAAGGCAACACTTGCTGCATTAGCCGAACAGCAAATTAATGCAATCAATAGTGGTGTACCTACTAAAGAGATTGCTGGTTCTAAACTAGTACGTGCAGATGAGGACATTACAGATGTCTGAGCTAATTAAACAGGAACTAGATGAATGGCTAGACCAGGTGGATTACTCCCACCTTAATTCTTCTAACTATGTTCCTAGTCAGTTTGCTCTTACCTTTGCCAACTTTATTAAGTTGGTTAATGGCAAGGAAGGTGAATCCAACAAAACACCCCCAGTTCACCTGAAGATGTTGGATAAGATGATTACCCCGAACCAGTATGTGGTTAACCTGTGTTTCCGTGGTGCAGGTAAGACTGCTGTGTTCATGGAATACTTTACTTTGTTCTTGGCAGTGTTTGGACACTTACCAAGTTTAGGTAAGGTAGAAGGAATGATTTACGTATCTGACTCAATGGATAACGGTGCTAAGTCTGCACGTAAGAACATTGAGTTCCGATATAAGAATAGTGAGTTTCTTCAACAGTGGATACCCGAAGCTACTTTTACGGATAACCTGTTAGAGTTTCGTAATGCAGAAGGTCATCGACTAGGTGTTAAGTTGTTTGGTGCTAAGACAGGCCTTCGTGGTACGAAGATATATGGTAAACGACCAACACTCTGTGTACTGGATGACTTAATTAGTGATGGTGATGCTAACTCTAAGACAAGCATGGAAGCTATTAAGGATACTGTTTATAAAGGTGTGAACCATGCTCTTGACCCGACACGTCGTAAAGTAATCTTCAACGGTACTCCCTTTAATAAGGAAGACATCATTATTGAAGCAGTAGAGTCCGGTGCATGGGATGTTAACGTATGGCCCGTATGTGAGAAGTTTCCGTGTAGTAGGGAAGAATTTCAGGGTGCATGGGATGACCGTTTCTCATATGACTACATCAAAGCCCAGTATGACATGGCAGTTAAGACCGGTAAGCTGGCTGGCTTCTACCAGGAACTTATGCTTCGTATTAGTTCTGAAGATGAACGTCTTGTTCAGGATAGCGAGATTAAATGGTATAGCAGACAGCAACTATTAAGGATGAAGTCCTGCTACAACTATTACATTACAACTGACTTTGCTACTTCGGAGAAACAGACCAGTGACTACAGTGTCATATCAGTTTGGGCTTATAGTTCTAATGGAGATTGGTTCTGGGTTGATGGTGTGGCTAATCGTCAGCTTATGGATAAGAACTTCGATGACTTGTTCCGTCTGGTTCAGGAATACCAGCCACAAAATGTTGGTGTCGAAATTACAGGGCAGCAAAATGGATTCATATCGCTCCTTCAGAAAGAAATGATTAACCGTAATGTCTTCTTTAACTTTGCATCCTCTGAGGGTGGTAAGCCTGGCATCCGTCCTGTAACCTCTAAACTGTCACGTTTTAACCTGGTAGTTCCCTGGTTCAAAGCTGGTAAGATGTACTTCCCGGAAGAGTTGAGAGATACAACTATTATGGGTCTGTTCATGGGCCAGATTAAACTAGCTACCATTAATGGAATAAAAGGTAAGGATGACTGTATTGATACTATCTCCATGCTGGGTTATCTCAATCCTTGGAAGCCACAAGCAGGTATGACTTTGGTGGATAATAAGGGTGACCCTATGTGGGATGAGGAAGAAGAAGATAGTGTTAACCCACTACGTTCATACATTGTGTGAGGAACCATGCAGAAACTATCGGAAGTATACCGTGGCTTGGCACTAAGTACCTTGAAGGGTACTGGCTCAGTCACGGATGACAGACTAGGTATTGAACCAGATAGTAAGCCGGAGATATTGGCAGCTATTAATGAGGGGTTGGTACGACTTCATAGTCGTTTCCCTCTTAAGACAAATAGCTGCATTGTGGAGATGAAGGAAGGACGTACTGATTATCCCCTTCAATCCAAATATGCTTACTCCAGATTTACTAAGCCTACCCTTGAGGTTCAATATCCGTACATCATGGATGGGTTCATGAAGCCTTTCCAGGATGATGTTATTAAAATCTTAAATGTATTTGATAACTCTGGGAATCGACGTAGACTGAACGACGATTCAGACCCTCGTGCTATTTTCACTCCACGGCCTGATACTATTCAGTGTATGCGACCTCGACACTTCGAGGCACTTAACGTAACGTATCAAGCTAAGCACCCAGTACTTACGGGTGATGAAGAACAGGAAGTTGATTTAGCTGATACGCTAATGACGGCACTTCATAACTGGGTGGGTTATCGTTACCACACTGGTTTGAATACTCCTGAAGCTAATGCTAAAGCAGCAGAGTATCTGCAAACGTATGAAAGCATCTGTGGTGAGGTTGTTGATTACGACCTGGCTAATGGAAGTATTTCAATTACCGAAACTAAATTTGAACAACGAGGATGGCGATGAACGCACATACCCCCTTTGATGCAAATCAGGATTGGACCAATCCTTACTGCCAGAACAGTTCCAACGACCCAATGGTAGATGCACTACTTGGTAATGCTTACCACGTGGTTCGTACTGTCTACTGTAACTTGGGTAATCTGAAACTTATCTATGACTTCCTGAACCAGTATGGAATGGTTCTTGGTGTACAGTCTGAAGCAGAACTTAAGGCTTTGCCTACTAAGGCTACCTTTGCTCGTATCTATGGTAGGACTCCGGGAGGTGGCCATCGAGTTACTGACTACCTGTATGTAGACGGCGACCGTACCGGTATTCTACCTGATGACACTACTGCAATCGGTTCATGGGTTAAGGTAGCTACGTCAGGACAGGGGGGTGATGGTAATAGTACATATGTAGTTTGGGGATACACTGCTATCGGTGGTGAGAATACCATTACGGTTCCCGTCGATACGATTGGTGTAGCATTCATAACCGTAGATGGTTTTACTCAAACAAATGGTAAGGGCTACAGTTTTGACACAGAGACTGGTGTAGTTACTCTGGCACAGCCGTTGGAAGCTGGTGAAGAAGTCTTAATGTTTCTTACCGGTATACCTGCTGTACCGGATACCATTAGTATTGATAACTGGCATGTAGTTAACTGGCTCTACAATCAGGGTGCTGCTGTTGGAGGTGAGCAGGTTATTAATGTCCCATTCGTATTCGCAGACGTATCAGCAGTCTATGTAAACGGCTCACGCTTATACAAGAACCTCAGCAGTAAGTCTTATGAAATTGATGTACCTAACCAAAGGATTTTCCTAACAGAACCTTTGGCAACGGATGACAGGGTTATTCTTACTATTGGTGGTACAGAGGAAACTATTCAGTTATCTGATAGGACTTTGCAAGAAGTTGCTCGTGGATTTAACCTGATGGATTCAGAAGTTATTCTGGACAGTGACCATACAACTTTCCTGAATGGCAAGAAAGTTGTGTATGTTAGTAATCAGCAGAAGTCCTATAAGCTACCAACCATCCCATCTAATGTACACATTGTTAGTGTAGTAGGTGACCAATTAACCTATGCTCCCGGGAATATTACTGTTACTTTACTTCCCATCAATATCATCTAACAATGAGCACCTTCCTCCATCACCAGAGAGGTGGGGGGAAGGTATATAGAAAAACAAAGAGGTTTATATGAACGAGTTATTCTCTCAAGGTGGTAAAGGTTCAACTGGGATCTTAACCAACAAACAAGCAGTAGCCCGTCACTTTGGGGTTAAACAATCTGAGATTGTTTACTTCTCAGTGGGTGCTCTACTTACTGGTTACAAAGTCATCTATGACAAAGCGTCACAGAGGGCTTATTCCTTACCTGCTGACATTGGTTCAGGGGTGACTGCTGTAAGTCTTAGTCCTGCTGGGGTATTAGTTCACTCTGCTGGTAATGTGGACTTAGGTGCACTAGCTGTTATCCGTGAAGAATATGTAACCTTACCTGGTTCATTTGCTACTGGTGTAACTGTTAATACTAAGAATGAACTAGTTGTCTTTACTGATGGTAAGTATCGTTGGGATGGGGCATTGCCTAAAGTTGTTCCTGCTGACTCAACCCCTACAGCAACCGGTGGCGTTGGTATAGGTGCTTGGATTGGAGTTGGGACTTCCTCCCTTGTAGCTGACTTAACAGAATATGGTTCGACAGTTGACCAGATTGCCCATCGAGTTACTACAATTAAATCATTTGAAGAATTTGGTGCTATTGGTGATGGGGTTACTAACGATACTGCCTCAATGTTGGCAGCATTAACGTGGCTAGAAGGAGTACCTTTCGGTAAGCTGGTTGGCAGACCCGGAGCTAAGTATTTAATCACGCAAAACCTTGTCATGAAATTTGATGGGTCATACTCCCAAGATGTAATGTCAACTCGCTATCTGGATTTTACCGGAACAGCAATTGTGGCAGGGGCCAATAACATTACATGTATTAACATGAGCCATGATTACTGCATCGTAACAAACCCTACTGTTATAAACCCGGGTGGTTTTACCGGGGTGGTGGCATATGCAATAAGCCCGGAAGACCGTACTCAAACCACTACGCGTGTATCCCAACAGTTCTGTCAGCTTAACAACCCAAAAGCAACAGATGTATCCATAGGGGTATTACTGCAACCTGGTCCAACTGTTTCTGGGGCTAATAGTGGTGCGTATTATCACACCATAAAAAACCCTGTATTTGAAAATGTCGACTGTGGATTTAGATTTAATCGAAGTGTTTCAGGTGACAACAACAACACACGTATCACTATTTATAACCCAGTTCACGTAACAGGGAACTGTGCATTCTGGATTGAAAGTACGGACTCTCTTCGGGTGTTTGGTGGTTCTTGCGAGAATATAACCAAAACGACCGGCCCTGCTGATGTACCATGTGGTGTGCGTGTGGTTAAATCCGTAAGTACCGACACGCAAGTTGCTGGGAACTTGAGATTCTACGGTTACTACGGCGAGGTATGTACCCGAGCGTATCAGATAGATGCTAACGTGGGGACTTATAATAACTATTTCGATTGGGGATGGATTTTTATTACAGAACCTATCAATAACGATACTAGCAATCCTTATGAGTCTGTAGTGGAATTTGATGGATATACCTTCTCATCTAACTGGTCTGGTTCACAACCGAATGCCATCGGTGTAAGACGCAAGACCTCTGGTGTTAAAGCCATGATGTACCAGAGGGATGACGTACAACCGGTTGAACTTTTTTCTGATACAAAATGGAAATTTACATCAACTGTACTTGAAGCACCTGTACAGGATTTGCGTAATGATAATAGTGATATTCAGCTTCTAGGTACTACCAACGCTGGTATCTTGGTAGATACCACTACTGGTACAAAGGGAGTAACACTGAGAAGTTATGATGGTAAAACATCAACTGGAAACCCAGAGGGTGACCTTAAGATTGGGGGATATAATGGAGTTATACCTGATACAGATAATAGGACCGTATTGGGCTATACATCAAATAGATGGTCTGTTG
>OEQM01000038.1_pt1 | contig 61423 bp, 63 predicted proteins | sample 1539771 | NCBI WGS metagenome assembly OEQM01 (sample SAMEA3891240, study PRJEB23780) | metagenome | biome: terrestrial biome; feature: animal house; material: water of meat washing | place: Italy | collected 2015-05-12
TGGTTTCAGCGCTGTCAAATCGTGATAATATTTTGGCAGCTTATCAACATGCGGTGGCCAACCAGTATCGCTTCTTTAGTTATGGCGATGCCATGTTAGTCGACCAACTTCAACCCAAATAAGAACCTCACATGCCTATCGATACAATCAAACATTCCATTCATATTCGACGTAAAAAGAATAAAATTGTGTTTGATAATATCGACAGGCTTTGGGACATCGGCCGAGGGGCAGATTCCGTACAAGATATTCTTGACCGACTGCACCCTTGGAACGCCCCGATTACTTTGAAATTTGAAAATGTGCTGCCTATTCTACTTGGAATAGTCGGCATTTTTTTTATTGTGCCAGTGTTCTTTGCCGGAGAGCACATTTGGACCTTATTCAGCTTTTTATTCGGCTTAGGCTGTCTGCTTTGGGCCTATTTAAGTTATGAGCAAGATGATCCGCTTGAAGAGATCACCGACTATCTCGAAAAACAAATTATTCATAAAAAATACCAGCTCAACGAGTTTACCCCTCCACAGCATATTGGCGTGGTCCTACAACCTGCATTTTTTATTGCCCATTTAAAGCAGCTGTTTCCAATTTTTAACCAAGGCACCATCAGCAACGATATTCCTTACTACGCCAGTACCACTTGGCAGGATGAAGCAGGACAACAACATCAGGTTTTGCTGTTTCAATATCATTTTGTTGATGAAATTCGCGTACGTGATAAAGATGGCAATGAGTTAAAAGTGAAAGAAGTGCATAAAGACTTATGGGGATGTTTTGTCTTTGAAGTACCCACGCAAGGACTCGCGATTACCGCATACAATAAAAAATTCTATTATCCTTATAGTTTTCCATGGCATAGCAGTGATATTCAGATTAACCAAAAGCTCAAGTTTTTTGGTACTGACCAGCTGCAGATGGCCAAACTACTCTCCCCTGCATTTGTGCTGCGTACTGCCGATTTTTTCCGTTCTCGTGAAGGCGATTTACTTTTTCATCCTGAAAAAAATATCTTGTGCTATATCAGCCCACAAAACCTGTTTGAAATATCCAGAAAAGCAAAAAAATCAATGACATTTCGACATTGCGTGGACACTTACGCACTTTTAAATTACCTTATCTAGAGCGCTTAGAATCTGATCTAACGCAATTTTTAAAATAATGACATTTTGCCGTTTGAGGACTGTATGGGGCTATTGATTTTCTTCTTGATTATTATTGCAATCGTGTTTGGCATAATCGTCATTCGCAATAATATTGTCAGACACCACAATGCAACCATTCGCGCATGGTCGGATGTAGCAACCTATGAGCGCCAGAAAATAAAAATTCTAGATGGCTTAGAGCCTCTGGTCGAACAATACTCCAGCTTTGAAAAAGGCACCTTGGAAAAAGTTACTGAGCTCCGTCAGAACATTCTCAACCTGAACTTAAACAATACAGATGTCAACCAATTACAGCGCATTGAAGCATTAAACCAAGAGCTAATGCGTAGCCTCAATGTCGTGGTCGAAAACTACCCTGAACTCAAAGCCAATGATATTTATCTAAAAATGATGAATGAAATTGAAGAGCAAAACGAAAATGTCGGTGCTGCGATCAGCATCTTTAACCGCAATGTCGAACTGTTTAACAACCACATTCAAATCTTTCCAAACAACATTGTAAACACCATGACCGTCGGTAAAAAAGCTGTGCGTCCATTCCGTGACGCTGCTGCGCTACAAAATTTTGATTACCGCCCCAATTTCAACTAAAAAGATCGCTTTAACACAAATAACAAATCCAAGGCACTCAAAATGAGTGCCTTTTTTAATATCTACATTTACTTCACTTCTGGCAGCTATCGCTTGCTATGCCACGGCAATTCATCTCCCACTCTCCCCAACATACTCAAATCAAAACCGTTGTCACCGCACACAATTTCGTACAGAAAAGCTTTGCGTTAAAAGTGTTACAACACTGGTGTTTATTTGCATAATCAAGGAAAATAGCCTCCTTTTAGCGGCGAACTGTTTTTTCGCTCTTGCACTGCAAGCAGAGCAGTGCTTTGCTCTTGTTCAGGATATTTTATGAAGTTTGAAAAATTAGGTCAGTCGGGTCGCGCCCGTCGTGGTCGTTTAACTTTAGAGCATGGTGTGGTTGAAACCCCTGTGTTCATGCCTGTCGGTACTTATGGTACGGTGAAAGGCATGCTCCCGCGTGATATTGAAGACATCAAAGCGCAAATTATTTTAGGTAACACCTTCCATCTTTACCTACGCCCTGGCCTTGAAGTGATTAAAGAGCACGGCGGTCTGCATAAATTCATGAAGTGGGATAAGCCCATTCTAACCGATTCAGGCGGCTTCCAAGTCTTCAGTTTGGGCGCGATGCGTAAAATTAAAGAAGATGGCGTAACGTTCCGCTCTCCAATTGACGGTTCTAAAGTATTTTTGTCTCCTGAAATCTCAATGGACATCCAACATACATTGAACTCAGACATCGTGATGATTTTTGACGAATGTACGCCTTATCCTGCAACGCATGAAGAAGCGCAAAAGTCGCTACAATTGTCATTGCGTTGGGCAAAGCGTTGTAAGACTCAGCATCATGATGTGCTTGAAAATAAAAATGCGCTATTCGGCATTATTCAAGGCGGTATGTATGAAGACTTACGTGATGAGTCTTTAAAAGGCTTGCTTGAAGTTGGTTTTGACGGTTATGCCATTGGTGGTCTGTCCGTCGGTGAACCGAAAGAAGAAATGATCAAAGTGCTGGATTACCTTCCAGAAAAAATGCCGGCAGACAAACCGCGCTACCTGATGGGCGTGGGTAAACCTGAAGACATCGTAGAAGGCATCCGCCGTGGCGTCGATATGTTTGACTGTGTCATGCCTACACGTAATGCCCGAAATGGACATTATTTTGTGACCGACGGTTTAGTGCGTATCCGTAACAGTAAATACCGTCATGATCAAAGTCCGCTTGATCCACACTGTGACTGTTATACCTGTACCAACTTTACTCGCGCGTACTTATTCCATTTGGAAAAATGTGGCGAGATGCTGGGTTCAATGCTAGGTACTATTCACAACTTACGTTACTACCAACGTTTCACTCAAGACATTCGTGATGCATTGGATAATGATCGCTTTGATGCCTTTGTTGAAGATTTTTATGCACGTCGTGGTTTAGAAGTTCCACCTTGCCCCCAAGATTAATTGTTGTGAGCATTTGCGCTTGGTAAAAAGACAAGGTAAATTGCAGAACAAGTCTATTTATGATCAATTCGTTGGTCACCGTTTTTTTAGTTTAGGAATTTGAAATGAGCCTTTTTATTTCTACAGCTCACGCAGCGGGTGAAGCTGCACAACAACCAAGTATGGTCGCAAACTTATTGATGATTGCTGTTTTTATTGCAATCTTCTACTTCTTAATTTGGCGCCCTCAAGCAAAACGTGCCAAAGAGCACCGCTCTTTGGTTGAAAGTCTTGGCGTAGGCAGCGAAGTGGTATTTGCTGGTGGCTTAATGGGTAAAATCACTAAACTCGAAGGTGACTTTGCAGTGGTTGAACTGAGCCGCGGTGTAGACGTAAAAATTCAACGCGCAAGTGTGATTTCAGTTCTTCCTGAAGGCACATTAAATAACCTTTAATCAAAAAAATTAGTCGTGCATCCGCACGACTTTTTTCATTTTAAGAAGAAAACAAATGCGTTACCCAGCATGGAAATATCTACTGATTCTCGTGGTTTTGACGATCAGTACATTATATGCCCTGCCTAGTTTGTATCCGGATGAGCCTGCGGTTCAAATTTCTGGTGCCAAAGCTGGTACCCAAATTGACCAAAGCATCGTACAAAAAGCAGAGCAGATTTTAAAATCTGAAAGTATTTCAAGCCATGACAACAGTTTTAGCAATAATGCTGCACTGTTACGTCTTGACTCTAGCGAAGCACAATTAAAAGCCAAAGAAGCGTTACGTCGTGGCCTTGGTGATGACTATGTTGTCGCGTTGAACTTGGCACCAACCACGCCAGAGTGGCTACAAAAAATTGGTGCAAAACCAATGAAGCTCGGTCTGGACTTACGTGGTGGTGTTCACTTCTTATTAGAAGTGGATATGGATAAAGCGATTGCTCAGCGCATGGAAACCTCTGCGACAGATTTACGTCGTCAGTTCCGTGACAACAAAATTAAATTTAACAGCCTTGCATTAAACAACAACACCATTACCGTTCAGTTCGCCAACAATGATGATCGTACTGCGGCTCAAGACTACTTACGTAGCAATGGTAATGAGTTTAATCAGCAAGCGGTCGCAACTGCGACAGGTTCAACCTTACGCTTAACCTATACCGATGTTCGCCGCCAAGAAATTCAATCTTATGCCGTGAACCAAAACTTAACCACTTTACGTAACCGTATTAACGAGTTAGGTGTGGCAGAAGCCTTGGTACAAACACAAGGTAGTAACCGCATCGTGGTTGAGCTTCCAGGTGTTCAAGACACTGCTGAAGCAAAACGTGTCTTGGGTCGTACAGCAAACCTAGAGTTCCGTTTGGTCTCTGACCAAAATGACCAAGTGATTGACCCTTATACGGGCAAGAGCAATGGTCAACCGCTTCCACCAGGAACCGAACTTTTTGCATATCAGTCTTTAGACAGCGGACGTGAATTACTTTTAAACCGTAACCGTATTTTAACGGGTGAACGTGTTCAAAACGCATCAAGTGGCTTTAGCCAAGACACTGGCGGTGCTGAGGTAAACATTACCTTAGACACAGCAGGTGGCAAACTGATGGCCGATGCAACCCGGAATGCGGTGGGTAAGCGTATGGCTGTGTTGTTCATTGAAAATAAACAACGTATTAGCTATATCACCGATCCTGCGACTGGTGCACAAACCGAAGTCCGTACACCTTATGCAGAGTCTGTCGTGATTAACGCTGCAACTATTCAAGCAGTCCTCGGCTCTCAATTCCGTATTACGGGTCTAGATTCACCTCAAGAAGCGTCTGAACTTGCACTAATGCTACGTGCTGGTGCACTTGCTGCGCCAATGTACTTTGTTGAAGAACGTGTAGTGGGTCCAAGCCTCGGTCAAGAAAACATTGATAAAGGTGTGCTATCAACTCAAATCGGTTTCTTACTGGTCGCAATCTGGATGGTAGTCTTCTTCCGTCTCTTTGGTTTAATTGCTAACTTTGCCTTGGTCTTCAACTTAGCCATGATTCTAACGGTCATGTCTTGGATTGGTGCTTCCCTCACCCTGCCGGGTATTGCGGGTATCGTGATTACCATTGGTATGGCGGTCGATGCCAACGTCTTGATCTGTGAGCGAATACGTGAAGAAATGAAGTGGGGAGCATCACCCAAACAAGCCATTGTGGCGGGTTATGACCGTGCTTATAACACCATTTTCGACTCAAACTTAACCACATTCTTGGTTGCGTTTATCCTATTTGCTATCGGTACAGGCCCAATTAAAGGCTTCGCTGTGACCTTAATGATCGGTATTATCTGCTCTATGTTTACTGCTATTACAGTAACACGTGCGATTGTACAGCTCATTTATGGCAAAAAACGTAACTTGAAAAAGTTGAGCATATAAGGAGATCGATGATGACTGATGTGACTCAACAAGATTCAAAAAAATACGGCCGTCCAGATGATGAGCGTGTGATTGATTTTATGAAGATTGCGCTGCCTGCAGCCATTCTTTCTATTGTCTTAACCATCGGCAGCCTATTCTTTATTTTCACCAAGGGTCTTAACTTAGGTTTGGACTTTACTGGTGGTATTTCTGCCGAACTAAACTATAGCAAACCCGTGAAGTCAGCCGATGTCTCTGCTGCACTGACCAAAGCAGGTTTTCATGACCCTGTGGTACAAACTATTGGTTCAGATCGTGATTTGATTGTACGTATGCCTGTACAAGAAGACACAGCGGCAGAAGACTTAACCAAAACCATTACCCAAGCTGTACAGCTACCGGGTAACTCAGCCTCAGTTAACAAAGTTGATGTGGTGGGTGGACAAGTCGGCAATGAACTCTACATTCGCTCAGCGGGTGCTGTGGCTTTAGCATTACTGCTGATGTTGGTCTACGTAACAATTCGCTTTGAGTTCAAACTGGCGATGGGTGCGGTACTGTCTTTGTTCCATGACGTGGTGGTCACCATTGGTATTTTTGCCATGATGCAGTGGCCATTTGACTTAACTGTATTGGCTGCAATTCTGGCTCTGATTGGTTTCTCACTGAATGACAACATTGTTGTTTCGGATCGTATTCGTGAAAACTTCCGTAAGATTCGTGGCGCTTCGCCTTTAGAGATCGTTAACATCGCTTTAACTGAGACCCTACGTCGTACCATTCACACCTCAATGACTTTATTGTTGGTGGTGATCTCGATGATGATCCTCGGTGGTGATGGCCTTAAATGGTTCTCTGTTGCAATGTTTGTGGGCGTTTTTGTGGGTACCTACTCTTCAATCTACATCGGTACAGCTTTTGCTTTATGGCGTGGCTTAAACCGTCAAGACTTCATTGTTCAAGTGAAGCCTGAGTTTGAAGAAGAAAATGAAATTCCATAAATGCACACCATAGTGTGAAAAAAGAAAGCCTCTCAATTGAGAGGCTTTTTTATGTCGGTGTGAAGATGTTGTACCAGCTCTATCTGAGGCAACGCATAGCCACGGCAGGACTGCTCTGCCCGCCAAGCCACGGTCAACATCACATCTCCTAACTCAAAATTTTGATAGGCAAAACTCCCAATCAGCGGATGACTACACATGCCACCATTATGCGTTGGATGTGCTTGGGTGTTCAGTTCATTTAAGTTTAAACGAATGCCTAAACCTGATGCTTTAAGCACCGCTTCTTTGGTTGTCCAGACCTTAAACCAGTATGCTTTGTCCTGATCATACTGTTGCCACACGCGAAGTTCCTCTACGTGAAAAGCATGTTTAGCCAAAGCCTCAAAGCGGACTTTTCGGCTTAACTCCTCCACGTCCACGCCTAGATCCTGCATCCGCTCACTCGTAGCTAAAGCATAGTAATTTTGGCTGTGGCTATGATTGAAATGAAAAGAAGGCTGATCAACCCAATAGGGTTTACCTATCTCACTCAGTGCAATGGAGTGATCATCTACAACCATCTGCCGTTGTTTGGATAAGCATTGATTGCGATATTGATAAATGGCTTGTTTTCGCTGTGCAATTTGCTCGACACGTGACAGGCTGTGATCCACCTGCACAATGTCACCAATCTTTTTCAGCTCAACACGTATTGTCCTTGCCACTTTGCCTTCCTATCATGGTTTCATGCATCATAAAATAAAAAAGCCCAAAGATCACTTTGGGCTTTTCAGCATCAAAAACTTAATGCCTGATTAGCGTTTGAATTTCTTCTCAGCTTTCTTAAACTTCTGAACATAACGACGCTTACGCGCTGCTGTACGTTCATCCACCTGTGACTTACGTCCTTCAAATGGGTTTTCAGAGGTTTTAAACTCAATACGTACTGGCGTACCTTCAAGTTTGTACACTTTACGGAATACGTTTTCTAAATAACGACGATAATCCGCAGGCGTTTTATCAACTTTGTTACCATGCACCACAATCGTAGGTGGATTTTGTCCGCCCATATGGGCATAACGCATTTTAATACGGCGACCACCGACCATTGGCGGTTGGTGCGCATCCGTAGCATCACTTAAAATTTGTGTGATTTTTGCAGGTGAAACTTTCAAATGTGACGAATCATAAGCACGGTGAATCGATGGATATAGATCCCCCACCCCCGTACCATGCAATGCAGAAATTAAATGTACTTTTGCCCAAGGAATAAAGTCAAAGCGACGATCGACATCCAATTTACATTGTTTGCGATCATACTCAGACATGTTGTCCCATTTATTAATCGCAATCACCATCGCTCGGCCCGCTTCAAGCGCATAACCAATCAAATGTAAATCTTGCTCAACCACACCTTCACGTGCATCAAGTACAACCACAATGACATGGGCATCTTTAATGGCCTGTAGCGTTTTCACAATTGAGAACTTCTCAATCATTTCATCGACTTTACCTTTACGACGCACACCTGCAGTATCGATTAAGGTGTACTGACGGCCATCACGTTCATACGGGATATAGATCGAGTCGCGGGTTGTACCCGGTTGGTCAAATGCAACTACACGCTCTTCACCCAATAAACGGTTCACTAGCGTCGATTTACCGACGTTTGGACGACCAATAATCGCTAAACGTAAGCCTGTGTTCTTATCGTGCTCATCTGCATCTTCATCTTCAGGCACACTTGAAAGCACATCTTCAAGCATTTGCTGTACACCGCGACCATGGCTCGCAGCCACTTGCATAGGTTCGCCCATACCCAACTTGTAAAATTCAACAAGTGCAGCTTCGGCATGTACACCATCAACTTTATTCGCCACAAGGTAAACTTTCTTACCGAGTGTACGTAGCTCACGCGCAATTTGCTCATCCGATGCGAGCAGGCCTGCGCGTGCATCAACTACGAATACAATAATATCGGCTTCATTGATGGCAGTTTTAGACTGTTCTGCCATGTAAGAGTCGATACCACCTTCATTTTCGCCAATACCACCAGTATCAACCACAATGAAAGACTTATTTTGAAATACAGCATCACCATATTTACGGTCACGAGTCAGACCGGCAAAGTCAGCAACAAGCGCGTCTCGGCTTTTGGTGATCTGGTTAAATAGCGTTGATTTTCCGACGTTCGGACGACCAATGAGCGCAATTACGGGTTTCATAGATTAACCTTTATTCAAGATCAGCCAGTGAGACTGGTCTGAACATCAGAAACTGGAAGAAAAATTAGGTGAAAAACCTGAATAAAAACTCGGGGTTTTGACTAAGCAAACACCCCGAGGAATTTAAAAAAATACGAATTTCGACTAGTTTAACATAAGTCGAACAGAATTAACGATTCTGCCAAATGCTTAATGCACCCTTTCGTGTTGCAACATAGAGTTGATCATCAATCACACGTAAAGTACGCACTTCACCAGACGTCTTCGCACGACCGATCAATTCACCTGTCGCAGGGTTCAGCATGTGCAATACGCCATCTAGATCACCGACAATCAAGTCTTGGCCCAACATCACAGGATTACTCAATTGGCGGTTCAGCAGGCTGTCATTTTCCCAAAGCTTTTGACCCGTGCTAATTTCATAAGCCACTAACTTGCCGTCAGTTTGCGCCACAAATACACCATTACCCACCACTTCAGGGCGCTGCGTACTGCTTGAGTCTTCACTCCACACCACTTGCTGTGAAGCCAAATCTGTCATGGTCACTTGACCTTGATAGCTGGTCGTAATCAAGTACTGACCTGCCACTACAGGATCACCATCAACATCATTCAAACGTTGAATATCCGAACGACCATCCGACACAGCCACACGGCGCTGCATACGTGGCACACCTGTGAGCACATCTAAAGCATAAACATAGGCATTAGCTGAAGAAATCAGCACTGTACGCGCATCGACAGGAACAGGCGCTGCATTACCACGTAAGCTAAGTTGTACATTCGGTAAGTTATAAGTCCACACTTGCTGACCTGTTGCCAAATCATGCGCAAAAACAGTGCCATCATTACTGACAGAAATAACACGACCAGCTTGAATCAACGATGGCGCAAGAAGTGCACCTGTTAATTGTGCAGTCCATTTTTGCTCGCCAGTTGCCTGATCTAAAGCAAACAATTGACCTTTGGCGTTGCCTACAATGACATGACCATCGGCAGCTTCAACGCCTGAACTCAAACCGGCTTTAGATACTTCTTTCTGCCATAGTTTTTGTTTGCCTTGATATGCCGTCACTACACCTTTAGGATCAAGTGCAAAAACTACACCGTTGTCTGCATCTAGGCGTAAACGTAAAGGATCAGCAGTCGAAGTTGAAGACACACTTTGAGAAAATACAGGAGTCAGGGTTTTCGCCTGCGTCAGTTTTGGAAGTGGATTCGGCTTAACTTCTTCTACTTTTCCGCTACTTGCACAACCCGCAAGTGCTAAAGTTAATACGGTTAATGCGCACGAAATTTTGTATTTTCTATTCATTCAGTTTCTTCCGCTGCTGTTTCTATAAGTGGACGTTCGATTTCAGGATCATCAACTAAAATACCAACACTTTCGAGTTTAATTTGTAAAATTTGGCGTTCTTGTTTACGTTCAACCAACTGATCCCATGCACTTTGGTAGGCTTTTTTCGCATTTTCGATGTCGTTTTTAGCCACATAGACATCACCCAAAGCTTCATCGGCTGTCGCTTTAAAAGCAGGATCTTTTACCAATGCGAGGTTTTTAATCGCATCATCAAACTTCTTTTGCGCCAATTGTGCATACGCTAAACGCAATTTCACAATTTGCACTAAGCCGTCGTCATCCACTTTCGAGTTTTCAACTTTCTTCAACGCTTTTTCAGCACTAGCATAATCCGCTTTGTCATAGGCCAATTTTGCCATCAACAATTGCGTTTGAATGGCTTGCGCCGAATCTGGTGCTTCTTTCACAATTTTGTCCGCAGTTGCAGACAAGGCTGTAAATGCATCGCCTTGCGTTGCACGTGCTTCATCCATCAATTGCTGAACTTTAGCCGTGTTCATTTGGTTCTCGGCCAAAGTTTTCTTCTGCCAGTATTGCCATCCAAAAAAGGCAATCAGCGCAATTAAAATCCCACTAATAATGGCTGAACCATATTTCTTAGTGAAAGACTTTAAACTATCAAGTTGTTCTTCATCACTTAATGCGCTCATGTGACTACCCTTTCCTTATATTTTGGCTTATTTTGAAGAAAATTTTTCAATCATAAATGGCACGATGTCATCCACCGCAACCAAAGTTTGTTCAGCTGTTGCCAACTCTTTTACGGCAAACTGTGCAGCTTCCACCTCGCGCTCACCCAAAATGAGGGCAAACAATGCGCCAGACTGATCCGCTTTTTTCATTTGCGACTTCATTGAACCATGTGAACCAACTTTCAAACGAAGCGTACTTGATGCAGCATCTAACTGGTTACGAATTTGTTCTGCAAGCACCAAAGCTTTGCCTTGAGAAGCGGGATCTGCCAATAAAAACATTTCGCAGTCACGTATAGGTGTAGCGTCTTCGACTTGCTCAAGCAACAACAACAGACGCTCCATACCCATCGCAAAGCCAACTGCAGGTACAGACTGATCGGCCTTGCCTTTAAGCTGACCCACTAAGCCATCGTAACGACCGCCCGCACAGACTGTGCCTTGTGAACCCAAATGCGTGGTGGTCCATTCAAATACAGTTTTATTGTAATAATCTAAGCCACGCACCAGTTTTTGGTTAATCACGAAGCTCACACCTGCATCGGTTAAATACTGCTGCAAAGTGGCAAAGTGCTGTAGTGTCTCTTCCCCCATAAAGTCATGCAACTTCGGCGCATTTTCTAAAATGGCTTGAGTTTTGGCATCTTTAGAGTCAAGGATACGTAGTGGGTTGGTGGTTAAACGACGCTGTGAATCTTCATCTAAATCATTTTTATGTGATTCTAAGAACTCCACCAATGCCGCACGATAAGCTGCACGCTCATCAGACTCACCCAAAGTATTCAACTCAAGTTGAACTTTATCTGCCACACCCATGCGTTTCCACAGACGTGCCGTCATCAAAATCAGCTCAGCATCCATATCTGGGGTTGCAACACCAAAGGTTTCCACGCCGAACTGGTGGAACTGACGGTAACGACCCTTTTGCGGCTTTTCATAACGGAACATCGGCCCGATATACCAAACACGAGGCGTCGCACCGCGAAGCAAGTTATGCTCCAGCATGGCACGTACACAGCCTGCTGTTCCTTCAGGACGCAAAGTCAAAGACTCAGGCGGATTACCTTTGTCCAAGAAGGTGTACATTTCTTTTTCAACGATATCCGTTGCATCACCAATCGAACGTTTGAACAAATTGGTTTGTTCAACAATAGGCAAACGAATTTGCTGGTAGCCATACGCATCCATCAATGATGCGAGATGCTGTTCAAGACGTCTCCACGCTGGTGTTTGCGTAGGAAGAATGTCATTAAAACCTTTGATTGCGACAATTGAACTCATGATGAACTACGGATGATCTCTTTAGATTTAGCTTCTTCAAGCTCTGAAACACGCTGACGAACCATCGTTTCGATTTCGTCAACCAACTGATTTGTGTCAATTAAATGGCTCTTTTCACCATTACGATACACCAGTGAACGTGGACTTGCACCAACTACACCAATATCGGCTTCTTTGGCTTCACCCGGACCATTCACTTTACACCCAATCACCGACACATCCATTGGGGTACGAATATCTTCTAAACGCTCTTCTAAGGCTTGCATCACTGAAATCACGTTAAACTCTTGACGTGAACAGCTTGGACAAGCAATGAAGTTAATGCCATTTGAGCGAAGACTGAGTGATTTTAAAATATCAAAACCAATCTTAATCTCTTCTTCAGGTTCCGCTGCCAAGGAAATACGCATGGTGTCACCAATGCCATCCAACAACAAACCGCCCAATGCAATCGCAGACTTCACTGAACCTGTACGGTAAATCCCAGCTTCTGTCACACCCAGATGTAACGGATTATCAATTTGCTGTGAAAGTAGGCGATAAGCATCCATGGTTAAAAACACATTGGATGCTTTCACTGAGACTTTGAATTCGTGGAAATCTAAACGGTCTAGAATATCAATATGGCGCATCGCCGACTCAAGCAATGCCTGACCAGTTGGCTCACCATATTTCTTTTGAATATCTTTTTCCAGTGAACCTGCATTCACCCCAATACGCATAGAAATATCGTTATGGCGCGCTGCAGCCACTACTTCACGGATTTTAGCTTCAGAGCCAATATTTCCAGGGTTAATTCGTAAACAATCCGCACCCAAGTCCGCAACACGCAGTGCAATCTTGTAGTCAAAATGAATATCTGCAACCAACGGCACCGATGAACGCTTACGAATTTCACCAAAAGCCTCTGCCGCTTCCATCGTTGGTACAGAAACGCGCATGATGTCCGCACCTACATCTGCACAGCGCTGAATTTGCGCCAGCGTTGCTTCCACATCACAAGTTTCAGTATTGGTCATACTTTGAATGCTGATGGGTGCATCGCCACCGACATAGACTGAACCTACACGAATCTTACGAGTAGGCTTGCGTTTAATTGGATTTACAATCATTGCTTTTCCTTGATCCCATTAACGTGACAAGCGGAAATCTGCTTTTCCACCGACGGTATATGGTGACAATGAAATACTTTCATTATTTAAGCTGAGTGACACAGCAGCAGCATCATCGATACGAATTTGAAAAGGTGTCTCGCCAGCAAGCTCAAGTGTAGAGGCTTGACGCCCTGTTGCCAGTACTTTCCCAGTTGAATCGACAATATGTACAGACGTAGGACGATTGAACTCAAGTTTCAACTGATCCCCTGTGGTTGCAGCAGCCCCATTCATATTGATGATTTGTACATCAGATTCTGTCTGCGGAGTCGCAGCCTCATCTGTACTGCCTGACCAATTCTGAATCATGCCGAACAACGCTGCCAAAATCGCAATTACAACAATCGCAATCAGTCCACGTTTCAACCATTTACGGTTACGGTCACGGTTAGAACCGGGTAATTTACCCATGATTTTAATCGGTGAATTATTCAATGCGTGATTTGGCAATAGCCCCGTATCATTGGCATAGATGTCATCAAAACGCTGAATAATCGTAGTAGCATCCACTTTTAGGAACTTCGCATAAGTACGATAGTAACCTTTAATGAAGGTTGCTTCTGGAAGCGCCGTATATTCGTCCTGCTCAAGCGCAGTTAAAGTCTTGAGTGGAATATTCAACTCTTTGGCAACGTCGCTTAATTCACGTTTTTGTGTAATACGAATTTGACGAAGATAATCACCCGGACGTTGGATATTTCCTAAAGCATTGCTAGAACCATTCGATTGTGGTGAATTAGGATTTACTTCCATACGGCCTCAGTAGTGTACTGTAATTGCAAATAACGTTTGTATTCTTGACTGTCTGGATACAATGCACGTAACTGGTTGACCAGTACTTGCGAACCCATCGTGTCATGATTTGCTCGCGCAATTCGGATCCCAATCCAAAGCGCACGCGCATCTAAGTTTTTCTCGCCCACCGCTCGCACAAACTGTTCATAGTACTGCGTAGCTTCAGCATTTTGCTGACGTAAATATGAAATTTCCGCCATTTCGATCATGGCAAGATAGGCACCTGAGTTTACCTGTAGGGCTTGTTTAAAAGCTGCTTCTGCTTCCGCCACTCGACCTACTTGTAGATACGCACGACCTAAATTTTCCAATGCTCGATAACGTTGATCATACCCTAAAGTTGAACCTGCAACTTGAAGTTGATCAATCGCGTCATTATAACGCCCAATTTGATATAAATACGTACCGTAGTTGTTACGAGCCTGTGCATTTTTTGGCTCAGCCGCAATTGCATGCTTAAAATAACGCTCTGCCTTTTCCACATTTTGTGGACTGCCTTCACGCTGTAACAACACGCCCATCATCATATTTGCAGATGCATCACGAGAGTCGATGTCTAATGCTTGATCCAATGTACGTTTCGCAGCATCGTAATCATTCGACTTAATATATTCAGCCGCCAATTGCGTTCTAACTTGTACTGCTTTACTTGGGTCACCTTTCGTATTCACGGTTTGGCAACCCACCAAGTACCACACTGACACACCCAGTGTCAGCGCAAGGTAAAGTTTAGAAACGGGTTTTTTCAATTGGCATCCCCTTATATTATCCTTGTGAACGTAGAATCTCGTTTTTCTCTGCTACTTTCTTTTTCCACTGCTCAGCACGACGTGTTCGATCAGCCACTTGACCGACCAATTGTCCGCAGGCAGCATCAATATCATCACCACGCGTTTGACGAATCGTACACACAAATCCGGCGTCAGACAAAGTTTTTTGGAAAGAAATAATGCGGTTGCGACTTGAACGACCATAAGGCGCATGTGGAAATGGATTAAACGGAATTAAATTAATTTTACTTGGTAAATTCTTCAACAGTTTAATCATCTGCTGTGCATGCTCAGGATGATCATTCACCCCATCCAACATCACATATTCAATCGTGACATGCTTACGCGCACTTTCATTACCGTCTTTAGCGATATAACGCTGACATGCTGCAATCAGCTGTGCCAATGGATATTTTTTATTGATTGGAACCAATTCATTCCGCAATTCATCATTTGGCGCGTGTAGGGAGATTGCCAATGCAACATCAATATCTTGTGCCAATTGATCAATTTTCGGCACTACACCTGAAGTTGACAAGGTCACACGGCGCTTAGACATACCATAAGCAAAATCGTCTAGCATAATACGCATTGAGCTCAATACGGCATCATAGTTGAGTAATGGCTCGCCCATCCCCATCATTACGACGTTGGTCACCGAGCGCTCACGCTCAGCTACAGGCACATCTTCCATATAAGAATAGTTTGCGACCCATAACTGACCAATAATTTCATCTGGGTTTAAGTCGCGCTGAAAGCCTTGTTTACCGGTTGAACAGAATGAACAATCCAGTGCACAGCCCACTTGAGATGAAATACATAAAGTACGGCGCAAACCACTGCGATGCTCAGCAGGGATCAATACGGTTTCAACCAAAGAGCCTTCGCCCTCACCGACACGAAAGACCCACTTACGCGTACCATCTTTAGAATAATTTTTATGCACCACTTCTGGCGCTTTAATTTCACAAAGTTTTTCAAGTTTTTCACGTAACTTGCCTGAGATATTGGTCATCTCAGCAAAATCAGTCACAAAAAACTGGTGAATCCATTTCATCACCTGTCCTGCGCGAAACTTTTTTTCTCCCATATCTTCGAAGAATTTTTCAAGCTGCGGACGTGACATGCCAAGTAAGTTCACTTTCGCAACAGAGTTTTGCTGTGCAGGAGCGGATGGAGATTGTTGCTGTTCAGCCGAAACTGTAGAGACAGCGACCACTTCAGTACTCATGTGTATTACCTAAACCATGTCTAACGATGAAAGGAGAAGCTCAATAAACGAGCAGAAATTTATTCAGGGAATAAAAAAACCAGATAAGTATAATAACACTTATCTGGTTTGAATACTTCGAATTAACGAGTACGTGGAGCAATCTCAGTTTGAGCGAAGAAGTAGTTAACTTCACGATCAGCAGATGCTACAGAGTCAGAACCGTGAGCAGCATTTTCGTCGATGCTTACAGCGAAGTCAGCGCGGATAGTACCTGGAGCAGCTTCTTTAGGGTTAGTTGCGCCAAGGATTTCGCGGTGAGCAAGAACTGCGTTTTCGCCTTCAAGAACTGAAACAACAACTGGACCAGAAGTCATGAACGCAACTAGGTCAGCAAAGAAACCACGTTCTTTGTGCTCTGCGTAGAAACCTTCAGCTTCAGTTTGAGTCAAGTGTTTCATTTTAGTTGCAACGATTTGAAGACCAGCTTTTTCAAAACGAGCAAAAATGTCACCGATGTGGTTTTTAGCAACTGCGTCTGGTTTTACGATAGATAAAGTACGTTCAATAGCCATGATTGGCTCCTTAAGTCAATGTAGACATGAAAATTTTGGCGCATTATACCGACATAATGCACAATTTTCTGCTTTTACTCTGTAAAAAGTTGCTTTTTTCGATGCAAGGATTATCGTGCTTCGTCAATCCATGCCATTTGAATTGCTTCAAGCAAACCTTCAGTCGACTTGGTCGGATCATCACTAAAGTCTGGTAAGGCACACACCCACGCATGTAAGTCTGTAAAGCGAATCCACTGCGGATCGACATCTGGATGAGCTTCATACAACTCAATAGCAATATCAATAGTGTCTGACCAACGTAAGCCCATGGTGGAGTCTCATCACAATGTAGAAGATGCTGTACTGTAGCAAACTCTGAAATTTAAGCGCTAGTTTGTTTGAGATAAAATTGGGCTTTTTTACAACACGATATTTAAAAATGGTGCACTACAAATTAAAGTAACAGCTACCACAGCACCTATAGCCGCTCCCACCAACACATCACTTGGATAATGTAGCCCTAAAATCATGCGTGACGCGGCAACCAAAACAGTAAAAGGCAACATGAGCACCAATAAAATTGGCTGTACAAAGCCCAATAACGTACTGACCATCACCGCATGTAAAGTATGACCTGAAGGAAAACTAAAATGGTCAAGCGGTCGCTCACCCATTCGAATCACCTGATGTACTTGATAGGGTCTTGGGCGAATAGTTTTGATTTTTAAAACTTTATAAATTAAAGTCCCGCACAATGAACCAAGCACCAAATACACGATTTGCAAACTGTAGACCAATCCTTGCAACAACCAAGTTAAAGCCAACATGGTGTACCAAAAGATGCCATCCCCCAATCGACTGATCCGCTTAAAAAAATTGGCTACAGCATGCGAATGGGAAAAATGATTGAGATAGACACAACCTTTTAAATCTAAATCTAATATTCTTATTTTTGCAGTTTTAAGATTCATACCACTTCTCCTTAACAACAATGTTGAAAGTTCAGCTGGAAAATCATTGTTATATGACGATTTAATTCATCAAAATCGCTTCTCGTTAAGCTCATATTAAAGGGTGTTTTTGACAGTTTGATGATTTAAGTTAAAACCCATCAAAATTACCCAACTCGTCTTTATCACTAACGCTTTTAATACAGCTATTGGTTAAGGTGCTGCCTTAATATTTGCCGCGTGATATAAGGCTTGCTCAAACTGTTTTACAGGATACTGCCAGCCCACACTTTCAATGTCTTGACGCGCTTGAGTTCCCATACATCTAAGCACCTTTTGCTCTGGCAACTGAATAATAGTTTGCATAAAGTGTGCCACTTGTCCAAAAGGACTCAACCACCCTGTTATACCTTGCTTGATATAACGCTGCGGACTGGCATAGTTATAGGCCACCACAGGTAAGCCACTGGCCATGGCTTCGAGTACCACATTACCAAAAGTCTCTATTTGACTAGCAAAAACAAAAGCATCTGCACTGGCGTAGACTTGAGCGAGTGACTGCCCTGTTAAGCTTCCCGTAAAAATAACATCTGAGCCATTTGCCATCTCCGTTAAACGCTTACGATCTGGCCCATCCCCCACAATCACCATTTTCAACTTGCGTGATTGCTGCTTCTTGATATTCAAATAGCTTTGAATGAGCACATCGACTTCTTTTTCTGGAGATAAACGTCCCACATATAGCAACACAGAAGTATTGGCATCTGCTTGCCAACGCTGACGCAATTGTTCTGAGCGATGCTCTGGATGGAAGCGAGTTGTATCCACCCCTCGCCCAACCTCAACCAAGGGGCAAGTCACACCAAAGGCCTTAAGTTGATTTAATGTGGTTTGACTCGGCACACAGGTGAGTACCGTATGGTTATGAAACCAGCGAAGATAACTTTCAATCGGTTTGACCAGTAAAGCCAAATCAAAGAAGCGACTAAAGTCATGAAAAGTTGAATGAAAGCCACTCGACACTGGAATTTGATGTGCTTGAGCAGCATACAGTGCCGTCAACCCCAACGGTCCTTCCGTCACAATATGGACCACATCTGGTGCGAAGCGTTCAATCGCTTTGCTGACTTTAACATACTGTGGCATACCAAATTGCATGTCGGCATATTTAGGAATGCTTTTTGCCCAGACCAAACACTCCTGTTCTGCCTGAAAGTCGGCACATATGTTTTTTTGTATTGGGCGGATGAGCTGAATACGATGTCCCAGTGTCTGCAAACCTTTACACAGTTGTAACAAAGAGTTCGCAACACCATTGATTTCTGGTGACCATGTTTCCGTCACGATGGTTATTTTTAACTTGGGCTTGAGTGTTTCTTGAAGGATAGAGAGTTCTTGCTGAATATTATGCTGATGTTGTTGCTTGAGATAAAACCGCTGAGGTTCTGGGAAATTGTGCTGTTTGAATAATTTTGTTGTCATTGAACCGATCATGTTATTCCAAACTTTTCTTATTTTCCTCCAAGTTTAATTAAACTATTTGACAGTTTGATGATAATGAATGCAATCAAATAAAAAGACACCTATGATTAGTAGGTATCTTTTTACATATTAATAGTTTAAAGACCTAAAATTTAAAACATCAAATTAATATACAAGCTATCTTTATACACACCTGCTGGGGTTAAGGCAGTTGGGCGCTCCATCAATTGCACCAAGACTACAAACTTATTTTGCTCAGTTGCTGGTTGAGCAATAGGGCTATTCCAACGTGATGCACTTGCTCCTGAAATATTCATTTGAGTTCTCAATTTATAGTTTTTCTCATTGACTAAATAACTACTCCCTGTTGCATTAGTTAAATTACGCGAATTGAATTTAATCGCGTAATTACTATCACAAGCCACTGAGAAAGAAGTTGCAGCTTGACTAAGATACGATGAACTTAGATTCAACTGGCTTGAAGTTAAACGCTCAATTTGACACTGTTTTGCATAAGCTATTGGGGTGGCCGCTACACAAAACAGCAGTATAATAATGTTCAGTTTCATGGCTCTACTCCATTTATTTACACTGAAGATCCAGTACTGATGAGTTGTCATCATTCTTAGTATCTGTAATTGTAAGTTCTGCCGAACAACTGCGTGCTTCTTTAGTTTTAATTTGTATCTTATATGTTCCCGGAATCAAACCATAAAGCGTTACGCTACCATCGGTAGAAATCGGATAAACCTCTCCTTCACCATTATTATCAATATAAAGCTCTGAACCAGCAGCAAAAGACCGATTGTTACTGTCTACTGGTTTAACAGTGACTTGTTTCGCATGGAATACTGGGAAATTGATGATATAACCGCGTTGATTTAAAGCTGTTAATTGTTTGCTTGAATACTGTATTTTATCTTCGATAGGTAGTTGATTTTGATCAAATGCAATGTCGTATTTAACATAAGGAATAACATCATGAATAAAGGCATACCCCTTTTTATTGGTTTTATCAACATAGGTCAGCGATCTTAAAATATCAATATCTTGATAATCCCCTACTTTGACTAGAGTAAATGCGTTATCAACCATTTTAGTAAAACTGATTTTATTACCCAACCAAACAACTGCTCCTCGATAATTTAACTGTGATTCACGATCTTCACGACCTTGCACATGATAGAAATCTAAATCTCCTACGTCTGTTTTAACAACACCATTAAAGTTAAACATCGTGTCTTCACTACGACGGTTTACGCCAAGAGAATAATCGAACCCGACTTGATTGGAGTCATATTTCACTAACTGGAGGTTTGTATTTTGGTCAGCTGATTGACTAAAGTAAACGGACTTATTATCAAAACTGTAGCTAAGTGAAAGAATGCCGCCTGAGTCTTTCCTGTCACCAAAAGAGTTGAAATAGCTTAAACCAAATGAAATTCGACGACCAAAATTCCGATTAAACCCAACATTTATTACCTTTTGGTTACTATTAGGAAAATCAGGATTTTCATAATATTTTTGTTCTGCATAGTTAATATTTAGATTATGCAAATAGGGCACATTACTCATACCAAAATATGCAAGATTTTCAAATTTCGGATAGTTAGAATTGGCACCTAACTCGTCTCCTAAAAATTTAAAATCTTTTTCTGTATATTTTGAACTCGCCCCCATTGAAAATCGACCAAAGTCTTTACTTGCGGATAACCCATAGGAATAATTAAATTGGTTTTCATCATCATGAGAAGCAAGAACAACACTATCGAGAACAAAAATATTACTAATCGCTTGTGTCCACATGAACCCTATATTTTGTATATCTTTACTGTAAGATAAATTGCTTCCTAACGTAGTTGAGTTTGACATACCTCTGCGAAAATAAGTATTCACAAAGAAGTCCCTATAATCACTGCTATCCAAATTATAGTTGTAACGAAGTTTACCTGCTGCAACACTATATTCATTCAAACCAGATCGTAATAGTCTATTGGTCACCATAATAGGAAAGCTTTGTACACTTCGATTCCCGAGTACATCCTCAACTACAATTTGCGCATTACCTGCTTGTTGGATTTGTGCCCCCATCAGTAAGTTATAATCACCAGGGCTCACCTTTTGATTATAAATATTTACGCCATTTATATATAAATCAACAGTAGAAGGAACGCGTGCACTCCCTTGTAAACTTGGCATATTCCAGTACACAAAATTTGGTCTTTCAGTGTAATTCGTCCCCCAATTTAAACCTGCAAAACGTAAAGAATTAATCAAAGGGTTATATGTAGTTGTAGTATCCCCTATCGTTAAGCGGGTCATATGTTTAGGAAATTCAAAATCGACACTACTACTTAGGCGAACCACCCGCTCATCAGTGGGGGTATTCTGATACAACATCGAGTTTTTCATGATCCAATAATCTTTGAAAACCCCTAACTCCATCAGTCCACTATAAGAGTTATTAGAATTACTAGTTGCATAAAGAAAATCATAATTTATGAAACCGCCAAAACTGGCCTTTTCAGGAATGATGCTATTGTTTAATGCATTAAAGTCCGTTTCAAAAAGTTCTGTTGGAATCGTGAGCTTAATGGATTGCGATGAATCATCAAAAGTTGACTGAACACTACTTGATGACACCAAGCAGAATTCTGGTCGCGAAGCTAAGGTTTTTAATTGCGCAGTTGAAATTTGACGTTCTGCCAGTACCTGACATTCAAGATAATATTGATCTCCCTGCTTTAATAAGGCGACATCTGTATGATGATCTAGATCATTAATCCAAAGGTTCGCAATATTTTCTTCCAGCATACCCTCACTGGCATTCACATTTAGTGCAAAAAAAATATGAATAGCGATAAGTATTCTTATTTTCGTATTCATCGTAAACTCCCCACCTCAGACTAATCCGAGAATTTGAGTTCCACCATTTTATCGTTCTTATCAGTAAACAATTGAACATAATAATTTTTAGGATTTGATATTCGTATATTGTTTAAATCATAGGACGCGCTTTTATTTGCAAGCAAATAATTCATGGTTTCCGTTTTAAAAACTTCTTTTTTATTTGCATCTACAATTTTCAAATTTGCGATTTGAATATGCGATTTTGCATTATTTTTAACAATCAGCTTATTATTTTCAACGTTGAAATTTAGTTTAACATCTTCTTGCTTACCAACAAAGAGGGGTAAATTAAAGCTAACCAGAAAATTTACTGAAGATTCTTTTACAGCCTGTGGAATTTCATCAACAATCACACGCCATGTCCCTTCTTGTTGCCCTTCTAAAACCGACTCTACCGGACGATTAAAACCGACACGAATGGTTTGCTTGCCATTGGCTTGTAAAATAAAATTCTTAGGGTTAATAATTAAACTATTGTCAGGCTCAAGCACATTTTCACCATTGTCTTTTTGAGTCCACTTAAATGCTTTAACTTCAAAAATTCGCTTTTCTGTCTCATCTTTAGATTCTAGGGTTAATGTTGTTGTTCTTTGCTTTGCGGGATTTTGAATATACATTTGAACTGGGTCAACTGAAACACCAGCATGTGTTCCCGACATATACAGCATCGAAGACACCAAAATTGATATTATTCTTTTCATATTACACCCCTTATTATAATTTTAAAAAACCTAACCTGATACTGTGATCAAGTTAGGCTTAGTTTGACCAGATTAGTAGTAAACTTTAATTTTATAAGTATCGTTGTATGTACCCGCACGTTGGAATGCACCAACTGCTGCATTAGTTACCGAAACAGAATATTGATCGTCAGCTAGACCATTATGATTTGAATTACCGAATGGAATTACACCGCCACCTGTTTTATTTGTAACAATTGTTGTTGGTACACGAACACTGCCATCGTCCTCATGTTTAACATAAGTACTTGCACTTGTACCTGTGTTCGCTGTTTGAATGTTAAGTGTATAGTGCGTATTACTACGTACAGTGTAATTTGAACTTTGTGTTCCACCATTTTTATTCAAGGTAATTGCAGTACCACCGAGTACTTCACATTTTTTAGGAATTTCCAATTTAATAGGAATATCTTTTTCACAACCTATAGAAGTACAGTTCCCCCAGTTATAACTAGGGCGTGATGCTGTATCACCCTCTGCATAAAGGGCTGTAGAACCTGCACTCATTAGCGTTGCAACTAGCGATGCTTGTAGTAATTTATTCATAGCGACTCTCCGAGATTTTTCTTTTAAAACTGATTAATTGTTATGATCACCCTTAATTAAACTGGACCTTGTTTGGCTACCAAGCTTTTCTTAAGCGTGTTTTTATTCTAGTTGTTCTGTATAAAAAACCATCTATGCAGCCTTTTTCACTCAAATAGAGACCCAACTTTAAAATCTCAACAAAGTAAAATTAATATATTGTTTTTATTGTCATTTTATTTATTAATTAATTTAATAAATCCCTGAAAATAGTTACACCACTTTCAGTGATGCACAATTTTAGTGCTTTTTTATATTTTAAATAGATCTCTGTTTTATCTTAGAAATTTTCAATATTTCAAATTTACATTTTCAGTTGAATAATTTCTTAAATCGCTAAAAAATCCATTTTTCATCTTTTTTTTACTTTACATTTCTACTAATTATTCAATTTAGGTCGATCATCTCGCTAAAATTCAAAGTTTATTCACATGCTATTTACCCAATTTCAGTGATTGAACAACATGACTAAAATCACATAATCAAGCCTTAAATTTACATGACCTACTATTTTAGAAATCAAAAACTCACACTAAAAACCCAAACGTAATGATAGGTACACTTTTTTGAGAGTTTCATTTATTGCAATAAAGCCCATAGATACGTTATTAATCCAATAGTTTTTTGACGATATATGCTACCCATATATCTAGCACTGAAATGGAATTCTCGTTGACACCATATAACGATTTTGAACACGGGTAAGATCAACTTATAGCTGTGTACCGATAGCCATATCATGGCCCTATTTATACTCACATCTTTTTAATTAATAGCTTTGCCCCACATAAAACATGATAGTAGATCAATAAAAAACCCTACCGAAGCAGGGTTTTATTACTTAAAATAAGCTAGATCAGAAACTTAATTCTTTTCTTTATCTACGATCTTATTCGCTTGAATCCAAGGTACGAAAAAAAAGGGAAAGCATTGCTTTCCCTTTTTTAAAGGCACGTAACGTAACCTTAGTTCTTTTCTTTATCGACGATCTTGTTTGCTTGAATCCAAAGTACGAAAAAGATGAAAGCACTGCTTTCATCTTTTTGAGGCACGTAACAATAAAAATAGAAAAAACCCACTCAAATAGAGTGGGTTTTCGCATTCAAATCAATTGATTCGAGAAATTAATTCTTCTCTTTATCAACGATCTTGTTTGCTTGAATCCAAGGCATCATCGCGCGCAACTTACCACCTGTTACTTCAATGCCATGCGCTGCGTTTTGACGACGACGAGCAGTCATTGATGGGTAGTTCAACGCACCTTCGTTAATAAACATCTTCGCGTATTCACCAGATTGGATACGTTTAAGTGCATTACGCATCGCTTCACGAGACTGTTCGTTGATTACTTCAACGCCAGTTACATATTCGCCATATTCAGCGTTGTTAGACACTGAATAGTTCATGTCCGCGATACCGCCTTCAAACATCAAGTCAACGATTAACTTAAGTTCGTGTAAGCATTCGAAGTAAGCCATTTCAGGTGCATAACCTGCTTCTACCAAAGTTTCGAAGCCCATTTTCACAAGTTCTACAGCACCACCACAAAGAACTGCTTGCTCACCAAATAAGTCAGTTTCAGTTTCTTCACGGAATGAAGTCTCGATAATACCTGTACGACCACCACCTACACCAGAAGCATAAGAAAGTGCTAGGTTACGTGCATTACCAGACGCATCTTGATGAATCGCGATTAAGTCAGGAACACCTGAACCACGTTGGTATTCAGAACGTACTGTATGACCTGGTGCTTTTGGTGCAACCATGATTACGTCAAGATCAGCACGTGGAACAACTTGGTTATAAAGAACAGAGAAACCATGAGCAAATGCTAATGTTGCACCTTCTTTGATGTTTGGCTCAATCACGTCACGATAAAGTTGTGATTGGAACTCATCTGGAGTCAAGATCATGACTACGTCAGCTTGAGCAACTGCAGCAGGAACTTCAGCAACTTTAAGACCTGAATTTTCAGCTTTTTTCCAAGAAGTAGAACCAGCGCGTAAACCTACAGTTACGTCTACACCAGAATCTTTAAGGTTAAGCGCGTGTGCGTGACCTTGTGAACCGTAACCAATGATCGCTACTTTCTTAGATTGGATGATAGATAAGTCGCAGTCTTTATCGTAAAAAATTTGCATTGCTGTCTCCGCTAAAATGCTTGGTATTCTGTAATTCCATCAAGGGGTTTATTGTTTGATGAAATCCTCCTCTTTCTCAAAAGGAGGTTGAATCGTGTTAATTAATTAAATGGTTAAAACTTTTTCGCCACGCGCGATGCCTGAAACACCTGAGCGTACAACTTCAAGGATGGTGTTTTCTGCGAGTGCATCAATAAAACCATCAATTTTTTCAGTCGTACCCGCGATTTGAATGGTATACGTCGTTGGGGTGACATCAACAATTTGCGCACGGAAAATGTCCGCAGTTCGTTTGATTTCAGCACGTGCCGAGCCAAGTGATTTGACTTTAATCAACATCAACTCACGCTCAATGTGCGCACCTTCAGACAAATCAACCACTTTCACCACTTCAACCAATTTGTTGAGCTGTTTGGTGATTTGTTCAATTTTATGGTCATCGCCATAAGTCGTTAATGTCAAACGAGATAAAGTCGGATCTTCGGTTGGCGCAACGTTTAAAGTCTCAATGTTATAACCACGTTGAGAGAATAAACCCACCAAACGAGAAAGCGCACCAGCTTCGTTTTCTACAAGTACAGAGATAATGTGTCTCATGACGTGCGCTCCCCTTTACCTAACCACATATCTTGCATTGACTGACCTGCAATAAGCATTGGATAAACATGCTCTGTACGGTCAACCATCACATTAATAAATACGCATTTATCGTTGATCGCCATTGCTTCAGCAAGCTTTGACTCTAGCTCATCCGCATGGTCAATTTGGATGCCAACATGACCATATGCTTCCATTAATTTAGGGAAGTCAGGCAATGAATCTACATAAGAACTTGAATGACGTCCTTCATAGTTCATATCTTGCCACTGCTTCACCATCCCTAAAGCTTGGTTATTCAAGCAGAGGATTTTTACGTTTAGGCCATATTGCTTACACGTCGAAAGCTCTTGGATACACATCTGAATCGATGCTTCACCCGTGATACACACCACTTGTTGGTCAGGGAAAGCCAATTTCGCCGCCATCGCATAGGGTAAACCAACACCCATGGTACCTAGGCCACCTGAGTTAATCCATTGGCGTGGACGTTTATACTTATAATAGTTCGCACCAAACATTTGATGCTGACCTACGTCAGAAGTAATGATCGCATCACCATTGGTGATTTTATCCAACGCTTCCACCACTTGTTGTGGTTTCATTACGCCGTTTGCACCAGACTCATAACGCATGCCATGAACTTTACGCCATTCATTGATTTGCGCCCACCAAGCAGCCATGTCTTCAGGATTTGGTTTAGACACATTCATTTGTTTCAACTGTGTCAACATTTCTTGAAGGACAGGTTCTACCGCACCCACGATCGGGATATGCGCCATGATGGTTTTTGAAATCGTCGCAGGGTCGATATCAATATGAATCACTTTGGCATTTGGACAGAATTTTGCTGGATTATTGGTCACACGGTCATCGAAACGCGCACCGATACACAAAATCACATCAGCATTGTGCATGGTCATATTGGCTTCATAGGTACCATGCATACCCAACATGCCAATAAACTGCGGATCATTGCCTGGAAATGCACCAAGCCCCATCAAGGTATTGGTGACTGGGAAGCCCAAAATGTGCGCCAGTTCAGTTAACTGTGCAGAAGCATTACCTTGAACCACGCCACCGCCTGAATAAATCACAGGACGTTTAGCATGAATCAGCTCTTCAATCGCTTTACGAATTTGACCTGAGTGACCACGATGCGGCGGTTGATACGAACGCATCTTCACTTTTTCTGGGTATTCGTAAGCAAATTTCTCAGCAGGATTGGTTGCATCTTTTGGAATATCGACCACAACTGGACCCGGACGACCAGAAGCTGCAATATAAAATGCCTTCTTAATAATCGAAGGAATTTCGCTGGCATGGCGCACTTGGAAACTATGTTTTACGATCGGACGAGAAATACCGACCATATCTGTTTCTTGGAATGCATCTTCACCAATTAAATGTGACGCAACCTGACCTGACAAAATCACCATTGGGATTGAGTCCATATAAGCCGTTGCAATTGGAGTCACAGTATTGGTTGCACCCGGACCTGAAGTCACGAGGACCACACCCGTCTTACCTGTTACGCGTGAGTAAGCATCTGCCATATGACCAGCAGCTTGTTCATGGCGCACGAGGTAATGATTGATTTTGTCTTGTTGAAAGAACGCGTCGTAGATATGTAAAACTGCGCCGCCTGGATATCCAAATACATGTTCAACGCCTTCGTCCGCCAATGCGCGAACGAGCATTTCACCACCAGATAAAAGTTCCAACGTGATTCACCCTAATCTTTATCACTGCAATGGTGGAAGGCACCAGCAGTGTTTCATTCATTGATTGTCTGCACTGTTATAGCACACATATTTCTTAGTTTTCATAGCAATAGGAAAAAATTCTGATCTGTATGCTGTTTGAGCAATATGAGATCTAAAACGTGTTGGGATAAACACATTTTTTTACTTTGTTCACGGTCTCGGCTAGAAAGCGTGTCCATTGCATGAAATGACACTTTATCGAAGGGTGATCGAGTAAAGGCATATAAAACTAAAGACAGCATTTTTAGGAGTTTCGTGACTAAAGTCAAGTTTAAAAATTAGCTTTTTTTTGTTTATTTACAGAGCGTTTATTTTTTATTCATCGCGGACAAAGAAAACTGAACCGCTTTTTCTTGGTTTTTTAGTGCAAAAACAAATAGATTTCTATTTCACTGAATTTATTAATAAAAAAACATAATAAAACCCATAAATAAGTTTAATAAGATATTCACCCAAATTTGAATTCAACATCTATCTCAGGTTTTTTCATTTTTAAGTATAGATCAGCATTTGCTCATCAGTTTTTAGCACAACCTTCTGATTTTCATACTGTGCCATGACGCATATTTCACGCATTAAACTGAGGATTTGACCTGCAAAATATTTCAAAAAACTCAGATGAAAAATGCATCAAACACTGCTTATTGCTCTAAAATTGGCATAAAATAACGACAACGATAAACCCGATAAAATCCAATGATTACGGATATAAAAAGGACAATGGTAGATGAGTATTCAGTTTGCAAAAATGGCAGCATGTTTGGTGGGGATGGGGATTGCAATGGGCAGTACACAAAGCTTTGCCAAGACGTATTATAAGTGGGTTGATAGCCAAGGCTCGACACATTACACCACGACACCTCCACCCAAAACAGCAAAGAAAAAAGGCAAAGTCGATACCTATGGTTGGAAAAATTCGCCACCAGCTGCTTCACCGGAAGCACCTCCACCTGCCAATATGCCAAATACCGTACCAGCTCCCCCCAATGCTGTACCAAGTGCTGCCCCAGCACCAGCGGTTGATTTAGAAAATCAACGACGTGAAGCGAATGAAGCACTTCAACAAGGCCAACAAGTCCGCCCTGCGGTTTAATCATTCCGTACGGTTCCAGATTTATTTTCAGCTTGTTTAATTTCCTGCACAAAACATAGCGCAAAATTCACTTTTAGGTGCATTTTGCGCTATGCTGTGCAACAAACTTTTTAACCATTGTTCTACATACGTATATGACTACTCACATTGACCCTGAATATCAAGCGAGCGCGATTGAACCTACCGTCCAACAAGACTGGGAAGCTCGTAAAGCCTTTAAAGTTGCCGACTCTGTAGAAGGTCCACGTCGTTATATCCTCTCGATGTTCCCTTATCCAAGTGGCAAACTGCATATGGGTCATGTGCGTAACTACACTATTGGTGATGTCATCAGCCGTTTCCACCGTCTCAAAGGGGAAACTGTCCTGCAACCTATGGGTTGGGATGCTTTTGGTTTACCTGCTGAAAACGCTGCGATTGCACACCAAGTTGCACCTGCGAAATGGACCTTTGAAAACATCGCATATATGCGTGACCAATTAAAAAAATTAGGTCTATCAGTCGATTGGGATCGTGAATTTGCAACGTGTACCCCTGAATACTACCGCTGGGAACAGTGGTTGTTCGTGCAACTTTATAAAAAAGGCCTTATTTACCGTAAACTTTCAACAGTAAACTGGGATCCTGTGGATCAGACGGTACTGGCCAATGAACAAGTTGAAAATGGTCGTGGCTGGCGTTCAGGTGCATTGGTTGAAAAACGTGATATTCCAATGTATTACTTCCGCATTACCGACTATGCGCAAGAATTATTAGACGATTTAGATACCTTAAAAGACGGTTGGCCACAACAAGTCTTGACCATGCAACGTAACTGGATTGGTCGCTCACAAGGAATGGATATCACCTTCCCTTCAGCGAATCCTGAAATTTACGCAGATGGCCTTACTGTATTCACCACACGTGCTGACACCTTAATGGGTGTGACTTATGTTGCAGTTGCAGCAGAACATCCAATGGCGCTGAAAGCTGCGGAAAATAATGCTGAACTTAAAGCATTTATTGAAGAATGCCGTATGGGTTCTGTGGCTGAAGCTGACTTAGCTACCGCTGAAAAGAAAGGTATGGCAACAGGTCTGTCTGTGAAGCATCCTGTCACTGGTGAAGACATTCCTGTTTGGATTGCCAACTACGTGTTGATGTCTTATGGCTCTGGCGCAGTGATGGCTGTACCTGCACACGACGAACGTGATTTTGAATTTGCCAATAAATACGGCTTAACCATTAAACAAGTGATTGATGCTCAAGGTGCAGACGATGCAGACTTTGATGCTGCACAATGGCAAGAATGGTACGGCTCTAAAGAAGGTAAATTGGTCAATTCAGCAGAATTTGACGGTTTAGACTTCCAAGCTGCTTATGATGCGTTCCTTGCGAAATTAGAACCAACAACTCTTGCAAGCACGAAAGTTCAGTTCCGTTTACGTGACTGGGGTGTATCGCGTCAGCGTTATTGGGGTTGCCCAATTCCAATGATCAACTGTGAAAAATGTGGTCAGGTTCCTGTACCTGAAGAGCAACTTCCAGTGGTCTTACCAACTGATGTCGTACCTGATGGCTCGGGTAACCCATTGAACAAGATGCCTGAGTTTTATCAAACCACTTGCCCAAGCTGTGGTGGTGATGCGCGTCGTGAAACTGATACTTTAGATACCTTTGTAGAGTCATCTTGGTACTATGCACGTTATGCATCTCCTGATTTTACTGATGGTTTAGTTAAACCTGAAGCTGCTCAAACATGGCTTCCAGTAAATCAATACATCGGTGGTGTTGAACACGCGATTCTGCACTTACTTTATGCACGCTTCTTCCACAAATTGATGCGTGATGAAGGTGTAGTACAAGGCAATGAACCATTTACCAACCTGTTAACTCAAGGTATGGTTTTGGCAGACACTTATTACCGTGAAGCTGAATCAGGCAAGAAAACTTGGTTTAACCCTGCGGATATCGACCTCGAACGTGATGAAAAAGGTCGTATTCTGTCTGCGAAATACCAAGGTGATGGTCAGGACGTGATTGTTGGCGGCCAAGAGAAAATGTCGAAATCGAAAAATAATGGTATCGACCCACAAGCTATTATTGATCAGTACGGTGCAGATACGGCACGTGTGTTCATGATGTTTGCAGCTCCACCAGATCAATCACTCGAATGGTCTGATGCAGGTGTGGAAGGCGCAAACCGTTTCTTGAAACGTGTATGGCGTTTGGTTGCCAGCTTCCTTGAAAAAGGTAATGCAGCCTCTGCAATTGATACTGCTCAACTGTCTACAGAAGCACAAGACTTACGTCGTAAAACGCATGAAACCATTCAAAAAGTGGGTGATGACATCGAACGCCGCCATGCCTTTAACACGGCTATTGCAGCAATGATGGAACTGTTAAATGCGAACAATAAGTTTGAAGCGAAAAATGATAATGATGTTGCGGTTGCTCGTGAATCGATTACAACGCTTTTAACTTTACTTGCGCCATTTGCACCACATTTAAGCCAAACTTTATTGGCTGAATTTGGACTGGACTTAACCAGCGTGTTGTTCCCGACTGTAGACGAATCTGCACTCACACGTAATACGCAAACGATTGTGGTTCAAGTGAATGGTAAACTGCGTGGCAAATTAGAAGTGTCTGTCGATACATCGAAAGATGAATTGCTTGCACTGGCTAAAGCATTGCCAGAAGTTCAACAATTCTTGACAGGTCCAACCAAGAAAGAAATTGTGGTGCCAAATAAATTAGTGAATTTGGTGGTTTAACTTAATCTCCCTGACTCCCTCTTTATTAAAGAGGGGAACTCCTCCCTTTTCAAAGGGAGGTCGGGAGGGATTTCTAAACAAAACCCAAACAAAGCCCGTTGCCAGTCAACGGGCTTTGCACATACAATCACGACATATTATTTTTCTTTTATCAAAAAGAGCAAACAGAGGACAACACATGCATTTAGGCAAACGTTTGGCAGCTATTGTTTTAACTTGTGGCCTAAGTGCTGGCTTGGTCGGGTGTGGCTTTCATTTAAAAGGCACCAATCCAAGCGCAACACCGATTGCTTATTCAAAAATGAATTTGGTGCTTCCGAAGAACACCGATGAATTGCATGAAAAATTGGCCATTTATTTGGGTGCGTCGGGTGTACAGCTGAGCAGTGGTTCAGATGCCTATGTGCTTCGCGTGCTAGACTATAAACCGCAGCGTTTAGAGCTGAACGGTAAACTGATTGAAGTATTACTACGCCTCAATGTAACCTTCCGTATTGAAGACGCACAAGGCCGTCCAATCACTGAACCACGCACCGTAGTTGCATCACGTAGTTATCAATACAACGTTGAAACCGTCAATACCGATGACCAAGAGAAAAACTATTTGAATCAAGTCATCGTGGATGATGTCGCGCAGCAAATTGTGCGTCAAATTTCATCGAACCGTCTACCACCTGCACAGCAGTAAGGTTTATTAACAATGAAACTTGACTATTTGCAAGCCTTAAAACGTGTCGATGAAGCTCGCGGCGCGTGGATTATGCAAGGTCAAGAGCCATTGCTTGAACAAAACTTACTGGATGCATTTCGAGCAAGTTGGCAAAAGCAAGAGATTGAACGACAACGGCATGACATCAGCAATGTCAATGACTGGAAAAATGTCTTTAATGCACTCAACAGCTTGTCCTTATTTTCAAGTCAGCTTGCCATTGAAGTTCATGGCAATATTAAGCCCGATGCTAACGCTTTAAAGTTGCTAAAAAGCTATATCCAAAGCAATGAACAGAACTTGCTTTTGGTGGTGATGCCAAAACAGGACAGCGCCAGCCTAAAAACGGGCTTTTTCCAAACGGTTGAAGCCAATGGAGTGCATGTTGCCCTGACCGCGAATTATCCGCGTGATCGTCAGCAGATTTTAAGCATTGAAGCAGATAAGCTTGGGGTTAAACTGAGTCAGGATGCATGGCAGTGGCTAGAACAACACCATGAACACAACTTACTCGCAGCTAAAAATAGCTTAATGCGTGTCAGCGATACCTTTGCCGAGGTTGAGCTGATTCAGATTGATCATTTACATGCCTGCTTACAAGATCAGTCCCGCTATAGTACTTTCGATTTGAGTGATGCTCTGCTCGAAGGCAATCTGGCGCAATCGATTAAAATTTACCAATACCTGATTGCCTCAGGTGAACCCCTCAGTCTGATTTTGTGGAGCATAAGCAAAGAAATGCGTTTACTCATGCAACTGTTTGAGCAACCGCAAAATGCACTACAACTAGGGATTTGGAAGAATAAAGTCAGCGTCTATCAACACGCCTTACGTCGACTGAATCCGCAGTGCTTTTTAACGTGGCCCAGTCTCCTGCTTCGCATTGATGCTTCGATCAAAGGTTTGGGGCATGAAAATGCTGAACATGTCGTGATGCAAGCCATTGCAACGCTGTGTGGAAAGTCACTCTTTCCCGCTTAAATTACCGCAACGAGTCTTTTAAAAATAATAATCATTTCTATTTGTTCAAAAAATTCACGATTTATCCGTATTTCGCTTTTATACTATCTGCAATTCTGTTTACTCCCTGATTCCAATGCAAAAAATAAAAGCTGTCAAAATGGTTATCGCGGTACTGTGTGTTGCCGTACTTGCTTATGTCGCGTGGACATATTTCAAACCAAAACAAGAACAACCACAATATATTAGCGAATCTGTCACTCGTGGTGATCTTGAAAATACGGTATTGGCGACAGGTACTTTAGATGCAACCAAACTGGTGAGTGTAGGCGCACAGGTCTCAGGTCAAGTACAGAAAATGTATGTGCAACTGGGTGATGAAGTTAAACAAGGTCAATTGATTGCGCAGATTGATTCAACCACTCAAGAAAACAGCTTCAAAACAGCAGAAGCCAATATTAAAAATTTGCAAGCGCAGCGTCTACAACAAGAAGCCAGTCTTAATGAGGCGCAACTGGCATATAAACGTCAACAACAAATGTATGCACAAGATGCTACATCAAAAGCAGAATTAGAATCGGCTGAGGCCAGCTATAAAACAGCACAAGCACAGATTAAAGCCATTGATGCACAGATTGAATCTGCAAAAGTAACCAAGTCGACCGCACAAACCAATATCGGTTATACCCGCATTGTGGCACCGACTGATGGTACTGTGGTGGCGATCGTGACTGAGGAAGGTCAAACTGTAAACGCCAATCAAAGTGCGCCGACTATTGTTAAAATTGCAAAATTGCAAAACATGACCATTAAGGCGCAGGTCAGTGAAGCGGACATCATGAAAGTTGAAAAAGGCCAACAGGTGTATTTCACCACTTTAGGTGATGACAGCAAGCGTTATGCTAGCCTACGTCAAGTTGAGCCCGCGCCAGACTCGATTACCGATGAAAGTACCACCAGCACATCAACCAGCACCGCAATTTACTACAATGCTCTATTTGATGTACCCAACCATGATGGCAAGCTACGTATTGATATGACTGCACAAGTCTACATCGTGCTCGATTCTGCAAAAAATGCGTTATTAGTCCCTTCTTCTGCGATTTCCACTCGTCCTGCAAATGCAAAGCGTAACAGTGGTTCAAATATGCAAGCTGCGTCATCGACACAAAGCAAATCGGACTCAGACCGTCCACAAGGTCCACGTCTTGAACGTCTGAATTTAAATGCAGCACAACAACAATTGGTTAAAGAAGGCAAAGCTACGCTGAGCGTAGTTCGTGTCTTACAAGCGGACGGCTCAGCTCAACCCAAACAAATTTTGGTGGGGATCAATAACCGCGTCAATGCACAAGTGCTTGCAGGCTTAAAAGAAGGTGATCAAGTGGTGATTGCAGACAGTTCAGAGAACTCTGCGGCTTCTGCCAATAGCAGCAACCGCCGTCGTAACAGTCCACCGATGGGAATGTAAGCATGACCAAAAAAGCCTTGCTTGAAGTCAGCAATTTGGTGCGAGAGTTTCCAGCTGGCGAAAGTACTGTCCAAATTCTCAAAGGCATTGATCTGACCATTTACGAAGGTGAATTGGTTGCCATTGTCGGCCAGTCGGGTTCAGGTAAATCGACCCTGATGAATATTTTGGGCTGTCTCGACCGTCCAACCTCAGGAAGTTATCAGGTCAATGGCCGCGAAACAGGTAAACTCGAACCGGACCAATTGGCTGAATTACGTCGTGAGTATTTTGGTTTTATTTTCCAGCGTTACCATCTTCTTGGCGACTTAACCGCAGAAGGTAATGTTGAAGTACCTGCCGTTTATGCAGGTGCAACACCGTATGCGCGTAAACAACGTGCCACTGCTTTACTGACAGAATTAGGACTGGGCAATAAAACTCAAAACCGACCAAGTCAACTTTCTGGGGGGCAGCAACAACGTGTCTCGATTGCACGTGCCTTGATGAATGGCGGTGATGTCATTCTCGCTGACGAACCGACAGGTGCCCTAGACTCGCATAGTGGCGTGGAAGTGATGCGGATTTTGCGTGAGTTAAATGCCGCAGGCCATACCATTATTTTGGTCACCCACGATATGCAAGTGGCGAAAAATGCCTCGCGGATTATCGAGATCAGTGATGGGCAAATCATTGCAGACCGTGTCAATCAACCTGAGCACGACACTGAACTGCATAGCGATCCTGATGCAGAAACTGCGATTTCTGCCCAACAAGAAAAAAATAAAAGTGTCTCCGCATGGCGTTCCCTACTCGACCGTTTAGGTGAAGCCTTCCGTATGGCACTTTTGTCGATGAATGCACACCGCATGCGAACCTTTTTGACCATGCTCGGCATTATTATCGGGATTGCCTCCGTCGTGACAGTGGTGGCTTTAGGAAATGGATCACAACAGCAGATTTTAAGTAACATCAGTAGTTTAGGAACCAACACCATTACGGTGTTCCAAGGGCGCGGTTTTGGTGACAACTCCAAAACGGCCAACTTTAAAACCCTTGTTCCTGCCGATGCTGAAGCGCTCGCCACCCAACCGTATGTGAGTGCGGTCAGTCCCATGGTGAGTTCATCCAAAACGATTCGCTATCAACAAAGTGAAGCCAATGCCACCATTAATGGTGTCGGTGGCGATTATTTCACAGTGAAAGGCCTGACCTTCAAAAATGGACAAACCTTTGACCAGCGGAGCGTCCGTGACCGCACCCAAGACGTGGTCATTGACACCAATACACAAAAACAGTTTTTTAGTGATGGTAGCAGTCCGATTGGGCAGGTCGTACTTTTGGGCAGTGTCCCTGCACGAATTATTGGTGTAGTCGAACCACAAACCAGTGCTATGGGTTCCGATGATACTTTGAATGTCTATATGCCCTACACCACGGTCATGAGTCGTATGCTCGGTCAAAGTAATGTGCGCAATATCGTGGTGCAAATCAACGATAAGTACTCCACCAGCGCGGCTGAAAACGCAATTGTGAACTTACTCACCTTGCGTCATGGTCAACAAGATGTGTTCACCATGAACAGCGACAGTATTCGCCAAACCATTGAAAAGACCACCAGTACCATGACCCTATTGGTTTCCGCAATTGCCGTGATTTCTTTGGTGGTAGGTGGTATCGGGGTAATGAATATTATGTTGGTCTCGGTCACCGAACGGACGCAAGAAATTGGGGTTCGAATGGCGGTGGGTGCGCGTCAAAGTGATATTTTGCAGCAGTTCCTGATTGAAGCCATCTTAGTCTGCCTGATTGGTGGGGTTTTAGGGGTATTGCTCTCGCTGGGTCTAGGACAAATCATTCAAAAATTTGCTGGGGGTAATTTCGGGGTTGCTTACTCAACCACGTCTATTATCGCCGCATTTGTATGCTCGACTTTAATTGGTGTGGTGTTTGGTTTCTTGCCTGCAAAAAATGCAGCCAAACTCGACCCTGTTGCAGCACTTGCCAGAGAATAAGGAAAAAATATGCCTTTTTTATTAACGCGCCTTTGTACCGCGATGCTGCTTGGCAGCACCTTGGTTGGCTGTGCAGCTGTGGTTAAAACACCTTATCAAGCACCAGCGGTACAGACGCCGACCCAGTTTCAGTACGACAAAGTAACATCACAACAACGCCAACAAGCCCTGTATGCCGATCAATGGTGGACGTTATTTGGTGATGCACAGCTCAATCAACTGGTCGATGCCGTGCTCGCAAAGAATGCCGATTTGGCCGTTGCAGGGATGACCTTAAAGCAAGCGCGCTTACAAGCAGAACTGGCTGAGAATCAGCAAAAAATTAGAGTGAGTTCAAGTACAGGTTTATCTACTGGACATAGTTTTAATTTAAATGATGGAAATGACACATCAAGCGGATTATCTGCCAAAACAGGACTCAGTTATGAAGTCGATTTATTTGGTAAATTGGCCCGTCAAACTGAAGCAAAGCGATGGGAAGCACTGGCAACTGAGCAAGATTTGCAAGCCACTGCTCAAAGCTTAATTGGCACCACGGCGAAGTTATATTGGCAGTTGGCCTATTATAATGAAAGTTGTACAACTGCCGAGCAAAGCCTTGCGACCTCACAAAAACTGTATGACTTGGTTAAAGTTCAGTATCAAGCTGGGGCTGTATCAGGACTGGACTTAACTCAAGCTGAACAGTCAGTACAAAGTCAAAAAGCCAGTCTGAGTCAAATTCAGCAAAGTTTGGTCGAGACCCGTACCGCAATTGCCGTGTTACTGCATATGCCTGTACAGCAGTTGAATATTGATGAACCTCAGCGTTTACCACGCTTAGCTTTGCCAAGTATCGCAGCGGGCTTACCTGCCGACATTTTGTCGCGCCGTCCAGACTTAAAAGCAGCTGAGCTACGTTTACGAGAGAGTTTAGCGACCAAAGATGCCACCACGGCGAGCTATTATCCTTCGATCAGTTTGACTGGGAATCTTGGTTCAAGCAGTACCTCGCTAACGCAATTACTCAAAAACCCTGCCCTAACCTTAGGTGCGAGTTTAAGTCTGCCGTTCTTGCAATATAACGACATGAAACGCGACCTTGCGATTAGTCAATTGGACTATGAAAAAGCTATCGTGCAATATCGTCAAACCTTGTACCAAGCCTTTGCCGATGTGGAAAATGCCCTGTCTGCGCGAACTGAGTTGAGTCAACAAGTGCAATTGCAACAGCGCAATTTGGAGCTTGCTGAAAAGGTAGAACGCCTGACTAAAGTGCGTTATCGCTATGGTGCCGTAGCTTTAAAAACCTTATTGGATCAACAAGAAACCACGCGTACTGCACGCTTAACATTGGTCAATACCAAACAGAGTCAGTACAACGCCTATGTGACGTTGATGCAAGCCTTGGGTGGAAGTCCTGTAAAAGAACTACCAAAACAATAGTCCTAGCGCTATTGTTTTGTTCTCTTATTCTTTCACCAGATCTGGATTATTCTGGATCTGGTGAATACGTTTAATATTGTCTTGATCATCAAAAACAACTTCATACGAAAGTTGCTGACCATTAAAATAAATCTCAGATAAACTAATAATATAACTAATCAAGAAACTGAGTATCAGATTGAAATTAGAAACTGTTGTATTTCACATATTTTATGTTTTGACGTAAATATTACTGGTTCATATACTGATAAAAAATAATTTTAAGATCAATTGGTTATATGGTGATGTACTATATAACAGTAATTACATACTTAAGGGATCGATAGCAGAAATTTTGTGTTTATCTAGCCTAGGTGTAACTTTATCTGAAGAAATGAAAAATGCTATTTTAGGTTGTTATCCATATTCTGAAAAAGTAGCAGGTAGAACAATCGAGTTAATTGTAGAAAATTGGGAAGATCATAAGTTTAATGGGTTTGATCTTAAACTTATAATATCAATACCCAGAGCAAGATTAACCTAGTAAGCACATTAATTAGAAGAAACACAAACCTAGGCCTATTATATGAAAGTTCTGTGCAAAAGGGGTTTTAAATGGCTGAGGAAAAAATGGTAGAAGTCTTTATTCCTGCGCTGGTGACATTGCTTGTCAGGGCAGAAGAAATTGCTAAAAGGCCACTTTCAAAAGAAGAAATATTACGAATCCGAGATAATGCCACAGTTATTATGACTCCGTTGTCAGCTATGCCTGCTCTATTGAAGAGCCGTGGCTACTATGATCTTTATGCTCCTGAGGCATGGGAGCAATGGCAACTTTATCGTGAAGGTGAACTTGATCTAAGTGTTCCAGAAAATTAAAACAGATAAAGTACCCTTATCATTTGTCAAATTTCACGTCAAAACAAAGCCGCTATCAAAGCGGCTTTATCAAATAATTTGAATCAATCTAATTAGTCATCGAGCATCAAGTCTGGGCTCATCCCCACAGTATTGAAACCTGCATCGACATACATGATTTCACCCGTAATACCATTTGCCCAAGGTGAGCAAAGGAATAATGCAGCATTACCCACATCTTCAATGGTCACATTACGTTTAAGTGGTGAAATTTTTTCGTTTACGTCTAACATTTTGCGGAACGATTTAATACCTGATGCCGCCAAAGTACGGATTGGGCCTGCTGAAATCGCATTCACACGAATCCCTTCTGCACCCAAGCTAGAAGCCAAGTAACGTACGCCCGCTTCTAGCGACGCCTTCGCCATACCCATCACGTTGTAGTTTGGCATCACACGCTCAGAACCTTGGTAAGTCAAGGTCAACAAGCAACCTTGACGAACTAAAAGTAATGGCTTCGCAGCACGCGCCATAGCAATAAAGCTATATGCACTGATGTCATGTGCCACTTTAAAACCATCACGATCCGTTACATCGGTAAAGTCACCATCCAATGTATGCGCAGGCGCAAAACCAATCGAATGCACCACACCGTCTAAACCATCCCAATGTTTTGCCAATTCAACAAAAGTTTGTTCAATTTCAGCATCGACAGCCACATCACATGGTAGAACAATCGTTGAGCCAAATTGTGCTGCAAATTCATCTACACGTTTTTTCAGTTTTTCATTTGGATAGGTAAACGCAAGTTCCGCGCCTTCACGGTGAAGTGCTTGAGCAATACCAAATGCGATTGATAATTTACTTGCAATACCTGCTACTAAAAAACGCTTTCCAGCCAATAGTCCTTGTGCCATGTGACTCTCACTCAAAATAATTTATCTGCATAATGCCAAGTTTAAGTTGAAACCGAAATTGCATAATGCGCCTTTTTTCAATTCATCAACATTCAATAACAAATACGCCCCAATGAAGGGGCGTATTTGTTAAAACTAACGAGATTAGTCGTCGCCACGCAGCATACTGAGTAGACGTAGGAATGAATAGTACATCCACACCAGAGTCGCTAGTAGTGCAATACCACACAGCCACTCCATCGCTTTCGGAGCGTGTTGTGCCGCAGCACTTTCAATCAAATCAAAATCTAGAATTAAGTTCAGTGATGCAATCACTGCAACAAAAGCGGCAAAACCTAGACCTAATAAGTTGTTTTCAAATAAAAATGGAATGCTTGAACCAAAAGCCAAACGCATGACCATCTGCACCACAAACACAATCGCGATGGCAATTGATGCCGACATCACTACCGATTTGAATTTTTCAGTGGCACGAATAATTTGAAAACGATACAAACCAAACATCACTAAAGTGGTGACAAAAGTTGCCAACAGCGCTTGTAAAGGTACACCCGGATATTTCAATTGGAAAATAACCGACACCCCACCTAAAAAAGCACCTTCAAACAAGGCATATGGAATGGCAAGGGTACGTGCGGTATTTGGTTTAAAAGTTGCAATCAGGCCTAAAATTAGACCACCAATCGCACCGACTAAGGTTGCAGCATAGGCTAGCGAAATATTTAAGGTCATGAAACAGTAGAAAAACAGTGCCATACCGACCACAGCTGCAATCACTGTAAGTAATACAGACTTCTGAATAGCACCTTGAACAGTCATCGGTTGACTATAGTCCGCATGTGTTTCCACGCGGTTCAAAATAGGGTTATTACTTTGCATAACTCAACTCTTTGTTATAATTTAATTAATTTACTTTATCATAAAGCTTGTTTTAAACTTGTATAGCAAAAAAGTGTTTCTTTTTTCTACACAAACACCCTCAGCTCTATTCTATTCGATTTCAATAAAAAAGAGGCTAGCGCCTCTTTCTTTACTACTTATTTATTCATAATAAAAAAGTATTCACGATAATACTTCAGTTCCGCAATCGAATCACGAATGTCATCCATCGCTAAGTGTGAAGCATTCTTTTTCAAGCCACTCATAATTTCTGGACGCCAGCGTTTAGCCAACTCTTTTACCGAAGACACGTCTAAATTACGGTAGTGGAAATATTGTTCCATTTCAGGCATTAAACGGTGTAAAAAACGGCGGTCTTGGCAGATTGAATTGCCACACATTGGTGAGCTTTTTGGATTGACCCATTTCTTTAGAAATTCTAAAGTTTGCTGCTCCGCATCTTGCGCAGTCAATTTACTGCGACGTACACGTTCAATTAAGCCTGATTGACCATGTTGGCGGGTGTTCCACTCATCCATTGCATTCAGCACACGGTCTGGCTGATGTACAGCAAGCACAGGCCCTTCAGCTAAAATATTTAAGTTATCATCCGTCACAATTGTAGCAACTTCAATAATTTGGTCATTATCAGTATCGAGACCTGTCATTTCAAGGTCAATCCAAATCAAACGCGTATCAGCGGTGCTGCTCATAAATGTGCAATCTTATTCGGCTTAAAAACGATGATAGTAGCAAATTAATTGCTTCGATGCTGTAACTGATACCCTGCTTCGTGCTATTTTTGCCATCTTGAATTCATGGTTTTTTAGGATATGAATGGCTTTAATTCGTAAACGTCGTTTAACTGAACAGCAACAACGTCGCATTCAGAAACAACAGCAAACACGTCAAGAAGATATCGACACTTCAAATGATTTAGAAGGCTTGGTGGTACAACACTACGGCCGTCAGCTTGAAGTGCAAGCCCTTACGACTCCAGATCCACATCCCATCAAACCGACAGTACAAGCAGGTGAACCTGAACCGTTTTGGAAACCGATTGAACTGGGCAGCATTTGGCGCTGTCACACACGCACCAACCTCGAACTACTGGTCACAGGTGATCGTGTCAAATGGCAAGCCGACCCAAATACGGGGCTGGGTATCATCAATGCCATACAGCCACGTCAGTCACTACTGACTCGTCCAGACCGTTATCATAAAGTAAAACCTGTCGCGGCCAATATCAGCCTGATTGTGATTGTGTTTGCGCCACTGCCTGAGCCTGCACCAGGTCTAATTGACCGTTATTTGGTGGCCTGTGCCGATGCCAACATTCCAGCACTTTTAGTGCTGAACAAAACCGATTTGCTCAAAGACAATGACCCGATTTTAGCGTTGATTGCGGAATATCAAGCCTTAGGCTATGAAGTGATGCAAACACAAGCCGATGGTGATTTAACAGCACTGACTCAGCGTTTAAAAAATGAAACTGTGGCTTTTGTTGGCCAGTCTGGTGTTGGTAAAAGCACTTTAATTAATGCCATCGTGCCTGATGCTGCGCAGAAAACCAATGTGATTTCTGAAAACTCAGCCTTAGGGCAGCACACCACGACCTCTACCCGTTTGATTGGTTTTGGCGAAGGCGCCTCGCTGATTGACTCACCGGGAATTCGTGAGTTTGGTTTATGGCACTTAGATGCGGACAAAGTACAACGTGGCTTTCCTGAAATTGAAAACTTGTTGGGCTACTGTCAGTTCCGTAACTGCACCCATAAACATGAAAAACAATGCGCTTTACGCTTAGCTGCGGCAAATGGTGAAATTTTAACGCGCCGTTTAGACAGCTATTTACGTCTGATTGATGAAATTGCTGAAGCTCAGCAAAAAAATTAATTTTTATTCAACCTTAGCCCTTGAAGCGGTGATTTTGATCACCATATTTTATGAGCTATACTCTCTAGCAATTTTTGAATTGTAATTTAGGTGACTTGTGGAACGTTGGTTCGAGTTTATGGGGAATCACCCCTTCTTATTTGGAACACTTGCGGTATTGGTTGTTTTGTTTTTCGTACTTGAAGGACAACGCAATGGTCGCAAAATTTCACCACAATCTTTAGGTATTTTAGTGAAAGCTAAAAATGCCATGTTGATTGACTTACGTGATGCCAAAGATTTCCGTGAAGGTCATATCAGTGGAAGTCGCAACATTCCCTACAGCCAAATTACAAAACATGCTGAAGAGTTAAAAGCTGCAGATCGTCCACTCGTCTTCATCTGTAATTTAGGCCAAGTGGCAGGTACTGCTTTACAACAAGTTGCACATACTGACAGCTATCGTTTAGATGGCGGGATTAGCAACTGGAAGGCTCAAGGCTTACCACTGGTTAAAGCTAAATAATTTGCACAAGGAGAAACTCATGGCTCAAGTCACTATTTACTCAACGACTGTATGTCCATATTGCGTTCGCGCAAAGCAGCTCCTTGAGCGTAAAGGCGTTGAATATAAAGAAATTAATTTATCTAAAGAAGCGCCAGAAGTCCGCATTGAATTGATGCAACGCACCAATCACCGTACGGTTCCACAAATTTTTATTGATGACCAATTTATTGGTGGTTTTGATCAGCTTTATGCTTTAGAGCGTGAAGGCAAACTCGACCAACTATTGGCATAATTAGCTCAGCATATTAAGGATTAGAAAATGAGTGAAGCTCAACCACAACTTGCTTTAGAACGTATTTACACAAAAGATATTTCTTTTGAAGTCCCTGGGGCGCAAGTTTTTACCAAAGAATGGCAACCAGAGTTGAACATCAACTTGTCATCTTCTGCTGAAAAAGTTGATCCAACTCACTACGAAGTTTCACTTAAAGTGGTTGTACAAGCAAACAATGCAGGCGACACGGCGTTTATTGTCGATGTTACTCAAGCGGGTATTTTCCTTGTAGATGGTGTTGAAGAAGAACGTCTTCCGTACATCTTAGGTGCATATTGCCCGAACATCTTGTTCCCGTTCCTTCGTGAAGCGGTGAATGATATGGTGACTAAAGGCAGTTTCCCACAATTGTTACTTACACCAATTAACTTTGATGCTGAGTTCGAAGCAAATATGCAGCGTGCTCAAGCAGCTGCTGTTGAAGGTCAAGCTTAAAACTTTAAGCCCTTCAAACATAAAAAAGACCGCTTTTGCGGTCTTTTTTATTGTACTGAATTATTTAAATGCTTTATGACCTTGCTGCTTAATAGCCTCAAACTTGGTTGAACTTTGTTTGGCTTCCGCAAGTTTCCCAGCATGTACCAAATGTTGAGCATGTTCAATTTCTTGGGTTAATGCATCAAACTTTTGTTCATATTGTTTCACTTTAACACTGTCTTTTGGTTGTTTCACCAAACTGTCAGGTTTGTTTTGCTTGGCAGTTGCCGCAGCTTTTTGCATTTCAGTTAATGCGGTATTCGCCTCTGTGGCAGTCTTGGCTTGAGCAAAAGCTTTTGAATTCTTCGCCAAAGATTTCATCGCACCTTCTAGCACTTCCGACGCTTGTGCAAGTCCTGCCAAACATAAACCACTGCTCAACAGCACAACCTTTAATAATGTTTTCATTCTTATTCCTATGAGTTTGCAAAAAAAATGCAGCCTAAGGCTGCATTGAATATCGCAAAAATGAAGACCGATGTAAATTAAAAATCATCATCACTTTCAGGGTCTCGATGTAAAGCATCGTGAATCGCTTCAACCAACTGCAAAGCAATTTCTTGTTTCGACGCTTTTTCCAAATCGCGCTTTTCCATTTTATAGCTTTCTGCAAAAAAGACCGTCATCGCATTTTCATCAGAAGCAAAACCAATATCAGGACGTGACACATCATTACAGGCAATCATATCGAGCTTTTTCGCCACCAATTTACCTGCGGCATATTCCTCGACATTGCGTGTTTCTGCTGCAAAACCCACCATGAATGGGCGTTTATCTTGCTGTGCAATGGTCGCCACAATATCAGGGTTTTTGATTAAAGAAACATTGAGCTCGTCCCCTGCTTTCTTAATCTTATGCTCTGCGACTTCTGCAACACGATAGTCCGCGACAGCGGCAGTCGCGATAAACACATCACAGCCTTCATCTAACATTTGCATGCTGGTATCCAGCATTTTCATGGCAGATGAAACATTGATTCGGCGTACACCGTTCGGTGTGTCTAAGCTGACAGGACCTGCAATTAAAGTCACTTTGGCTCCTGCCGCATAACAGGCAGCAGCAATAGCAAAGCCCATTTTCCCTGTACTGTGGTTGGAAATATAACGCACAGGATCAATCGCTTCACGCGTTGGCCCAGCAGTAATGGTGACTTTTTTACCCGCCAGCATCCCAAATTTTTCAGCCATGGCACGCTGCGCTTTATGGAAGTATTCTGTCACTTGATGTGCCAAATCCTCAGGCTCAGGCATACGGCCTAACCCGACATCACCACAAGCTTGCGCACCCGCATCTGGCATGATTACATGCACGCCATCTTCCACCAAAGTCGCTAAATTACGCTGCGTCGCTTTTGCTGCCCACATTTGTTGGTTCATGGCTGGTGCGACCCATACAGGGGCTTTGGTGGCTAAATATAAAGTAGAAAGCAGGTCATCGGCTAAACCCGCAGCAAACTTTGCAATGGTGTTGCAACTGGCAGGCGCAACCAAGAGTAAGTCTGCCCAACGTGCCAGCTCAATGTGGCCCATGCCCGCTTCGGCTTCAGGGTCGAGAAGTGCGGTATGGACAGGGTTGCCCGACAAAGCTTGAAAAGTTAGCGGCGTAATAAAAGCCTGTGCACCTTCGGTCATCACCACACGGACTTGAAAACCCGCATCTTTTAAACGGCGAACCAAAATGGCACTTTTATAGGCAGCAATACCGCCCGTAACAGCTAAAAGGATATTTTTATTTGGAATTACACTGAGATCAAAGCTCACGAACAGGCTACCTTTCTGTTGCAGTGGCGCTCACAATAGCATTAAATAGTCTCGTACCCAATCATCGATTGGGCCCTGTTTCTCAGATTAAGAATAAAAAAGTATAAAATAATGCACTTATCCATAAAAAAATGGCCCGAACAAGAGCGGCCACGTGAACGCTTATTACAACAAGGACCAGCCAGCCTCTCCGATGCAGAACTGTTGGCCATTTTCATCCGTTCGGGTTCAACGCAACATTCTGCGGTCGAATTGGCACGTCTTTTGTTGCAACATTTTGGTAGTCTGAATGCGGTTTTCGATGCTGAACTGCCCGAGCTCAGCCAATTTCACGGCATTGGCCCGACCAAGTATTCACAATTAATGGCCGTCAAAGAATTGGGGCGACGCTACAGTAGCCAGCAGCTCAAGCAACACAAGTTGGAACTCAATCATTCAGCTCAATTGCTCAAGTTTTTACATTATGAATTTTCAGGCGAGAACCAAGAAGTCTTTGCGGTGCTCTGCTTGGATGCACATTTAAGAAAAATAAACTTTAAAAAATTGTTCTTTGGTGCAGTAAATTCTTGTGAAATATCGATCAATCAATTGCTACGTTACTGTATTGCTCAACACGCTACCTTTATCGTGATTGCACATAATCATCCACTTGGAAAAGCTCAACCCTCCACGGCGGACATCGAACTGACCGAGCGCATTCTTCAAGCCAGTCAGCTCGTGGATATTCAACTGATTGATCATTTCATTTTATCACCCGAAGGTGCTTTTTCTTTTGCTGAACACGGCCTGATCCAATCCGTTAAATATGCAGACAAATGATTGACAAATACCGCGACAAATATGAAGATCAAGCAAAATTTTAAAAGAATTCTAATCACATGATTGTGCGTGATCAGCCCAGTATTTTTAAGGTGCTTTTTTCATGGCGTGGCACCATTCTTCCCAAAGTTTTACCCCCTTTGGGCGTGGTCATGTTGGTCTCTGCCATTATTGGCATTTTGTCCTATGTCGGCTATTTCCACTTCCCTGAACTGCCCTTGGTCGGCTTCACCCTCATTGGGGTGGTACTTTCTATTTTCCTCGGCTTTAAAAATAGTGCCTGCTATGACCGTTGGTGGGAAGCGCGAAAGTTATGGGGCATTTTAATTGCCAACTCACGTCACTTTGACCGTGACTGTCGTATCTTGACCCAAGGTCGTCGTGAACGTGTGATTCAACATGTGATTGTCTTTGCCAATGTCTTGCGTGACCGTTTACGCCATCAAACAGCCAATCCAACAGAACTGGTAGAAACTAGTGGCTTAAGTCAAAACGCACTGACTCAGCTATATCAACAAGCCAATGCCCCGCAGTACACGCTCAGTTTGATTCAGTGGGAGTTGATGCAGGCATTAAAAGAAGGTGAAATTAGTGACATTGTCTATGCGCAGCTGAATCAGCACGTTGCTGACTTGAGTGTGGTGCAAACTGGTTGTGACCGTATTGCGACAACGCCGCTACCTTTTGCCTACTCGGTATTACTCAATCGTACGGTGTATTTTTTCTGTCTCATTTTACCGTTTAGCTTAGGTTCAACCTTGGGTATTTTCACCCCACTATTGGTTGGTGTATTGGCCTATACTTTCTTAGGACTCGATGCTTTGAGTTCGGAAATTGAAGAACCTTTCGGAACGCAAAGTAATGACTTGCCGCTGGACTCGATGGTACGTACCATCGAAATTGAACTGCTTGGGACTTTAGGTAAACCTACCCCACCACCCATTCAAGCACAAGACAATAACTTACTTTAATCGGGCTCATGCTTACCTTCTCTTAGGCTACATAGCTCATAGAGAAGGTGGGAATGACCTGTACTCGTTAGATAAAACTTTCCCAAATCCCCACTTGCCCGTCTTTGACTCTGGGAATATTGCCCAACTTAATCCACGGCATATTGTCACCATGAAAGTCACTCCCGACCGATACTTTTAAACCATGCTCGGCAATCATCCGATCCACCATTTGACGGGTAGATGTCGGTTCGACATTGGGCGGCAATTCAACCGCATCCCCACCAAACTGCGCAAATATTTCAATCAGATAACGAATGTTCGTAGCAGATAAGTCATACCGTGTCGGATGCGCCAATACGGCAAAACCACCACTGGCATGAATCACTTGAATGGTTTCTTCTAAACCCAGCCCATCAAATTTCACGTAGGCTTTCTTACCTTCCTTAATATATTTATCAAACGCTTGTTGCGCACGACTCACATACTTTTTTTCAACCAAGGTCTTGGCAATATGCGTTCGAGTCACACGGTCAGGCATCTGTTCAACTTTCGCTAAAACATCGAGATAAATATCTTCACCAATCAATGGAATCAACAAATCACAGATTTGCTTAGCACGTCGCGCACGGATTTGTTTTTGCTGTTCAAGGCATTTTTGCAGTGGTTCTAAGTCTTGCATATTCAATGCAACCACATGTACACCATAGTTTTTCTGGGTTGAGGGTCTCGACCACTGACTCGAAATTTCTACCCCCGAAATAATACGCATCGCATGCGACTTTGCAGCCAACTCTGCCAACGCAAGACCATCCATGGTGTCATGGTCTGTCAAAGCCAAGGTGTGGATGCCTTTTTCCGCGGCAGCATCAACCAATTGCTTCGGTGTGAAAGTACCATCAGAAATATTGCTGTGAGTATGTAAATCTACGCCTTCCATCACTTATACTAGCTATTTATTTGAACAGATTTAGATACTCTAACATGAAAGCACTTTTAGACTTTGTGCCGCTGATAATTTTCTTTTATTTATATAAAACTGTAGATCCTAAAAATACTGATCACCCATTGCTCCAATTGATTGGTTCTGCTGGGGGTGTCGATAATAATAATATTCTTGTAGCGACCACAGGTTTGATTATTTCGATGCTGGTGGTTTACGGCGCACTGTTCTTCATGCAAAAGTTCCGTTTAGACAAACAACAGTGGATTGTGTTGTTTATGACGGTTATTTTCGGCGGTGTCACCTTAATGCTGTCGGATGACTTTTACATCAAACTCAAAGCGGCCTTACTGAATATTATTTTCTCAGGCGCTTTCTTACTTTCTCCTTATTTTGGCAAAGAACGCAAACCGCTGATCAAACGCTTGTTCGGCCCAATCTTCAATTTATCCGACTCGGGTTGGATAAATTTAAACTTTGCATGGGCTGCTATGTTTGCCCTCATGTCTTTTTTACACGTATTTTTCGCATTTTTATTTATGGACGGAAAATATTGGGGAGAATTCACGGCTTTTGGTGACATGATCGTGATGTTTTCCTTTATCATTATTCAGTTTATTGTATTGCGTAAATACTTTAAATCTTCTGAAGAGTAATTTAGCCAGAACATACATCGAGAACTCTTATGCCGCTATTCGTCGTCACATGTACCGATCAAGAAGGTACAGTCGAAAAACGTCTTGCTACACGTCCAGAACATCTTGCTCGTTTACAAAAGCTCAATGATGAAGGTCGTTTAATTGTTGCAGGAGCGATGCCGAAAGATCCAAGCAATCCGCAAGCAGGCTTTTACGGCAGTACAATCATTGTTGACTTTGACTCACGTGAAGCACTCGATGTCTGGTTACAGGAAGAGCCATTCTTAAAAGCAGGGGTTTATCGTCAGATTGATGTTAAACCATTTAATAAAGCATTCCCTCAAGGATAAGGTCATGCGCGTTGTTGTCACAAGCTTATTGGGCTTATCTCTTCTTTCTTCTATGGCGTGGGCCGTTGAAACCGCTCCTGCCCCGAGTGTAGCCTCTGCTGTACCAGCAACGACTGCCGCACCTGTTCAAGTGCAAGGCAGTACAACTCAACCGAAAATCATTCCAGCGGTGGCCACAGTTAGCCCAACAGGTCAACCGCAAGAAGCCAAACCACTCACCGCTGAACAACTTGCTAAGAACAAAGCATTGCAAGATGCCAAAGTCAAAGCACTGGTCAAAGACCAAGCTTCACGTCTTGCACAATTGGAAAAAGCCAATCTCGATGCTTTGGCGCAAAACCAAGAGCTACAACTCAAAAATGATAGCCTCGGTGTACAAGTACAAGTCTTACAAAGCGAACGCAGTGCGCAAATGTTCCTCTACGGCGCAGCAACCATCGCTGTTGGTGTATTACTGGGCTTCTTAATTGCCAGTTACGTTTATACCAAACGTCGTCGTCAGTGGTAAGCTAAGCCCTATTGAAAACAATAGGGTGCTGTGGTTGTGTCGCGTGCAATTCAAACTGCCGATTTAGAGTGGCAACAGATTGATGGCATAGATGTGCCAGTCTCAAAACAATTTGGCGATGTCTATTTTTCCAAAGACAATGGTCTACTCGAAACTCGCCATGTGTTTTTAAATGGCAATGATTTACCTGAGCGTCTGTCCAATCTTCAGCCCTTTGAATATTTTAGTGTTGGTGAAACAGGCTTTGGCACAGGGCTCAACATCTTGGCGCTTTGGCAACTTTGGCAACAGGTTCGCCCAAATAACCACAGCCACCTTCATGCCATTTCAGTTGAAAAATTTCCGCTGTCTAAAACGGATCTAATACGCGCACTCAATGTCTGGCCTGAACTCAAACCGATCGCCGATCAACTGATCGCACAGTATCCGCATCCGATTGCAGGTTGTCATCGCCTGAGCTTCCCTGAGGAAGGTTTTAGCCTTGACCTTTGGTTAGGCGATGCTCACGATGTTTTCCCCAGTATGGCAAAAACCAGTAGCGTTAACGCATGGTTCCTCGATGGTTTCGCGCCTGCCTGTAACCCAGACATATGGGAAGAGCAAGTACTGAATCACATCGTTCGCTTATCTGGTATTGGAACGACATTTTCTTCATTTAGTGTCGCAGGCGTGCTCAAACGTGGTTTAACACAGCATGGTATTTCTATTTCACGTCCGCGTGGCTATAAGCATAAACGCGAAATGCTCAAAGCCATCTGGTTAGCTGCTGAGCCTGAAAATACATCAGACGCTGTAGATACCCAATCAGTATTGAATCAAAATCAACCTGATCAAGTACTACACGCTTTTAAACAACGCCAAATTGCTATCATTGGCGCAGGGATTGCAGGTTTAACTAGTGCATGGGCCTTTGCTGAGCGCGGACACCAAGTCACGCTCTACGACCAATCTGAGCCACTTGCAGGAGGTTCAGGCAATCCGCTGGCCTTACTCAACCCCAAACTTTGTCCGATTGAACAAAGTCATGAACATTTAATGACTTTGGCTTGGCAACATGCTTTACAGCACTATCCCAAGTTTCAGGCTTTTCGCCCCATTCAAGTACATCAACTGGCGCTGAAAAAAGCCGAAGACTTACTCGATCTCGAACAACAATACCCTGCGGATCTTTTGACAGCCGAAACCGCTGCTGATTCTGCGTTAATCACCGAATATCCAAGTCTGAATCTAACTGAGGCCGGCGCTGTATCACCACATCAACTCAAAGATCAAATCTTAGCGCATCCGCTCATTCAGTTCGTACAAGCCAACATTACTCAAATCCATCCAGAGCACAATGAACTTTTCAATGCACAAGCCCAATCTCTAGGTCAGTTTGATCATGTCATTGTGTGTTGTGCACGCCAGACGGCTGCTTTCTTTGAGCAATATCCTGTGCTGAAGCCCATTCGCGGACAAGTCAGTTGGGTGGAGAATACTGCACAACCTTTGGCCCTCGATCAAGCCTATAGCTATGGCGGCTACTGTATGCAGCTTGATGCTCAACAGTTCATTTTAGGTGCATCCTTCCATCCCAATCGGGACGACAGCGATGTTTTGCTTGAAGACCATGTGCGTAACTACGAGCTTATCCACAGTGTCTTTCCAGATTATGCACAATCGCTTCCTGATGTGAGGACTTGGCAAGGCCGTGCATCCGTTCGCGCGCAAAGTTTGGACTATTTTCCAGTCCTTGGAAAAATGTCTGAACAGACTGAAATTTATAGCTTTGCTGGCTTGGGTTCTAAAGGCTTTTTGTTTGCCCCTTTATGTAGTGAAATTTTAGCGGCACAGATACTAAAAGAGGCCTGCCCTGTTCCTGAGTCATTGCTACAAAAGCTCAGTCCGACCCGATTCCAGAAAAAGCTCAAAGCTAAAAAGCCTTATTTTAAAGCGCAGTCTTAGTTCTGCTTATGACTCAAGAGCAGCGAATGGCGTTATAGAGAAAAAATCACATTTCCAAGACATTAAAAAAGCGCCTTACGGCGCTTTTTTTGCTTCTGCTTAATTACTTTGTTCTAAGGCTAAACCAGCATCACGAGCAGCACGGGTACCCCCCATTAAAATCACATACTCACGCTCACTGTCAAAACCTTCGAGTAACTCTGCAGCACGTGGCGCTTTACTACCGCCACCACATAAAATGTAAATCGGTTGATCCGTCGACACTTGAGTAAGGCTTTGTGCTGAAAGTTCTGTGATTGGCTGATTAATCGCCCCTTTCACGTGTGCTTCAGCATAAGCACTTGAATCGCGTACATCCCAGATGATCGCATCCTCTGGGAACTCAAATGTTGTAATTTCTTGTTTACGGATCATTGCGCACTCCTTTGATGTAAACAACACTTGGCAAATGAAGAAAACATCCCTAGCATCTCAGATATTCTTTCCATTTGTAAAGGTTTAATCCATGCCATCTTTTGATATTGTTTCAGAATTAGAAATTTTTGAAGTAAATCATGCCGTTCAGAACACCCAAAAGGAAATCGCAACCCGTTTCGACTTCCGTGGTCAGGATGTTTCTATTGAACTCAATGAAAAAAACAAAGAAATCAAAATCTCAACTGAAAGTGATTTCCAGTGTGAACAAGTGTATACCATGTTAGAGAACCATTTCTTTAAGCGTAAAGTCGATATTCAAGCGCTTGATCCACAAAAAATGACTGCTTCAGGTAAAAATGTACTTCAAGTGGTGAAATTAAAAGACGGACTTGACTCAGATACCGCAAAAAAAATTAACAAGGCCATTAAAGAAAGCGGCATTAAAGTGCAATCTTCAATTCAAGGCGACAAAATTCGTGTGACTGATAAAAAGCGCGATACATTACAGCAAGTAATGACCTTTTTAAAAGAACAACAATTTGGTCTGCCTTTACAGTTCAATAACTTTAAAGACTAATACTCTTGTTTGATCATTTGAGGTAACTATGCCAAAGGCCAATCGCTTATCAAAACTTGTAAAAACCACGTCACGCTTGCCGAAAGCGTTGCGTACGCGATTATGGAGTCAAGCTTTTGGTCGCATAGTTCCCATGGTCGGCAGTGCCAATATTCGTTATTTGCAAGTCAGTCACAGCGAAGTCGTAGTCAAAATCGAAAATCACCGTGCCATGCAAAACCATATTGGTCAACTGCATGCCTGTGCCATGGCCTTAATTGCTGAAACGGCAACAGGTTTTGTAACAGGGATGAATGTGCCTGATCATTGCATCGTTCTGATTAAAAGCATGCACGTTGACTTTAAACGTCCGAGTAAAGGTGCCATGACAGCGACAGCCACCTTAACACCAGAACAACAGCAGCTGATGCAAACCACCGCTAAAGGTGAAACTTTAGTTTCTGTGACAGTAATGGATGAATCGGGTGAAGCACCCGTTCAATGTGAAATGTTATGGGCGTGGCTCGACAAAGCATCATTAAAAAAGTAAAAATGTAAATATAACTTACTGTTTGGTAAGTATAAAATTTACAACAATACGCTAAAGCTGCGACTAAAACTTACTATATCTGTGCTTCGACTCAGCTCAAAATCATGCTACATAACATGAATATTTGAGCTGACTTGATGAAAAAAAGACTAATTTTAGCGACTGCCTTATTTTCTTTAGGGCTGGTGGCCTGCCAACAGCACAATCCCGCCAATACATTGGTTTCAACAACGCCGAATGACTATTCGACCCCTGCCCTGACCGAACAAAATAAAAAAATTGTAGTGGACTTCTATGAAGGGGTTTTTAGCAAACATCAGGTTCAAACCTATTCTGACCGCTATATTGGTACACAATACATTCAACATAATCCCTATGTTGCAGACGGCAAAGCACCTTTTGTAAACTACTTCACCCAGTACTTTAAAGAACATCCAGATGCAAAAAACACCATCAAGCGTGTCGTAGCCGAAGGTGATTTGGTGGTGCTCCATGTACATTCCACTCAAAATGCACAAGATCGTGGTGAGGCCGTTGTCGATATTTTCCGCGTCGAACAAGGCAAAATTGTAGAACATTGGGATGTGATACAAAGCATTCCCGCGGAGTCCGCCAACCGCAATACTATGTTTTAATCCATCGGACTGTATGGAATAACAATAAAAAAGCCAGTGATTACACTGGCTTTTTTTGCAGACCAACTCAAGCTTTAGTTAGATTGGCTTGCAAGAAACTTTTCTTTAACATCCGCTGGAATCTGACGTTTATTGCCTTTGACATCAACCGCAACAAAGGTAAATACACCTTCAGTCACACGTACAGGTGGACGTGAACTGTCATGACTATCCCACACTTCAATTTCCATCTGAATAGACGTATTGCCCACTTTTAACAGTTTGGTATAACAACTGATGACATCGCCGACTTTCACTGGAACTAAGAACGTCATCTGATTAATTGAAATAGTTGCACAGCGTCCCTTACTAAAACGCTCTGCGTGAATTGCACCCGCCAAATCCATTTGTGACACAATCCAACCACCAAAAACATCTCCACTCCAGTTGGTATCGGCTGGCATTGCAATTGTCTGAAGAGACAACATCCCTTCTGGTTTCACATGAATCTCTGACACGTTGACTCCAATTTTCGTTATGACTGGGCTTGCAACTGTTGATCTAACCATTGTTGCAATTGTGGCGCACGGAGCGCGCCGCTTATTCTAGCAATTTCAGTAGTTTTATTCATTAAAACTAAGGTTGGAATACTTCGCACATTAAAGGCACTACTTAATCGCGGAGATTCTTCGGTATTAATTTTGGCAAAAATAACCTGCGGATTTTGCTTGGCCACTTCAGCAAAGTGCGGAGCCATCATTTTACATGGACCACACCACTCTGCCCATAAATCAATAAACACTGGCAAATCGCTATGGCTAATGAACTGGCTAAAATTCTGCTCATTCAATTCAATCGGTGCCGCAGGTAAAAGCGCTGCGTGGCATTGACCACAGCTCGGATTAGCACTCAATTTCTCTTCAGGCACACGATTTTTGGCCAAACAAGTAGGACAGACGATAATCATTTAGTTGACTCCAATATGTTGATGTAAGAATTCTAATTGGGTCGAAATGGCTTTTTCAAACCAACTGGCATGATAAATATCAAAATGCTGCATCTCCCATTCATGATATTGAACAAAAGGGGCAATATTGGTCGCGGCTTCACGACTGGATTCAATCGGAATTAAACTATCATGCTTGGCGGCAATGAAAAGTACAGGAATATTAATTTGTCTGACATTTTGAATCGGACGATAACGAATTAAATTAAAAAATAATCGGGCAGGTATCTCACCACTCCAATAATAATCAGGATTAATAATCGAACGATAACCCAAATACGCATCTTGCGTCGGTAAAAAACATAACTCTCGTGGATTAACCACAGGTAAAGTGGTCGGGGACATCCCCACTTTCCCCCCCATATAATCTTGGCTGGACAGCTTTAACGCTTTCGGGAGTTGCTGTAACGGGTAAAGCTTGGCACTTTCAGCACCATCGACAAAAGGCACTTGCGCCATCACCGCCTGAACATTTTTGAACTCTGCAGCAATATCGAGTACATATCCACCGCTGAGTGCCGTCCCCCACAGCACGATCCGTCGACTATCGATCGACTTACGTTCTTTGAGGTGGTTAATCATGGTGCGCCAGTCTTCGAGCTGCTTTTTAATCGACACCAGCTCTCTTGGGCGCCCCGTACTCCCGCCCCAATAACGGTAGTCAAATAACACGACTGCATAACCCGCTTGTGCAAAACGCTGCGCAAATTGGATTAGTTTGAATTGGCGCAGCCCAGCCAAGCCATGGGCCATCACAATCACTGCTGGTTTTTCTTCGGTTTTCGGACGATAAAAATCCGCAGCAATGACCTCTTGGCCACTTTTGACATATAGCGGTTCAACGGTATAGGCGTGCATACCTGCTCCATTGCGTTATTTTATGGTTGTAATCGCTTATAAATATTTCAACAGCATAGGCTGAACTTTCAGCTTAATGCTATCATAAAGCATATCTCGATTAGTTTAATTTTGGAGTGACAGCATGAGCGAAAATGTAGGCTTTGCAGGTCAAATTGGCCCAGAACATTTGGTTCAAGTGGTTGAAAAAGGGTTTAAATCTGTGATCAATAACCGCCCAGATATGGAAGGTGGCCCAGAACAACCAACCAGCGCTCAAATTGAAGAAGCAGCACGTGTTGCAGGCCTCGATTATGTCTATCAACCTGTGGTTGCAGGGCAAATCACAGAAATGGATGTACGCACTTTTGCCAATCATTTCAATGAGCTACCAAAACCTGTTTTAATGTTCTGCCGTACAGGCAATCGCTCAAACAACTTATACCAACTGGCGAAACAAATGGACCTGTTAGATGACTAAACGGTTGTTTAAAAGTGTCATCTGCACTGCTCTTATTTTAACGAGCAGTGCATTGTGGGCGGCAACGAATAACCTGAGTCAAGCACTCAGCCCGCAGCTCAGCGTTTCAGGGGAAATGACCCAAGACAAGTTTCAACAGTTGATAAAACAAGGTTTTAAGTCGGTCATTGTCAACCGACCAGATCAAGAACAAGGTAATACCGTTCGCGTTGATCAACTGCGTAATATTGCGGAACAGTCCAAAGTCAGCGTAATTTACCAACCGGTTACCAGCAGTAAAATTTCTGAAACAGACGTGGTCGAATTTGCTAAATATTATAATGAATTGCCCAAGCCTATTTTAATGGTCTGTAAGAGTGGTGCTCGCTCTAGTCTGCTGTTCAATCAGGCAAAACAACGAGGATTACTCCATGAATAAACTGTTGCTGCTTTTACTCTGCTGTACCTTAATGACAGCATGTAGTTCAATGAATGTACGTCCTACTGTTGGGGTAAGCGTTGGTACTGGCTTATAAGTCAAATGAAAGTGAAGACGGCATCTAGTGCCGTTTTTTACAAAATATAATCATCTACAGCCCTGAATATGTTAACTATAGAGTATGTCTCGCTTAGATAAACGTTTGCTTATGTATGATCTGATTATTATTGGGGCTGGAACTGCGGGTATCGCAGCCTACCAACAAGCCGTGAAGTCCACACAAAATCTATTAATCATTAATGATGGGCCATGGGACACCACTTGTGCACGTGTTGGCTGTATGCCATCAAAAGTCCTGATTTCTACAGCAAATCGCATGCATGATATTCAACATGCGGATCGTGTCGGATTGCAAGTAGAGTCAAAAATAGACCGCAGTCAGGTCATGCAACACGTACAAAAACTCCGTGATCGCTTTACTCATAGTACCCTTAAAACCGTAGAGAGCTGGCCTGAGTCTCATAAAATTCAGGGCCGTGCTCGCTTTGTCGATTCAAAAACGGTCGAAGTTAATGGGCAACACTACCAAGCCAAAAGCTTTATTTTAGCTGTAGGCTCCACACCTAGCTTTGACCCAGCATGGAAGAATGAACTCGGTGATCGGCTCATCACCTCCGATCAAATCTTTGAACTCAATGCTTTACCCAAATCTTTAGCGGTGATTGGGAGCGGCGTCATCGCGATTGAACTTGCGCAAGCCATGCAACGACTTGGCGTCAATACCACAGTCTTTGCACGTAGTCGTAAAGTCGGCGTTCTGACCAGTCCTAAATTGCAGCAGTTGGCACAAACAGAAATTAGCGCTGAACTTGAAATCAAGTTCGAAGTTTTACCTACAGAAGTTAATTATACAAATGATCAAGTTGAAATTAGTTTTACTGAAAATGGTCAGCCTAAAACACTCAACGTCGATTATTTACTGGTTGCCACTGGCCGAAGCAGCCTTTTAAATACCCTTCAACTCGACAATATCGACACTTCATTCAAAGACTTAAAACATTTACCTGTTGATCCTGAGACCAAGCAACTTGCCGATTACCCAATTTTTATCATTGGCGATGCACATACTGATACTCCACTACAACATGAAGCCGCACACGAAGGTAAAGTTTCGGTAAAAAATGCATTGAACTTTCCCACTATAGAATCATGCAAAACTCTAACGCCTTTAGGCATCGTGTTTAGTAGTCCGGAAATGGCAATGGTTGGACAAAACTTTAAGCAACTACAAAGTGCACCTATCAATTTTGTCATCGGCGAAGTCTCTTATGTCAAACAAGGACGTGCATTAGTTTTAGGTAAAAACCATGGGGCCATCGAGGTTTATGTGGATAAAAGCAGCCGTAAGCTACTAGGTGCTGAATTACTCACAGACTCTACTGAACATTTGGCCCATTTACTGGCGTGGATGATTTCAGAAAAACTGACCGTCGATGAAATTTTGGAAAAACCATTTTATCACCCAACTATTGAAGAAGGTTTAAGAACAGCATTAAAGCATGCACGCCGACAGCTAGATACGATACCTAAACTGCGAAATTCATGATTCATATTCTTTTAATAAGGTTTGCTGTGTGTAATTAAACGATTTCATCAACACTGTGCAGTGAACTATAAATCATTCGCGGCATAACGTTGATTTAACTACAAGACACACACCTTATTAGATTAGCGGTAAAGTTCTTATTTTAGTGCGTAACTTAACTGATCTAAGACACATTAATAACCGTAATAAACCATGTGTTGTAATACATAAGTCAGTCATTCCTGATCCCTTTTCGCTTCAGACATAGCTATAGTCAAACTACTTTATTATTCATACAGGATTCGAAAAAAACTTGAAATAACTCATCGACTGAATCGATCAACCATTCTTTACGCTTACGTTTAACCCATGCCCACATCTGTTCTATAGGATTTAAATCAGGGCTGTATGCAGGAAGCCAAAGAATTTTATGCCCTTGTTGTTCCAATAACTCCTGAATATCTGCTCTTTTATGAAATGCTGCATTATCCATAACCACTACACTATTTTCTGGTAATGCTGGTATGAGGAATTGCTCAATCCAAAAATGAAAAACATCTGAATTGATTTTGCAGTCAAATAAACCGACTGAAAATAACTTACCCTCATGGATTGCTCCAATGGCATTGGTCTGATTCTTTAATTGCCAATTATATTGCCCTAAACAGGGTACTCCTTTTCGTGAGTAGCCATGAGGTCTGTAATCATGTGACTTAAAACCACTTTCATCCAGATAAATAATCGGATGGTTTTTTTCTAATTCATTCACTTGCAGAATAAATTTATCCCTAAGCTTTGTATCTGCTTTAGGATGGCTTAACGTCTTTTTTTAACTGTAATATTTAAGCGCTTTAATGCAGCACCAATAGATGAAACACCACAATTAAAACGTGCAGCACGTTCATATTGATAAGCATCAGGATACTTTTCAACATCTTCACGTAAAGCATCATCGTTAATTTTAGAAGGTTTACGTACACGAGTTTTTTTAATCTCTATACGTTTCTTCCATTCAACAATGGTATTTTTATTAATTTCAAATTGTGCAGCTACCGCTCGAATAGAATAACCTTCCTCAAGCTTAGCTAAAATTTTACGTCTAAAATGTTCTGAATAACTCATTGCACCATTGTATTGGTTTTATAATGATTTGACTATACATTGTATGCCACTTTTATCTAATTTATTTTCTATAATAAATCCTTATCACTTCCCTATGTAGCACTATAGAGGTTATGCAGATTATTCTTAATCTAATGCGTAATATCCATAATTTAAAACCCATCCATAAAAAAGAAGCTTGTCTTTTTATCCAGTTGAAATTCAAATCAATTCTCTGGTAATTCATTTTCTTTAATAGATTCTTCTCTTGAAGCTAAAGCATTCTTACTAGAAATAAATTGTGAAATTTGAAATGCCATACCCATCACTGCACAAAACACACCAAGCAGACTCAAGCCCAAAGCTCGTTTCACAACAAGATGATCAGTAGCCGCAGAGTCAAATGACATTCCAAAAAATATTACAAACATAAGTGGTGTTAAGAACAACATAAGGAGGCTAAATCGCGACCAGAAGGTTGCACGAACTACATCTCCACATAAATCAATCAATAAGTTTTTTAAAACAGTTGTAATCACAAAAGTAGTAGCGCTACTCACCAGTAATGCAATACTAATTTCAATAATAAAACGTGTTAAAACATCCATTGCAGTCCCCTCACTATCATTATTTAATTTTATTATCTACTCAAAAGAAAAAGAGCCTACACTCCGTGTCTCATTAAGAATACAAGCAGTGATTTAACATCAATCTCTTATACGAACTCTAAATATTCAAAGCTATATCACTCTACAGCCTTTCCAAAGGCAGCTCCACTAAAAACGTATAACGCCACTGTGAGCCTCAACTTTGCACTCCTAAAAGCCTAAATAACCCAATCGTGCGGGTTGTACTCACACCTACAGGAAGCTTCGACTCGTGTATGCTGAAGTTCCCTAACCAATAGCATTGATCGATAAACCTTAAGTACATAAGAAAGATAACAAAATGGATCATTTTTTATCCACCTGCTATACTTGTTAAAATTATTACACCTCCCTTGTTCTATTTTAGAGTAACGCCAATGAAGTAAGTCTTATTTTCCGTCAAATCTAATTTATTTGTTTTCTGACGTGCAAAATAAACTTATTTACTGCTCTATATCTCTATAAAAATTTATTTTGTATGTCCTGTATAAAGGAGTCTTCAATGACCCAACAGGCCTGTACTATAAAAAACCTCAGCGTTCAATTTGCTCATGAACCGCTTTTTCAGCATTTAAATTTTGAATTGCCCGCTACCCAATGTTCAGCTTTGATTGGACGTAATGGTCAAGGTAAATCAGTATTAATGTCCCTACTCACTCAAGCGCACAGACCCAATTATGCGAGTGGCGAAGTGATTTGGCGTATGCCATTTTCCTACTTAAGTCAGCTCGAGCGTTTAAGCAACTGTACGCTTGCCGAAGCCCTTAATATTGCTGACCTGTATGTAAGTTTTCAGCGTATTGAACAATCGACTGCGAGTTTTGAAGACTATGATCGCGTCGAACATGCATGGCATCAACCCACTGAATGGTTGAAATTGCTAGAAAGTGCAAACTTACCTACAGATCTATCTAGCTCAGTTTCTCAACTGAGTGAAGGTCAGAAAACAAAACTGGCACTGTGTCGCCTTTTTTTACAAACTGAGCATTATTTACTTCTTGATGAGCCCAGTAATCACTTAGACCATGCAAGTCGTGCATGGTTAAGTCAAAAAATCCTTCAGCATCCTGCGGGCTGTTTAGTCATTAGCCACGACCGCACATTGTTAAATCAAATCTCCAATACCTATGTTTTAAATGATTTTGGCTTGCAACACTTCCGTTGTAACTATGCCGAGTATCAGTCACACACAGAGCAACAACAGCAGGCACTACAACACAATATCTCGCAAGAGAAACGCGAACTCAAACAATTACAAGCCCAACAGCATGAGCAGCGCATGAAAGCTCAGAA
>OEQM01000042.1_pt1 | contig 56649 bp, 58 predicted proteins | sample 1539771 | NCBI WGS metagenome assembly OEQM01 (sample SAMEA3891240, study PRJEB23780) | metagenome | biome: terrestrial biome; feature: animal house; material: water of meat washing | place: Italy | collected 2015-05-12
GGTATGTCCTTCCCTCCAAGGGCCTGCACAAGGCTCGCTGTGGCATTCTTGATGCGACTGAGCGTTACCCTATCGGCTTTCCCTTCGTGCGCCTTGGTGAACTCCCATGCGGCATCCTTGAGGGTGATAGCGTACTTGTCAGCGACTTCAGGCTGGTCGTGGATGGCAGCAAGGAAAGCGTCTGCTTTCACGTAGTCTCCCCGCGCAATCTCTGCGTCAACATTGAAGGCTGACTCCAGAGCGTCCACGGCGTTAGTCAGCTCCCTGTCGTCGAGATAGACGCTGCGGCTGTCCAACGCTATGCGAGCTTGCCTAGCCTCATTGTAAGCAGCCAGGAATGCGCGACGGCTTGCGTGTGTGGATGACGCTGCGGCCATCTCACGGAATTGTCCAACGAGTAAATCCCGCATCTTCCGCGCTTCGTGGACGTCCCGAGTCTTCAGCGATTTGCTGTAGATGGCCTTGCCCCTGAAGAGGGGATCATTGCGTAGCCCTTTGGGTACGTTCCAGTGAATGTGCCAGATGTTTCCCCGTAGCAGGAGGCTGTTGTTGAGGGGTGATTTCTTGGTGGTCATAGTGTGTTTTCCTAGCAGTTTGTGTTAACCTGTAGGTCAGGATTAACGTCAGTCCGCATAACAAAACTCACCGCTAACTACATGTTTTGTAAGGAAATTAAGACCTTACAGACCATTCACTGAGATCTTCGACTTCAAGTGCGACAGCTGCCGTCTGGTCTCCAACCTCTCCTGGGATTTCAAGGATTAAGCGCGTTCCCTGTACGCGATGCCATAAAAAAGAGCCTTGCCGCATGGCAAGGCTCTTTTCGTTCCGATGAGTAACCTTGGCTCGAGCAGGTGCTATTGCGGCAACGTCTCAAGCCGTTCCAGAAACGCCGGCAAAGAGGGCGCCAACGGCAGACGGCGGCCGGAATCGAGCCACTCCAGCCACACCTGACCACTCTCGTTATCCAGCGAGATGAGCGTCATCTCGTTGCGGGTGGTGGCAATAAAGATGGAGGGGGTTCGTTTTAGCTTGCGCAGCATCAGCAGGTGGCCGATGAGGTTCTCCCTGAGCAGGTCGAGATCCGCGTCGTTCCACGGCAAGATCAGTTCAAGGCGCAGCCCCTTGAAAAGGCAGGGGATGGGGCGGCTGAACCAGTGCCCGAACAGGGCAATGGCGCTGGGATGAATTGTCAGCTCAAGGGCATCGGCCATGGCCGTAAAATCGGCCGGCTCGGGTCTATGGTAAGGACGCCAGGCCACCCGACCATCGGCGGGCTCACCAAGCTGGCAGGGGGAACGCCAGTCCGCCTCCCACTCGCACAGGGGCAGGCCTCGTCTGGCCTCGCCATCCCGTTGCCAGCGGGCAAAAAAGTGCTCCAGGGCAGACAAAACTTGATCCGACATCGAAAATCCCCACAATTGCTGGCAAAGTCCGCTATTGCACCACCAAACCCGGTAACAGACAAGGTTGCCAGCCGACCTTGCGACCCGGGAAACAGAACCCGGGATACAGAGAGGCCGACGCCCAAGCCAAACGGCTGCAACCATCCGGCCCTGCAATGGCCCGTTTCATTCCACTCATCATGAGCACATTACGTGAGCAACCCTGTGAGCAAACAAGATAGATACGCCGGGGCCAGCGCCCTGACCGGCCTGAGCCTGGGCCAGCAATCCGATTACATCAGCCAGTACACCCCCTCCCTGCTGCAGCCGGTTCCACGTAGCCTGAACCGGGATGATCTCCAGCTGGGCGATGACCTGCCCTTTAGCGGTTGCGATGTCTGGACCCTCTATGAGCTCTCCTGGCTCAATGCCAAGGGCAAGCCGATGGTGGCGGTGGGTGAAGTGGCCATTCCGGCCACCAGTGCGAACCTGATCGAATCCAAATCCTTCAAGCTCTACCTCAACTCCTTCAACCAGACCCGTTGCGACTCTATCGAGGCAGTCGCCGCCATGCTGACCAAGGATCTGAGCGCCTGTGCCGGCGAGACCGTCAAGGTGACCCTGTTCCCCCTCGACAAGGCGCCGCACCAGATTGCCCAGCTGCCCGGCGAGTGCATCGACGAGCAGGATATCGAGGTAGACAATTACGAGTTTGATGCGTCCCTGCTGCAAGGGGCAGCCGGTAGCGAACAGGTAGAAGAGACCCTGCACAGCCACCTGCTCAAATCCAACTGTCTGGTCACCAGCCAGCCCGACTGGGGCTCTGTGGTGATCCGCTACAAGGGGCCGAAACTCGATCGGGAGAAGCTGCTGCGCTATCTCATCTCGTTCCGCCAGCACAACGAGTTCCACGAGCAGTGCATCGAGCGGATCTTTATCGACCTCAAGCACTATTGCCAGCCTGAGCAGTTGACCGTCTATGCCCGCTATACCCGCCGCGGCGGCCTCGACATCAACCCGTTCCGCTCCGATTTCGAAGCCGTGCCCGCCAACCTGCGTCTGATCCGCCAATAAAGTCGAGTTGCGACAGAGAGGGCAGTCGCACTGCCCTCCATGACTGGCAAAAAGGTTTCAATCGATGCTTTACGCAGCAGGGATAAGGGTGCTGGATAATAAAATCCAGACGAAACCCACTTGCCGGCCACCAGCAAACCACAGTAAACGCTGGACTCGCAGGGGGGGGCTTGGATAACATGCCAACACCTCTGCGCCGTCCTTAATCCAATGAATCAACTGTTTTTTCTGGCCATGATGATGTCCTCCCTGTCAGCTCCGAATCTGGATCTGGACAAGGAGCAACTCTCTATCGATCTGCAACAAGCGCAATCGATGGTACTGACCGATCCTGCCAGATGCGTCCAGATCACCACCGCCTTCCTGACGCGCGCAGCCAATAATCCCCAGCAAATCATCAGCAATCGCCAGGAGTTCGGTTATCGCGAACCCATCCTGAGTTACAGCACGGCGGCCCAGACCATAGGCGCCCATCTGCTCAAAGGGGAGTGTCTGCTGCAACTGGGCCAATATCAGGCCACCCAGCAAGCGCTCGACAAGGCGATGGCGCTGGCAGACAAAGAGCGGCAACCGGAACTCAAGGCCCACGGCCTCTATCTCAAGATCCGCAGTCAGGCCCTCAAACCGGATAACCAGAGCACCAGCCGCGCCCTGATGGCTCAGCTGGACGAGCAGTTGGCCGTCCCCGCTCTCAAGCAGAGCCAGTTGCAGATCTATGGCCGCCTGCAACGCACCAGCTACGACATCGAGAACCAGCACTTCGATGATGCCAAGGCCCACTTGGCAGATGCGCGGATCTGGGCCGCCAAGACCCCCAATCCCCTCGCCAGTGCCTGGGTCAGCGCCATCAGCGGCGACCTTTATCGCGCGCTGCAGCAGCCACAGCTGGCGCTGGGGGAATATATCGATGCCCAGCAACAGGCCAAAAGCCTCAACGACCCGCTCTTTCTCGGCCTGCTGTCGAACCAGATAGTCAAACTCTACCAGCAGGAGCAGGAGCCCCAGAAAGCGCTGCAGTATGCCAATGAGGCGGCCAACTACTTCCACTCCATCGGCAACCCCTCCCTGCTGTGCGACTCCCTGATGGTGCTGGCGCGACTCAACCGCGAGCAGGGCGACCTCAATATGGCGCTGGTCTACTTCTTCAATGCGCTGGATCTGCTCGATGAGGGGAGCAACCGACCGCAAGCCTCCCTGCTCAAATACGAAATCGGCAAGACCTACCTGCAAAGCGGCAACCTCTCGCTGGCCAGCAACTACCTCAATGCGGCCCGTCAGTCCCACGAGCTGAGCGATGCCAAAGAGCCGCTGATCGATACCCTGCTGCTGCTCGGCGAGCTCTATCTGAAGAAACAGGAGGCCGCCATCGCCATCCTGCAGTTGGAGAACGCCCGCGCGCTGGCCAATCAGCTCGGCGATACCCGCCGTCAGTACGAGGTATTCCGCCTGTTGTCGCTGGCCTATGAGCAGAAGGGATATCTGCGCCAGGCCCTCGACAGCTACAAGCGCTTCCACCGTCTTGGCGAAGAGGTGCGCCAGCAGGAGCAGGCCATGGAGCAGGCGGCGATCCGCGACAACTATGTCCAGGTCGAGCGGGTGCAACATATCAAGGAGCTGGAGCAGCGGCTTAACAACAGCCAGCATCAGCAGGAGCGCTATCTCTGGTCGAGCATCACCACCAGCCTGCTGCTGGCGCTCTTTATCTACCTCTTCTTCACCCTCTGGCTCAAGCTGCGTACTGCCCGCCTGCAACTGAAACGGACCAATGAGGCCCTGCTGATCGAGCCACGCTCGGGGCTGGCCAACTGGCAGCGGCTGATGAACCGCTGGCCGCGGGAGATGGCAAAGCGCCAGCTGAAATCGGATCGCTGGTACCTCAGCGAACAGCCCTCCAGCGAGTTCGATGACAAGCTGCACTATCTGCTGTTCCGGGTGCCTTTCCTGGTCAACACGCTGGAGCGCCACGGCTATCAGGCCAGCAGAGAAATCGAGCAGGCCTTCGGTGCCTATATGGACACCCTGACCCCGCAAGATGGCCGTATCTATGACTTGCGTGAAGGACACATGCTCTATGTGGTGCCACAGCGCCACGTCACCAACCTGCATCAACTGGCGGGAGACCTGCTGACCGCCATCGCCGCCTTCCCTTGCAACTATCCGCTGGATCGCCAGATCAGCCTCGGGATTGTCAGTCACCCCTTCCTGCCGAAAGCGGCGACCGCGCTCGATCACAATGGCCTGTTTGACCTCTGCTATCTCGCCCTGTCGGGAGCCATTCAGCTCAGTGAAAAATGCCAGCAAAACGCCTGGTTGGAGCTCGCGGCGATCGATTGCCAACAAGCGGCATTTTTTAATGGAGATGTGTGGCAATGCGGCCTGATGGCAATTGACAAGGGACTGGTAAAAGTCAATTCTTCTCATGAAAAGCAATGGGTTAATTGGCCCAGCCTTGCAAGGAAGCCGGCAGCCGATAACCACCAGGAAATAATGTAGATAACAGGCGAGGATCGAAACCAGGTTCGACCACTGTTGCTATCCAACACCAAAAACAATAATGACAACAGGGCGACCTGATAATGAATGACATCGCTGCCGTAGCAGGACAATTGGCAAGACTCAGGGAATCCCTTCAGCAGAAACAGCTGGAACTCGACGGCGTGCTGTCGTTTTCCGATGCAGAGCGTGCTCGCGGCATCCAGTTTATCAACAAGTTGATGCTCTCCTGCCGTGGCTTCGACCGCGAGCTGGACAATCGCTTCGCCAAGCTCAAGCAGAAACTGGATAACAATCCCGCATTTACCTCGCTGGACGCCGACCTGCTGGCCATTGAAAAACTGCTGCAGCAGCACAGCAATGCGCTGGAAGAGTCGATCACCCTGACCCAGACCGCCATCGAACTTGGTTCCAAACAGCTGAAAAACATCAAGGGCTTCCCGGAAGAGACCCGCAAGTCCCTCAAGGAATTTCTGGCAAGTCCCGCCGGTTACGGCATTGCCGATCACCAAAAGAAGGTGATCAAGCTGCTGGAGTTCTACCAGCAGGCGATCAAGATCCAGCTGCTGCCAAGCCAACCCCTGTTGGCACCTTCAGGTGCAACTCAACAAGAAAGCGATACTGCCAGCAACGATGGCCAGCCCGATGTAGACCCGTTTGATCTAAAGGATCACGCTCGCATCGCCGATGAGCTGCAGCGGCTTATCACCGAACTCGACTTTGCCGGCGCCATCGGCGAGAGCCTGAGCGACATTCGCCGCCAACTGCTGATCGGGATCAACCCTGCCCTGCTGGCGGAAACCTGCCTGCAGGTGATCGAGCTCATCATCGAAGGCACCCGTGAGGAGCGCAAAGCCTCCCGCGCCTTCCTCAGCTCCCTCAACGAGAGCCTGTCCGCAGTACATGTCGGCTTTACCGAATCCCTCGATGAGGGGCGTGCGCTGCAAAACGAAACCCGCGAGACCCGCGAGGCGCTGGTCAACGAGTTGCAGGCGATCGATCACTCCCTGGCCAGCCATAACTCCATCGATGCGCTCAAGCGCGCCATCTCCGGCCATATGGGCGCCATCAACCTGCTGCTGCAAGAGCGTGACAGCACGGCGGCGCGGGAGCGTCACCTGCTCACCCGCCTCTCCACCATGGAGTCCAAGCTGCGCTTGATGAAGGAGGAGACCGCCGAGTACAAGAAGCGGCTGACCATTCAAAAACACAAGCTGTTCCTCGACAGCCTGACCCAGGTACACAACCGGGCCGCCCTCGATGAACGGCTGGAGCAGGAGTACAAACGTTGGCTTCGTTACCGCACTCCGCTCTGCATGGCGATCATCGACATCGATCACTTCAAGAACATCAATGACAACTACGGCCATATGGCGGGTGACAAGGCGTTGAAAGTGGTCGCCAAGGCGCTGCAGAGTGCGCTGCGTGACACTGATTTCATCGCCCGTTTTGGTGGAGAAGAGTTCGTGGTGTTGCTGCCCAACATCAACCCGGACAAGTTCCAGAAGCCGCTGGAGACCCTGCGCCAGACCATCAAGAGCATCCCGTTCCGTTTTCGCGATGCCAAGGTGGAGATCACCATCTCCATCGGCGCAACCCTGTTCAAGGATGGGGACAACCCGTCAGATGTGTTCGAGCGGGCGGACAAGGCGCTCTACCACTCCAAGCACACCGGTCGGGATCAAGTGACACTGGCCTGACAAGCGGCTAAAAAAACAGCGAACAGTCGTCGCCCTATTTCCCTCCACCCTCTGTTACCACTACTATCGATCTCAGGGGATGCAACATAGCGTCCCCTTTTCTCCCCAGGGAAAAACACAACGATAACAAGTGAGTAAAGGGGAACCTATGATTACGCACATCAATCCCGTCGGCAGCATGGATTTGCTGTCACAGCTTGAGGTGGATCGCCTCAAGCAGACTGCCTCCAGCGATATCTATCAACTGTTTCGCAACTGCTCGCTGGCAGTGCTCAATTCCGGTAGCCATACCGACAGCTCCAAGGAGATCCTGGAGCGCTTCAAATCGTTCGATATTCATGTGATCCGGCGCGAGCGCGGGGTCAAGCTGGAACTGTTCAATGCCCCCGAGCACGCCTTTGTCGATGGCGAGATCATTCGCGGCATTCAGGAGCACCTCTTCTCGGTGCTGCGCGACATTCTCTATGTCTCCAATCAGCTCGAGTCCAACCGCCAGGTCAATCTGACCAACTCCACTCATATCTCCAACGTGGTGTTCGCCATTCTGCGCAACGCCAAGGTGATCCTGCCCGGCGCCGATCCCAACCTGATCGTCTGCTGGGGTGGCCACTCCATCAACGAGATCGAATACCAGTACACCCGCGCCGTGGGCAGCGAACTGGGCTTGCGTGAGCTGAACATCTGTACCGGCTGTGGCCCTGGCGCCATGGAGGGCCCGATGAAGGGGGCCGCCGTCGGCCATGCCAAACAGCGGGTGCGCAACGGGCGCTACATCGGCCTGACCGAGCCTTCCATCATCGCGGCCGAACCGCCCAACCCCATCGTCAACGAGCTGGTGATCCTGCCGGATATCGAGAAACGGCTGGAAGCCTTCGTGCGCCTCGGCCACGGCATCATCATCTTCCCGGGCGGGGTCGGCACCGCCGAAGAGCTGCTCTATCTGCTCGGCATCATGATGCATCCGGCCAACGAGCGGCAGCCGATGCCCATCATCCTGACCGGCCCGAAAGAGAGTGCCGACTACTTCCGTGCCATCGACGACTTCATCAAGGCGACCCTCGGTGAACCGGCGACCAAGCTCTACCGGATCATTGTCGGCGATGCGCCGGAAGTGGCCCGGGTGATGAAAGAGGCGATGCCGAAAATCCGCGAATACCGCAAATCGGTCGGTGATGCCTACTCCTTCAACTGGTCCCTCAAGATTGAGCCGGAGTTCCAGCTCCCCTTCGAACCGGATCACGCCAGCATGGCCAGTCTGGATCTGCACCGCAACCAGCCGCCCCAGTTGCTGGCCGCCAACCTGCGTCGTGCCTTCTCCGGCATCGTCGCCGGCAACGTCAAGGAAGGGGGCATTCGCGCCATCGAGAAGAAAGGCCCCTTCAAGCTGCACGGCGACAAGGAGCTGATGCACCTGATGGACAAGCTGCTGGAGAGCTTCGTCAAGCAGCAGCGGATGAAGCTGCCGGGCAGCCAGTATGTGCCCTGCTACGAAATCGTCCGCTAGGGTACAGATACATCATCGACAGAGGGGCGCATCGGCGCCCCTCTTTATTGGCGCTATGCCTTCCCAACCGCCATCAATCCCCCATAAGGCGAGCGGTTTGTTACAATGGGGCGTCCCGACCGCCAAGAGTGCCCCATGTCAACTATCCGGCCACACCTGCTCATCATCGATGCCCTCAACCTCATTCGCCGTCTGCACGCGGTACAGGCCCAGCAGGCACTGACCCCTGCCCAGGCGCTGGTTGCCACCCGCGCCAACCTTATCAATACCTGCCGCAAGCTGCTGGCCAATAGCGAGCCAACCCATGTCATTGCCGTGTTTGATGGCGAGGTGCATAGCTGGCGCAAAGAGGTCTATCCGGCCTACAAGGAGGGGCGAACCCCCATGCCCCCCGAACTGCGTGAGGGGTTGGCGACCCTGCAGGATGCCTTTTGGGAGTGCGGGGTCGATGCCCTGCTCTCCGAGACCGATGAAGCGGATGACCTTATCGCCACCCTCGCCAGCGGCATCGCCAGCCATGGCCATCAGGCGACCATCATCTCCACCGACAAGGGGTTCTGCCAACTGATCTGCCCGCAGATCCGGGTGCGCGACTACTTCAACAAGCGCTGGCTGGATGCGGCCTTCGTCCAGCAGCAATATGGGGTAGCCCCTGCTCAGCTGGTCGACTTCTGGGCCCTGACCGGTATCAGCGGTTCCAATATCAAGGGGGTTCCGGGGATCGGCCCCAAGACCGCCACCCAGCTGTTGCAGCAATATGGCAATCTGGCAGCCATGCTCGAGGCCTGCCAGCAAGAGGACGCCGCCAAGCCACTGCTCAAGCTGCGCCAACATCAGGATGAGGCCCTGCTGGCCCAGCGGCTGGTGCGCTTGCAGCGGGATATTCCGCTGGGATTCAACCTGCGGGACATCCGCTACCCGCCCCAGCCAGACTAAAGTGCCGAACAAAAATGCAGGCAAGGGCGTGAACCATGACGAGACTCACCCTCGCTGTTGATAAAAGTGAGTAGAATGTAAAGGAATGTGGTTGGTTTGCTGAGTAAATGCTATAAAGCAGCCCCATCCTCCCCTATACCCTGGAAGTGGAACCCTCTCATGTCCAAAAGAAAAATTACCGTGATCCCCGGCGACGGCATCGGCCCCAGCATCATTGAATCAGCCATCCAGATCCTGACCCATGCGGGCTGTGACTTTGAGTACGAATACGCTGATGCGGGTCTGGTTGCCCTCGAGAAGCATGGCGAGCTGCTGCCCCAGGCTACCCTGGATCTGATTGAGAAGAACAAGGTGAGCCTGAAAGGGCCATTGACCACGCCGGTCGGCGGCGGTTTTACCTCCATCAACGTCTCCCTGCGCAAGAAGTTCAACCTCTACGCCAACGTGCGCCCGGTCATCTCCTTCAAGGGCACCAGAAGCCGTTACGACAACATCGACATCATCACAGTGCGTGAAAACACCGAAGGGATGTACTCGGGTGCAGGTCAGAAGCGCAGCGATGACAACAAGAGTGCCGAGGCGATGAGCATCATCACCCGCGAAGGGGCCGAGCGCATCGTCAAGTTCGCCTTCGAGCTGGCCCGTCAGGAAGGGCGCAAGAAGGTCACCATCATCCACAAGGCGAACATCCTCAAGTCGACCTCCGGCCTGTTCCTCGAAGTGGCCCGTGAAATCGCCAGCCACTACCCGGATATCCAGAGCGAAGAGATGATCGTCGATGCCGCCTGCATGAATCTGGTGATGTACCCGGAGCGTTTCGATGTCATGGTCACCACCAACCTGTTCGGCGACATCCTCTCGGATCTCTGCGCCGGTCTGGTCGGCGGGCTGGGCATGGCGCCGGGTGCCAACATCGGCGATGGCGCGGCCATTTTCGAGGCGGTCCATGGCTCTGCGCCCGACATCGCAGGCAAGAACATTGCCAACCCGACCTCGGTGATCCTCGCCTCCATCCAGATGCTGGAGTACCTCGGCATGCAGGATAAAGCAGAGCGGATCCGCGAGGCGGTACGAGCTACCATCGAATCCGGTGATCGGGTCACCCGCGATCTGGGTGGCACGGCTTCCACCAGCGAATTCACCCAGGCCATCATCGATCGCCTGTGAGTTAATTCATTGATTTTAAAAGGGAGCTTCGGCTCCCTTTTTTATATTTCCGAATCCTTTGCCACTCCCCGAACAGCAACTATGTTCAATAGAGAAGAAGAACAGGGAGTGTTTTTCATGAAGGGATACGGGTGCTATCTGGTTTCGGGTCTGATGCTGGTTTGTGGTACTGCCAGTGCTTTCGAGCAGGATCAACAGACCCAAACCGCCAAACTGCCACAGCAGGAAAAACGGACTGCCACCGAGGTATGGCGCTCGAGCCTGAATACCAACGACCTGCTCAAGGCGCCCAAACCCCTGTCGTTTGGTATTGAAGTCTCCACCGACAACTTTGGTAATCAAAAGATCACCTCCTACCCGCAGCTCAATCTGACCCCGGAAAAGAGCGTCAGTCTGTCGGTCGAACGCTTCAGACCCAAGGTCAAGTTCAAGGCTGGCGGAATGAACACCGCCCTCAGGCTGAGAGGAGACGGGATAAAGATGCAATTCAATCCGGTCGACAAAACCATCCCGCTGCAGATAGAGATCAAGGTGACCGACGACGAATCCTCCCTGCGCCTCGATTACCGTTTCTGATATTTTCCGGCAGCCGAATAGCAAAAGGCCGACAGGTTTCCCTGTCGGCCTTGGTATTTATCGTACGGGCAGAACTGCTACATCACGCCTTGGGCTCGAGTTTGGAGACCCAGTACTTGTTGTAAACATGCACGGTGATCTCTTCTCGATCGTGATAGAGCTGCTTGGCCTGGATCACGAACGCGTTGTCGATCTCCTTGAGCATCTCGCGCAATACCTCGATATTGTGCACCGACTCGGCATAACGCTTCTTCATCGGCAGCTTGAGGTTGAACATCGCCTCCTGGCAGTCGCCCTCACGGAACCAGTCCGCAATCATGTGAACGACCCGCGCCGGTTTATCGACCATGTCGCACACCAGCCAGTAGGTGTTCTTCTTGCTCGGACGCCAGACGAAACCGTCATCCCGGATATGCTTGACCTGACCGGTATCCATCAGGGATTGGGCCATCATGCCGTTGTCGACCGCCGTCACCATCATGCCACGACGCACCAGCTGATAGGTCCAGCCACCCGGGCAGGCGCCCAGATCCACCGCCTTCATGCCTGAGCAGAGACGCACATCCCACTCTTCCCGCGGCACGAACACGTAAAACGCCTCCTCCAGCTTGAGGCTGGAGCGGCTCGGTGCATCGGCCGGGAAGCGCAGGCGCGGGATCCCCATGTGGAATCCGGAGTTGTTGAACGAATAGGAGTAGCCCAGCAACACGTGATCATTGGCCATGAAGAAGGCGTGGAACACCGGACGGTTCGGCGTCTCCTTCTTGGTCAGGATCTCGTTGCTGCGCAGCGCCTGACGAAGCGGCACGGTGAACTTGCGGCAAAAGGCCGACAGCTCTTTCGCTTCGTTGGTATCCGCGGTTTCGACCCGCAGATCGCCGCAAATGGTGTAGTCACTCACCGCCTCAAGGATCGGGGAGATCCTGTCCGCGACATCCAGATCCTTCAGCTCATGGGTGACCACCAGCATCTGGCGGATGAAGATGAGCTCCCGGAATGGCAGCTTGCGAGCCAGCAGGTCCGCCTGCTCCTCGTCATACAGTTCGAAGATCACATAACCGCTGTCGTCCTTGACCCGGGCGAAACCGTAGCACTGCATGTTACCGGCACGCTCGGTGATCTCTGCAGCCGCCTCTTTCTCAAAACCGGGGCGGCAATAAAGCAGCAGATTATTCATTTTTTCCTCCAAGACGACAGCCGGCCCAAATCAAGGCCGCCCATCCCAACATAAAACAGAGGCCACCGGCCGGGGTAATCAACCCCAGCCCCTTGCTGCCAAGCAGCACCATGGCGTAAATACTGCCGGAGAATCCGATGATCCCCAGCACAAAAGCGGTGCCAGCCAGGTGGATCACCCTGCTGCGCACACCACACCAGCCCAGAACCAGCAGGGCCAATGCGTGAAAAAACTGATATTGCACGGCGGTATTGAACGCCGCCAGACGCTCGGGCGTAATGCCGGTCGCCGCCAATCCATGGGCGCCATAAGCCCCCAGCATGGTGGCCGTCAACCCGAAGAGACCGGCCAGTATCAGCCAATGTCGATGGATCTGCATCCTCACTCTCCCTCTCTCATCACGGCTGGCAATCAAACCAACCCTCTCGTGCTATCCATGCCGGGCCACAAAATGGCTGATGGCCGCCGCTGCATGCTGCATATTCTCCTGCTCACTCACGCCACTGGCTTTACGCGGTTTGAAACCATGATCACCATCGGTCAACCAATGGACCGATACGGCGGGTGAGAAGGGGAAATCGGCCAGTTCGGCGCGACTACCGAAGGTATCGCGCTCCCCCTGCAACAGCAGGGTTGGCACTGCAATATGCTTGAGTACCTCGCCTCGCCAGCTGTCGGGCTTGGCCGGAGGGTGGAAAGGATACCCGAGAATGAGCAATCCTGCAGCATTCATCTCACCCTCGCCTTCACTATACAGTTCCGCCGCCATCCGCCCGCCCATCGACTTGCCCGCCAGAAACAGCCGTGGATGGGCAAACTCGCGGATCATGTCGCGCCAATGGGCGAGCAGCACAGGCGCCCTGTCCGGCGGGCGGCGCTTGCCATCCTGTGCACGCTTTGTCATGTAGGGAAAGTTGAAGCGCACCACTTCGATGTCGGGGCCAGCCAGCAGGCGTGACAACTCGGCAAGAAAAACATGATCCATCCCCGCGCCTGCCCCGTGGGCCAGCAAAATGCGAACGGGGGCATCAATTGCCCCCTCGCGGATCACATCAGGCATCGGCGAGCCTTGCCCTGCGACGCGCCTCTTCCTGCTCCACCAGCTCCAGCATCCAGTCGCGGAAGGCAACGATCTTGCCCTGATCCGACTGTTGCTCCTGGCACACCAGATAGAAAGCATTTTTGCTCACCAGCACCTGCTCGAACGGGCAGATAAGGCGGCCGGCCTCAATCTCGGGTTGTGCCAGCACGCTGTGGCCAAGCGCCACCCCCTGGCCGTGGATCGCCGCCTGGATCACCATGGTGGAGTGGCTGAAGATGGGCCCCTGATTGACGTTGGGTGCATCGATATCGAGCTGGCGGAACCAGGCCTTCCAGTCGCGGCGGGAGGTATCGTGCAGCAGGGTATGAAGAGTCAAATCTTGCGGCGTACGCAGCGGTTTGGGCCCGGTCAGCAGCAAGGGGGAACAGACCGGGATCAGGTATTCGGTATGCAGCTTGTCCGAGCGCAGACCCGGCCAGTTGCCGCGCCCGTAGTAGATGGCCACATCCACATCGTCGGTGAGCGACCCTTCGTCGAGATCGACCGCCTTGATCCGCACATCGATATCGGGGTGGCGCTCGCTGAACTTGACCAACCGCGGCACCAGCCACTGGATGGCGAAACTCGGCTGCAAACTGACAGTCAACGCCCCCTTGGCACTGCGGGCCAGCAGCTTGTCGGTCGCCTCAGAGATGGAGGCAAAGATGTCCTTGATATCCAGGAAATAGCCCTGCCCCTCTTCGGTCAGCAACAAGGAGCGGTTTTTGCGGCGGAACAGCTTGATGCCAAGATACTCCTCCAGCGCCTTGATCTGGTGACTGATGGCAGCCTGAGTCACAAACAACTCTTCTGCTGCGCGGGTAAAGCTTAAGTGACGAGCCGCTGCTTCAAAGGCCTTGAGGGCATTGAGCGGGGGTAAACGACGAGACATGACACCAGCCGACGATGAGTTTTTCTAATGGGGCGCATTATAATTTGTCGGTTGCGGGTCGACCAGTGAATAAACATAATTCGCCCAGCAATCAGTCGTCATATGGCTCACATTTTCTACTACGTGTTGGTTTACATGTGTTTTTAGTGAGTCTTTCGACTGCGATTGTGGTGTTGTGTTTCTTCCTCTGCGGGAAGAGGGGCTCAAATCTCACCGGTTTGACCCAGTCTGTCATCTGAATGTGTTTGGCGCCTCCAGCTGGATGGCGCCTTTTTTCATCCCTTCTATACCTTGAACTGCCCCACCAGCTGCTGCTGTTTATCCGCCAGCGCAGAGAGCTCGCGACCATTTTCGGCGGAGGTCGCCGCCTCGGCCCGAATGGTGTGGCTCACATCGCGAATGTTGCTGACGTTGCGGTTGATCTCGTCCGCCACCCGGCTCTGCTCCTGCGCCGCCCGGGCAATCTGCTCGTTCATCTGATGGATGGTGGAGACCGACTGGATAATCTGCTCCAGCACCTGCACCGAGAGATCCACCTTGGCGAGGGTCTCGTCAGCCTGACCATGACCATCGCGGATCGCCTTGACCACGGCGCCGGTACCGGATTGCAGTTGGCTGATCAGGGTCTGGATCTCGACGATGGCATTCTGGGTGCGACCGGCCAGATTGCGCACCTCATCGGCCACCACGGCAAAGCCACGGCCCTGCTCACCGGCCCGCGCCGCTTCAATAGCCGCATTCAGCGCCAGCAAGTTGGTCTGCTCGGCAATTCCCTGGATCACGGTGAGAATATCGTTGATGTTGTCGCTGTTGGCGGAGAGTCGCTCCACCACCGGCTGGGCATCGTTGATGATGGTCATCAGCTTGCGCATCGCCTCCTGGGTGTCAGCCACCACATATTTGCCCTCTTGCGCCGCGGCATCGGTGGTGTTGGCGGCCGCCACCGCCGAGCCGGCATTACCGGAGACCTGCAACGCCGTGGCGCTCAGCTCCTCAAATGCCGTCGCCACCAGATCGATCTCCTGATACTGGGCCTGCATGCCACTGCTGGTGCGCTCGGCCACCTGCGCGGCTCGCTCGGCACTGTTGCGCGTACCGGAGACGGTATCAATCACCTGACTGATGGTGGATTGCAACTTGTTGAGGAAGCTGTTGAACCACTTGGCCAGCTCGCCGATCTCGTCTTGCCGCTGGATCTCGATACGCTGGGTCAAATCCCCCTCGCCGCTGGCGATATCCTTGAGACGGGCAACTACGGCGCGGATGGGTGCCACAATCTGGCGCGCCATCAACCAGATAAAACTCAGGGCCACCAGCGAGATCAGCACCCCGATCGACAGCTGCGAGACCACGCTGCGATTGGCCTCACTGGCCAGCTCATCTTGCAGTTGCTGGGCCGAGGCCAGTACTACGGCCCGTGGCAATTCAATGTAGATGCCCCATTTACGGTCGGTGCCACGCATGGATACCGGGACAAAGGTCTGCAACAGGGTGCCATCGCTGCTCCAGCGAGTCAGCTCCTGACCCTGACTGAGCCAGCCTTTCAGCTCGCTGGCCAGCCCCTGATACTTCTGATCCAGCCCGCGCCCCATGGTCACATCGAACTCATCGGCTCCCGCCACGCGCCCCTCGTGACTGACCAGCAAGATTCTGCCCTTGCCGTCATAGAGCTCCTTGTCCATGGTACTGACCAGACTCTGCAAAGTGGCCAGCGAGATATCGACCCCGACCATCCCCAGCAAGGTCTCCTGCTCCAGCAGCGGGACCGTCACCGAGGTCATCAATATCTGTTTATCGCCCACATCGTCCAGATAGGGCTCCAGCAGGCAGAGGGCACGGGTGCGAATACTGCAGCGATACCACTCGTTTTCGATGCCACCAGCCTCGGTCGGGCTCTCATCGGCCAGTACATCCTCATTCTGCACTTCCGGCTCTATCTTGCCGTTGTCATAGGCCCAGTAACTGGAAAAACGCCCCTTGTCGTTGGAACCCAGCGCCGTTGAGCCCTGATAGTTGCTGTCTTCCCCATCCAGCTGGTCAGGCTCGAACACCGCATAGACACCAAGCAGATTGGTCGATGAGGCAACGGCATCGTGCAGTTGCTGATTGACGGCGCTGCGCAGCGCCTCCGAATGGACAAAGTTCTCGGCCGCATTCTTGCGCTGGAACAACACGCTCTCCGCCAGCAAACTGGCGCGGAAATAGGCCTCATCGAGATAGCTGGTCACCTTGGCCGCCTGCTCCGAGCCCATCGCCTTCATCCAGTTCTCGGCAGACTGCTGCGCCTCGTGCATGGTGGCTTGCCGCACCTGCTGTTGCATCTTGTTCGCGTTGTAAATCGAAGAGGCAACCAGAGCGGCGGCTGTCACCAACAGACAGCAACCGGCGATCAGGGTAATCCGACCCTGGACAGAAAGAGCGCTCATGCCAATATTCCTACGTCATACAGATATGGATAGATTATCGACTTTATAAACAAAAACTTAACTCTCTCACAGCAAATCCAGCGAGAGTTGATTAACTTCACCCTCTTTTGGCAAACCCACCACCAAGCCCAGCAGGCGAACCGAACGCCCTTGCGCCCGCTGTAGCCCCTCTTTGAGCAGGGGAACGAACAAGGCTGGCTGATAGCCACCCTGACTGCGATAGACGGTGGTCTGGTGGAAGTCGGCAAACTTGAGTTTAATCCCCTGCCCCATCACCTGCTCGGCAGGGCACGCCAGCTGAAATCGCCGCTCCAGCTCCGGCAGCAGTTGCTGCAATACCGTCAGGCAGGCGGCTTCGTCACAAACATCGCTCGCCAGGGTGGTCTCCACCCCGATGGTTTTGCGGATCCGGTGCGCCTGCACCGGCTGTTCATCCAGCCCCCAGATCCGGGTCGTCAACATCTCCCCCAGCTTGCCAAAACGACTGCACAGCTCTTGTGCCGACAAGGCCCGCGCATCCTCACAGGTGTAAAGCCCCTGAGCCTCCAGCCGCTCGGCAGTCTTGCGCCCCACCCCGGGCAGTTTGCCGAGGGGCAACTGGCAGACAAATTCGGCCACTTCGTCGGGACGAATGACAAACAGACCATCAGGCTTGCGCTGCTCCGAGGCGAGCTTGGCGAGAAACTTGTTGGGGGCCACTCCGGCCGAGGCGGTCAATCCCAGTTCGGTGACGATGGCTTGCCGGATCTCTTGCGCCATCAGGGTGGCGCTGCCGCCACAGCAGCGGCTGTGGGTCACGTCGAGGTAAGCCTCATCCAGCGACAGCGGTTCAACCTGATCGGTATAGCGCAGGAAAATGGCCCTGAGCTGACGGGAGATATCCTTGTACACCGCCATTCGCCCAGGGATCAGTACCAGCGGCGGGCAGAGTTTTTTCGCCAGCGCGCTCGGCATGGCGGAGCGCACCCCGAACCGGCGCGCCACATAGTTGCAGGTCGAGATGACGCCGCGCCGCTCGGAGGCCCCACCGATGGCGAGCGGCACCTCCCGCAACGCCGGATTGTCCCGCATCTCCACCGCGGCAAAAAAGCAGTCCATGTCGATATGGATGATCTTGCGCATACCACTGTATAAATAAACAGACATGGCATCATCTTACCCCAAGGATAACCGCAGCTCTATCTCTCTCGTTGCGGCTAAAATAGTAGACTCCAAGGAGACCTTTACTACCACAATGACAAGGAGCGTTCGGGATGAAATATCTTTGGCTGGGACTCTGTTTGCTGCCGTTGACCGGCATCGGCAAGAACAACCCGACGGCAGAGTGCCGCTGGCTGTACGACCGGATTGAGATACTGGAACAGGCCATCAAGAAAGGGGACAAGCTCGGCACAGAGCAAGAATTGGCACGCTGGAAAACTGAGTACAACAAAAAACAGTGCTCACAGTACGACTACTGAGCCGGACAAGATGGCGTGACCGACAACGGCAGATAACAAACGGGCCCCGATCAAGATGATCGGGGCCCGTTTTTCAAAGCATGGCCAGCTTGATTCTGCAGCAGAGTGCGCTCAAGGCAGCACCATAGGGCCAGCCACGGCGGTAGCCACGTCATCCCCGCGCAGCACCCGAACCAGTTCAAGCGCAAACTCGATGGCACTGCCCGGCCCCTGACTGGTGATAAGGCGATGAGCCTCATCCCTGACTACCCGCTCATGTGACAGCTGCGATGTCGGTAGTCGGGACTGAAAGCCGGGATGACAGGTGACGATGGCACCCTCCAGCAGGCCATGATGTTGCAACACCACCACAGGGGCGGCGCAGATGGCAGCGCGCCAGCGACCAAGAGCGGCCTGCTCTTTGAGCAGATCGATGGCCAGCGGGGTATCGCGGATCACTTCGCTGCCGGGCAGACCACCGGGTACCACGATGGCTTCAAAGTCCCGACGGGTCAGCTCGTCGATATGACAATCGGCCACCAGCTGTACCCCGCGCGATGCCTTCACCTGCCGCGATCCGGCTGGGCAACAAGAGGCCAGCACCACCTCGATGCTGGCGCGCACCAGGGTATCGACAATGGCGACCGTCTCTATCTCTTCCGACCCGGGGGCCACCAGCACCAGTACACTCACGTTCGCCTCCTTGCAGCTTGCTCTGCCATGTAAAAGATCAGACGGCCTGACTCTTCTCTTTGATCGCCTGATAGAGACCCTGATTGACCGGTACGGCAATGCCATGCCGGGCAGCCTTGGCCAGCAGGAAGCCGGTGATGGCCTCAATCTCGGTCTCGCGTCCCAGCTCCATATCCTGATGCATGGAGGAGTAATTGTCAGCGGTCAGTTCCACCACTGTCATCACCCGGCGTTGCAACTCCTCTGCCGTGGTCGCAACTCCTTCGGCGCACATCACATCCGCCACTTCCACGCAGATCTGCTGCAGGGCATCGGCAAAACGGGGGCCAGCCAGCTCGCCATTTTTCAGCTTGTAGAGGGCCGTCAGGGGATTGATGGCACAGTTGATGGCCAGCTTTTGCCACTGGCGCGTCAATACCTGCTCATCCCAACCAGCCTGACCCAGTGCCAGCGCCAGCTCATCCGCGAGCGCGGCGTGGGCCTTGGCTGCGTCGTTGATCGGGCCAAGCCAGGTTTCACCCTTGCCAGTATGACGGAAGACAAAATGGCCGCACTGCATGGCGCCATGGCTGGTGACACCGGCAATCACCGGATTGTGCGGGAACATCTCGACCACCTGCTCGGCAATGCCCATCCCGTTGTGCAGCAGCACGATCGGCACGCCGGCATCCAGCTTACCCACCAGCGGCGTCAGTGCGGCAATCACCTGACTGGCCTTGGTCATCACCAGCAGACGCTGGATCTTGCCGGGTTTGCTGACAAATCCGCGCTCGATATTGAGCAGCTGGACATGCCCCTCCAGCGAGGTGAAATCGATCCCCGGATGGAGCGTGGACTTATGATGTTCGCGCAACAAGACACGGGTGGATTGACCACTCTGGGTCAGCAGGGAGGCAAAAACGCCGCCGAGGGCGCCACAACCCAACAGTGACCACTTCGGAGTAACGGGTGGAATAACGGGCTGTCGGGAATTTTTTAATCCGCTTGGCATGGTGTGACTCTGTCAGGGTAAGGGTTGCAATCCTCTCAACCTGTTACCGGGGATAAGTGAAGAACTCGCTGGTGGACGCTAACGGGTCCACCCATCCTGTGCGCAGGGGATTCTAGCAGAGCAACCCCATCAAAATCAGCAAATTTGCCCGTTTTCTGGTAGATTTGCCCCCCGATAACGCAACATGAGGAGCTCCGGCTATGCCGTCATTCGATATTGTCTCTGAAGTCAAAATGAACGAGGTGTTGAACGCAGTCGACAACGCCAATCGTGAACTGGCCACCCGTTTCGATTTTCGTGGGGTAGAAGCCAGCTTCGAGTTGAACAAGGAAGAGGTAAAACTGGAAGCCGATGCCGATTTCCAGCTCAAGCAGATGGTCGAAATCCTGCGCGGTGCCCTGCTCAAGCGCAACATCGAAAACAGCTCCATGGAAGTGGGTGACTCCGTTCACTCCGGCAAACGCTTCCACCTGACCGTAAAATTCAAGCAGGGGATCGAGAAAGAGATCGCCAAGAAGCTGGTCAAGCTGATCAAGGACTCCAAGATCAAGGTACAGGTCGCCATCCAGGGTGATGAAGTACGTGTCACCGGCAAGAAGCGTGACGATCTGCAAGAGACCATGGCACTGGTCCGTGGCGCCGAACTGGGTCAACCGATGCAGTTCCAGAACTTCCGCGACTGATTTATCCACTCAGCCGTGGCGCACTTGATGACTCGCGCCACGCTATCTAAATCGCGGCCATAAAAAAACCGGAGCAGATGCTCCGGTTTTTTGTACCCCAAGTTTTATTAGAACTTGTAGGTAACAGAGAAGTAGTGGCCGAAACCGGTAGACTTGAACGCGTCAGAGTTGTCGATACCGTAGATTTCGTTGAAGTACTTCAGACCGTAGCCAACGGCATAACGGTCGGAATGCCAGTAGATACCGTGGAAGGTTCCCAGACCATCAGAATGACTGGTTTCTTTCATGCCCCAGGTGTAATCCAGATAACCTTGGTAAGAGACGAAGCTGCCATTGGAGAAGGTATAGAAAGGTTTGAACCAGTTCATGGAGAACTGTTGGCCGTTCCAGCCTTCGCCTTGACCACTGAAGGTTTCGTTAGCATGACGCTTGTACAGGTTCATACCAACTTTGCCAAACCACGGCACCATAACGTCAGCACCCAGACCTACAAATGCATCATTCAGGCCTTGTACACCACCGATGTTAAACAGGGTGGCAACGTAAACTTCTTGCACCGGACCAAAAGAGAGGTCTTGGCCAGTCAATGCATCCAGAGATACACGCGGAGCAAACTTCATGAAGAGGTTTTCTTGCTTGTGCTTGTCGCTGTGCTTGGAGTCAAAAATATCGAAGTAATCGACGTAACCATACAGGTCAAAAATGCCTGAACGACCACCAAACTCCATCTCGAAATAAGTATCGTTGTAACCATCCGGACCATGGGGCTTCTGATCGATGGTGTGCATGATATTGAACTGCATCCACTTGTAGTCATTCTTGTGGATATCACCGCTGTAGTCAGCAGCGAAGGCCGGGGTAGCGGCAGCAGCCAGCAGACCGGCAGCGATCAGAGTCTTGGTAAATTTGGCCATTTTATTGGTCTCTTGTGCGTTAGTTGAGGTTTTCCGTAGCCTGCCCACAAGGAGCGAGAGGGATTCTAATCAAATAAAATTGGGGGTGAAACAACTTCTCGGGAACTTTATCCGGAAGTGTGAATCTAATCACCCCCGATTCTACGCAAACGCTTGCTATTTGTCAGCCGTTGAGAGCAACTCACTCCCTTTTCTGGCGACAAGCACAATCAACAACAACACAGGCAAGCCCAATAAACTGGTTCCGACAAAGAAGGCACTGTAGCCAATCTGCTCCACAACCTGCCCGGAAAAACCGGCCAGCAACTTGGGTAGCAGCAACATTACCGAGCTGAACAGGGCGTACTGAGTGGCCGAAAATGCCACATTGGTCAGGCTGGAGAGATAGGTCACGAAGGCCGCGGTCGCGATACCGGCACTGAGGTTGTCGAGAGAAATGATCAGGGTCAGCAGTTCCAGGTTGTGACCAACCTGATTGAGCAGGGCAAACAGCAGGTTGGTGCTGGCGGTGAGCAGCGCCCCCAAGAACAGGATGCGCAGCGTGCCGAAGCGCATCACCAGCACGCCCCCCAGCGCAGCGCCCACCAGCGTCATGATGACGCCAAACACCTTGGTAATGGTGGCAACCTCGGTCTTGCTGAACTGCATATCCACATAGAAGCTGTTGGACATCACCCCCATCACCACATCGGCAACCCGATAGCAGGCGATCAGAGCCAGGATCAGCAGCGCCGAGCTGCCATAGCGACGAAAGAAGTCGGCAAACGGACACCAGACCGCCTCATAGCCCCAGGCCCCCGCACTCGCCAGCAGCGCAGGCCACCCTTTTTCCAGGAGCTGCGCCTTGCGTTCGGCCTGTTGTTTGCCCTGCTCGGCCAGATCGATATCCGGCTCGTGGCAAAACAGCGTGGTGATGACCCCGAGTGACATCAGACCCGCCATCACCAGATAGGTAATCTGCCAGCCACGATAGTCATAGCCACTATTGCTGCCAAACCAGGCTGCCAGCGCCAGCGCACCGGCGCCCGCCATGATCATCGCCAGCCGGTAACCGGTCATGTAGGAGGCCGCCATCGCCGCCTGCAGCCGCTCGGGGGCGGATTCGATGCGATAGGCATCGATAACGATATCCTGCGTGGCCGAGGCAAAGGCCACCAGCAGGGCAAACATCGCCAGCTGGGCCAGCTCGGTCTTGGGATCGCAGAACGCCATGCCGACCAGCGCGGCGGCAATCAGCAACTGGGAGAAGAACATCCAGCTGCGGCGACGCCCCAGCAGCGTGGAGAGCAACGGCAGCGGCATGCGATCCACCAGCGGCGACCACAACCATTTAAAGCCATAGGCGAGCGCCACCCAGCTCATGTAGCCGATATCGGTCAGGCTGACATCGGCCTCGCGCAACCAGAATGAGAGGGTACCGAACACCAGCAGCAGCGGCAGACCCGATGAAAAACCCATGGCAAAGAGAATAAACACCCGAAATTCGAGATAGACGGCGAGGGACTCTCTCCAGCTTGGTTTGCGGATCATGTTCAACTACCTGACGACTTTGGAAAAGTGCGTCATTTTGGCAGGTTGATGGCAGATAGCCAAGGCGAGCAAAGAGATAGGCAAAAGAAGCCCGGATAGAGAAAAGGCCCATCCCGAACGGGATGAGCCTTGTATCGTGACCTGACGAGGCGAGGTGACGAACCGCGTCCGGCGAGAGTTACTTGCCCGCTTTCTTGTCGACTTTCTTGTCTGCCGGAGTTTCTGCCAGCAAGACCACCTTCTTCAGAATGATGGGACTGGTCGGCACATCGTTGGCACGCAGAATGGGGCTGTAACCGGTCTGTACCTGAGCCAGTTTGTCCAGCACCTCCATCCCCTGAACCACCTGACCGAACACGGTATAACCCGCAGAGCCACCGGCGTTGAGGTTATTGTTGTCGACCAGATTGAAGTAGAACTGGCGAGTAGCGCTGTCGACCGCCTGGGTGCGGGCCATGGCGATGGAGCCACGCTTGTTGGGCAGACCGCCGCGCGACTCGTTGACCACAGGCTCATAAGTCGGCAGTTGCTGGAACTGCTGGTTGTAGCCCCCACCCTGCACCACGAAATCCTGGATCACCCGGTGGAAGATACTGCCGTCATAGCTGCCATCAGCCACGTAGCGCAGGAAGTTCTTCACCGTCTGGGGCGCCTGCTTGGACGCCAGCTCCACCACGATATTGCCGTGGTTGGTCTCCATTCTGACTTTCGGGCCCGCGAACGCCAGCGGGGCGATCAGCATGGCCAGCAACCAGAGTTTTTTCATCATCAGACCCCTGCACCGTTCGGTTGACCTTTCAGGTAACCGCGCAGCGCATCATCCGCCATGATCTGCTGCAGCACGCTACCCAGTTGCAGGTTCAGTGTAGACTCCAGATCGGCCATGCTTGGCTCGCTCGGGCTCTCCTTGCTGGAGGACATGTTGAACTGCTTGGTCAGACGGTTGCCCTGGAAATCGGCGATCACCTGCAGGCTGACGCGGGATTTGGTGACATAGGTAAAGGTCTTCTCTTCCACATTGACTGCGGCGTTGGAGATCACCAGCGTCAGGTTGGTGGTGCCACTGTTGCCCACTTCCAGACCCTGGCTGCGCAGCCCTTCGGCCAGCCGCTCGGCCATCAGCAGGTTGAGCGGACGCTCGCTGTTGACCAGCACGGGGGCTTTCTCTTTATGTTTGATGGAGAAGACGTAGGCAGCCTCACGCTTGTCTACCCCTTCCATGGTGATGCGATTGCCAGAGTAGTATTGCTGGTTGGCGGGGATCACCTGCGGATTGAGCAGCGCCGTCTCCGGCCAATGAGTGGCACACCCGCCCAGCATCAGGGCGGCCAGCAGCAAGAGTGACTTTTTCATCATGGTTTCCTTTGGCTTTAGCGTTTGATGGCTTTCAAAATAACGAATTTGCTGTTCGACGCAACGACTTGTGCGTTGGCAAACAAGCGCTTGAGTTTGTTGTGATAGTCCAGATGACGGTTGCCTACTATCCAGAGTTCACCCCCTTGAGGCAACACCCGGTGCGCATCGCTGAACATCTGCCAGGCGATATGATCGGTGATCGCCTGCAGCTGATGGAAAGGAGGGTTGCAGAGGATCCGATCCGCCGAGCCGACCGCCACCCCGTCGAGACAGTTATTGACCATAAAGCGGGCGCGCGGCAGTGCATCGGGCAGATTGTGCTCGACGTTGAGCTGTGCCGAGGCGACCGCCATATAGGATTCATCGATAAAGGTCACCTCCACCTCGCTGTCTTTGGCGAGCAGCGACAGACCCAGCACCCCGTTGCCACAGCCCAGATCGATCACCTTGCGGGCACTGTGGATGGGCAGGTTGTCCAGCATAAAGCGGGCACCGATATCGAGACTGGTGCGCGAGAAGACGTTGGCATGGTTGTGGATGAGCATGCCACTCCCCTCCAGCGGCCAGACAGTCGGGAAGGGGTTGGCCAGCGCGGGACGTTCTGCCTGCGGCTCGCAGTGAATGAGGCGCGCCTTCTTCCAGGCCAGCGAGGTACGGGTAGGCCCCAGATACTTCTCGAACAACTTGAGGGTGGAGGTATGAATATCCTTCGCCTTGCCGGCAGCGATAACGCGGGTTGCCGGTGTCACCACCGCACGCAATGCCAGCAGTTGCTGCTCCAATAGAGCCTGATATTTGGAGACCTTGATCACCACCAGCGCAGGGGCATCGGGCAGCGGCGCCAGCGCATCCTGCAAGCGGATCCCGCCTGCATCCAGTCCGTTTTCGGCCAGATTGGCCAGGGTCGCCCGCTCACTGATGTAGGAGTCGGTGACGCAGCAGGGGGAGTGCGGATGCAGATAGGCGGCCAGCGCGCCAAAGCCATCATTCATGATGATGACGGGGCCCGCCTGCTCGAGGGGAGACTCCGCCAGGGTGTTGATCAGGTATTCGTCAGCCGCATCCCAGGCTTGCAGGGTCTCCTGACTCTGGCGCGGATAGCGGTAGAGCGTGAGCTGGCAATGGGGAGTGTCGAGAAGGGTTTGCATAGGAAGAGTCCAACCTCGGCTTGATTCGTGTATACAGGCGCCAGGGGCGACGCAAAGTGGCGCTATTCTAGCGAGGAGCAGGAATTTCACCAGTTCGATGCGCATCAAGGGGGCAACTGACGGGTGATTTCCCTCTTACGGGGGCTTATTCCATCCCGCGACTGCCGATAGAATGGCCCGACATTCACTCTGGAAGCCGATCCGATGACCATCCAACAACTGATTGAAGCCAAGCTGACCGCCGCCCTCTCCCCCACCGTGCTGGAGGTGATCAACGAGAGCCACATGCACCGTGTGGAACCGGGATCTGAGAGCCACTTCAAGGTGGTGATCGTCAGCGAGCAATTTGCAGGGCAGCGGCTGCTGGCCCGTCATCGTCAGGTCAATGCCGTGCTGGCCGACGAGCTGGCCGGCGCAATTCATGCACTGGCGCTGCATACCTACACGACAAGCGAGTGGCAGGAAAAAGGCCATGCCCCGCGCACCCCGAGCTGCGTTGGCAAACCGTCACTCTCCTGAAACCGGTTGTACCACAGGATTCCCCTCGAGAACCTGCCAACAAAAATTAAACATATTTCCCCCATTGGCCCCGAAAAGGCTACATCCAAGGGGGTATATTTCGGCATCAAGGCTTTTTGCTGATAGTGGAGACAACGGCAAATACCCCCATCGAGGTATCGAAATAAAAAAACCTTTAAAACCACTACTTACAAGGTGTCGGGGGCTTATTCATTGCAGGTTAATTTTGTGATGGCACGGGGATTTTGCCCATTTGGCATGGCAGAAAATGCACCTTAAGTGGTAAACTCAAGCGCTTTTGAGTGAGCCTGCATGTTGAATAATTGTTGAGCCTGCCCACCTGGCGCAACCACAACATCGACTCATTCAACCACCCGTCGTGATGTATTTCTCGGCGCTAACCAACCTCTCCCGTAACGGTAGTGCAAGTAAGTATGATTACAATCAAAAGAGGACTGGACATCCCCGTGCTGGGTGCGCCAGAGCAAGTAATCTACGATGGCCCCGCCATCACCCGTGTTGCGACACTGGGCGAGGAGTTTGTGGGGATGCGACCTACTATGTTCGTCAAAGTAGGTGATCGCGTCATCAAAGGTCAGGATCTTTTTGAAGACAAGAAGAATCCGGGCGTTAAATTCACAGCTCCTGCCACCGGTGTGGTTTCAGAGATCAACCGTGGTGCCAAACGTGTTCTCCAGTCTGTGGTCATCGACCTCGACGGTTCCGATGAACAGGTGACGTTTGAGCATTTTGCCTCTGCCGAGCTGGCCAAGCTCGAGCGCAGCAAGGTGCAAGAGATCCTGGTCGCATCAGGTCAGTGGACTGCGTTGCGTACCCGTCCGTTCAGCAAAGTCCCCGCGGTAGCGTCTGCCCCGCGCGCCATCTTTGTGACTGCAATGGACACCAACCCGCTGGCAGCCGATGCCGAGCTGATTATCAAGGAACAGCCGCAGGCCTTCCTCGATGGTCTGGCCGTATTGACCCGCCTGACCGACGGCGCCGTCTACGTCTGTAAAGGCGAAGGCAGTCTGCCCCACTCTCCGCTGGCTCAGGTCAAGGAAGAGATCTTCGTTGGTCCGCACCCTGCCGGTCTGCCGGGTACCCATATCCACTTCCTGGATCCGGTCAGCAGCACCAAGGTGCAGTGGCACATCAACTATCAGGATGTGATCGCATTCGGCAAGCTGTTCACCACCGGTCAGATCTTCACTGACAAGGTGATCGCGCTGGCTGGCCCGAACGTGCTCAAGCCGCGTCTGCTGCGTACCCGTCTGGGCGCCTGCATCAGCCAGCTCACCAACAATGAGCTGCGTGCCGACGAAAACCGTATCATCTCCGGTTCTATCCTGAGTGGTGCCAAAGCCGAAGGTGTTCACGACTACCTGGGCCGCTACCACAATCAGGTTTGCGTGCTGGGTGAAGGTCGCGAGAAAGAGTTCCTGGGCTGGATCAACCCCAGCGCCAACAAGTTCTCTATCACCCGTACCACCCTCTCTCATCTGATGAAGGGCAAGCTGATCAACTTCACCACCACTACCAACGGTAGTGACCGTTCCATGGTGCCTATCGGCAACTATGAGCGGGTGATGCCACTCGACATCCTGCCGACCCTGCTGCTGCGGGACATGGTCTCCGGCGATACCGACGGTGCGCAAGCACTGGGCTGCCTGGAGCTGGATGAGGAAGATTTGGCGCTCTGTACCTTTGTCTGCCCCGGCAAGACAGAGTACGGCCCGATCTTGCGTGAGTGCCTGACCAAGATTGAACTGGAAGGTTAAGCGATGAGTTTCAAGCAACTTCTTGAAAATATGGAACACCACTTCGAACCGGGTGGAAAGTACGCCAAGTACTATGCCCTGTTCGAAGCGGCGTACACCCTGTTCTACACCCCGGGTAGCGTTACCCGCAACGCCTCCCACGTTCGTGATGCGCTCGATCTGAAGCGCATGATGATCATGGTGTGGCTGGCCGTGTTCCCGGCCATGTTCTGGGGCATGTACAACGTTGGTAACCAGGCGATTGCCGCCATTGCCCACATGGGCTCGGCTGCTGGTGCCAGCAGCTGGCAATATGCCCTGGCTACCATGCTGGGCGCCTCCCTCGATCCGGCTGTCGCCGGTATCGGCAGCAAGATGCTGATTGGCGCCACCCACTTCTTCCCGATCTACATCACCGTCTTCTTTGTCGGTGGTTTCTGGGAAGTGCTGTTCGCCATGGTGCGCAAACACGAGATCAACGAAGGCTTCTTCGTGACCTCCATTCTGTTTGCCCTGATCGTGCCGCCCGAGCTGCCCCTGTGGCAAGCTGCGCTGGGTATCACCTTCGGTGTGGTGATGGCCAAAGAGGTGTTCGGTGGTACCGGCAAGAACTTCCTGAACCCGGCGCTGGCTGGTCGTGCGTTCCTGTTCTTCGCCTACCCGGGCCAGATCTCCGGTGACGCCGTGTGGGTTGCCGTTGACGGCTTCTCCGGCGCGACTGCCCTGAGCCAGTGGGCCCAAGGCGGCCAGATGTCGCTGATCAACGGTGCAACCGGCCAGGCTATCAGCTGGATGGACGCTTTCCTGGGTAACCTGCCGGGTTCCATCGGTGAAGTCTCTACCCTGATGATCCTGCTGGGTGCCGCCATGATCGTCTACATGCGCATCGCCTCCTGGCGCATCATCGCCGGCGTGATGATCGGTATGATCGCCACCTCCCTGCTGTTCAACGTCATCGGTTCCGATACCAACCCCATGTTCAACATGCCGTGGCACTGGCATCTGGTACTGGGTGGCTTCGCCTTCGGTATGGCCTTCATGGCGACCGACCCTGTCTCCGCCGCCTTTACCAACAAAGGCAAGTGGTGGTATGGCGCCCTGATCGGCGTAATGGTCGTGCTGGTTCGCGTGGTCAACCCTGCGTTCCCGGAAGGCATGATGCTGGCCATTCTGTTTGCGAACCTGTTTGCTCCCCTGTTTGACCACTTCGTCGCTCAGGCAAACATCAAGCGGAGGATTGCTCGTGGCGTTTAATAAAGATTCAACCCTCGGCACCGTCAGCGTGGTCACCGGCCTCTGTCTGGCCTGTTCCATCGTGGTATCCGTTGCCGCTGTGGGCCTGCGTTCTACCCAGCAGGAAAACAAGGCGCTGGACAAGCAGAGCAACATTCTCGCCGTAGCCGGTGTGGATGTAAGCGAAGTGGCCAAGCGCGACCTGGCCAAACTGTATGGCGAGAAGATCGAAGCGCGTCTGGTGGATCTGGCGACCGGTGACTTTGTTGACGGCGATGCCGACAACTTCGACACCAAGCAGGCAGCCAAAGATCCGGCCCGCAGCATCCGTCTTGCCGCCGCTGACGACAAGGCCAGCCTGCGTCAGATCTCCAAGCAGATCCCGGTATTCTTCGCCAAGGATGCCGAAGGCAAGATCGACAGCATCATCCTGCCCATCTACGGTCAGGGTCTGTGGTCGACCATGTATGCCTTCGTCGCCGTTGCCGCTGATGGCCAGACCATCAAGGGCATCACCTACTATGACCACGGTGAAACCCCGGGTCTGGGTGGCGAGATCGAAAACCCGGCCTGGCAGGCGCTGTTCAAGGACAAGAAACTGTTCGACCAGAATGGCATGCCGGCGCTGCGCGTCATCAAGGGCCATGCTCCGGCGGGCTCCGAGCACGAGATCGATGGTCTCTCCGGTGCCACTCTGACCGGTAACGGCGTACAGCATACCTTCGACTTCTGGATGGGTCCCAAGGGCTTCGGTCCTTTCCTGGCCAAGGTTCGTGCAGGAGAAATCAACAATGGCTGACAAGAGCGAAATGAAGAAGTTGCTGTTGACGCCTGTGCTGGGCAACAACCCCATCGCCTTGCAGGTGCTGGGTGTCTGTTCTGCACTGGCGGTTACCAGCCAGATGAAAACTGCGTTTGTAATGACCCTCGCGGTCATGGCGGTCACCGCCTTCTCAAACCTGTTCATCTCCCTGATCCGCAACCAGATCCCGAACAGCGTCCGGATCATCGTGCAGATGGCGATCATCGCCTCACTGGTTATCGTGGTTGACCAGGTGCTCAAGGCGTATGCCTATGACATCTCCAAGCAACTGTCGGTCTTCGTGGGTCTGATCATCACCAACTGTATCGTAATGGGCCGCGCCGAAGCGTACGCCATGAAGAGTGCCCCGCTGCCCTCCTTCCTGGATGGTATCGGCAACGGTCTGGGCTATGGTGCCATTCTGCTGAGTGTCGCGACCGTGCGTGAACTGCTGGGCTCCGGCACCTGGTTCGGCATCGAGCTGCTGCCGCTGGTGAACAACGGTGGCTGGTATGTCCCGAACGGCCTGCTGCTGCTGCCGCCGAGTGCATTCTTCATCATTGGTCTGATCATTTGGGGCGTGCGCACCAAGGATCCCAAGCAGGTGGAGGCGAAGGATTAAGGTATGGAACACTATCTGAGTCTGTTGATTAAATCGATCTTCATCGAAAACCTGGCACTCTCCTTCTTCCTGGGGATGTGTACCTTCCTGGCGGTGTCCAAGAAGGTAAAGACCTCCATGGGTCTGGGTATTGCCGTTATTGTGGTGCAGACCATCGCGGTTCCTGCCAACAACCTGATCTACAACTACGTGCTTAAAGATGGCGCTCTGGTATCCGGTCTGGATCTGAGCTTCCTGAGCTTCATCACCTTCATCGGTGTGATTGCAGCACTGGTACAGATCCTGGAGATGGCGCTGGACAAGTACTTCCCGGCACTCTACAACGCGCTGGGTATCTTCCTGCCGCTCATCACCGTGAACTGCGCCATCTTCGGTGGCGTCTCCTTCATGGTGCAGCGTGACTACAACTTCATGGAGTCTGTGGTCTACGGTGTGGGTTCAGGGGCAGGCTGGATGCTGGCGATCGTTGCGCTGGCAGGTATCCGCGAGAAGATGAAGTACTCCGATGTTCCGGAAGGCCTGCGCGGTCTGGGCATCACCTTCATCACCGCCGGTCTGATGGCGCTGGGCTTCATGTCCTTCTCTGGTATCTCCCTGTAATCGGCTTTCCTGCAATCAGAAAGGAACGATAGATGGAAATTATTTTGGGTGTGGTCATGTTTACCGTGATCCTGCTGGCACTGGTGGCAGTCATTCTGTTCGCCAAGTCCAAGCTGGTGACCGCGGGCGACGTGACAATCAGCATCAATGGTGACCCGGCCAAGGCTGTGACCAGCCCGGCCGGTGGCAAGCTGCTCGGCGTGCTGGCTGGCAGCGGTATCTTCGTCTCCTCCGCCTGTGGCGGCGGTGGCTCCTGCGGCCAGTGCAAGGTACGGGTGAAATCCGGTGGCGGCGACATTCTGCCGACCGAACTGGATCACATCAGCAAGGGCGAAGCCCGTCATGGCGAGCGTCTGGCCTGTCAGGTTACCGTTCGCTCCGACATGGATATCGAACTGCCGGAAGAGATCTTCGGGGTGAAGAAGTGGGAATGTACTGTTATCTCCAACGATAACAAGGCCACCTTCATCAAGGAGCTCAAGCTGCAGATCCCCGATGGCGAGAGCGTACCGTTCCGCGCCGGTGGTTATATCCAGATTGAAGCCCCGGCTCACCACGTGCACTACAAGAACTTCGATATTCCCGAGGAGTATCGCGGTGACTGGGATCGCTTCAAGATTTTTGAGCTGGAGTCCAAGGTCGATGAGCCGATCATCCGTGCCTACTCCATGGCCAACTATCCGGAAGAGTTCGGCATCATCATGCTGAACGTGCGTATCGCGACCCCGCCCCCGAGCAACTGGACTGCCCCTCCGGGACAGATGTCCTCCTACATCTTCAGCCTGAAGGCTGGCGACAAGGTGACTATCTCCGGTCCGTTCGGTGAGTTCTTCGCCAAAGACACCGATGCCGAAATGGTATTCATCGGTGGTGGTGCAGGTATGGCGCCGATGCGTTCCCATATCTTCGACCAGCTGCGTCGCCTGAAGTCCAAGCGCAAGATGAGCTTCTGGTACGGTGCCCGTTCCAAGCGCGAAATGTTCTATGTCGAAGACTTTGACATGCTCGCCGCCGAGAACGAGAACTTCACCTGGAACGTCGCCCTGTCTGATCCGCAACCGGAAGACAACTGGGACGGCTACACCGGCTTCATCCACAACGTGCTCTACGAGAACTATCTCAAGAACCACGAAGCACCGGAAGATTGCGAGTTCTACATGTGTGGACCTCCGGTGATGAACGCTGCCGTCATCAACATGCTCAAAGACTTGGGCGTTGAAGACGAAAACATCCTGTTGGATGACTTTGGTGGTTAATCCATGCACAGTGTTGTAAAGACCTGGCTAGCCTTCGGGCTAGCCTTTTTCTTGACTGGGTGCGGTCAGGAGACGGTCCAATCCAAACCGGAGATCCACATCACCGGCAGCACCATGGGCACTTACTACTCCATCAAGGTGGCGGACAGCGCCATCAGCGATCCGGCCAAGCTTCAAGCTGAGGTGGATGTGTTGCTGGAGCGGGTCAACGATCAGATGTCGACCTATCGCCCCGATTCCGAACTGTCGCGCTTCAACCAGAGCCGTGACAACAAACCGGTAGTGGTCTCCCGCGATACCGCACGGGTCGTCACAGAGGCCATTCACATTGGCCGTGAGAGCCAGGGGGCGCTGGACGTCACCGTTGGCCCCTTGGTCAATCTGTGGGGCTTTGGCCCGGACAAGAAGCCGACCAAGATCCCCTCCGACGAGCTGATCACCCAGACTCGCCAGAAGACCGGTCTGGGCAACCTGCACGTCATCACCTCGGTGGATGCCGATACCCTGCAAAAAGACATTCCGGATCTCTACGTCGATCTCTCCGCCATCGCCAAGGGCTTTGGTGTGGACAAGGTAGCCGAGTATCTGGAGTCACTGGGTGCGCGCAACTATCTGGTGGAGATTGGCGGCGAGCTGCGGATCAATGGCGTCAACGGCAAGGGTCACCCCTGGCGCGTGGCCATCGAGAAGCCCACCGCAGGCACCGGCACGGTGCAAGAGGTGATCGTGCCCGGTGACAACGGGGTGGCCACCTCCGGCGATTACCGCAACTACTATGAACTGGATGGTCAGCGCTTCTCCCACACCATAGATCCGCGCAGCGGCAAGCCGATCCAGCACCGTCTGGTATCGGTCACCGTGATCCACCCCTCCTGCATGACCGCAGACGGGTTGGCCACCGTGTTTATGGTGATGGGGACCGAGAAAAGCCTGGCCTATGCCAACGAGCGCGGCCTGGCGATCTTCGTGATCACCAAGACGGACAACGGCTTTGAAGAGGCTTACTCCGATGCCTTCAAGCCCTATCTGGTCAAGAAGTAAGAGGTAGAGATGCAGATTTTTCTGATCACCTTCGGGGTATTCATGCTGGTGATAGCCGCCATGGCTATCGGTTACATCTTCCAGAAGAAGACCATCTCCGGCTCCTGTGGCGGTCTGGGTAGTGTCGGCATCGAGAAAGAGTGCGATTGCCCGGAACCCTGCGACAACCGCAAGAAGAAGATGGCCAAGGAAGAGGCCCGTCGCAAGATGCTGGAAGAGAACCGCATCATCTGATGACTCTGGTTTTTCGGTAAACAAAAGCGCGCCATCGGCGCGCTTTTTACTGGTCGTTATCTTGCGTTAACGGTCAGGGCTGACGTTCGATATAGAGGATCACCTCGCCAAGATGGATACCGAACTTGCTGATCTCGGCACGATTGATCAGACGATCTTCGTCCAGCAGGTACATCCAGTCATCGAAGCTCACCCGCACCACCTCGCCATCCGGCAGCGCCAGATCGAGCTGATAACGCCAGTTGAGGGCGAACCCTTCGCTTTTACCCACCGCCTCCCCCACCACATCGGAAGCAGTACCGCGCCAGTGACCATCATCGCCCTTGCTCAGATACCAGGTACGGGTCTGCTGGCGGCCATCATCAAAGTAGAACTGCTCGAACAGCTCTCCCTTGCCATCCTTCCAACGACCCACCATCTCGACCCGAAAGCGACTGGTCACTTCGCCGCTGCGGTCGGTCACCAGGCCGTGAGCCACCAATTTGCCGTTGAAGAAACGGGCGAGATCCCAGTTTGGCCCCTGCCCCCGATAGTCATCGAGACTGGCACCACAGCCGCTCAGCAGCAAAAAGGGGAGCAACAGCAACCAGCGGTATGCACGATAGAAAGACATCAGAAACTCCATGTTCAGGGTTGGCCACGCAGGCGGCGGGTCAGGGCGGGATCGCGGCTGTTGTCAGCCAGCCAGATGGCGAGAAAAGCGGCCGAGAATTGCGGATCGGCCAGAGTGCCGAGGGGTTTTTCTTGCCACCAGAAGTGGCCTGCCCCCCCCTTGTCGACATAGAAGGTGAGCTTGTCGCCTGCCTGCACATCGGGCCAGAGTGCAGCGAGCTGGCCGAGCCAGCGCTGACGTTCGGCGTCGGAGCCAAGACCGAGTCGCTGCCACTCGGCGGCAGTGGCGCTCAGCAGATCTTCCCGCTCGATGGATCTGGCATAGGTGAGGGTCAGGGCCTGCGGATAGTGACCGGGCTGATAGCGCCCGCTCGCACTGTAGAGGGTGGCATCGTAGAGCTTGAACCAGAGCCAGTTCATCTCCCCCTGCCCGACCGGGCGCAGCTGCTGCCAGGGGGCGGCAGAAGCCTGCACCGCGGTTGCAGCAAAGAGCGTAAACGCCAGCAGCAGCGGGTTAATTCCACCCCATATGCCAGTGGTTGGGGTCTTCCAGTTCATGCCAGTCCATCTCCTGTTCCTGCAGGGTGTTGATATCCTGCATCACCACCTGCACCAGCTGCCCCTGCGCATCCCGCTGGCAGGCAACCACCAGATAGAAGCGATCAGTCAGCTCATGCTGGCTCTCTTTGGTCCATTTGGAAAAAAGCAACGAGTCGGTCGAAAAGGTGTTTGTCATGACTCACCCTCCAGCTTGACCATTACCCACAGGAGTACGGGTAACCACCACATCCAGATCACTGCCAGCAGCGCCGTGCTGATCCAGATGCCCCAGGGTAAGTTTACTGCCCCCATGGCGGCCCCCGCCACATAGGAGGAGGCACCGCCAAATACGCCAAACAGCGCCTGCTGCCAGCGAGGCAAGCGCAGCAGCCAGCGCATACCGTGGGCCAGCGTCAGGGCAAAACCGAGCCAGAGCAGCACCAGCCAGAGGGGAAAACCGGACGGGAACCGGAACAGGCCGAGCTGCCAGAGCAGGACATCCAGCAGACAGCCAGCAACCGCGATGGGGAGCAGCCGCCAGTCACGCAGGCGGCTGGGTGAGAAGAGAAAGTGCAGCAGCAACATTGCCAGCAGCGGGCCCGGCTGCTGCCACTTCACCGCCAGCAACCAGTAGAGGTTGAACCCCAGCAGGTGAGCCCACTGCCACATGGTCAGTGACCGCTTACTGGCACATCACCCGACCAGCCAGCAGGCCCCGGCTTGGCGGCCTCCAGCTGCACCAGACTGATGCTGCGCTCCCAGAATCCCCCCTCGCAATAGGCGAAGTAGAAGTGCCACAACCGGATGAAATCCTGGCTGTAACCGAGCTTGGGCAGCTCGGGCGCCAGCGCCAGAAAGCGATCGCACCAGTGAGCCAGGGTGCGGGCATAGTGATGGCCGTGATCGTGCAACCGCACCAGCTGCATGTCGGTCTCCCGCGCCAGCAACCCCGCCATCTGGGAGACGCTCGGCAGGCAGCCACCGGGGAAGATGTAGCGCTGGATGAAATCGACCCCGCGCAGATACTGGGCGTGGCGCTGATCGGCGATGGTGATGGCCTGAATGAGCAGACGGCCACCGGGCTTGAGCAGCCGTGACAACTGGCGGAAATAGTCGGGCAGGAAGGCGTGGCCTACCGCCTCGATCATCTCGATGGAGACCAGCTTGTCATAGGTGCCCTCCAGCTTGCGGTAATCCTCCAGCAGCAAGGTGATGCGATCCCCCAGCCCCTCCCGCGCAATCCACTCCTTGGCATAGTCATGCTGGGCCCGGGAGATAGTCGTGGTGGTCACCCGGCAGCCATAGTGGCGGGCGGCATAGACGGCGAGGCCGCCCCAGCCGGTGCCGATCTCCAGCAGATGATCGTCAGGCCCCAGTTCCAGCCGCTCGCAGATGGTGCGCAGCTTGGCCTGCTGCCCCTCTTCCAGAGTGGCCTCGGCGCTCGGATAGATGGCGCTCGAGTACTGCATATGGCTGTCGAGAAACCCCTGATAGAGGGTATTGCCGAGATCGTAGTGGGCGGCGATGTTGGAGCGCGAACCGGTCAGAGTATTGCGGTTGAGCCAGTGGCGCACCTTGTTGAAGGGGAAGCTGAGCCAGCCGAGGCGCCGCTCGAGGGAGTCGAGCAGGGTCAGGTTGCGGGCCAGCAGCCGCACCAGCGCCACCGGATCCGGGCTGGTCCAGAGCCCCTCCACCCAGGTTTCTCCGGCGGCAATGCTGCCCCCCAGCAACAGGCGACGATAGAAGGCAGGATCCTGCACCACCAGTTCGGCATGCAGATCGGTACCCGCGACGCCAAAGCTGTGGCGCTCACCGCCATCCCGCAGCAGCAGCTGGCCATGTTCGAGGCGACCCAGCAGATTGAGCAGCAGTTGTCTTGCCCCCTTGTCGATGAAAGAGGCAGAGAGGGTTGATTGAGCAAGTTCCATTAGCGGCTCTCCGGATGGGTAAATATCGGTGTTCGTTTGATAAAAAGACGCAGGGCCTGCCAGTAGATCCCGAGCAGCACCTTCATGGTCATCCAGGGCCAGCGGGCCAGCAGGGCCACCAGCCCCTTGCGCGACAAGGGTTCGCGAGTGAGCGCCAGGGTTGCGTCAAACAGCTTGGCTTCACCGGATACGGGATGACTCTCGATATGGATCAGTGTCTCCTGCGCGGGCGGCCTGATCCGCCAGTGATAACGCATCGCCAGCCCCATAAAGGGGGAGACGTGAAAATCCTTGTCATGGGGTGCCAGCGCCGCCAGATCCAGCAGGTAGTAGTGACGCTCGTTCCAGGGGGTGTTCGACACCTCTGCCAGCAGATAGCGCGCCTCGCCCTGCCGGTAGCAGAAGTAGAAGTTGACCGGGCTGAAGTAGAACCCCAGACAGCGCACATTGCCGAGCAGCAGTACCCGCCCCTCGGGCTCGGCATCGCCACCCAGCTCGCTCACCTTCTGCCACACCGCCTGCTTGAGGCTTCCCTCACTCCCCTTGAGATAGTCATGGCGGTGAAACGAGAGCAGCCCCGAGCGCTCCACACCGAACCAGCGCCCCTGATCGAGCTGCGGCAGCTCGTCGAGATCCAGTCCCAGCATAAAAAGGCTGTAGGAGAAGGCGTGAGCCCGCGGTGCAAAACGGCGGTGGCGCACCGAGCCCTGCCAGATGGCGCTGGTGACGCCAGCCAGTTCGTCGGCACGCTCATGTTCGGTGGCCACGGTGGCGCCGTTCATAGCTCGGCTCCGAAGCGCCTGGCGACATCCAGCGCGCTGCGCACCCCATCCTCATGGAAGCCGTTGTACCAGTAGGCACCACAGAAGTGGGTGTGCTGCTGGCCGCAGATCTCCGCGCGCCGCTGCTGGGCGGCAATAGAGGCCTGATTGAACACCGGATGGTGGTAGACGAAGCGGCGCAGCACCTTGCTCTCATCCACCTTGCCCTTGGGATTGAGGCTGACGCAGAAGGGCTCCGGCGAGTTCACCCCCTGCAGGATGTTCATGTTGTAGCTCACCAGCGGCCGCGCCTCGTCGTTGCCATCGAGCTGATAGTTCCAGCTGGCCCATGCCTTGCGGCGGGTGGGCAGGCAGCGCGCATCGGTATGGAGCCAGACATCGTTGGCCTGATAGGGCATGTCGCCGAGGATGGCCTGCTCCCGCTCGCCGGGATCCGCCAGCAGCGCCAGCGCCTGATCGCTGTGGCAGGCGAAGATCACCTCGTCAAACCGCTCCTCGCCGTAACTGCTCTGGATCACCACGCCGTCCGCGTCCCGCCGTACGCTCTGCACCGGACAGGCGAGGCGGATCTGCGACTGCCAACCCGCGGTAAGGGGGCCGATATATTCCCGCGAGCCACCCGGGATCACGTACCACTGGGGGCGATTGGCCACATCCAGCAGGCCGTGGTTGGCAAAAAAGCGCAGGAAGAAGCCAAGGGGGAAGGCGCGCATATCGGCCAGGGTCGATGACCAGATCGCCGCCCCCATCGGCAAGATGTAGTGGCGGGCGAAGTAGTCGCTAAACTCCCCCGCCAGCAGAAAGTCCCCCAGGGTCAGCTCGGGGCCAGCCCCCTGATGTTGACCATCTGCCAGCCAGGCCCGTGCCTCCCGGTTGAACCGCAAAATCTCGGCGACAAAGCCGTAGAAACGGGGGCTCAACAGATTGCTGCGCTGGGCAAACAGGGTATCGAGGTTGTGGCCGTTATACTCCAGCCCCTCCGGGCTCTTCACCGAGAAGCTCATCTCGGCCGGTTGCCGCGCCATGCCGATCCGCGCCAGCAACTTCAAGAAGTTGGGGTAGGTGCGATCGTTGAAGACGATAAAACCGGTGTCGATGGCATAGCTGCGGCCAGCCTGATTCACATCGACGGTGGCGGTGTGGCCGCCCAGGGTCGGCGCCGCCTCGAACAGGGTGATGTCATGGAGTTTGTGGAGCAGAAAACCGGCGGTGAGCCCCGAGATCCCTGAACCGACGATGGCGATCTTTTTCTTCATGAATGGCTTCCTTTCGATACGAGTGCGCGGCCAAGGCGCAGCCAGAGCCCCACCGGCAGCGCACCAAGCAGGCGCAGCAACCAGATGAAACGGCGGGGAAAGTGGATCTGGTGACGACCAGCGGTCAGCCCGTCCATGATGGCGCGGGAGGCCTGCTCCACCGTCACCAGACAGGGCATGGGAAAATCATTTTTGGCGGTGAGCGGCGTCTGGACAAAGCCGGGGCGGATCAGGGTCACCCCGATCCCTTTGCTGGCCAAATCGAGGCGCAAGGTATCCGCCAGATAGTCGAGGGCCGCCTTGGAGGCGCCATAGGCCTCGGCTCGCGGCAGCGGCAGCCAGCTCACCGACGAGCTGACGATGGCCAGCCGTGACCCAGCCCCGAGCAACGGCAAGAAGGCGGCCAGCGCATGGCCGGTGGCGGTCAGATTGGTGTCGATGACACGGGCAAACAGCTCGCTGTCAAACCCCTCCGCCACATCCATGTACTCGCAGTTGCCTGCGTTGAGGATCAGCAGATCGAGGGATGGCAGCGTAGCAGCCACCCCGCTCATTGCGGCCAGATCCCGGGCATCGAACTGCAGCGGCGTGACGCCATCCAGCCCCAGCGCCTGCAGCCGTTCGCCATCGCGGCCACAACCCCACACCTGCCAGCCTGCCCGCCGGTAATCCAGCGCCAACTGGCGACCGATGCCGGAGGTCGCGCCTGTAATAAGCACTCGGCCACTCATGCGCCAAGCCTCATCTTGATAGTGCGCACCACGGGCCCGAGCAGCGGCAACTGCTCGTAGAGCATGGCGCCCAGGTCAAAATAGTCCCGGTGCTGGCACACCTTGCCCGCCTCGTCGAATTCGAGGCGGGTGGCCCCCTCCACCGTCACCGGCTCACCACCACGCAATCTGGGGTGAGAGAAGGTCATGGTCCAGCCGAGCCAGGCCTGCGGCCCTTGCTGCTGCTGACTGGTGATGACGAAACGGCAGTAGGCGAGGCGCTGATAGAGGGCGGCAAAATAGTCGCCAAGGGCCGCCAGCCCCTCGATACGGTGGGCCGGATCGGTAAAGACCACCTGTTCGGCATAGACCTCGGGCAAGCGGTGCAACTGCTGTTTGTCCAGTTGCTGATAGAGGCCAATAAAGCGGGCCAGCGGCTCGTTCATCCTATTTCTCCAGAGAGCGAAACATCTCGATGGCTCTCACCCGGGCAACGGCGTGATCCACCATGGGTGCCGGATAATCCTGTCGCCCCTTGAGTCGCAGCCAGTCGTGGGGCTGATGCACATAAGCGGCGGGAATATCGGCCAGTTCAGTTACCCAGGTACGGATAAACTCCCCTTGTGGATCAAATCGTTGCCCCTGAGTGGTGGGGTTGAAGACCCGAAAGTAGGGGGCCGCATCGGCACCTGTGCCCGCCGCCCACTGCCAGCCGCCATTGTTGGCCGCCAGATCCCCATCGATGAGCCGACTCATGAAGTAATCCTCCCCGAGCCGCCAGTGGATATGGAGATCCTTGGTGAGAAAGCTCGCCACTATCATCCGCAGCCGGTTGTGCATCCAGCCGGTGGCGTTGAGGCAGCGCATCGCCGCATCGACGATGGGGTAGCCGGTACGCCCCTCGCACCAGGCGGCGAAGGCATCCGGATCCCAGCTCCACGGCAAGGCCGCCGTCTCGGGCTTGAAGGGGCGATTCATGGAGAGGGTCGGGATCAGCACCAGCAGGTGGCGATAGAACTCGCGCCAGACCAGCTCATTGAGCCAGACAAAGCCGGGCTGGGCCTTGGACTGGGGCCGATAGCCAAGCCGCTGCTGGAGCGCCGCCACGCACTGACGGGGGCTGATGATGCCCGCCGCCAGATAGGGGGAGAGCACGGACGTGCCCGCGATGGCAGGAAAATCCCGGGTCTCGCCATAGTCGAGCACCGCCTGCTCCAGAAAAATGTTCAAACGACGCAGAGCTTCTGCCTCCCCCACTGGCCAGCGGGGATCAGCCGTCAGCTCGCCGAGCCCTTCATCAACCCACGCCCGCTCGGCCAGCGGCTGCCACGGCAAGGGCTCGCCACGGGGCGCAGGAGCGCGATGAATGACAAACCCCTCCTCATCGAGTGCCTTGAGCCAGGCGCGGCTGAAAGGGGTGAAGACCTTGAACATCTCCCCCGACCCGGTCAGCACCCGCCCCGGCGGCAATACGCAACAGCCGTTGAGCCAGTGACAACTCACCGCCTGCTCTGCCAGCGCGGCGCTGACGGCGTGATCGCGGCGCTGCTCGTCGATCTCGATAGCCTGATTGGCATAGAGCTGGGTCACCCCCAGCTCGCGGCAGAGGTCTGCCAACGCAGCGGGCGCCTCGGCAAAGGTCTCCACTCGCAGCAGATGGAGCGGGATGCCGAGCGCCGCCAGCTCGCGGCCCAATTCATCCACCTGCGCCAACATAAAGCGCTGACGGATGGGGGCCATTTTGTGCTGCCGCCACTGGGTGGGGGAGATGATAAAGAGCGCGGCCACCGGCTCATCACCGGCGCAGGCATGCCGCAGCGCCGGGTTGTCGGCAAGGCGCAGATCATTGCGCAACCAGACCAGCTTCATGATTTTTTCCTCCCGCGTCCGCTGGCGCCAGCCGCAGCAGGTGCGTCCACCATCAGCTCGGCAAGGCTCGCCTGCCAGCCGTGGGCTTTAAGCCACTCATCGTCGTAGAGGCGCCCCAGCTCGCCAAACAGGCGCGTGCCTGCGGGCCACCCGGCGGCCAGCTCCTGCTTGCCAAGCCCGGCCCCCAGCAGCACCAGCCAGGGGGTAACGGCACGCCCCTCCAGCAGGCTGGCATGGCGCGGCTCCACCGCCCCCAGCAGTTGCACCTCATAGCCCTGACCGATCAGCTCGTAGGCGGCCCAGACCAGATCGAGGGGGCCAACCTGTCCCCAGCTCGCCAGCGTGATCGGCACGCCCTTCTCCTGCTCGATCAGGTGGCGGGCGAAGCGGGTATGGAGCCAGCCCAGCCACACCTGTTGCAGCAGCTCGCCATCGGGCCGCTCGCGCCACAGCCCCAGCAGCCGCTCCACCAGCGGTTGCAGTACCCGGCTGCGCACCAGCTCGAACGGGTAGCTCGCCAGCAGATCGTTGAGCTCGGCCTCCGCCTTGCGCTGGTTGAAGGCGAGCAGCGCCTGACTGAACTGCTCCAGGGTCTGCTGCCAGTGATCGCTCACCGGCTCGGAATGGGGTTCGCTCAAGAGCCCCTTCACCTGCCCGATACTCACTCCCCGCTCCAGCCAGCTCAGGATCTCGCCGATCTGGCGAATATCCTGCTCGCTGTAGAGGCGGTGGCCCTTTTCGGTGCGGGCCGGTTGCACCAGACCGTAGCGGCGCTGCCAGGCGCGCAGGGTCACGGCGTTGACGCCGGTGAGACGGGAGACCTCGCGAATGGGGTAGATCCCCTCATCAGCGAGAGGAGCAACTTCTTGCGATAAATCAGACATGACAACGTCCATCAAACAGAGGGGTAAAGCACCCCGGCGCAAACCATGCGCCGGGGCAACAGAACGGATTCAGAGCCCGTAACGCAATTTGAGCGTATCGGGGTGCGGATTGAGATAAACCTGCTCGGCGAGATAGGGATTGGGGTACTCGCGCAGGTAGTGACGGATCAGGGTGAGCGGCACCAGCAAGGGGAATATGCCGGTGCGGTACTTGTCGATGGTATCGGCAAGCTCCTGCTTCTGGGCCGGGGTCAGCACCCGCTTGAAGTAGCCCTGCAGGTGCATCAGCACATTGGTGTGGCTGCGGCGGTTGGCTCGCAGGGTCAGCGCCGTCATCAATCCCTTGATGTAGTTGTCGGCCACCTCCTGCAAATTGGTGGACTTGCCCAGATTGCCGAGCAGCTTGCCGAGGATGCGGTAGTGGGTGGTGGCATGGGAGAGCACCAGATACTTGTAGCGGGAGTGGAAGCGGATCAGCGCAGAGGCGGTGATGCCGCGGGCGCAGAGCTGCTGCCAGTCGTGGTAGGCGAAGACCCGCAGCACGAAGTTCTCCCGCAGGATGGGGTCGCACAGGCGACCATCCTCTTCCACCGGCAGCAGGGGGTTGGCCTCCATCAACGCCTTGGCAAAGAGGCCAATCCCCTCCTTGGCGCTCCCCTCGTTGTTGGCGCCATAGACCTTGACCCGCTCCATGCCACAGCTGGGTGATTTGGCACAGAGGATATAGCCGGAGATAAAGTCGAGCTGGCGCGCTTTCTGCTCGCTGAAGGCAATCAGCTTTTCGGTGACATCGAAGCTGCCATTGCTCGCCTCGGCGCGGATCTCGCCGTTGCGCTTGACCAGCCGGATGGCGGCGCGAGGCGCCCCTAAACCAATGGCCATCTCGGGACAGACGGGGTGATAGTCAAAGTGAGCGCCAAGATCCCGTTCGCAGAAGCTGGAGCGCTTGTGGCCCCCATCGAAACGTACCTCTTGTCCCAGCAGGCAGGCACTGATACCGACTTTAATCTTGTACATGATGACGCTCCTTGTATAAGCATTGATTCAGTTATAGCAGTTATACAAAAAAATGAAAGTTGTATAACTATTTGCGACTGATACGACACAAGGAGAAAAAAGGGATCACCGGAAAAAGAAAAAACCCATGGCGAACGCCATGGGTAAAAATCAAGACACTACGGACTACGGGAAGGGGGATTAGAAGCTGTACTTCACACCCAGGCTGGAGATGGAACCTTTTTGCAGATCCCAGTTGCGATAGGTGTAATCGGCAGTCAGCGCCCAGTTCTGGTTGAGCTTGTAGGCACCGCCCACCTTGAAGTCGTGCATATCGTCGGTCATGTTGGCGTAGCGATAAGCGGTGGAGAGCTCGACATTGCCGATGTCGTAGCGCAGACCCACTTCACCGTACATGCTGCCGCTATCTTTGCGAGCAACAGCATCCCACCCTTTGTTAGCGATATCGCTGGCAAGTTCACGCTCCAGCATGTAGCCGGTCACACCGGTTTCACCGTAGAGGTTCAGACCCGTGCTCAGCGGAGTAAAGACACCGACACCGATGCTGGAGATCGACATGCTGTCGTTGCCGTTGCTGCGAGAGGTGTATTCAGTGCTGCCGCGACCATAGAAATTGGAGCCGAAGCTCTTGGAGAGATCCAGGCTCAGACCGCCAAAATCACGGGTTCCTTTGCTGTCATTGCTGAAGGTACCGCTGAGATAGTCGGATTTGGTGTGCGCCCAGGTGGCGGAACCCTTGGCGTAGCTGAAGGCATCCTGCGCCATGACGGAAGTAGAGGCAAACCCGGCCAGAACCAGAAGAGAGACAGTTGCTTTTTTCATGATGATAACTCCATGTGATTGGGCCCGTTGCTAGCGAGCTGGTATGGAGTCATTGTGCGATCAGGTTCCCGGCTTGCCGAGCTGCAAGCTGTTGCAGAACCATGTCAGATGTAAGCAGATATTGCAGGGGGTGTCAGCGGCAACAAGTTGCCGGCCCACACGGTTTGCATGGGCCGGAACAACGCCAAATCAGCGGAAGACCACCTCGTCAATTTCGACCCGCACCAGCGGCTGACCGGTCAATCCGGCAGGACGGGGGATCTCGAGGGCCAGCGACGGACGGGCTTGCCCCTTGCGCAGATAGGTTTCCGGCAGGCGGTTCTCGGCAACCCAGAAGCGGGCCTCCTGACGGCTCAGCTGCACCCCGTCAGCACTGAACAGGGTCACCATGCCACGCACCCCGACCACATTGCGGGTGCCGGTATTGCTCACCATAAAGGTCAGCACCAGCGGGTCAGATCCCTCGATCTTGTCCAGCTTGACCACCACACCGTCACGCGCCATCTGGGCAAGCAGTTCCGGATTGGCCTTGGCCTGATCGGTCAGCACCGGAGCAGCGACGGCCACCACGGCCCCAGCCTTCCCATCAGCAGCCACGCCCTGTACGGACTCGGCCGGTTTGACCACCAGATACTCCCAGGTGAAGTCGTCGTTGAGCTGAACCTGCCGACCATCGGGCAGCGTCACCTGAGAAAGAGGGGCAGCCTGCGCCAATACGGGGGAGAGGCACAGGGCAATCAGCAGACGGGAGAAGGGTTTCATAGGGCGAAGCTCGGTAACGGGTGAAAGGGCGACAGTATAAACAGTCCCGTCGCCCCTTGCCTATGACGGCACTCACGTTCTGGCACCCGCATCGCTTGCCCGCAGGCTAGATGGCGAGATCGTGCCGCTCTTTCTGTGCCATATCCAGGGTCACCAGATCGAACTTGCTCCCCTTGAGGGCGGACAAAATATCCGATTGCATATCAAAGGCCTGCGCACGCTGATGCTCGGGCAGACGCACCCGGGCCAGGGTGGTGGAGCAGTCGCACAGGGTATGGAAAAAGACCTGTGCCTCGTCCAGCCCCATGTCGGCCAGCATCTGCTCGGCCTGATCCACCATTCGCAGATAACGCTGCTCAAGCTGCCGTGGATTGGTGAAGCGATTGCTGAGGCAACCGTTGCTCCCCTTGCCCCAACGACCGAGCTGACGCTTGTTGAAGCCGTAACGATAATCGCGGCGCATCAATCCGTTGTCGGCAAAAAACCAGATGGAGTTGGCAGGCAGAGACCCGAACTGGGCAAGATAATCATCACGCTCCTCCACCGCTGCCGGAACCAGCAACGGCAGATGAGTCCATTCCGGACGAGTCTGCACATACTCACCAATGCGGCGAACCGGGTCGATCAGCCCTTCAATATTTGGCAGGCGATCGCAAAAGACGATCTCGTCACTCTTGATGACCCAGTGATCGATGCCATAACGCTGGCAATAACGGCGGGCTCGGGCCACTTCGCTGCGACTGCGGGTCGGATTATCGAGGGTAATTGCGTGGATTTTCACACCGGCAGCGCGGCACAGCTCGATGCTGTAGCAGGATTCCAACCGTCCCGAAAAAGAGACAACCAGCTCGTCAAAACTTGCCAGTCGCTCAATCAGCAGCTGTTCCCTGGCTTGAAAAGAGTGATCATATCCCTGATTCAGTACAACTACATTGGCACCCATTAAACAGCTCCGGATGATGAACAGGTGCAGTATTGTGCGGCAAACAAACTGAATAGACCCTTAAAGAGTCTGGTTAAAATTAAAACTTGATGATTATTTCCTGTGATTCTGCTGCTAAATCTTCATTTTGGGCGTCATAAATTCGTAATCTTGCTTGGTGAACCCGATGGGCTCGCAAGAAACCCTGCGCCTGATCCAGCGAGGTGAAGGTCAGGCGCCCTCCCTCGCTGTCGGTCAGGCAGAGGCACTCCCCTTCTGCCTCAACACAGAGCTGATAACCGCTGCCATCCTTGCAGGCGATGATCAGGGTCGCCTCGGGATAGTGACTGAGCCAATTGCGAAACCGGCCATGCTCCATAGTGCTCCTAGAGGGGCATCACCCCCTGCCGGTGGCGGGCAAACAGCCCAGCTCACCCAGTTGCTGACGACAACTCGCCGCGTCGGTAAAGACGATCCCCCTGATACCGAGGGCCTCGGCGGCCGCAATGTTGGCGGGACTGTCATCGATGAAGAGGCACTCTGCCGGTTTCAGATCGAACGACACCAGCAGATAGCGGTAGATATCCGGCTCCGGCTTCATCATCCGCACCCGCGCCGACACCACCTTGCCGCTGAAGAAGCGCCAGAAATCCTGATGCTGCTCCAGCCAGTCGATGCTGGCATGACCCATGTTGGAGAGGGCATACAGGGTGTGCCCCGCCCCGTGCAGCTCGGCTATCAGGGTTAGCATAGCGGGATCTGGCAGCAGGGAGGCGGGAACTGCCTGTAAAATGGCCAGATTCTGTGCCGCCGAGAGGCCGGTGCGCGCTTGCGCTTCCCGGGCCATGGTGTGGAGCGACATGGTGCCTCTGTCTACCTCCAGCCAATCCGGGTGGTTAAAGAGCTGCTCGGCCAACTGTTCGGCCCCTTGCGGGCCACGCACCGAACGCACTATGCCTACCGGATCCCAGCTCACCACCACCCGTCCCAGATCGAAAATAATCGCCATCGTCTTTACCTCCCCCACTGGGTGTCAGTCATCAAAACAGAGTCAATAGAACATCGCTCATACGCCATTTTCTTAACCGGATACCCTGCCCCCATCCCCGCCCGCGGGCAAGTTTTACTTGCATCAGACCGGCAAATCCCTTAATGGTTATGACGTTACTTCAAGGACACACCTATGCACGCACCATTCTTCTTTGCTTTCTCGTTTATCCGGCCCGCTTGAGGGAAGGCCTGTCGTCGTGTGAACAGAAAGCAAAGACGAATCGAGCCTCCCCTAGCGGAGGCTTTTTTTTGCATTAATATCAATCGATTACTTGGATAGGGAACAATCATGGCAACGCTCGACGAGATCAGACAAGACATCACCCGGTTGGATCAGGAGCTGCTTGCCCTGCTGGCGAAACGCAAGACCCTCAGCATCGAGGTCGCCCGTGCCAAGCAAGCCAACCCGCGCCCCATTCGTGACCACCAGCGGGAGCAGGAGCTGCTGGTCGCCCTGATCCAGAAAGGGCGCGTGCTGGGGCTGGATGCCCAGTACATCACCCGCATCTATCACACCATCATCGAAGACTCTGTGCTCTCCCAGCAGGCCTATCTGCAGAGCCTGCTCAACCCGGAGCAGCAGGAGCCGATGACCAGCGTCGCCTATCTGGGGCCGCGCGGTTCCTACTCCAGCCTGGCCGCCCGCAAATATCTGGCGCGCTACAAGGATCAGGTGATCGAGGTGAACTGCCAGAACTTCCGCGAAGTGCTGGATGCGGTGGAGTCAGGCCGCGCCGCCTTCGGCGTGCTGCCCATCGAAAACACCAGCTCGGGCTCCATCAACGAAGTCTATGACGTGATGCAGCACACCAGCCTCTCCATCGTCGGCGAGCTCACCTACCCCATCGAGCACTGCATTCTCACCGCCGTGCCGACCGAGCTTGGCCGCATCAAGACCTTCTATGCCCACCCGCAGGTGTTCCAGCAGTGCTCCCACTATCTGAGCAAGCTGGAAGGGGCGCGTCACGAGATCTGCGACTCCTCCTCCAGCGCCATGATGAAGGTGAAAGAACTGGCAAGCCCGGAGGCCGCCGCCATCGGCAGCGCCGCCGGTGGCGAGCTCTATGGCCTGGACGTGCTGGCCGAGCAGCTCGCCAACCAGAAAGAGAACTACAGCCGCTTCATCGTGGTGGCGCGCAAGCCCATCGACGTGGCGCCGCAGATCCCGGCCAAGACCACCCTCATCATGTCCACCTCCCAGAAGCCGGGTTCGCTGGTCGAGGCGCTGCTGGTGCTGCGCAGCCACGAGATCAACATGACCAAGCTGGAGTCCCGTCCGGTGCAGGGCAACCCGTGGGAAGAGATGTTCTATCTCGATGTCTCCGCCAACCTGCAGACCCCGGCGATGCAGGCCGCACTGGTGGAGCTGACCAAGATCACCCGCTATATCAAGGTGCTTGGCTGCTACCCGAGCGAGGATGTGAAACCCACCGCAGTGCCGCCGGTGCTGATGGGGAGCTAACCAGCCCACAACGACAAAAGGCGAGCACCCTGCTCGCCTTTTGTTTTGATGCCGGTTTTCACGGCAAGCCCATCAACTCAGAACTGACCGGCCATCAGCTGGTTGATGTTGTAGAGGGCACGGGTATCGAGCTCCATCTCGGTGGCATAGGTATTGCCGCGCGGATAAGAGGCAACCACCCGGGCACCACGCACCACACCGGCGACCGACACATCCAGCGAGTTGGAGGTCTGGGTCAGATCGCGGTAGCTGCTCTGACCGCGCACCTGCTGACCATTGAGCTGCTCGGCCAGCTCGCGATAGGCATCCATCTTGGAAGCGCGAATGGCTTGCAGCATCTTCTCCGACTGGGAGGGGCCGGGCTGGATGTCGATCACCGCATAGCCCACCGCCTTGAGCACCGGAAAATCATCGGGCTTGCCACCCTGGGTGTAATCCACCACCCGGTTGTAGCTGCAACCGGTGAGCAAGAGTGCCAACAGGCAACCAAACAGGATCTTCATGACTCGCTCCTCACGGGGTCAGGTTGACCAGATGACCGCCCGGCCGGGCCTGACTGTCACGCATCAGATAACCGCGATTGATCGATGCCCGACCAAACGAGTTGTTGGCACCGAACAGATATTTTTGCGGGATCAGGCTCTGGGCCGTGGTCTCCACCATCTTGGTGCGCATGTCGATAACGCGGGCGTTGACCAGGATCCCCTTGCTGTTGCGGCTGAAGGTGCCGACCAGAATGCGGGAGATCGGCAAACGGGAAGAGAGCTCCTTGTAGTTGCGGCTCAGCACGAAGTCCCCCTGCGGCGTCACCTTGATGCTGCCGGTCAGCTTGAAGTCCACCACCACCTCGCCGCGGCGGTTGAGCTCGTAGATAAAGCTCTCCTCAATCTGCTGCCCCATCCAGTTGGTATCCTGCAGGGTATCGAGATCGACGAAAGAGGCCACCGCGATGGGTTCGGTCAGGGTGGTCAGCGATTTGCGCTCCATCAGCTGATCGGTCATGCGCGCCACCAGCCAGTTGAGCTCCATCCCCTGCGCCGCCTGGCGGGGGTCACCCTGATCCCGATTGATAGGGTCGGAGCCGCACCCGGTCAATGCCAGGGCAAGCGCCAACGCCGTGATGAGTTTGTTCATGGATACCTTTCCTGTATCTGCACCTGACTTATTATCGGACGCGCCGGACAAAGCTTGAGCCGGGAATGAGGCATGATTCTTGCTTTTTAATGGTCATCGTCAGCGCCAACGTGCGCTGCCACTTGGAACGTGTTGTGATCCATGTCGGCCAGCAGGCGCCATTTCCTCAAAATGGCTCGGCTGCCCGCCAACTCAAGGTATCTGCTATGAAATTACCGCTGCTGTTGACCCTGCTGCTGGCCAGCCTGAGCGCCCGCGCCGAGCTTATCGAAGCGCAGGGCAGCGCCGCCATTCTGGGGGGCGATGAAGTCTATGCCCGCGAGCAGGCGACCCGCGACGCCCTGCGTCAGGCGCTGCTGGCCAGCGGCGCGGCCGTTTCCAGCGTCCAGCGTCTGGAAAATGGCAGCCTGCGATCCGAGCAGATCCAGATCCGCTCCGGCGGCGACATTCGCCAGTACCGGCTCAAGCGGGAAGAGGTGCGCAACGGCCGCATGTATATCACGCTAGTGGCCGACATTCAGGCCGAGCGCCAGATCTGCCAGACCCAGCACTTCGCCAAGGATTTGACACTGGTGAGGCTGCGGATGCGCTATCCGGACCAAGCCAGCTACGGCGCCATGGACGACATGCCGGAAAACCTCTCGCGACGACTGTTCGAGACTCTCGCCAACGCGCCGCAAGGGGTCGCGGTGCGCCAGTGGCTGGATGAAAACCTGCGCATCGATCCGCTCCATCTGCAACAGGGGGATCGCAGCGCCCTCGAGGAGATCAAGGCGCTCAGCCTGCGTACCGACAGCCAGTATCTGGTGCTCGGCAGCATCGACGATCTCTCCATCGAGCCGCAGGGCAACCAGCTGACCAGCTGGTATGAGGATCCGGTGCGCAACTTTCGCATGCAGCTCTACCTGTTCGACGGCATCAACGGCAGCCTGATCAACCGCAAGGTTTACGAAGGGCGCGCCACCTGGACCTTTGGCAAGCGGGAACAGGTGGGCAGCAGCAGCGGCCAGTTCTGGCAGTCAAGCTATGGCCAGGAGGTCAACTACCAGTTGCAGCAGGCGGCTCAGGATCTGGTAGCCCAGCTCACCTGCGCCCCGGTCACCGCAAGAGTGGTCGGCCAGAACGAACGCGGCCCCTACATCAATCTGGGACGGCGCAACGGTGTCAAGCTCGGCGACCAGTTCCGCATCCAGCACAACGCCGACTTCATCGACCCCTACGGCAAGTCGCGCATGATGCGCAACCCGGCCGACGGCCTGTTCGAGGTGGTGCAGGTATTCGACGATGGCGCCATCATCAGCAGCCAGAACAAATATTCGCCGTTTAACATCCAGAATGGGGATTTGGCAGTATTGGAATAAGAATCAAGGGTTTAAAAGGGAGTTGCTTCTTGTATAATGCCCGCCACACAGCTCCCGTAGCTCAGTAGGATAGAGCGGTCCCCTCCTAAGGGATGTTTATTGCTTAAAAATCTATCTAAATAGGCTGTTATAAGATTTTTTAAATATTAGGAATTATAAATATTTCCTTTAAAAACATAGCTTTATAGCTCAAAAAGCATTCATAAACAACCGAGCAGCTTGTTTTGTGAGCGGCGCAATCGATGCCTGTTTTGCGCTATTTAAGAGCTATTCACGCCATTCAACTCTACTTTTGCGCTATTTTGCCGCTATAATGTCTCAATAGAACATTTTTCGGTGGTACCTAATGGCTCCCAAAAATCCGGCTACATCCATACGCAAAGAAGAGTTCGATCTTAAGACGCTGCTCCAGGGTCACCCTGCGGCCATAATTAAAGGGAAATTCTCATTTACCTTTAAAGACCAGTACATAGATAGTCTTCCATTTATTAATGATAAAAATAAATGTGTTGAATTAACGCACTATAGTTCTGACGATGAAAAATATAATGAAAAGAACAAACCAAGATTAAAACTAAGAATCGGAAACAGTGTTAAGACATTCTATATTGTTTACGATAAAAATCGGAGGCAGAAAATTGGCAATTGGATGCCTCGCACTAAAAGTGGACATTACCAAAAAGGTTTTTTTAGCGTTACACAGGCTAAGGAAGAGTTTAAGAGATTAGTTAGTGATGCTGAAAAGATTAATCCAGAAAAGTGGAAATATCAGTCTTTTACATTGAGAACTTATCTTTTAGAGCATTATAAAAACGACCGTGAAAATAAATCAAACAAGAGGAATTCATTAAGCCCTGTTACCGACAAAACAATAAGGGAAATCTCATCTGCCTTTGAACCATGGTTAGACCTAAAGCTATCTGAATTTAATGAAGATCATCCAGTAATATTCAAAAAGTATTGGCAGAACAAAGAAACGCCAATAACATCAGAAACAATGAGGAAATACTATTCCTTATTAAACAGCTTGTTTAATATGTGTGTTACGTGCACCTATTTACCAAAGAATAAAATTGATAGGCATATTTTTCTGTTCCCAAGAAACCCTAAGAGGCCTGTCACAACATATACTGACCCCACAAATGAAGTCGTGGAATTTATTTTTAATGAAGACACTCCAGGTGGTGGGGATTCCAAGATCATAGTTGCAACCATGTTCCTATGCGGGGCAAGAAACTCTGAAATATATAGAAACACAAGCAACAATTTTAATATTAATGATAGATCCATACGTATTCCTGAGCACATTAGTAAAAACAAGGCTGCACGCATTGTTGCTATTGAGTCAGACTCATACTGGAATTATGTAGCGAAATACAAAACTCTAAAAAGCTTGAGTGATCGAGAGGGTGAGTTAATGTTTCCTTGTTGTCGCGACGCAAAGGCCCCCCATGTAACTTCGAGCCTTTATCAGAAAACTTGGCAGGCAGTTAAAAAAGAGTTTAATTTTCCTAAGATAGGCCGATTATATGATGCCAGACATACTTTTGCCAAAAAAGCACTAGAAAGCGGAGTGCCTATTCAAGATTTATCTAAGATCACTGGACACAGCCTCGAAACGTTGATGAATTACTATATTGACAACAATATCAGCAAAGCTACAAGAGAAAAGTTAAGGAGTGCAACCAATTCTAATGCAGCTATAAAGGTGCAACAGGAAACGAATTTCCCTCCATCTGTTAATAGCCTATATGAAAGCTATGTTAGGAGATGTATAAAGAAGAATATAAAAGATGAACTCTCTACTTTCGTACAAGAAATGAAAGATTTGGGTGACCAAAACCAACTAAATGCAGAGCAAATTTTTTGGCTTAAAGAAATGCTGTAGCTTGAATATACAGCTATTATTTTCTTGAAATGGATTTGCTGAATGAGGCCATATTTCTAGGTATAGGCCATGAACATGATTCAGTTCGTTCATTCGCTAATGGAGGGGGCGGGTGCCCTCCATATCAGCAACATCAACAATTATAACCAGTGAGGTAACTGTCAGAAAATCTGAACATGGAGTACGATGATGAGAACAAATCATTGTCAATACGGGAACAGTAAAATATGTCACTTTCAGTTTATCAACCCAGTACGCAGGCTAGTTCAGCACCCACCCTTATGACGACTCTCAACATCCCTCAAGATCCACTGAGTGCACATCTCTGGATCGTAGCTGGCGTAGCTCCTGGCATCATTCATCGACTAGCTGAATTGATGAACACAGACTCAGGTTTGATATGCCGCTTAGCAGGCATTAGCCGGAGCACTGTTGCTCGCAAGCTGAGGATTGAGGCTCCCCTATCAATCTCGCAGGGTGCCAGGGTATACGGCGTTGTACAGGCCCTCAATGCGGCACTATCCCTCAACAAGAACGATACTGCCAAGGCGTTGTCATGGCTAAACAGACCAGCCTGGGGCCTCGGTGGCGTGGCTCCAGCCACATTGCTGAATACACCGATGGGGGTTCAGGCTGTTGTGAATTTGGTGGGACGGATTCAGCATGGGGTGTGCAACTAAATCGAGGGTTCTGATAGGCGAATCCCCACAGAATGCTTCAAAAACAACCAATCTCATCATTTTTTGAAATTTATTTCATTTACCCCACTTGAAAAATTCGGAAAACTGTCCATTTACTAATTATGAGAGCTTCAATGAAATTTAAGCAGCTCACCATTATTCCGCTGCTACGCAGCGAAGATAAACCAGTTTTGTACACCCACGGCTATTATTTCATCAACAAACACTCATAATTGAATGTCATAACAATCTAACAACGAATTCTATCGAAGGAGATACCCTTACAATAACTGGTTAAATTAGTGCCTAAGGCACTGAATAGTAAAACTTCAATTTAATTCTTGCACATATATCAATCATACGGGATTCACGCTACTTGGTGTCATGAACAGTGGTTATTGATATGCACTCGTAAATTCGATTCTTACCATCGCGTTTAGCGTTGTAAACCTGAATGTCAGCTGCATTTATAAGCTCTTTTGCACTAATATCTTTTTTACTAACAGCAACCCCACCACTGAGTGTTACTCGAAGAGCATCTTCACGCCAGTCCAGATGCTCAACACCATGCCTTAATGCCTCCAGTAAAGATATCGCTAAGTTCCCAGAGCCCACTTCAAACAATACAGCTAATTCTTCTCCACCATATCGACAGAACCAGCCATGCTCATAAAAAATTGAATTTCCAAGTTTCGCTACTCTTTTTAATACAGAGTCACCAGTTTGGTGTCCGAACGTATCGTTCACTTTTTTAAAGTCATCTAAATCTAACAGTGCTAAATAAAATGGCTCTTGCTTTTTTAATAGCTGAGAAAGCTTTATGTCAAAAAATCTACGGTTGTATAAACCTGTCAGTTGGTCAACATTAGCCTGTAAGCGAGCTTCTGATAATTCATGTGTCGATTTTGCCACTTCGTCATACACATGTGATAACTCAACCATTCTATTCTTAGGTGATTTTAATGAATTGTTACGACTTGACCTTATAACATTGTATAGCTCATTGAGCATGCGTTGAAAATAACGAGACCATGACAATGCGAGTAACAAATAAAGGATGCATGTTAGCGCGATGACACCTTGAACATTAAGCGACACACTCTCAATGACACCTTGTAATGTAGATTCTGGAACAACACTAACCAAGATCCAGTCTTGACCATCGACTTTGTTATATGCCACAAACATCCCAGATTCTTTATCATGGAATACGCCTTTTTCTTTTGTGAACTTTGAAAGCCAGGTCATATCTTTCATGGGCGTAAACATTAGTTCTTTATCAGGATGAACTAGCATCTTACCAGCCCCATTCACCAACATCTGATACCCAGCATCTTGCTTATAATTAAGCCACTTTGATATAGGTTGAAGTAATGTATCAATTGAAAAGACACCAACTAACTTCCCTGTCGGGTCTTCAATTGTTTTAGCTAATGAGAGGGATAGCGTTCCGTAAATGTAGTCGTAATATGGTTCAGTCCAAACCATCTTACCTTTATTTTTAACGGCAAGTTGATACCATGGCCTTATGCGTGGGTTAAAATTTGAGTCTGGTTGCCATTCAGGATGAACAAGCAATTGTCGATGCTCTGTGCCAACATAGATGTATTGTAGCCCAGCAGTTTCCTGATAACGCCGCCAGTCCTTTAAGTATTCAGACTGATGTTTGATCTTGTTATCTATAAAGTCTTTATAATCAACATTGCGATAGATAAGCTCAAACTGTGTTGTGAGGGTATCAAGATATGGCTTAATCAAAACATTATGAAGTTGATCATTCTTGGATACTAACTGTTGCTGTAAATCACGTTGCAGAGTGACGGTCATATGATAGTAATAAATGGCCCCGAGAATTAATATGGGGACGAAAAGCAGAACTAACCCAAGACGCATGCGGGAAATCAATGACCATGTTTTCCACTGGGTTTTATCACTCATTACACCGACATCCTGTCTGAAAAAATCTGATGGGCTAACCATACCAGAAAGCTTTAAATGAGCCCATCATTGTGATCACCCTCCTCGAACCTGAACGAGCCCCCTCAGGACGACTTGCTCGATAACTACTTACTACCGTTCATACAATCTGAACGTTAAGGTTTGTCTACGATGAAGACGATGGCCTGAGCTTTAAAGTCATAAGTGTCTGAATATATTATATTTTCAATGGTATGTGTCACACTGCATCAAATTTATAGTAACAATAGCCAAAGCCCCGAACACATCTACAGAGACACCTTCAGGCACAGTGTTCAGATCTAATCGCCTGGCCTCCCCAAACAACCTAGTGGTGTGCTGTTCGAGAATCTCATCCAGCTCTAAAGATGAGATGGATCTTCTCCAGCGAGGGTGAGCCTTAAAGTCCTCTATAACGCAGTGTTGCAAGCATAAATGTGGGACTTCGACCCACCCGTCTGAGTCAACGGAGGTATGTACCTTGGCTTGAAAAATGACTCTGACCATCGTGAAACATCCAGATGCAAAAACTGGGAGACTTGATGATATGAGGTTAGTTCATTAATGACAAACAAGTTAACTGCGGAATGGCTTTTTGCTAGGATGGTCGAATAAAACTAGGGGGATTCTAGGCGAGCTCTTGTTTGTCGAGCGAGCGACAACCACGCTACCAAGAGTGCAAACACTGCTCCTGTCATCAAAGATGAGATGGCTCGAAATCATAGGTCTACCTACTGTAATATACTGTCAGTACATCAGATCTACAGATGCACAGTATATGTTGGCAGCGTACAGTGCCCACACAACAAGGAGATGTTGATGCAAAGCCCTGTAGTACCGGATAACGAACGGCTTCGCTTAGACGCATTGCGCCGTTTAGCGATACTTGATAGCCCCGCAGAGGAGCGTTTTGACCGGATTACCAGGATGGCTCGCAACATGTTTGATGTGCCCATCGCATTGGTTTCATTGGTGGATGAAAACAGACAGTGGTTCAAGTCATGTTGTGGGTTGCCGGTATTGGAGACACCGCGAGACATTTCTTTTTGTGGTCATGCAATTCTAGGTGAAGAACTGTTTGTAGTTGAAGACGCGGCCCAAGATCCACGATTTTCTGACAACCCCTTAGTCACGGGGGAACCACACATTCGCTTCTATGCAGGCCATCCACTAGAAGTTGGGAACGGTTTGAAGCTGGGTACATTGTGCATCATAGACTCTAAACCCAGGTGTTTTAGCCCACGAGACCAAGCGCTGTTAGCTGATTTGGCATCCATGGTTGAGAGTGAGTTACAAGCCGTTCAGAGAGCAACCATAGATGAATTGACGGGGATAACTAACCGTAGAGGATTCATGCTGCTCGCCGAAAAAAGCTTGAAATATGCATTTCGTGTAAAACATCCTGCGGCCTTGCTGTTTTTAGACCTCAATCACTTCAAGCTAATTAACGATAAGTTTGGTCATGACATTGGCGATGACGCGTTGCGACATATGGCCGAGTTGTTATGCCGAGTATTCCGCGATGCTGATATATTCGCTCGCCTTGGTGGGGATGAATTCGTTGTCCTTTTACCTGGCACTGGTAGTGAACATTGTCAGAGAATTAAAGAGCGGCTGAATCATGCAATAGATGACTTCAATAGTCATAGTGGTAAGCCATACCAGTTGTCATGCTCCTTAGGAATTGTGATTTACGATGCTAGTATGCCGCCTAATTTAGATCAACTACTGCGGCACGCAGATGAAGAGATGTATTCATGCAAAGTAAAAAGATAAAGAGCTATC
>OEQM01000067.1_pt1 | contig 44680 bp, 40 predicted proteins | sample 1539771 | NCBI WGS metagenome assembly OEQM01 (sample SAMEA3891240, study PRJEB23780) | metagenome | biome: terrestrial biome; feature: animal house; material: water of meat washing | place: Italy | collected 2015-05-12
TAATGGTGGCTATGACGGGATTCGAACCTGTGACCCCCGCATTATGAGTGCGATGCTCTAACCAACTGAGCTACATAGCCAACCTTGCTTCCGGTGAGTCGTTACCTCGTCACCGTGCGGGCCGAATTATGCGTATCTGGCTCTGGGGCGTCAACCCTTTTTTTGCCAGAAAAACGCAATTTGAGTGCGTTTGACCAGTTATTGGTCTCTGTTGCGCAAAAGCCCAACAATCTGGTTTTTTTTAAGACATTGCCATTATTGCCCGGGCAATGGCAGATAAAAAACAGGCCAGCAAATGCTGGCCTGTCATGGGATTAGACGTTGAACAGGAAATTCATGATATCGCCATCTTTGACGATGTAATCTTTCCCTTCAGCGCGCATCTTGCCCGCTTCCTTGGCGCCTTGCTCACCCTTGTAGTTGATAAAGTCTTCAAAGGCGATGGTTTGGGCGCGAATAAAGCCTTTTTCAAAGTCAGTGTGGATCTTGCCTGCCGCTTGCGGGGCAGTGGCACCGACCGGAATAGTCCAGGCGCGTACCTCTTTCACACCGGCGGTGAAGTAGGTCTGCAGGTTGAGCAGCTCGTAACCGGAGCGGATAACGCGGTTCAGGCCCGGCTCTTCGATGCCAAGGTCAGCCATGAACTCGGCGCGATCTTCGTCGTCCAGCTCGGCGATGTCCGCCTCAATGGCGCAGCAGACCACGACCACGACCGCGTTCTCGGCGGCGGCGATTTCACGCACCTTGTCCAGATAGGGGTTGTTCTCGAAGCCATCTTCCGCCACGTTGGCGATATACATGGTGGGTTTCAGGGTCAGGAAGTTGAGGTGGCTCACGGCGGCCAGCTCTTCTTTATCCAGCTTCAGACCACGGATCATCTGACCGTTTTCCAGCGCGACGCGGATCTTCTCCAGCACTTCCACTTCCAGCTTGGCATCCTTGTCGCCGCCTTTGGCGCGCTTGGACTGACGGTGAATGGCGCGCTCGCAGGCGTCCAGATCCGACAGGGCCAGCTCGGTGTTGATCACTTCGATATCGTCAGCGGGAGAGACCTTGCCGGCAACGTGAATGATGTTCTCGTCGTCGAAGCAGCGCACTACGTGGCCGATCGCTTCGGTTTCACGGATGTTGGCCAGGAACTGGTTACCCAGACCTTCACCCTTGGAGGCACCGGCAACCAGACCGGCGATGTCGACGAATTCCATGGTGGTCGGCACAACGCGCTGCGGATTGATGATGGCAGCCAGCTGATCGAGGCGGGGATCCGGCATCGGCACCACACCTGTGTTCGGCTCGATGGTGCAGAACGGGAAGTTGGCGGCTTCGATACCGGCCTTGGTCAGCGCGTTGAACAGGGTGGATTTGCCTACATTGGGCAGGCCCACGATACCGCATTTAAAACCCATGGATTGTTACCTTACTTGATGGATGCTGTTGGGGGTCGCCCGCAGGCGGCCCATGTCATGCTTGTTCTGGTCGTTGCTCATGTACCGGCACAATGCCCGTACAGGGTCAAACCGACCTAACCCTTTTCAGCCTTGAAGCTGTGCAAGCGATTCATGGCCTTGGTCATATCTTGTTTGAACAGGATGTCGGTGGCGCGCAGGGACTCGTCCAGCGCGGCGTCGATCAGGTTCTGTTCACTGCTGGGGGCCTTGGTCAGGACGAAGCCAGCCACCTGCTCTTTGCTGCCGGGATGGCCGATCCCGAGACGCAGCCGGAAGAAGTTATTGTTGTTGCCCATCTTGGCGATGATGTCCTTGAGGCCGTTATGGCCACCGTGACCACCACCCTGCTTGAACTTGGCGATGCCTGGCGGCAGATCCAGTTCGTCATGGGCTACCAGCATCGCTTCCGGCTCAATCTGATAAAAACGCGCCAGTGCGGCCACCGCCTTGCCAGAGAGGTTCATATAGGTGTTCGGGATGAGCAGCCGCACATCCTGCCCCTCGACCAGGATGCGGGCAGTATGGCCGAAGAACTTGGGTTCTTCACGCAGGCTGACATTGTGCCAGCGGGCCAGTTGCTCCACATACCAGGCGCCCGCGTTGTGGCGGGTCTTGGCATATTCCGGGCCGGGGTTGCCCAGTCCGACGATCAGTTTGATTTCGCTTGTCACGCTTGATGTCTTCACTCGCAGCTGCCGTGGGCACACTACCCAGGGCAATAGGACGCAATATTCTAGCCGCCGAGTGGCGATCACTCAACCAATGCGCATGTTATGGCGGGATTTGCAGCATTATTGCGGCCAATGGGTGGCTAACTGTGGGCAAACGGGCCTCTTGCAAGAGGCCCGTTTCAGTTTACCGATGGATTGTGCCCGGTTGACTACCGTCGTTATTTGGCACGCAGCAGGGTGACGGTCTCTTCATCCAGTGCGGTCAGGGTGGGACGGGCATCGCGCACATACTCCACGAAAGAGGCTGCATCGGTGCCGCAATCCACGCCGCTGGCTTTGCAATCGAGGGCCTGGCCCGGGGCATAGACGGCGCTCAGCAGCTCGCCGTTTTGTGCCACTTTCAGCACCGGGAAGGCGGTCAGCTTGCCATTGACGCTGGCGATGTCGACCCGCTCGCTCTGGTGGCGCTGGGCATTGGCCAGTGCCTGCCAGCCATCGTTGCCGTTGGCGCTGTAGGCGTTCATCACCACCCGATAGCGCTGGCTATCCACCAGATCCTGCCACTCGCCGCTTGCGGTCTTGCGCTGCAATTGGGTCAGGGTGCCCGCTTTGCCTGCGTCGGTCTCCTGGAAGGTGTAACGCAGGTGGCCGCCATAGGGGAACTTGCCGGCATGGGCGCTGGCGGGCAGGGTGGCGGTGATGGTCTCGGTCAGCAGGGCGCGCACCTCGGCGCCAGTCAGGGTCAGCACCGAGAGCTGGTTCTTGAACGGCAGCAGGGTGAGGGCACTATCCCCCTCACGCCATTCGCCAGCAGGCAGGTCGGCGCGCACGCCCCCCACCGCAACCAGAGAAAAATCGACCGGGCCGCCGGTCAGGGCTTGCACTGCTGGGGTATTGGCCCAGTAGAACTCCCCTTCGGCAACCAGCGGCGCTACATCTGAGCCGTGGCTGTCGCTGCCGTTGTCACCGGGACGACGGGCATTTTGCAGCTGCTCGGGGATGGTGCCGATCACCGGGCCGTAGGCTTTCTCCAGCGCCGGTTTGTAGTGGCTGTCGATGATGCCGCGCAGGCGCGGATCTTCATCCACGGTCACCAGATTGGGCTGGTTGTCGACAAACTGGCTTGCCTCTTTGCTGCGGGCGTCGTCGAGCGCTTGCTTGCGCGCCGCATCGGCGAAGAAGTCGCGGCTGGCCAGCAGGCTGTTGTGGCCCTGGCAGTCGGTCACCTGACCCTGGCTGTCAAAGGTCACCTGTGCCAGACCGATGGCCTGGGCGTAGGAGCCTGCCTGCACCACGCAGGTTTTGCCGATGCCATCCGGATTGGTCACCAGCTTGGCGTAATCGCCGGTCTTGCCCCAGCCAATATTGCGAAAATCGCCGAGCAGGCTGTGGGAGTGGCCGCCGACGATGGCATCGAGGCCGTTTACCTTGGCGGCCAGCGCCAGATCCCGCTCGTTGCCGATGTGGGTCAGCGCCACGATCTGATGGATCCCCTTGGCTTGCAGCATGTCGACCGTGGCCTGAGCCGAGGCGACCTCCTTGCCAAAGCGCAGCTTGCCGACGTTGGGGGCGATATTGCCCATGTCTTCCAGCACCAGACCGATGACGGCGACCAGCTGTTTGCCTTGCGGCAGATTATTGATGTCGGTGACCGGGCTCTTCTGGTTGCCGTCAAAGGCGTAGACCACGAAGGGCTTGAGGTTGTCAGCCTTGCTGAGGGCCGGATCGGCCTTGGTGTCGAGGTTGGCGGCCAGCACCGGGAAGTTGACCCCCTCGATGAAGCGGGCCAGCTTCTGGTTGTCGAGATCGAACTCGTGGTTGCCCAGCGCCATGGCATCGAGGCCGAACTGGCTCAGCAACTCGGCGTTGGCCATCCCCTCGTTGAGTTTGAAGTAGCCGCTGCCCTGCCAGGCATCGCCGCCGTGCAGCAGCAGCAAGGGCTGGTTCTTGGCCAGCGCATCGGCCTGATAGGCTTTCGCCATGGTCAGCAGGCGCGGATAACCGCCAAAGCGGGTATAGAGGGTGTCCGTCTCCCCCTGCTGGGCAAAGATCTGCCCTTTGATCTCGGCATTGACCGGATCAAACTGGGAGTGGGTGTCGTTCATGTGAGCCAGGGTCAGCACGAAGGGCGGGTTCTCTTTGGCGGGCTGACAGGCGAACAGGGCGGAGGTGAGGGTCGCGAGCAGGAGGGGACGCAAGCAATTCATGGGTAAATCCTTAAGCCTGCCGGGGGCAGGGTCGTACCAGATAGCAGAAAGTTGGAAAGAGAAGGTCCAGAAAGACGAAAACCGCCTGATGGCGGTTTTCGTTATTGCTGAATCTATCAATGCTCAAACATGGCAGAGATGGACTCTTCGTTGCTGATGCGACGAATGGCTTCGGCCAGTACAGTTGACAGCGTCAGCTGCTTGACCTTGCCGACCGCTTTCATCTCCGCAGTGAGCGGGATGGAGTCGGTGATGATCAGTTCATCGATCACGGAGTTCTTGATGTTCTCGACGGCGGAACCGGAGAAGACCGGGTGGGTAGCGTAAGCGAATACACGCTTGGCACCGCGCTCTTTCAGGGCCTCTGCGGCTTTGCACAGGGTGCCGCCGGTGTCGATCATGTCATCAACGATGATGCAGTCGCGGCCGGCAACGTCACCGATCAGGTGCATGACCTGGGAGACGTTCGGGCGGGGACGGCGCTTGTCGATGATGGCGATGTCGGTGTCATCCAGCAGCTTGGCGATGGCGCGGGCACGCACGACGCCACCGATGTCCGGGGAGACAACGACAGGAGACTCGAGGTTCTTGGACTTCATGTCTTCCAGCAGCACCGGGCTACCGAACACGTTGTCTACCGGAACGTCGAAGAAACCTTGAATTTGCTCGGCATGCAGGTCAACGGTCAGCACGCGATCCACACCGACGCTGGAGAGGAAGTCAGCGACAACCTTGGCGGTGATGGGTACACGGGCGGAGCGGACGCGGCGGTCCTGACGGGCATAACCAAAGTAGGGGATAACGGCAGTGATACGGCCAGCTGAAGCACGACGCAGAGCATCCACCATGACGATCAATTCCATCAAATTGTCGTTGGTCGGGGCACAGGTGGATTGAATGATGAAGATATCGCCACCACGTACATTCTCATTGATCTGTACGCTGATCTCGCCGTCGCTAAAGCGACCTACGGCAGCATTGCCGAGTTTGATAAACAGGCGATCTGCGATCTTCTGGGCTAGTTCCGGCGTTGCGTTACCAGCAAACAGCTTCATGTCAGGCACGGTTTGAAACCTCGGGGTTGCATCCAGTATGTGGGGGAGTCTGAAATCAGACCCTATCGTTTTGGGGCAAACGATTTATCAAGATAACGTACAAGGTGTCTGCTGCCCAATGATTGTGATGATACCGGTAACCCGAATCCGTGGCCGAGTGCAAAACCGGCCACGTTAATCATCATCAATACCGTTCGGTAAAATTGGCTGGGGTACTAGGATTCGAACCTAGGAATGGCGAGATCAAAACCCGCTGCCTTACCGCTTGGCGATACCCCAATCATTTGAACTGTTGCAATGTGGAGAAGAGAGGTGATATGTTCTCGCCCTTGGCGACAAACCCATCAAGTCCCTTCGGCACGCAGGCCAACACTTCCCGAGCAGTCACTTCGTCTTCAAATTGAGCAAAGACGCAGGCTCCTGTGCCCGTCATTCTTGACGGCGCGTATTCTAGCAACCAGCCGAGCGCATTGGCAACCTCGGGGTGGCGCTTTTTCACCAGTGATTCGCAATCGTTTTTCCACTCGCCTTCCAGCAGGTTGTCCAGCGCCATTTTCGGCGTGGCTCTCGGCAGGTCCGGATCCTGGAATACGGCCGCGGTCGCCACATGGCAATCGGGCTTGAGCACCAGATACCAGGCATCGGGCAGTTCGACCGGTTGCAGCCGCTCGCCCACTCCTTCGGCAAAGGCCGCCTTGCCACGGACAAACACCGGCACATCGGCCCCCAACTGGACGCCAAGCGCTGCCAGTTCATCTTCACTCAAACCCGCTTGCCAGAGGTGGTTAAGCGCTACCAGCGTGGTCGCTGCATCGGACGAACCGCCGCCAATGCCGCCCCCCATGGGCAGCACTTTCTCCAGCCGGATATGGGCACCTTGCGGGCTCGGCAGGGTTGCTTGCAGCAGGCGCGCCGCCCGGATAATCAGATTCTGCTCATCCGGCACCCCGGGAATGGCCGGGCTCAGGGTGAGTGTGTCGCTATCAGGAATCACCTCGAACTCGAGCCAGTCGCTGTGGTTGAGGAAGATAAACAGGGTCTGCAGCTCGTGATAGCCATCGGGACGACGGCCATTGACGTGTAAAAACAGGTTGAGTTTGGCCGGTGCCGGCCAGCGTGTGGAAGCCATTAACGTGCAAGAGTCCATTGGTTGATCTGAAGCTTGAGGCGGCTGTTCTGGCCGGTCATGGTCAGCTGGTGCGGCAGGCGGTAGCCATCCTGATCCCGATAATCGCCATAGACGATCTGCCACTGGCCGTCGCGCACGCTGGCCAGACTGCTGTCGGGGTTGAGTTCAAACTCCGCCTGACCCGGCAGCCCCTTGATCCACTCTGGCAATCCCGCAACCGGAATATTCCAGCCGGTCAGTTGATAGATGAGCGCTTCGGCATCCTGGCTCTGGTGGCGATTGCCGTCGCTGTCGAGCAGGGTGATCTCCCCCTTGCTGCGGGAGAGCTCCAGAATGCTGGTGCCAATCAGGCTGGTGAGGTTGAGGCGATAATCCTCCCCATCCTGCTGCCAGTTGAGACGGGCGCTGCCCTTTTGCTGGGGCGTGATGATGGCCATCTTGCCGGATAGCTGCCAGTGGGTCAGCTGCTCGAGACGGGTCCGCTCCTGGTTCCAGTTCACCTGGTCACGCTGGGGCTGGGTGGTGGCACAACCGGCCAGCAACAGCAGGCAGGTGAGGGTAAAAATACGTAGCAGCAAGAGACGGCTCCAGAGAGAGGAATTTGCCACAGTATACGGGGCGGCCGTATTGCTTTTAAAGACTTACCCTTTCTCGTACAATTGGCAGCCTTTGCACCCAGCGTATGAAATGATCGTCGCCCACTCATGAGTTTGCTTGCCCTCGGAATCAACCACAACACCGCCAGTGTCGCCTTGCGGGAACGGGTCGCCTTTGGCCCGGACTGCATCGATCGCGCCTTGCGTGAGCTGGTGAGCCAACCCGGTGTCAGCGAGGCGGTGATCGTCTCCACCTGCAACCGGACCGAACTCTATTGCAATCTGGAGGAGGAGCGGCAGGAGCAAGTGCTGCGCTGGCTGCAGCAGTTCCACGGGCTGGACGCGGCCGAACTGGTCACTGCCATCTATCAGCATCACGATGAAGAGGCGGTGCGCCACCTGATGCGGGTGGCGTGCGGGCTCGACTCGCTGGTGTTGGGGGAGCCGCAGATCCTGGGGCAGATCAAGCAATCCTACGCCCATGCCCAGCAGGCGGAGTCGGTGAAGGGGGCGCTGGAGCGGCTGTTCCAGAAATCCTTCTCGGTGGCCAAACGGGTGCGTACCGATACCGAGATTGGCGCCAGTGCCGTGTCGGTGGCGTTTGCCGCCGTCAGTCTGGGTCGGCGGATCTTCTCCGATCTCTCCCAGACCAAGGTACTGCTGGTCGGGGCGGGGGAGACCATCGAACTGGTGGCCCGTCATCTGCGCGAGCAGAACGTCACCCAGATGATGGTGGCGAACCGCACCCTGCAGCGGGCCCAGCTGCTGGCCGAGGAGTTCGGCGCCCAGGTGATGACGCTCGAAGAGATCCCCGACTATCTGCACGAGGCGGATATTGTCATCAGCTCGACCGCCAGCCCCCTGCCCATCATCGGCAAGGGGATGGTGGAGCGCGCGCTGAAGGCCCGCCGCTTCAAACCCATGTTTCTGGTGGATATTGCCGTGCCGCGCGACATCGAAGCCGAAGTCGATGAGCTCTCCGATGCCTATCTCTACACGGTGGATGATTTGCAGGGGATCATCGAGCAGAACCTCGAAACCCGTAAACGGGCTGCCGCACAGGCGGAAGTGATCGTGCAGGAAGAGCGCGACGAGTTTATGGGCTGGTATCGCGGCCAGAGCTCGGTCGACCTCATTCGCGATTACCGCCATCAGTCCCAGCAAGTGGCTGATGAAGAGTTGCAACGGGCCCTGCTGGCATTGGCGCAGGGCGAGAGTGCCGAACAGGCGCTCAAGGCGATGGCCCATCGCCTCACCAACAAATTGATCCACGCGCCGACCCAGGCGTTGCGCCAGGCTGCCTCCCAGGGGGATCAGAGCGAGCTCTCCCGCTTGCGGCAGGCGCTGGGGTTGTCACAAGAGCCATAATTTTCGGGCAACCTGCCGGTTGTCCCGTCCTCCATTGAGAATGCAAGAGTTATGAATCCGTCACTGATCAGAAAGCTGGAAGGCCTCATCGAGCGCCACGAAGAAGTACAGGCCATGCTCGGCGAGCCGGACGTGGTCTCGGATCAGGATCGCTACCGCGCCCTGACCCGCGAATATGCCCAGCTGGAAGATATCGTTCACGCCTTCCAGCGTTACCGTCAGGCTCAGGATGATCTGGAGACCACCCAGATGATGCTGGAGGAGGATGATGCCGACCTGCGCGAGATGGCGCAGGAGGAGCTGCCGCTCGCCAAGGCCAATCTGGAGGCGCTGGAGCAGGAGCTGCAACTGATGTTGCTGCCCAAGGATCCCAAGGATGACAACAACTGCTATCTGGAGATCCGCGCCGGTGCCGGTGGCGACGAAGCGGCCATCTTTGCCGGTGACCTGTTCCGCATGTATTCACGGTTTGCCGAGCGTCAGGGCTGGCGCGTCTCCATCGTCAGCTGCAACGACGGTGAATACGGTGGCTACAAGGAGGTGATCGCCAAGATCGACGGCGAGCGCGTCTATGGCCGTCTCAAGTTTGAATCCGGTGGTCACCGGGTACAGCGGGTGCCGGAGACCGAATCTCAGGGCCGGGTGCACACCTCCGCCTGTACCGTCGCCGTGCTGCCGGAAGTGCCGGAAGCCGAGCAGATCGAGATCAACCCTTCCGATCTGAAGATCGACACCTTCCGCGCCTCCGGTGCCGGTGGTCAGCACGTCAACAAGACCGACTCGGCCATTCGCATCACCCACCTGCCGACCGGTCTGGTGGTGGAGTGTCAGGACGAGCGCTCCCAGCACAAGAACCGCGCCAAGGCGATGTCGGTGCTCTCCGCCCGCCTGCAAGCGGCCGAGGATGAGCGCCACCGCGCCGCCGAGCAGAGCACCCGCCGCAATCTGGTGGGCTCCGGCGATCGCTCCGAGCGCATCCGTACCTACAACTACCCGCAGGGCCGCCTCTCCGAGCACCGCATCAACCTGACCCTCTATCGCCTCTCCGAAATTTTGGAAGGGGATCTGGACTGCGTCATCACCCCGCTGGTGCAGGAGTATCAGGCCGATCAGCTCGCCTCGCTGGCCGAGAACAACTGATGCAAATGGTGATCCGGCAAGCTCGCATTAAGTGTTCTGCCCATAAGGTGGAGTGGCACTGATGCAGATCCAGCAGGCCCGCGCCCATATCATGACTGTGTTGGCTGAGGGGGAGTCCCCCCGCGCCGATGCCGATGTACTGCTCTGTCATCTGCTCGGGTGTCGTCGCAGCTATCTGATGACCTGGCCCGAGCGTGAGCTGGATGCCGCCCAGCAGGCCACCCTGCAGGGGTGGCTGGCCCGTCGTCTCAATGGCGAACCCATCGCCCATCTGGTGGGCGAGCGGGAGTTCTGGTCGCTGCCGCTGAAAGTGAGCCCGGCGACCCTGATCCCGCGCCCCGATACCGAGGTGCTGGTCGAGCAGGCGCTGACCAGAATCCCGCAAGGGCCGTGCGCCGTGCTGGATCTCGGCACCGGCACCGGCGCCATCGCGCTGGCGCTCAAGTCCGAGCGGCCCGAGGTCGATGTGTGGGCGGTGGATCGGATGGCCGATGCCGCGGCGCTGGCCCGCGAGAACAGCGCCGCGCTGGGGTTACCCATCGAGGTGCGCGATGGCAGCTGGTTCGAGCCCCTTGGCGAGCCGGATCGCGACAATACGCCACGTTTTGCGGTGATTGTCTCCAATCCCCCCTATATTGATGGCGCCGATCCCCATCTCGAGCAGGGTGACGTGCGCTTTGAACCCCGCTCGGCGCTGGTTGCCGATGACGCCGGGCTGGCCGATATCCGCCACATCGTGGCCCATGCCCCCGCTTATCTGCTGACCGATGGCTGGTTGCTGCTGGAGCATGGCTGGGATCAGGGGGAGGCGGTGCGTCAGTTGCTGCGCGATGGCGGCTACCGCGAGGTAGCCACGGTGCGCGATTACGGGGATAACGACAGGGTGACGCTGGGCCTCTGCCCGCTGCGCTGACGGTTCCTCACTGTTACACGGCGGGTTGCCTGTGCGCCCCCATGCAAGGATTGAATATGGTTTTTGTGCTCAAACACCTGCACCTCACCCTGATTGCCGGGGCCGTGCTGATGTTTATGCTCCGCTTCTACTGGGTACAGACCGCCACTGGCCGAGCCTATAGCGCGCCGGTGATGAAGGTCAGCGGCTGGCTCAACGGTCTGGTGGTGCTCTCCGGCGTATTGCTCTGCATGGTGCTGGATCTCAACCCGCTCAATAACGGAACGCCCTGGCTCAGCGAGAAGCTGATGGCCATTCTGGTGCTGGTATTTCTGGCGGCGATGGCGCTGCGGCTGGCCAAAAGCAATCTGGTGCGCTGGTGCTCCTTTCTGGGGGCGCTCGGCTGGATCTACTTTATTGCCAAGTTGGCAGTGCTCAAACAGACGAGTGTGTTCGGCTAAGGCATGAAGAGAATGTTACACATAGACGAATGGACCGATTTCGAAGCCCACGACATCACCGAGCTGGCGTTGTCAGTCAGCGACGAGATTTATGGCTCGGTCGAGGAGGGGATCCGCGAGTTGAACCTGCTGGACGAGTGGCTGGACGAGCAGATCGAAGAGGGCACCTGCGACGAGGTGCGCCAGCAGTTGCTGCAGGGCTTCTACCACAGCCTCGGTTTTCATGGCGACTGGCAGGATTATTTCTCTGCCAACAACTGCGATCTCAATCAGGTGCTGGTTCAGCGCAAGGGGATCCCGGTCAGCCTCGGCATTCTCATCATCCAGCTGGGGCGCAAGCTCGGGCTCGATGTGGAGGGGATCTGCTTCCCCGGCCACTTCCTGGTGAGCTTTGCCGGTGGCGAGGGGGAGGTCTATGTCGACCCCTTTACCGGCGACGAGCTGAGTCTGGCCCGCATCGAGCTGCTGCTGCGCGGTGCGTTGGGGGACTTGGCGACCCTGACCCCCGACTACCTGCAGCCCTCCGGCCAGTGGGAGATCATCGAACGGCTGCTCAACGTCAGCAAGGGGGCCCTGCTGCGGGAAGATCGCATGCCCGAGGCGCTGCGTTGCAGCGAGCTGTTGCTGCGGATGAAGCCCGGCGATCCGCTGGAGACGCGGGATCGCGGCTTTATCTACGAGCAGCTCGATTGCCCGCGCCAGGCCGCCGACGATTTTGAATATTTTATTGAACAATGCCCGGACGATCCGGTCGCCGATGTGCTGAAAGTGCAGCTGGCCGCGCTGGATCTGAGCCCCAAGCCCCTCCATTAAGGGCGGCTTGAAACTGAAACAGAAGAATATCAAGGCCGCTGCGTCCGGTCGCAACGGAGTAACTAGGCTTCAGGCCCTTTTATTAAGGATGTCTTAGATGGAACAGAAGAATATCAAGATCAACCAGATCGACGTTGCCAACGACAAACCGTTCGTGCTGTTTGGCGGCATGAACGTGCTGGAATCCCGCGACATGGCGATGGCGGTGTGCGAGAAGTACGTGGAAGTGACCAGCAAGCTGGGCATCCCGTTTGTCTTCAAGGCGAGCTGGGACAAGGCCAACCGCTCCTCCATCCACTCCTACCGCGGTCCGGGTCTGGAAGAGGGGATGAAGATTTTCCAGGAGCTGAAAGCGACCTTCGGCATGCCGGTCATCTCCGATCTGCACGAACCCCATCAGGCCAAGCCGGTCGCCGAGGTGGTTGACGTTATCCAGCTGCCCGCTTTCCTGGCGCGCCAGACCGATCTGGTGGAAGCCATGGCCCGCACCGGCAACGTTATCAACATCAAGAAGCCGCAGTTCCTCAGCCCAAGCCAGATGAAGAACATCACCGACAAGTTCGAGGAGTGCGGCAACGATCAGCTGATCCTGTGCGAGCGCGGTGCCAACTTCGGCTACGACAACCTGGTGGTGGACATGCTGGGCCTGGGCGTGATGAAGAAGAGCACCGGTGGCTATCCGGTGATCTTTGACGTGACCCACTCCCTGCAGTGCCGTGATCCGCTGGGTGCCGCCTCCGGTGGCCGTCGCGAGCAGGTGACCGAGCTGGCACGTGCCGGCATGGCGGTCGGTCTGGCCGGTCTCTTTATCGAATCCCACCCGGATCCGAAAATTGCCCGCTGCGATGGCCCGAGTGCCCTGCCGCTGGAGAAGCTGGAAGGCTTCCTCAAACAGATGAAGGCCATCGATGACCTGATCAAGGGCTTCGAACCCCTCGATACCTCGGCCTGATCCCGACGCTGTCATGCCTGATGAAAATGCCCCGCAATGCGGGGTATTTTTATATCTGCCATATTTAGTTGAAGACTCAAATTAATCTGCGAGCAAACAATTATTGGTTGCCGTGGTGTTAATGGTGTTAATTTTGTTGTGTGATTAATGTCTCTTAATTGTTTTTTATTACATGTAAAGTGGTCACCGTAGTAATGCAGAAACAGCATGGATCGGGTGAGGTACGCAGATATCTCGTCCGGCTATCTGCATGTTTATTGCTGCCATAACAATGTGCAATTAAATTAACAGGACGTTAATAATGCGAAAGAAACTATTTAGCAGCCTCTATTTTCAGGTATTGCTCGCGATTACCCTCGGGGTATTTCTGGGGCATGTCTATCCGGAACTGGGCGCCGATATGAAGCCCCTCGGTGATGGCTTCGTCAAATTGATCAAGATGATCATCGCCCCCGTTATTTTCTGTACCGTGGTTACCGGCATTGCCGGGATGGAGAGTATGAAGGCGGTCGGCAAGACCGGCGCCATTGCTCTGCTCTACTTCGAGGTGGTCAGCACCATCGCCTTGATCATCGGGCTGTGCGTGGTCAACCTGCTGCAACCGGGTGCCGGTATGAACGTCGATCCGGCTGCGCTGGATGCCAGCGCCATCTCCGCCTATGCGGAGCAGGCCAAGTCCCAGGGCATTATCGCCTTTTTGCTGGATATTATTCCGGGCAGTGTGATCGGTGCCTTTGCCAGCGGTAATATCTTGCAGGTGTTACTGTTTGCGGTGCTGTTCGGCTTCTCCCTGCATCATATCGGTGAAAAGGGACAGGTTATTTTCGGCGTCATCGACAGTTTCTCCAAAGTCATATTTGGCATTATCAATATGATAATGAGACTGGCGCCGGTCGGTGCATTCGGGGCAATGGCATTTACCATCGGCAAATATGGAGTAGGTTCACTGGTACAGCTGGGCCAGCTTATTGCCTGCTTCTATCTCACCTGCCTCTTCTTTATCTTCATTGTGCTGGGCAGCATCGCTAAAGCCTCAGGCTTCAGCATCCTGCGTTTCATCTCCTACATTCGCGAGGAGCTGCTGATCGTGCTGGGGACCTCCTCTTCCGAGTCGGTACTGCCGCGGATGCTGGACAAGATGGAGAAGCTGGGTTGCCAGAAATCGGTGGTGGGGCTGGTCATTCCGACCGGGTACTCCTTTAACCTGGATGGCACCTCCATCTATCTGACCATGGCGGCGATTTTTATCGCCCAGGCCACCAATACGCCGCTCGACCTGTTCCAGCAGATCACCCTGCTGGTGGTACTGCTGATCTCCTCGAAAGGGGCGGCAGGGGTGACTGGTAGTGGCTTTATCGTGCTGGCAGCGACCATTTCGGCGGTGGGCCATCTGCCACTGGCTGGTTTGGCGCTGATCCTGGGGATCGACCGTTTTATGTCCGAAGCGCGGGCGTTGACCAACCTGATCGGTAACGGGGTTGCCACCGTGGTGGTCGCCAAATACTGCAAGCAGCTGGACGAGAAGAAGATGGATGCAGTGCTCGGCGGCAAGGTCGGGCAACTGGAAGCGGACAGGGCGTAAGCGCTGTTTCCCCCCGCACGGCCGCGTTGGCTGGTGCGGGGGCAATAAAAAAACGGCCGATAGGCCGTTTTTTTGTGCTGATACCGCAAGTATCAGCTCTTCACTGCAGGGCGCTGATTACAGGCTCTGGGTGAAAGTACGGGTAACCACGTCACGCTGCTGTTCCGGGGTCAGGGCGTTGAAACGCACTGCGTAGCCAGATACACGGATGGTCAGCTGCGGGTACTTCTCCGGGTTTTCGATAGCATCTTCCAGAGTTTCGCGACGCAGCACGTTGACGTTCAGGTGCTGGCCACCTTCAACAGCAGGCTCAGCCTGAACCGGCAGTTCGCGGTATTCGAACTGACCCAGGTCAGCCAGTTGCACTTCTTGATCGGCAGCGAAAGCATCGCCTTTGACGCAGATGCAGCGAGCTTGTTGCTTCTCTTCGTCCAGCAGCCAGAAAGAGTTCAGCAGAGCGGTGTTGGCGGCCTGGGTGATTTGAATGCCTTTGATCATGGTATGACTCCTCAATGGGAACGCGAATCCAACTGTAAGGAAATTACCCTGATGTATTTAAGCTACCGTCGATGGCGATGACTTAAAGGGCCCTTGCCTTACACCTTTTCTTTGATGGGGTCATATATACCACGGTGGTAATATTACCAAAATTGATCTAGATCAAGAAAATCCGACAAAGCGCCATTTCAATGGGATTAAATTCTTGAGTTGAATCAAAAATAGGTCATTTTTCTGATTTTGTAAGATATCCAAATTATGCATCTTTTATCTCGTTAATCTAGTAATTTAACTACATCTTTTCGGCTTTTTCTGAGGTTAATTGAGGGGTTGGCTACACTCAGCAAAAAAAGCGAGGAGAGTGCCGGGTGAATAATGGGTGGCGAAAGTGGGCATGGCTGGCCCTGTTCTGTTGCTGGGCAAGCAGTGTTGCGGTGCGGGCCGAGACGGTGCGTATTGCTGTGGGCGAGTGGCCGCCCTATATCAGTGAGTCGTTGCCCAATCAGGGCTTTCTCTGTGAGGTGGTGCGCCAGGCCTTTGCCGAAGAGGGGCTCGATGTCAGCTTTCACTTCTATTCCTGGGCCGAGGCTTACCGACTGACTCTGGAGGGGCGCTATGTGGTCACCATGCCCTGGTTTCGCTCCCGCGAGCGGGAGCAGCTTTTCTATCTCTCCGCCTCGCTCGGCCATTTCACCACTCGCCTGATGACGCTGACCGGTACGCCCGCGGTCAATCTGGGTGAGCTGAAACACGAGCCGGTCGGGGTGACCCGTGGCTATTTCTATGGCGATGGTTTTGCCGCCCGCCAAGCCGGGCTCACCCTCGAGTGGTCAGATTCCGATGAGGAGAGCATGGGCAAGCTGCTCGACGGGCGGATCCACTATCTGGTGATGGATGAGCAGGTGGCACAGACTCTGTTCCAGCAGGCGCTCGTTCGTCATCCCCAATCGCTGTCACTGACCGGTGCCGCCGACCCCATCTGGTCGCAACCGGGATACCTGCTGATGCGCAAGGCCGATCCCGAGGCGCGCCGTCTGATGCTGCTGTTCAATACCGGCCTGCGCAAGCTGGAGCGCTCGGGGCGCCTAGCCAGGCTCTGGAAAGCGTGAGCCACGGTTGCGTCTTGCGGGCTGGCCCCCTATCCTGAGCCCTTCGCCGTATCAAGTGAGGAGGCCGGGGTGCTGACCTGGAGTGATGTGATTGGCTCTGAGAAAGAGCAGGACTATTTCAAGAGTACGCTGGCAACCGTCAGAGCCGAGCGGGAAGCGGGCAAGGTGATCTACCCGCCAGCCACCGATGTGTTCAATGCCTTCAAGCTGACCGAGCTGGATCAGGTCAAGGTGGTGATCCTGGGCCAGGACCCCTACCACGGCCCCAATCAGGCGCACGGTCTCTGTTTCTCCGTTCTGCCCGGCGTGCGTACGCCCCCCTCACTGGTCAACATCTATAAAGAGATGCAGCGTGACCTGCCAGGTTTCGTCACACCCAATCACGGCTTTCTCGAATCCTGGGCCAAACAAGGTGTCTTGCTGCTCAACACTGTGCTGACGGTGCAGGCCGGTCAGGCCCATTCCCACGCCCATCTGGGATGGGAGACCTTTACCGATCGGGTCATCGAGCAGATCAATGCCAGTTGTCAGGGTGTGGTGTTCCTGCTGTGGGGCGCCCACGCCCAGAAGAAGGGACGTTTCATCGACCGCCAGCGCCACTATGTGCTGACCGCGCCGCACCCGAGCCCCCTCTCTGCCCACCGCGGTTTCATCGGTTGCGGTCACTTTAGCGAGACCAATCGCTTGCTGGAACAACAGGGCAAGAGTCCGATAGAGTGGAAATCTGTCTGCATCCCACTTGATTGAGTGCAAAGTTCGGGCGACAAATGACCGTATACTCAGGGACATAAGATTAATTCAGAGCCAAGGAGTGCCCATGTTATCCAGTCTGCACAAGGACCATCTCAACATCGCCCGACTTTTGGAGCTGCTCAAGCACAAGCTGGCAGCCATCCGTGCCGAAGAGCCCATCAGCTATTTTCTGGTGCGCGATGTCATCGACTACCTGCGGGAGGTCTCTGACAAGTACCACCATCCCAAGGAAGACCTCATCTATGACTACTACCTGAAATATCGGGTGGTGGAGGGTGAGGTCGCCAACCGCCTGCAGGAGGAGCACGTCAAGCTGCTGGAGGCCGGGGCCGATCTCAAGGAGATGGTGGAGATGATCCTGATGGATGCGGTGATCCCCCTCGATCAGTTCACCACCAAGCTGGAGCGCTTCGTGGAGCTGCAAGAGGCACACATGAACTATGAAGAGGGGGTGATCTTCCCCCATCTGCGTGACTCCCTGACCGAGGATGACTGGCGTCATCTGGAGCAAAACTGGCAGAACCGCGCCATTGGCGACCCCCTGTTCGGGGCCGAGGTGAGCCAGCACTTCCAGGCACTGGCCAAACGCCTCTCTTTGCCGCTCACGAACGGCTAAGACGAGCCCGAACCCGCAGCGCGGCGGGTATTGTGTGAGTGCAACTTGAGTGAAAACAGAAAGGCCTCCATCCGGAGGCCTTTTGCATGGTGGAGCAAGCTTACGCCTGTGGTTTCAGGAAGTTGCGATAGAGCATATAGAGGTGGGCCGAGCTCCAGCTGAAGTTGCTGGCCCCCTGCATGGCGCCGGTCTCCGGATTGTAGTTTTCGCGGATGGGGCCGCTGCCCGCCAAGCCCTCTGCGTTGTTGAACAGTTTGTTGACCAGTGCTTCGGCATCGCTGCGATAGCCGTAGTTCTCCAGCCCCTTCACCCCGAAGTAGAACTGATCGAGCCATACCCGGCCGCGCCAGTAGATATTGGGGTCGTAGGCCGGGTTGGTCAGCGCGGCTGTGCCCAGCGGGATTTTGGTGTTGAACTCCTGGGCGTTGAGCATCACCTCGCGCACCCGCGCCGCTTTCTCCTTGTCGGCGACTTCTGCCCAGAGCGGGCTCCACCCTTCCGGGCCACGGCCGCGAGCGGTCAGCAATTTGCCGACACAGCCGTTGCCGTCAGCCACATCCCCCTGAGCAATCTGGCGATCGTAATAGAAGCCTGATGCCTCATCGAACATGCAGCTGTTGATGTAACCAGCCAGCTGGGTCGCGCCATCGCGGTAGCGGCTCGCGTCGTTCGGCTTGCCAAGCAGGTCGGCCATGTCTGCCAGAATGCGTTTCTCCTTGGCGAGGAAGGCGTTGAGCTCCACCGACTCCTGATCGATGGAGAAACCGATCAAATCGCCATTGTCCTGATGGTTTTCAAAGAAGGCGACGTTCCAGTCCTGACGCGCCTTGGCCAAATCTCCGCCATAGGTCTTGTCGGCATAGCGTTGCAGCTGGCCCGGTTCGATAAAGCCGAAGCGGGCGGCGTTGTCCATGCCGGACTCCCAACCGGCGCCGTGCTGGGCACCGATATCCATGTCGCTGTAACCGCCCACGTTCAACACCTGTTGATAGAGCGGCATTCCGGCGCAGGCATACCAGCCATCCCCCTCACTGGTACAGCTGGAGAGATCCAGCCCGGCGGGAATACCGTTGGAGTACTGCACCTTGAAGGTGATATTGCCGTACTCGTCGTTGTGCTCCACATGCTTGGTGGCGCCATATTCGATGATGCCGTTGCGGTTGTTGTCCCGCGCGCGGTACCACCAGTCGTGGTAGGCCTGCAGCTTGGGATACATCTCGGCGATAAAGGCCTTGTCCTTGGTGGCGCTGTAGATTTCCCAGATGGCCCAGGCGGAGAGGGGCGGCTTGGTGTCGCGCTCGTTCCAGTTGCCGCCATCGCCACCGCGATCCGCCAGCTTGTTGTAGAAGACGGCATCGATCACCATGCCCGCATCCTGCGGTCGTACCGGATCATCCGGCTGCACCTGATAGTCATACATGGCGCGCACGTTGTTCTTGGCCACCTCAGGGTTGAAGTGTGCCATGGCATAGGCGTGCTTCCAGCTGTCCCAGGCCCAGACGCCGTCGAACCAGCGGGCGGTATTGGAGGGGGTTACCCCGTCGTGGAGGATGGCGCCAGCCGGGGAGCGCCAGTTGCCATTGAGGGTCTCCATCGCCTTGACGGCGATGCGACGCTCCGACTCGGGGATCCCCTGATTGGAGAGACCGTTGGCAAGGTAGCCCTCCCAGCGGCGGATGGAGTCGGCAAAATAGCTGGCCGGGTTGGCCAGCAGGGCCTGACGGCTCTGCTGATGGCGGCTGGCGTCATCTGCGGAGTGGAGATAGCTCTGCAGGGTGTAGATATCCTCGCTCCCCTTGGCGGCCAGGGTAATGCTGGCGTCACTTTGGTAGCCCAGTGTCTTCTGGTCGAGGGTGGTGCGACTTGGCAGGGTGCGGTCGATGCGATAGCGGGCGCTGCCGCTCTGCATGATGTTCCAGGTGCTGCGCAGTTTGCCGAACTGGAATTCGATTCCTTTGTCGCTCTCGCTGATGGTGCGTGTCCAGCCTGGATATTTGCTGGCAATCGTATCCTTGGCATCCCATTGATTGAGCAACTCGCCCTGCCAGTTGAGGTTGAGGGTGAGCGGTGCATCGGTCTGATTGATGAGTCGGGTGCGGATAAGAGCGGTGCGGGCATCGCCATAACGCAGCTCCAGCTCCAGCGTAAAGGGCTCGAACTCGAAGCGTTGCACCAGCGCACCGGGAATGGCGTACACCTCCTGCTTGCGGGCGCTGGTGAGCGGGAACGGGCGGCCGCTCGCATCGCTCAGGGTGAGCTTGTCCAGCTCGCTGGCAAAGAAGAGGCTGTACTCCTCGGAGATGACCATGGGGCCGGTAAAGCCCCCCCACTCCTTGTCGCTGGCAGGCAGCAGGAAACCGTGCCATGCCCCCAGATCGAGCAGCGGGTTGTATTTGAGGTTGGAGTAGCTGTCAAAGTCGCGGAATTGGGTCGGTGTTCCCCGACGGTCGATCACGTCCTTGTACTGGATGGCCTGCTCCGGTTTGGCGACTGTGCTGCTCTCTGTCTGGTTATCGTTGCAGGCAGTCAGTCCGAACAGGGCGGTGCCGAGGGCTACCGAGAGTAAAGTTTTACGAAACATTTCTCGCTCCAATTCCGTTTATGTAGGTTAAAAGGAAGATTTTTTACGCTTATTTTTAGTGAAAAGGTGTTCGGTAGCCATTGTATGGCAAGAGAAAAGGGAGCGTTGGCGCGAGATCACACTCTGAAGAGGCGGCAATGTGAGCGGGATCACCGGGTTACATCAGGTTACATAGAATGGTCTTTAAGTAATATTTTACTTTTCGTTGCTCGCCAATCTGGCAGGGCAGGTGTGCAGGTATTGGTGGGGCGTCAGGCCGAACTCCTGTTTGAAGCGGGCGGCAAAGCGGCTGGGGGAGTCATAACCGCAGGCGAGGGCGACCTCCAGCGGGGTCAGGCCCTGTTGCAACAGGTTGAGGGCGTGGCTCATGCGTACCTGAGCCAGCAACTGGCGAAAGCTGCGACCTTCGGCGGCCAGCTTGCGCACCATGGAGGCGCGGCTCATGGAGAAGTGGGGGGCCACCGCCTCCAGGGTGTGGTCGATGCCGGGTTCCACCGCCAGGTAGCGTGCCAGCCGCTCTGCGAGGGTCATGGTGCTGGCGGGAAAGAGCAATCCGAGGGCGTTGGCGGCCCGCAGCTCGGCATAGAAGCCGCGCAGCAGTTCGGCCTGGGTCGCCTCGCTCAGTCCCCGTTCGGCCATGGTGCTGATGAGCTCAAAGCAGAAGGCGAGCCCGGGGGTGACCTTGACGGCGGGTTCCTCCAGATCGGCGTGGGAAGGGGCTGACTCGGCCAGCCATTCTGGTGGCGGCGGAGTGAGCAGCGTGATGGCGTGGGAGCGAAACTTGCCCTGCTCCGGCTGATTGACGAAGGTGAGCTGGTGGCCTGCCGGGATCAGCAGCCACCGCTCCCTGTCAAACGACAGACGTCGCTCGCGCCACCATAGTTGCTTGCTCCCCTGGGTGACCCAGATGAGGGTCGGGGCATAGATGAGCACCCGATGCAGGGGCTGCTGGCGGATCCCGAGATAGTGGCTCTGTTGCAGCAGGGGAGTGCTCATCCGGTTGGCTCCTAGGGGGTGACGAAGGTGGCGGTCAGGGTGGCTTTGCCGAGCGCCATGCTGTTGAGCATGTAGCCTACCATAGCGGGCGGGGTATCAGCCTTCACCTCGAGATCATGGGGCAGGGCCCAGGCGGTGAACTGATAGCGGTGCATGCCGTGACCTGCGGGCGGGCAGGGGCCGCCGTAACCCTGGCTGCCAAAGTCGGTGCGGATCTCCAATCCCTGCTTGAGCTTGCCGGAGGCATTGCTGGCCAGCTCGCTCTGGGTGGCAGGCAGGTTAACCACCAGCCAGTGCCACCAACCGCTGCCGGTAGGGGCATCGGGGTCATAGGCGGTGATGGCAACACTCTTGGTGCCTGCCGGCAGATCCTGCCAACTCAGCTGGGGCGAGTGGTTGTCGCCGCTGCAGCCAAAGCCGTTGAAGCTGAACTGTTTGTCCATCAACTGGCCTTCGTGAATGTCCGTGCTCTTCAGGGTCATGGCAAAGGCTGGCATGGCCGTCAGGCAGAGCAGTGGCAACAGGGCACTCTGTTTGAGCAATTTCATCGGGTGACTCCTCGTGTGGTAACGGGTTCACTTTAACGAGGGCAGGGTAGAATGTTATTGCAGAACGGCTCAATGTGAGGTCGATTGGTGAGTTAATTGAGCCTTTTGGTGTTTTTATGGCAAGAAGGTAAACGGCAGCCATAAAAAAACCGGCATCAGGGATGCCGGTTTTTTGTTTGACGATGAGAGGTGCGGCTTAGCGCAGGATCATCTCGTCACGGCCCGGGCCGACGGAAACCATCGGAACCGGTACGCCGAGCAGCTCTTCGATACGCAGCACGTACTGCTGGGCAGCGCGCGGCAGCTCTTCGAAGGTGCGGCAACCGGTGATGTCTTCGCTCCAGCTTTCCATCTGCTCGTAAACCGGCTTCAGGGCAGCGGTTTGCGGCCAAATCGGGTTCTCGGTGTGGGCACCTTCGTAAGCCACGCAGATCTTCAGATCCGGCAGACCGGTCAGGCAGTCCAGCTTGGTCAGGGCCACTTCGGTGGCGGCTTGCAGCTCGACACCGTTCTTGGTGGCGACGGCGTCGAAGTAACCGACATCACGGGGACGGCCGGTGGTGGCACCGAACTCGTTGGTGATCTTGCGGAACTCGTCCTGGTTCTCCATGGCGGTCAGCAGGGTGCCGGTACCGACAGAGGAGCTGAATGCCTTGGCCACAGCGATGACGCGCTCCGGGCGCAGACCCGGCAGACCGCCACCGATACCGGCGTAGGCGCCAGATACGTGGGAGGAGGTCACCCAGGGGTATTCGCCGTAGATCAGGTCACGGCCAGCGCCCAGCTGCGCTTCGAACAGCAGGGTCTTGCCTTCCGCCTGCAGCGCTTTGAGCGGCATGCTGACGTTGCACACGGCGTCGATCCAGGGTGCAGAGACTTCCAGCAGCCAGTCAGCCATCTCCTGGGCAGTCTGGGTGAATTCGAAGGAGGGGTAGATAGCCTTCATCTGCGGCAGTTTCCAGTCCAGCATGAACTGGATGCGCTCGACCAGCACGTCCGGCTGTTTCAGCCAGCCGACCAGGATCGCTTTCTTCATCACGCGATCGCCGTAGGCAGGGGCGATGCCCTGACGGGTGGAGCCATAGGCGCCGTCACCCAGACGTTGCTCTTCCAGGGTATCTTCCAGTGCGTGCAGCGGCAGGCAGAGGGTTGCGCGGTCAGAGATGGCCAGCTTCGGAGTCACGCCGGAGGCTTTGACTTCCTCGAGCTCGACGGTCAGTTTCTCGGGGCTGATCACCATGCCCGGGCCGAGGACAACCAGGCAATCCGGGTTGAATACGCCACTCGGAACCTGGTGCAGCTTGAAGGTGCCAAGGTCGTTGACCACGGTGTGGCCAGCGTTGTTGCCGCCCTGGAAGCGAATGCTGGCGCCAGCTTGACCTGCCAGATAATCCACGATGCGGCCTTTGCCTTCATCACCCCAGTTAGCACCTACGACTACGATAGACGACATGACTCTTTCTCCTAAGACGTTAGGCGTCCATCCTAGGAGCCTGATGCGGATTAGAAAAATTAATTATCTTTATAATTCCGATAAGAGAACCATATAATTATGGCCAATTAAGCGGCAAACCGCCCGATTTTGCCTGGCAAGCCCCGCACATCGCGGGTTGAGGGACTCTTATGCTGGATATTCACTGGCTGCAAACCTTTGTCACCCTGGCCCGATTGCAACATTTTGGCCAGACCGCCACCGAGCTGCACATGACCCAGCCCAATGTCAGCCTGCATATCAAGCGGCTGGAGCAGGCGACCCGGGTGCGGCTGATCGAGCGCAGCCCGTTTCGCCTGACGCAGGCGGGGGAGCGGCTGCTGCAAAGCGCCGAGCGCACCATTGCCGAGTTGCAGCTCTGCCAGTCCGATCTCAATGCCCTCAACCAGCTGAGTCAGGGGACGCTGGCCATCGCCGCCAGCGACATCATCTCCCGCCTGCTGCTGATCCAGCCGTTCCAGCGCTTCAAGCGGGAGTTCCCCGGCATCGACCTCACCCTGTTCAACACCACCTCGGATCAGGCCGCCGAGCTGGTCAAGGCGGGCAAGGCGGATCTGGGTTTTGTCATGGCGCAAAAGCGCAGCGAGCCGCTCTTCTATACCGAGCTGCAACAGGTGACCTGGTGCGCGCTGGGTCACGGCCTCGCCCGTTGGCAGGCGCGGGCGGTGGCGGGAGAGAGCGACCCCCTCGACGAGCCGACCCTGATCCTGCTCGGTCACGACACCCGCACCCGGGCGCTGATCGACCCGTCCCTGCCGCTGCTGGCCTTGCCCCCCTGCCGCATCATGGAGGTGGGCAGCGTGGACGCCCAGCTGGATTGGGCCGAGGCGGGCTTTGGTGTCGCCATCGTGCCGGACTTCTCCCTGCATCCGCGCCTCAACCTCACCGCGCCGGTCACCAGCCTCGGCGACTTTCCCGGTACCAGTCTGGGCTACGTGGTGCGCCAGAATCAGGTGTTGTCGCGGGCCATCAAGCAGTTGCTGCACTGGGTGGAGGAGGAGATCCAGAAGCCCAACCCCTATCTGACCCGGGTGATGGAGCCGTAGCGGGGCGGCAAGGTGAGCAGGCCTATCGGGGTGACTGTGCCGCCATCAATTGCGTCACTATCGAACGCGCGTAAACAATCAGGGCAGCCGAGGCTGCCCTGATGCATTTGTGGGCGCTGACCACTCAGGGTTGCAGCTGTGTGGCTGCGCTGGTGGCAGGGGAGGGCAGTGTATCGGTTTTATCCTGCGGTGGGGTTTCGCCAGTCACCGCGCTGCTGGCAGGCTGGGTTGCCTGCTCTTGCGGCGCAGTGGCCGCAGAGGCGCTTTGCGGCCACTGAGTCGAAACGGCAGCCGATGGTGATGGAACCGTTGACGCTGCGGCAGAAGGAGCCATGCTCTCACCCTCGGTGGTTGGCGTAGCAGTGAGCTCGGAGGTGACCTCAAGTGCCTCTTCGGGCAAGGGATTAACCTCTGTGGCTTCTGTTGCCACTGCGGCACTGCTGGTGGCGGTCGCGTCGGAGGGCGCCTCAATGGGCGTTGTCGTCCCGTCGGCGGCACTCACCTGCTCTGTCGTGGGCACCGCCTCCGAGGCCGATGGCGCTGGTGTTAACGGCTCCGGCGTCAGCTGTTCCGCGGTTAACTGCTCGGGGGTCAGTGGCAAGGGGGCTGGCGGTTGATCCGACATCCCCGCATGGAGGGGCAGCTCGGTTTGCGCCTGCAACTGCTCGGGGGTCACCTTGCTCAGGGCCGGATGCAGCCGGCTGAACTGTTTGACCCGGGCCAGCAGGGTATCGCGCACGGTTCGGACGATGGGGTCCGGCAGGCTGGCCAGCGCCACCAGTTCGGCACTCATCCCGATATTGTTGATGGAGGCCGTCTGCCCCGGATAGAGGTTGGCGGCGATGCGGCTGCGCTGGTAGTAGGGGTGTTGCTTGAGCAGCCTGTCGATCTGCTCCCCTTCGATGGGGATGAGGCGCACCTTGCAGCGGCTGATCAGATCGCCGACCGCCAGACTGGGGTGACCGGCTACCACAAAAGCGGCATCCAGCGAGCCATCGCACAGCCCTTCCAGCGGTTCGCTGTCCGACTTGAGTTGATAGGCAGCAAACTGCCCGGGTTGCCATCCCATGGCTGCCATCAGGGCCTGGCTGGTGATCTGCTCACCGGCGCCCTTGTTGCCCGGATAGACCCGCTTCCCTTCGATATCTGCCAGGGTGGTGATGCCGCTATTGGGGGCGGCCAGCAGGGTCAACGACTCCTGATAGAGGCGAAACAGGCTGCGCAGCTCATTGTTGGCCCCCTGCCCGCTGAAGGGGCCGGTGCCGTGCAGGGCGTGGTGCAACACATCGGACTGCACCAGCGCCAGCTGTACGTCCCCCTTGTCGAGTGCCTTGAGGTTGGCCATCGAGCCACGGGTGCTCTGCACGGTGCAGCTGTCCCCATGCAGGGCATGGCCGGCATTGAGCACCCGGCAGATGGCGCCACCGGTCGGGTAGTAGACCCCATTGAGCGGGCCCGTTCCGATAGTCAGCGCCTGGCTGCCAAAGGGGAGCAGCGCAGAGAGTGCACAGAGGGGGAGCAGAAGGTGATGCAAGATCCGTAGAGACATAATTGACCGTTGACTGAGTTGACCGCTGGCTGATGACACAGGGAAAAAGGGATGGGGCTTGCCCATCCCGTTGCTGGCTGATCAGGGCTTGCTGTGGTTGAGGATTGCCCGCTCCATCCGCGCCAGCGCGTCGGTCAGCCGTGCCCTGGTGCAGCCGAAGTTGAGCCGCACGAACTGACCGTCGCCAAACTGGGCGCCGGGGGAGAGACCAACGCCGGCCTGCTCGAAGAAGGCGATGGGATCGGCAAGGCCAAGGGCGCTCACATCGATCCAGGCCAGATACGTCGCCTGATGGCTGGCCAGCTTGACGCCGGGCCAGCGGGCAACCGCCTGCTGGATCAGGGCCAGATTGGCCGCCAGATAGTCGAGTTGCTCGGTCAGCCACTGTTCGCCACCCTCATAGGCCGCTTCGGCGGCGACAAAGCCCAGCAGGTTGACGTCGGCGCTGATGCCGCGCATCGCCTGTTGCAGCCTGAAGCGCAGACGGGCGTTGGGGATAATGGCGAAGGAGCAGCAGAGACCGGCGATATTGAAGGTCTTGCTCGGGGCCATCATCACCGCGCAGCGCTCGGCTGCTTGTGCACTGATGGCGCCGTAGGGAATGTGGCGGGCATTCTTATCCAGCAGCAGATCGCAGTGGATTTCATCGGAGCAGATCACCAGATTGTGGCGCGCGGCGATGGCATCGATGGCCAGCAGCTCGTCACGGGTGAAGATGGTGCCGCCCGGGTTGTGGGGGTTGCAGAGCAGCAGCAGATCTGCGGCGGGGGCCTGACGCTCCAGCTCTGCCAGATCCAGCACCCAGCGACCGGCTTCTTCAATCATCGGCACGGTGAGCAGGGGACGATCATTGAAGCCCGGCGCCTGCAGGAAGGGGTAGTAGACCGGCTTGGGGGTGATGATGCCGCGGCCATGCTGGCTCCACGCCTTGCAGGCAAGGTTGAGCCCCGGCACCACGCCCGGCAGGAATACCAGCCATTCGGGCTCGATGGCCCAGCCATAGCGGGTCGCCATCCGTTCGATAATGAGTTCGATCAGGCGCGGCGAGGGGCGTGAATAGCCGAAAATGCCGTGGGCGACCCGTTTGGTCAACGCCTCAATCACGGACGGGGGGGAGACAAAGTCGGTATCGGCAACCCACATGGGCAGCACATCCTGACCCTTGTACTTGTCCCATTTCAGGCTCATGGTGCCACTGCGGTCTACTTCCTGATCAAAATCAAACATGCGAACTCCTTGTGCTGGCAGGATGGGCTTTCACTCTACGGGGTCGCGGCTTCCCTCGCAAGGCGCACACCCGCTTATGCCATCCTTGAGCCCGCTCTTGATAGTGACATAAGATAGGCGCCGAATTTTCATACGGCTGCCGCCCGTTAGCCCGTATCGTCCTTCCAATCAGTGGTAACCCTATGAGCTTGTCGATAGCGGCGGTCAAACGCCCGGACCCCGTCTCTCTTTCATTTCTTGCCGTGACCTTTATGACCGGCGTCGCGGTGGCATTGCAGGTGCCTACCTTAAGCCTGTTTCTGGCCGAGGAGGTGCAGGTGCGCCCCTTTCTGGTCGGGCTCTTCTATACCATCAATGCGGTGGTGGGCATTCTGGTCAGCCAGTGGCTGGGCCATCGCTCCGACAACAAGGGGGATCGCAAGCGACTGATCCTGCGCTGCTGTTTTGCCGGGGTGGCGCTCTCCCTGCTGTTTGCCTGGAACCGCAACTACTGGCTGCTGGCGAGTCTGGGGGTCATGCTGGCGGCGCTGGCGGCCACTGCCAGTCCCCAGCTGTTTGCGCTGGCGCGGGAGTACTCCGACAGCCGCAACCGGCGGGCGGACATGTTCAGCTCGGTGATGCGAGCCCAATTTTCGCTGGCCTGGGTCATAGGCCCGCCCATCGCCTTCGCGCTGGCCATCGGCTACGGCTTCGAGCTGATGTACCTGGCCTCGGCACTGGCCTACCTGCTCTGCGCCCTGGTGGTGTGGCGCTGGCTGCCCTCTCTGCCTTTGCCCAAGATGGCTGAAGAGACAGAGCGGGTCAGCAGCTGGCGGGATCCGGCGGTGCGGGCGCTCTTTATCGCCTCCACCCTGATGTGGACCTGCAACAGCATGTACCTCATCAATATGCCGCTCTACATCACCCGGGAGCTCGGGATGGATGAGAAGCTTGCCGGTATCCTGATGGGCACGGCGGCGGCGCTGGAGATCCCCTTCATGCTGCTGGCGGGTTACTACACGGCCCGCTTTGGCAAGCGCCCCATGATGTTGCTGGCGGTGCTGGCTGGCGCGGCCTTTTACACAGGTCTGGTGACCCTCACCGACCAATACGCCCTGATCGCCTTGCAGCTGTTCAACGCCATCTTCATCGGTATCGTGGCGGGGATCGGCATGTCTTACTTTCAGGATCTGATGCCGGGGCGGGCCGGGGTGGCGACCACCCTGTTTGCCAACAGCATCCGCACCGGCTCCATCATGGCGGGGGCTATCGCCGGTGTGGTGGCGGAGGTGTGGAGTTTCCACGGGGTCTTTATGGTGGCGCTGGGATTGGCACTGGTGGCACTGGCCGCCAGCTGGCGGGTGCCCAACGTCTGACGGGGTGATCTGACTGTTATTTGCCGTGCTGGGGCTGGGCGTGCGGGAGCGGCGCTGATTCGCCCTGATACTCGTTGCGCAGGCAGCGCAGCAGCAGCTCGGTCGCGGGGCCGAGGGCCTCGGGGGAGAGGGTCAGCAGGTAGGTGTAGAGGTGGCGCTCGTTGCCGCTATCCAGATCCAGCTGTATGAGTGAACCTTCCGCCAGCTCCCGCTCCACCAGATGGCGCGGCAGCCAGGCATAGCCGAGGCCAAGGCGCAGCATGGCGAGCACTTCGTGGTAGTGGGTGGCCTTCCAGCCGGTGTCATCCGCATCGTTCCAGTCCACCGAGCGGTGAATGGGGGGATGCAGGCTGATCTGGTTGTAGCCGATCAGCACATCGCTGCGGATGGGCCCCTCCTCCTGTGCCAGCGGATGGCTGGCGGCGCAGAGGGGCAGCAGGCACACCTCGTCCAGCAGCAGACCGGTGCGATCGCCGGGCAGGTGCTCGGAGAGCATCAGATCCCCCGGTTGCAGGGCGTTGAAGTGGCAGTGAATGCGTTCGTGCAGGTTGACCCGGCAACCCCGGCTGCGGGGATAGAAGCTGGCCAGCGCCCGATAGAGGCGATCCCTTGGCTGCAGCGCCGAGACATAGAGGTTGATCTGCGGCTCCCACTGCCGCTCCAGGTTGTTGGCCAGATTCTCCAGCTCTTCCACCTGCTGGCTCAACTGACGGGCCCGCTTGAGGAAGATCTCGCCCGCCGGGGTCAGCACCGCCTTGCGGCCGCGCACCTCCAGCAAGGGCACCCCCAGACTCTGCTGCAACTTCGCAACCGCATGATTGAGGGAGGACTGGCTCTTGTTCAGCGCCTCGGCCGCCTGGGCGTAGCCGCCGCAGTCGACCACCGCCTGAAAGATCCGCCATTGCTCAAACGTGCTCTTGGGACGAAACATAGTTCAACCTGATTGGAGATAGGATGGTCAGTGGTTCGAACAGGGAGCCTGTGCCCCCTATTCAATTTAACCCCTGCCGCACAACACTCTGGGTATTTTATTGATTTATTTGGGCTGGGCCACGCAACTTGTTTATTTTGGCTGAGCCACAAAGGTCTGGCCGGTTTTGCCGCGGCTGTCCGACCCCATCAGGTAGAGGTAGAGCGGCATCAGGTCGGCCGGAGTCTTGAGGTTCATGGGATCTTCCGCCGGGAAGGCGCTGGCGCGCATCTTGGTACGGGTACCGCCCGGATTGAGGGTATTGACCCGCACACCGGTGTTCTCAAGCTCGTCGGCCAGCACTTCCATCATCCCCTCGATGGCAAATTTGGAGATGGCATAGGTGCCCCAGTAGGCGCGCCCCTTGCGTCCCACGCTGGAGGAGGTGTAGACGATGGAGGCATCGCCCTGCGCCTTGGCGGTCTGGCGCAGCAGCGGCAGCAGCGCCTGGGTCAGCAGGAATTCCGATTTGACGTTGACCTGCATCACCTCGTCCCACTCCTTCTCCTGAATGTGTTCAAACGGAGAGAGGGTGCCGAGCAGACCGGCGTTGAACAGCACGCCGTCGAGGCGGCCAAACTGCTGGGCGAAGGTTTCGGCCATGCCGCGGTAGTGGGCGGCGGTGGCCCCTTTCAGATCCACCGGCACGATGGCGGGCAGCGGATAACCGGCCGCTTCAATCTGGTCATACACGGCTTCGAGTTTGGCGCTGGTGCGGCCGAGCAGGATCACGGTGGCACCGTGAGCGGCGTAGGTGAGGGCGGCTTCGCGGCCGATCCCGTCGCCGGCACCGGTGACCAGAATGACTTTATCCTTGAGCAGATCGCGGGGTGCCTGATAATCGAGCATGACAACTCCTGTTAACAAATTCCGGCCATAAGTGCATGGCAATCGGCGCCAAGTGTACTGATCCGCGCGCCTGTTTGACCAGCCAGCGGCAAGAAAAATGTGAAGAAAATAGAGAGGTTGTGATGCTCGGGTTGGTTTTTCCGGGCACTGGCTGCGATTTTTTGCGCGCCTCCATCAAACTCCCTAGAATGTGACGAAAACCGATCCATTCTGGAGTCCATCGTGACATTTCTGACCGAATATGGCCTGTTTCTGGCCAAGACAGTGACCTTCCTGCTGGCCATCGGCGCCATCATCCTGATGATCGTCAGCACTCGCCAGCCGAAAGCGCGCAAGGGTGAGCTGGTGGTGACCGATCTCTCGAGCGAGCTGGAGCAGGGGCAGTTTGCGCTCAAGAGCGCGCTCGCCAGCAAGGCCGAGCGCAAGGTGCTGGAAAAGCAGCAGAAAGAGGAGCAGAAAAAGCGCGCCAAGGCGGGTGATGAGCGCAGTCGCCTGTTCGTGCTCGATTTCAACGGCAGCATGGATGCCAAAGAGGTGGCCTCCCTGCGCGAGGAGGTGAGCGCGGTGATCGGCGTCGCCCAGCCCGGCGACGAGGTGCTGCTGCGGCTCGAATCCGGTGGCGGCGTGGTGCATGGCTATGGCTTGGCCGCTTCCCAGTTGCAGCGACTGCGCGATCGTGACATCAAGCTCACCGTGGCTATCGACAAGGTGGCGGCGAGCGGCGGCTACATGATGGCCTGCGTGGCGGACAAGATCCTGGCTGCCCCCTTTGCCATCGTCGGCTCCATCGGGGTGATCGCCCAGATGCCGAACTTCAACAAGTTGTTGAAAAAGCACGATATCGAATTCGAGATGCACACCGCCGGTCAGTACAAGCGCACCATCACCATGTTCGGCGAGAACGACGATCTGGGGCGCGAGAAGTTTCGCGAGGAGCTGGCGGCGATCCACGAGCGCTTCAAGGCCTTTGTGGCCGAACACCGCCCGCAACTCGATATCGATCAGGTCACGACCGGTGAGCACTGGCTGGCGAGTCAGGCCAAGGGGCTGGGGCTGGTGGATACCCTCTGCACCAGCGATGACTACCTGCTGGCGCAGGCCAGCCACCACAAGGTGATCGGCATCAGCTATCGCAAGCCAAAAAGCCTGACCCAGAAGCTGGGGCAGCAGGGCGCGCAGGCGCTGGAAGCCGGACTGGGGCGGCTGTGGCAGCAGAGCCCCTGGCGCTAAGCCTGGCCCTCTGGCGTTAGCCAGAGGGAAATCCCGCGATAAAAAGGCCAGCCGATGCCCATCGGCTGGCCTTTTTGCATCCGGTTGCACCTTGTCGGTGAGCGAGGGTTGTTTCTATTGAGGCCCTCTGTTACAACTGAATGCTTTCCCCGTTTATGACAGGATCTTGTGGTAAGAGCTGCGGGGCATGGAGCATAGCGATGTCATGGAGCACCTTCAGGCAATTTACCCCGCTGGTCTGGATCGTCATTCTGGGCACCTTCATGGTGCGCACCAGCTACTACATGGTGTGGCCCTTCCTCTCCATTCTGCTCTATCGGGAGTATGACCTTTCGGCCACCTTCATCGGCCTGTTGCTGGGTGGCTCGATGGCCCTCTCTACCCTGGTCAGTTTTTACGGCGGCTGGCTCTCTGATCGCTTCGGGCGGCGCAGCATACTGCTGGCCGGTTGTCTGGTGGCGATGCTCTGTTTCGGTCTGCTCGGTTTTTCGCACGAGGTGTTCTGGCTCGGGATCGGGGTGATGGGCAGCGGCCTCTCGTCGGGGCTCATCGATGCCCCCGGCAAGGCGCTGATGGCCGACAGTCTGGCCTCGGCCAAGGCGCGGGAGCTGGCACTGCACCTGCGCTATTTTCTGCTCAACCTGGGGGCCGCGCTGGGGCCGCTGCTCGGGGTGACCCTCGGGATCAACGCCCAGCAGGAGACCTTCCTGTTTCTGGTGGTGAGCTATCTGCTGCTGGCGCTGGCCTTTGGCTGGGGATTTCGCCGGGCTGGCAGCACAGGCAAGCCGGGTGCTGCTGGCCCCGGACTGCGGGATGCCATCAAGGTGTTGCTGGCGGATCGCGCCTTCCTGCTGCTGGTGATGGCCAATCTCCTGATGGTGCTGGTCTACTCCCAGTTTCACTCGCCGCTGGTGCAGTACCTGACCCGGGCCGGTATGCCGCAGGTGGCCGAGCTGGTTGCCCTGCTGGTGGCGACCAATGCCCTGACCGTGGTGCTGCTGCAGTTTCCGCTGCTGCGGTTGTTGTCACGCTGGCCGGTGCGGGTACGGCTTCATATCGGCATGGCGCTCTTTCTGGCGGCCCAACTGCTCTTCGCGCTGGGGGACCCGATGGTGCGCAGCCACTGGTTTGGCGCCGTGCTGCTGCTCAGCATCGGCGAGACCATCCTCTTCCCCCTGCTCAACGTGCTGATCGACCAGATGGCCCCCGCTCATCTCAAGGGGAGCTACTTTGGTGCCAGCGCACTGGCCGGGTTGGGAGGGGCCGCCGGCGCCCTGCTGGGAGGCTGGATCCTCGAGCAGTGGAGCGGCCAGCTGCTCTATGTGCTGATGGCGCTGCTCTGCGTGGCGATTTTTGCGCTCTATGAGTGGGGGGCCAGAGTACAGCGTCCCGCTGTGGCCACGTCTGTGGTTGAGCGGAGCTGACCCGGTTAATGCGGGGATCTGTGATGCTGAATGTTCAGTGCGTGCTACCCGGCGTCTTCTCTTTGAGCGCCTTCTTGGCTGCGTACATCCTCTCGTCGGCGAGCCGGATCAGGTTTAGCCCGTCGTCGTAGTGCTCCGGCCCGGTCTGCACTATGCCGATACTGAGGGTGAGATCGCCCAGCTGCTCCTTGACGGTGTTGACCAATCGTTTGAGATAGATATCCCGCGCCTGACTCTCGTTGCAGTTGGGCAGGATCAGGCAGAATTCATCTCCGCCATAACGAAAGCAGCTGTCTTCGGCGCGAAAGACCTGACGGATGCAGTTGCCGACGATGCGCAGGATCTCGTCTCCGCGCTGGTGACCTTCGGTATCGTTGATTTGCTTGAAGTTGTCGATATCGAGATAGGCGATGGCCATGGGTTCGGCACGGCGCTGACAGGTGCGCAGGGTCAGCAACAGCAGCTCGTTAAGGTGGCGAACGTTGAGCAATCCGGTCAGGGCATCGGTGCGGTTCAGCTCCTCCAGTTGTTTGGTACGCTCGCGTACTTTCTGCTCCAGACTCTTGGCATAGTTCTCCGACTTCTCTCTGGAGGACTCTATTTCCGACACCAGACTGCGAATGTAGGTTTCGAAGACCAGAGTGATGTCGAACAGAAAGAGTTTGTCCAGGGCGGCCAGCATGACGAGGCGCTCCGGTTCATCGCGGATCTGCTCGAACATATCCTCGATCAGCAGGGCTTTGAGGGTGTTGATGGCGGCCAGATAGAGCTTGGGTTCGACCCCGATCCGCTTGTGAACCAGCCCGATCCGCAGCCGGTTGTTGACGTACTCCAGATCGTAATGGCCGCTGAAGAGATCGAGCACATAGCGCCGTTGCGCGGTGCGCAACCGTATGAGGGTATCGGCATCCCCGATCAACAGGGCGATTTCGGTGATGGCCGTCTGCTGCTGGTAGAAGCGATCCACCAGGGCGTCGATCCGTGGTTCTATCTTGCTGCAATAACTTGCCAGCCGCGCCACATCCTGCTCATTGAGCAGCAATAACTCCTTGCGATGGGCAATTTCGAAGTCGGTGATCCTCATCTGCTCAAGCAGGGTCTGTTCGGTCGGATTCATCGTCGTCCTCTGTCCATGACTGGGCCATTACTCTGTCCGTGAAGCGGTGCAGGGCAAGCAGAATGGGCAACTGACATTGTAGTCATTGAGGAGCGAGGGAGCGAAATGACCCCCACTTTGCCTGACGTGAGATGCTCAGTGGCACAAGTGGGGGAGTGCAGGGCAAGCAGAGACGATCAGAAGGTCAGTACCTTGTCGGCGGCCAGGGTCCACTGGGCCAGCATCGGCAGGGTGCCGACCTCAATGCCCTCGATCAGTGGCAGGGCGGTGATGCCACGGGCATCGGTGCAGGTCTTGCACAGGCGAATGGTGACGCCTTGTGCCAGCAGGATCTCCAGCATCTGGCGCAGGTTGTACCCTTCGGCCGGAGCCTGACCGGCCAGTGCTGCACTCACCGCATCGGACATCAGGAACAGCTTCAGGCTGGCACCACCCTGTTCGTTGAGGGCGATAGCGAGACGCAGGGCGTTGAACAGGGATTCGCTGCCATAGGGGGCACCGTTGGCAATGACCACAATTTGTTGATTCATAACAGACTCCCGATTGGAAAGAGCGCCATTGTAGAACCAACAGGGTGGCAATTGCGTGATGTTGCACAACTTCTGTCGCACCTTTTTCCCGCTTGCTTGACCCTGCTGCCGATCGAGGTTTTTATGGTCAGCTCGCAAACAAGACCGGATGAATCGAGATGTGGAAAGTATTGGGAGCCGGCTTGCTGCTGTTGGCGGGTCAGGCCTTTGGCAGTGAGGCGGTCGGTTGCAAGGCTCGTCTGCAGGCCGTCAACGACCAGCTGGTGTTTGCCAAAGCACACAACAATGCCGGGCAGATTGCCGGGCTGGAACAGGCCGCGCGCAATATCAAGGCCAACTGTACCGATGAAGGTCTGCTCAAGGAGCAGAAAGAGCGGGTTAACAAACTGCGTGGCGAGGTGGATGAGCGTCTGCTCGAGCTGCAGGAGGCGAGAGTCAGTGGCAAACCGGAGAAGATTGCCAAGCGGCAGGCCAGGCTGGAGGAGTCCCAGACCCGGATGCTGGAGGCCCAGCGGGAGCTGGACAAACTGATCCGGCTGGTCGGCAAGTGATGGCCAGCCGCTGAACGCAGGATCAAAAAAGGCCGATTGCTCGGCCTTTTTTCGTTTTATTGCCTGTGCATCCGCACAAACTTCTCCATCAGCTGATCTTCGGTCTCCACATGAGCGGGATCCCAGATGATGCAGTCGATAGGGCAGACACTGATGCAGGTCGGCTTCTCATAGTGACCGACGCACTCGGTGCAGCGACTGGGGTCGATCTCGTAGATCTCCTCACCCAGGCTGATAGCCTGGTTGGGGCACTCGGGATCGCACATGTCACAGTTGATGCACTTGTCGGTGATGAGCAGCGCCATCTCAGGCCGCCGTGTGCGGGTTGCGGGTATCCTGGCTGTCGCCCAGATTGCGCAGCAAAATGCCGTAGTTCACATCCAGATCTTTCGGGACCGGCACATAGACTACGTGACCGTTGCCCGGCGCGGTGTCGATAAGCTCGCCCTTGCGGTTCTCCATCTGCTCCAGATTGAAACGGACGTTGCCCTGCGGGGTCATCAGCTCCAGGTTGTTGCCCACCAGGAACTTGTTCTTCACCTCGACCTCGACCATGTCACCTTTGCGACCGGTGATCTCGCCGACAAACTGCTGGGTGTCGGAGACGGAGTAGCCGTAGTCGTAGTTCTGGTATTCGCTGTGGTTGTGACGGCGCAGGAAGCCCTCGGTATAGCCGCGGTGGGCCAGATTTTCGAGGGTGCCCATCAGGCTGCGGTCGAACGGACGACCCGCCACCGCATCGTCGATGGCCTTGCGGTAAACCTGAGCGGTACGGGCGCAGTAGTAGAAGGATTTGGTGCGCCCTTCGATTTTCAGGGAGTGAACGCCCATCTTGGTCAGTCGCTCGACGTGCTCGACGGCGCGCAAGTCCTTGGAGTTCATGATGTAGGTGCCGTGCTCGTCTTCAAACGCGCTCATGTACTCGCCCGGGCGGTTGGACTCTTCCAGCAGCACCAGCGCATCGGTCGGTTTGCCAAGGCCCAGGGTGTTGTCCGGACGCACTGCGATGGGCTCCTGACGGTGGACGATCTGGCCCACGTCATCTTCTTTACCCTCGTGCACCTTGTACTCCCAGCGGCAGGAGTTGGTGCAGGTGCCCTGGTTGGGGTCACGCTTGTTGATATAGCCGGAGAGCAGGCAGCGGCCGGAGTAGGCCATGCACAGCGCGCCGTGAACGAACACTTCCAGCTCCATCTCCGGTACCTGCATGCGGATCTCTTCGATCTCGTCCAGCGACAGCTCGCGGGAGAGGATGGCGCGGGTCAGGCCCATCTGATGCCAGAACTTCACCGTGGCCCAGTTGACCGCGTTGGCCTGCACCGAGAGGTGAATGGGCATATCCGGGAAGGCTTCGCGCATCATCATGATGAGACCGGGGTCGGACATGATCAGCGCATCCGGCTTCATCTCCACCACCGGGCGCATGTCGCGGATAAAGGTCTTGAGCTTGGAGTTGTGGGGCTGGATGTTGGCCACCACATAGAACTGCTTGCCCAGCGCATGGGCTTCGTTGATGCCCAGCTGCAGGTTTTCGTGATCGAATTCGTTGTTGCGCACCCGCAGGCTGTAGCGGGGCTGACCGGCATAGACGGCATCGGCGCCATAGGCATAGGCGTAACGCATGTTCTTGAGGGAACCTGCGGGGGAGAGCAATTCTGGTTTAAACATGGCGGACTCTTTATATCTGATTGCAAATCAGGACGATGCCACCTGATGGCATCGTAGTGGTTGAGTTGCGGTGCAAGATGCCCTCCGAGAGGAGGCTCAATGCAGCGCGACCCGATGACGGCATATCCGGGGCCTATCTACAGACGATGCGCCGGATATTCGGGGTGCGAGATTGTACTCGCCCCCACGTCATCATGCAATTTGGCAGGAAATTGTTGGCTGCGCGAGCCGATAGGATGCCGAAATGAAACCGCCGCTCAGGCCCAACGGGAGAGGGGGGAGGGCATGGCGTAGACGTAACCCTGTTGATAGTCACAGCCGAGCTGATCGGCAATCTCGATATGGGTCTGGTTTTCCACCCCTTCGCACACCACCTTCATGCCGAGTCGCTGCAGGTACTCCACCAGTCCGGTCAGCATGCGCAAGGCATGGCTACTCCTGGTCGCTTGCAGCAACAGAGAGCGATCCAGCTTGATGATCTCGTAGGGGAGCGCCATCACTCGCTGAAAATTGCACTCCTGGGTGCCAAAGTCATCGCAGGCGATATGGGCACCGTGGCTGCGCAGTACCTCGATCAGGGCCAACTCCTTGCGCTCTAGCGGGGCGTACTCCACCACCTCGAACCAGATTGCGATATCCAGCTTGCGGGCCTGCAAGAGAGTGAGTAACAGCAGGTTCTTATATGTTGTGCTCTCAAAAGCGGGGTTGAGGTTTATCGAGAGGGAGCAAGGAGCATGGCGTGCCAGCGCGGTCAGATCACGCCAAATGGCTCTGAGCATAACGATATCCACATGCAGGGACTCTTCATCGCTGAGAGAGGGAAAGTCTATTCCCTGATAGCGCTGCTGGCGGGGTTCCCAGCGTCTGGCCAGCGCCTCAAAGCCGATGATCTGGCGATCCCGGTCAACGATTGGCTGATAAAAGGGCACGGCAATGTCCGCTGTCGTCAGGGATGCCACGTCACCGACCGGAAACTCTTCTTTAAACGCAAACATGTCACTTCCCTGCTGACTGAGATGATTTCGGATAATAGGGGAGGATGTTGAAAGCTGGCTGTAGGAATTGTCTGATTGTTTGCAGAAAAAATACTTTGGCAGTATCAGATTATTCCGATTAAGTCCGCTGTGTGGATTATCTAAACTGGCCTCAATGACGAATCGCCGAGCCAAATATGATCATTGGGCGACTTACATATATGGATGTCATATATTTTTTACGGAGCCTGCAATGAAGGCACCACTCTCTATCGTTTTTATAGTGTGATTATTATTCATGAGTAAGATTTTTGCTGTGTTGCTGCTTATATTCAGCAGCAATGCCTTGGCATCGCCGGATATTAGCGTTGGCACCTTATATGACTATATGTCGGCAGAAAAAACTACGCTGCTCAAGCGGGTTAGAAATCTTGGTGATGAGACGGCATTTGTAAAAATAACGCTGGCCGAAATTATATATGGTGCCGATGGCGTGCCGAAGGAGCGGGAGTTACCGGAGGAGGGCGTTCGCCAGCTGGTGACAAGTCCATCACGGTTGATTATTCCGGCAGGTGGTATGCAGGCTACCCGTTTTATCTATATGGGAGTGCGGGAGCGAGAACGTTATTTTCGGGTGCGTTTTGTGCCGGTCAAACCACAGGATGATGAAATAACCGAATTGCCACCACAGCAGCAAATTAGCGCCGGTGTCAGCATCATGACCGGTTTTGGCACCATTTTGTTTGTGGCACCCAAAGAGACCCGTTATGACACCCGGATTGACCGTGAAAACGGTGTTCTCTATGTGGAGAACCGGGGCAATGCCACCGTTATTCTCGATTATCTGGAGCTGTGTGACAAAAAAGAGAGCTCATGCAGTCAACCGGAGAAGCTGCATCTGCTGCCCGGCGTTAAAAAGCGGGTCAGTCAAGAGGCAACCCGATTGGTTCGTTTTGAACTGATCGAAGGGAAAAAATCGGCATTCAGGGAGTTCAAGCTCTGAATCCCGATATATCACAAGAACGACAATCACACCTGAAGGAGTGGCTATGAAGATGTTATCGCTTTTTCCCGCCCTGTTGCTGGCGAGCGGATCGCTGATGGCGGCCGAGCGCATCGAGCATACGGTGACGGTAACGGCGCAGATCCCGACCGAAAACTTTTATGTGCAACCCGTGGGAGACTGGATAAATACCCCACAGAAACTGACCTTCAACCCCTTTAGCCAAAAGCTGGATCCCTTGGCCAAGCAGCTGGAGATGAAGAGCACCATTGGTCCCATCAAGGGCTATCTGGTCTATCCCGCTACCATGGCCAGCGGCAAGGAGAGTATCGGCTTGACGGTCAAGGTGGCAGGCGTTGCGCTGACCACTACATCTGCTGACTTGCTGAATCAGGCAGATGCCAATACCGGCAAACAGGTCGGGCTGGAGATTATTCCCGCTGTGGCGCCAACCGGTGGCTACAAGCCCGGCAACTATCAGGGGATTGTCAGCATGATGTTTGAATCGGAGGCACCGCCTGCTCAAGGCAGCTGACATGAGTATGTGGGGGTCATCAGGCCCCCTTTAATTGAGATTCCAGGCATTCAGGTTGCACTTCATGGTTCGTTCTCTTCTTCTCTTGCTCGGGATAATGCTTTTTGGTCCTCTGGCTGTGGCAGCAGACCCTGTCATGCTGCTGCAACAGGCGCGGCAGTTGCCAGAGGGGTTTGAAGAGCACTTTTTTGGGGTGCCGCTGATGGTGCGGGTGACCGTCGATGGCCGCCTGCTGGGGGATGGCGAAGTGCTGCTCGGTCGTGATAACTCGGTGCAACTGCTCTCGCTGCTGGAGGTGCAGGAGAGCGAGTTTGACGAGGGGGCGCGTGAACGCTGGTTGAGCAAGCTGGGAGCCCAGCAGCCGCTCGGCGAGTGTGGCCGGACCTGTCCTGAAGGCATAGTGGGGTTGCAATACAGCCTGGAGGAGTCCCAGCTCTCGGTGCTGACCGGTGAGGTAGAACAGGAGGCACGGGATCAGCGCTTTATAGCATTGCCTCAAGAGAGCAAGGGGTTGCTGATCCAGAACCAGCTGAACCTGGTGCAGGGCAGCCAGCGCAATGGACACTACAACCTGCAGCTGGAAGGCAGCTGGCGGCAGTGGTCCCCCTTTATGGAGGGGGATGCCACCTGGCAGGAGGGGCAATCGAGCGAAGTGGGCCTGGCTCAGCTTTATGGCGAGCGGCTCCATGAGGCCAATTTTTATCGCCTTGGTTTCTTCTTTCCCTCGGCGCAGGGGTTGGTGCGTCAGCCGAACTACTACAGTGGCGCGACCCCCACTGTGCTCGGGATGATGTGGGGCAGTTCGGATCTGCTGCGCCGGGAGCGCGGGGTGCCCAGTCTGGCGCCGATCCAGGTGGCACCGGCACGGCCGGGCATGGTGGAGATCTATCGTGACGGCAACCTGATCCAGTCCCAGCCGGTCGTATCCGGTTTGCAGGCGCTCGATACCCGCTCGCTGCCCGGCGGTATCTACGAGGTAGAGCTGCGGTTGCTGGAGGATGGTCAGGAGACCCGCCGTTGGCGCGAGATGATCTACAAACCCTCCAACTGGCAGACGCCGGAGGAGCCGTGGCGCTTCAACCTGTTTGCCGGACGCCAGACCCGCTGGCTGGTGCGGCAAGGAGACAGTGATCTGGAAGGGGCCAGTGGCGGCGTAGCGGTGAACCACCTGCTGCTTCCCTCGCTGGTGGTGGGGGCGGGTAGCCAGTATGTGGACAGACGGGCCCAGCACTCCCTCTCGCTCGATTGGGAGGCGACCAGTCAGCTTCACGGCTTTGCCTCCCTCAACCAGAGTGTCGGCATGGGGTGGGGTTACGATCTGCAGGGGATCTACTGGCATGGCAACAGCAGTCTGGTGGCCAGCCATTCGCGCAATCTGCGCAAACAGGGGGGCACAAGCTCGGTATCCAGCCTGTCACTGCAGCAGTCGCTGGAAAAGTGGGGCTCCCTCGGTCTCTATGTTTCTCACCAGTCTGGTCGTGGTAATGGCGCTGATGTGGGGTGGCACTATAGCGATCGGCTGTGGGGGCGTTGGGTGACCTGGGGGGTGACCCTGTTCGATCGTCCCGGCAGCGAGAGCACGGCGCAGCAGCGGGATCGCGGCAGCACCCTCAGTCTGACCGTCAACCTGGGGGGACAGGATCGCCAGTTGTCGCTGGGGCTGGGCAGCAATACCTCCCGCTCCGGCGGCGCCCAGCGCAGTGCCTATCTCAACTACCAGCAGGAGGTGGATTGGGGGCCGCTGCGCCAGGTCAGTGTGGGCAGCACCCACGACAGCTATGGTACCGGACTATCCGGCTATGGCCGCTTCGCCGCGCCCTGGTTGGGGGGCGACCTGTTTGCCCAGCACTCCTCCTATAACGAACAGGTGACTGGCGGTATCAATCTGGAGAGCGTAGTGGCACTGGGGCGGGAAGGGGAGCTGGCGCTCGGTTCCCGCGATATGGGCGGCATGGGTAATGAGGCGGCGATGATCCTCGATATCGAGGCCGATGACGAGGCGGCGCAGATCCGGGTCAGTGACGATCAGGGTAGCGTGCAGACCCTCGGGCCCGGACGCCATCTGGTCTCTGTGCCAGCCTTGCAAAGCGGCACCTTGCAACTGGAGATGGCCGATCACGAGGGGGCGCCGCTCACCATCAAGCCCACCGTGCTCCCCTACCACCTTAACCGCGGCGGAGTGGGTTATGGCCAGGTGAACGCCATAAGTACCGTCACTGTGATTGGTCGCCTGCTCGACGAGCAAAATAGGCCGCTGCGTGGTGCCATGGTCAGCAACCCTATAGGGCGGGCATTTACCGAAAATGATGGCTTCTTTGCGCTGGAAGCGAGCCGACGACAGCCGCAATTTAGCGTGGAACACAATGGTACCCTCCATTGCAACAACTCATCAGGAGTGCAGAGTCGCACGGAGGCATCGGAGATTATTATGTTGGGAGAGTTAATATGTTCACCTGGTGTGACTGTAAAAAATGAAAACCATTAAAATATTAGTTCTACTGATGTTTAGTCACTCTTCTTTGGCTGATGTGATTAATATTACTGCAGACTATAAACCTGAGAGCTATGAAGTGAGTGGTGGGCGTTTTATCAACACCACTCCGTGCGATGTCGGTCAACCGATTTCTTATTGTGACCCACAGAAGCCGCTAGAGTCATCGGTTATAGTAAAACTCCCAGTGTCGATAGCAAAAACAATAAATTCGGCGAAGGGTAAACAGAACTACCTAAGTTACTATCGACTTTCTGGTCCTAAAAAAGTGACGTTGACGAACAGCAAAAATGGAGAACATCATGAATTGGCATTTATTCCAACCAATATAGGTGCCAAGGTAATAAAAATGGAGTATCCAATTGTCAATAATAATAGATGGCCCATGCATACTATTGGTGGTGATTGCTATCAAAGCTTTAGTACTTGGGGGTGGTTCGGGTCTGTAGTAACTGGGCAACTTTTTTTATATTCTATTAATGATTTAGCTCAAAATGGCGCGTCTGAGTGCTATCACAATAGCCAACTTGGTAATGGAACATCATACTCTGTCGATTGGCTGAATTATGGCTTTCGTATCAAAGCACCTAATCCATTGACTATGTCAAACGGAAAGTATACCGGTAGTTTAAAAATAATGGTGGGGCGTAATAAGGATATTGACCTGGGTGATGCAACCTATTCTGGGGGAACAGAGCATGAACTTAAATTTACACTGACAGTCCGTCATCAATTGAAAGTTGATTTTCCCAAAGGAGATAGCGATGGCCATAGCCAAGTAACCTTATTGCCACCAGGTGGGTGGAGTAATTGGATTCATAGTGGAAAGCGAGAGCCAAGCATATTGCAGCAAGATCTTCCTTTTCGAATATGGTTTAGTGCCCCATTTACTGTCTCACTGCGTTGCCAATATCAATGGTCTACTAGTGGTGAGTGCGCATTAAAAGATAGCAAGGGGCGAACAGTGCCTTTAAAAACGCACTATGTTAACAGCATAAATGAAATGTTTCTGTTGACTACAAATAAAACCAGATTTGTACTTCCTGTACAGGGAAGTCCGGTTATCAATGCTGCCAGTGCGATTCGATTTCAGATTGTGGGTGGGACGGTCGCCGAGATGATGAAATACCCTGGCTCCTCCTTTAAAGGTGATGTTACCCTGATATTTGATGCGGCTATTGATTAATAGAGTCCGCTGCTTTTGGCATAGTCAAAGAGGGCGCTATCGCTGCTAATACCCAGCCGTATCATGGCGCTCTTTTTCTGGGTGCTGATGGTTTTGACGCTGCGATGAAGATAGTCGGCAACCTCGGAAACCGACATGCCGCTGGCCAGCAGGCGGACAACTTCAGACTCTTTGGGGGTCAACGGACTTATATTGCCTTGAGAGGATACACCGGCATCGGCCAGCAGCATGTTTACCGCAGGGCCAATATAGCGATGGCCAAGCAATATCTGGCGAATGGCATCGGCCAGTTCATTGATAACCGATTTTTTCAGTATCAGACCGTTGACCCCAACCTGAATAAGGGATTGCAAGATGGCACTGTTCTGGATTTGGGTCAGCACAATAATGGGCAGGTTTGGATAATCCCGACGCAACTGCTGGATCATCACCAGGCCATCACAGCGGATATCTCCCGGCATGCTGAAATCGGTGATCAACAGATCACAATGATGCTGTTGCAATAATTTCAGCAAGTCAGATACCTGATATGCCTCGGCGATCACTTCACAATGGGGGGTTATCTGGTCAATCAGGCTGCGGATCCCGGTCAGAATCAAGGGATGGTCATCGGCAAGAATAATCTTGAAGGACATGGATGAGCCTCTTATAAAACGGTGAGTAATATTCAGGCTATCAAAACTAACATTTCTATACTACCGTGCGCACCCCATTTTTTAGGGAGCATCTATCTTTTGGAAAATATATGTGAATCGTTATGCCTATATATTATTCGCCCATGCCATTAATCAAACGGTTCATAATTATTGCACTGTTTTTTTTCTTGACCCCAGTGACGTTTTCGGCGCCGCTCCTTGCTGCGCGCACTGTCAATGTGGGCATTGTGGCCGGAGGGTGGGGCCCTTTTCAACAGTGGAATGGCAAGATCGCAGCCGGGTTCAGCGTTGAATTGATGGAACAATTAGCCCAAAAGCTGGACTACCGGATTGCCTGGCAGGTCTACCCCGACTGGGAAGCCATGTATGCCGATGCCTGCCGTGGCAAGCTGGATATCCTGCTCGATGCCTTTAACTCTGAGGTGCGCCAGTGTGTCACCTATAGCCTGCCTTACTACACCTCGCCGACTGTGGTGGTGGTGCGCCAGGACAGCGCCCTGTTTCGGGATGTGAGCCGGTTGCAGTCCGCCAGCATTGCCATCGAAAAAGGCTTTCTGACCGAGAAGCTGGTCAAGCTGCACTATCCCAATGTCACACCGCGACTCTTTGTCGATACGCACCGTGCATTGCTGGCGGTTGAGCAAGGTCGGGCAGATGCCTACATCGGCAACCTTCATGTGGCCAATCTGTTTATCGAGCGTCACCCGGCGTTGGCGGTGGTTGCCCAGTCTCCCTTGTTGATGGAAACCCTGCATCTTGGCGTCGCCAGCCAGAAGCACTCCCTTGCTATCCGGCTTGATACGGCCATTCAGGCGCTGACGGTCGAGGCGCGCAGTGCACTTGAGAAACGCTGGTTGGGGGAGAGCCTGACCCCCAATTTTATGGGGCACAGCAATTTCTTGTTGCGTCCCGATGAGCGTGCCTGGCTCTCGACACTGCCGCCGTTGAAGCTGGGATTACTCCCCGGTTGGGCACCCTTCTCTTACCGCGATGAGGAGGGGAATTCGGTCGGTTTAATGGCTGATTACCTTGCCTTGCTGCAAGAGAGGCTGGGGTTGGCTTACGATCGGCTGCCCGTCGAGAACTGGCCCGAGTTGCAGCAGTTGTTGCTGCATCACGATGTGGATCTGGCGATACTGCCCGCCCGGGTCATCAAGCGGCTGATGGGGTGGCATGCCAGCGAGCCCTTCGCATCTTTCCCTCTGGTACTGGTGACGGCCCGTGGCAGCCTGCCGATCGGGGATATTTCTGATCTGGCTGGCAAGCATCTGCTGCTGACGGACAGCATGTTGATCCCCCGGCTCAGGGCGCTGGTGCCCGATCTCAAGCTGACCACGACCCGCAATGCCAACGAAGGGATGGCTCGTGTCGCAGCCGGGGCAGGTGATGCCTATATCGGCAATCTGGTGGTG
>OEQM01000079.1_pt1 | contig 42176 bp, 47 predicted proteins | sample 1539771 | NCBI WGS metagenome assembly OEQM01 (sample SAMEA3891240, study PRJEB23780) | metagenome | biome: terrestrial biome; feature: animal house; material: water of meat washing | place: Italy | collected 2015-05-12
TGACTGTAGTAGTGGGTGTTAGTACATTCAGTACATTCAGTACATTCAGTACATTGTCGATTGGATTGGGAGGTTGGCGTCATATTGGGTTAGATTGGGAGATATACTAGCACCTAAATTTTATTGTACTCATGCGAGGGTGTTCCCTCCCTTGACCTCCTGAGACTTCCCCCATGGCCACCTTCTCCAGGCTCCCTATCGGCTCACAGGGTGGGCCATGCCTCTTGGGCTGCCCTGCACTTGCATCATGCCTCACCAGACCTCACAGGACGCGCTACATCGCATCATGGCTCTATAGCGCTGGGGTAGCCTAGGGATTGGCCTAGGATGCTCCAGGAGAGGGCGCTGGTGCGCTCTGGCTGGTCTCTACCGCGCTGGGGTAGCCTAGGGAGGGCCAGGGAGGCTCTGGTCTGCCCTGGGGATACACCTAGCTACTCATATCAGTATCCCAGAGGTTCCCACGCCTCTCTGGCTACTATCATCACTGAGCGGGATTGCTGTCAGTCCGGTATAGGTTCCCTAGATATCTAGGGATGGCTCTGGTATCTAGGGAGGGACAAGGGCGCTTACCTCTTTTCCGCTAGATGCCTCTATGTATATCTAAAGGTACTCTCTGGATACCATTAGATATTCCTTATGTATCTCTGTGTATTACTACTGATACACATAGATATCCCTATAGTTATCTATAGAGTTCCCTAGATACCTCTACTATCCCTCTTCCGCTCCCACCGCTAACGCGGGTCGCTTCAGAGACTAACTAAAGATTACGCGAGCGTCTTATGCTCACGCTTATGCTTACGCTTACGCATAATACGTGAGTCAGTAAACACGGGTCTTACTTGATTACTCTATGCATAAAGTTAAGAGCTAAGTATTGACAGTAAGTAACTAAGGTTTTATAGTTCATTCCATCGAGAGGCAAGCAACCTTCTAGGTTCTACCTCTCAAGGCTCTAAGGTTCTGACGGTAAGAAGTAAACTGCTGGTCAAACTCTCTACCGGACTTTAGACAACTAGATAGTGGTAAGTAGTAAGATTCTAAGGTTGTTGACAAGCGCTAGTTACTAGCACTAAGATTCAACCAAGCAGTACAACGTAGTAAGCGCCTCTGGTTCTGATTCCCTTCTAGGGTTAAGACGACACCATACAAAGCGCACTGTAGTACCAACAGGCAATACGCCAAACGTTCTTTAACAATATGGCAAGTCCTTGTCCCTTGTACTCTAAGGGTTAAGCTCTACAGCGCTGTAAAGGCTGTAGCTCTGGAAGGTGTAGCGGTTCCGATGTCGTGAGACATTACAAGACCGTGTGACAGACAGACCGGCTTAAACGATAACAGTACAACACAAGGCGCAACCCCTGCACTCGCACGACAAAGCGGTGCAGGGATTGTTTAAAGGCTCTGATAACTTAGAACCTTTAAACGATCCCACAAGGATTGCTCTAATCAATCAACGAGGAACAAATCATGCTGAATCATACCGAAGTTAAATTGGTGAAAGTGGGCTCCCTGAATACTGCTTTCCGCAAGAACGCTAATCAGAAGGTAGCGCTCACCATTAGCGCACTGTATCACGCCGTTGTGCATGGTAATGTGGCGTTTGCTGATGACTGGCAACGGGCAGATGCGACCATGCTAGACGCTGTATTGCGTCCGCTGTTCCCTATGGCCTTCAGCAACAAAGATAAGAAATACTCTTTCAATGGTGTGAAGGCCAAGGAAGTACAAGAGCACTTGAATGTTGAGTTTCAGAAGGAGGACTTCGCATCCTTTGCTGAAAAGGTACTGAACTTCTACAGCGCCAAGGAAAAGCAGACCAAGAAGAAAGAGCTGTCTGCATCTGATGTGGCGGGTGACTTGGAGAAGGCCGCCAAGGCACTGGTGAAGAAGTTCATGGCTAACGGTGTGTCTCTGGATGCGCTTAAGACTGCCATCGTACTGGCGGAGAAGGGCGAGCTGAAATAACTGGAATGTCGCAGTGTTTGACTAGGTAGCATTCTCGGAGTGCTACCAGTGACAATCATTGTCTAACCTAGAGGTGTACGCTATGAGTTACTCCATTCATGTTCAATGTAAAGATGGCGTCTCTTTCTTTGTAGAGAACCTACAATTGGACGATGCCCGTGTAATAGAGGCGGAATTAGCTAAACGATTCCCCGCATTTGACGGTTACGCCATTACTACCTATGCCATGGAAAGTACCATGGTACCTGTTTGTCTGTGAGGTACAAACCATGATTATCCGTTGCGCTTTTGAGCAAGTGCCTGAATTGTGTGCTGGGCTAGTTAAGCAGGGTGTGACGTTTACCTGCTACGAATCATCTAATGGTTTATGGCTGATAACCCTGACGGGAGGTTACTGATATGAAATTTGCACCGGCTACAGCTTACATTGTGGATGTAACTACAGCGGACAAGGCCGAGTTAATGGTCGTGCTGGGCATGACCATTGGCTCGTCACAGCAGATTGGAACAAAGCATTAGTTATTAATGGCTTTGATAAACGCGCTATTTAGTGCAGTACTGCTAGTAATTAACTAGATGGCTTTCAAGTAGAGCCATCCGTGATAGTTACTCTATAGCAAAGGAGCGAAGTATGGGTATTAAGACTGAGTTGCGAGTGTACTGTTTCGACACAAGTAACCCCCAAGAGGCGAGTGCATATAAGGCTTTGGTCGCTGAATTGAAGGCATCTGGTTTGCGTCGCTTTTGCAGTCATGGTGGCGGCTCGCACTACCGGCCTGATATAGCAGGGTGTGTAGAGTTGGAGGTTGGGCATTTGTTCGCTGACCAATGGAACACCCGCCCTATAGGTGACAGCGTTATAGGTGAGCGTGTGTTCGACTGGGCGGAGGATTACAACTCTAGTATAGGCGCACCGCCTAACATAAAGCGGGGGCATTACCTCGTACAAGTATCAGAGATGGTAGAGGTGCGGCGTAATACAGTGCGGTGTGGTTATTGTGGTAAGCAAGAGCCAGCGGCTAAAGGTTATGTGTTCTGCCCGCACTGTTTAGGTAGTGCGTACTTAGACGAGGGTAGTTTACATCTAACACGTATGTGCCCTGTATTGGAAGACGCGCGTCCGGCTTTAACTGCTACAGAACTGGCGCATCTACTACCGCTATATAAGCAGGCCCAGATTGCCGGTAATCAGGAACGTGCAGTGGCCTGCAACAAAGCGCAGCGGGAGGCTGTGTTGGGTAAGTACTCCACCAAGACATCTAGTGCCACCGTAGAGAGGGATGGTATGCTTTGGTTGTTAGAGAAGGGTGCCAACCTAGACAACGTGATCTTCTATGACCATACCGAAGTTTTCAGTATCGGATGGCGTAAACCAGTGTCGGAGTCTGTAGCTGCTGGCTGGGTCGATATGTTGGGCACCTTCCCGTATAACTGGGAAGTGCGGAGTACATCCAATGTATATAAGGCTGCACTTGCAGCTAATGCTTAATCCAACCTACAACCCAATAGGTATTAACTATGAAAATTGGTTTCACTATCGAATCACAATCAGCGGAGATACATGTCTCCGTTGTCTCTTCTGATAGTTAAACGCATTTGTCGCTAATCCCACCGGAGGTAATGTATGTACCTGATGTATTACTTGGAAGATGGGCGGCTTATCACTGACGAGCCGCTACCTAGTACAATTAAAGCTATGACTCTACCCGAGTTCGTAAAACGTGCCAATGCCTTTGGACGCCTACGTAGTGCTAAGTACTGGGAATTGCACTGTGAAGGACTGTGTATTATTAGCAAACAGGGGATACCTGATGAGAATCCATAGAGGGGTAACGCAGCTTAGAATACAGCGCCGTAAGGAAGCTGAAGAGGCGTTAGAGCAACAGCGTCGAGATGCAGCGCAGAAGCTCGGTATTAGTTATGAGTCATATATGGCTCGTTTCATCCATCTGAAAGCAGGGTACTGATATGGCCGCACAAGTTAAGTATAAGCTCGGGGCACGTGAAGATAACGGACTGTGCCGTGTTATTGCTACGGTGGCGTTCTCCGACGTATCAGTTGGGGATGTTGGTGGTTACATAGAGTCCGAGCGAAACCTTGCACACCTCGGGAATGCTTGGGTGGCCGGGGATGCTCAGGTGTACGGGAATGCTCGGGTGTTCAGGGATGCTCAGGTGTTCGGGGATGCTCGGGTGTTCGGGGATGCTGTGGTGACTACTTTGTGCTCCAAAAGCCCAACAACTATATCTGGGTTGCGTTATACCATCACTGTGACAGATGAGCACTTGCGCGCAGGTTGCCAGGTGTACACCTTCCAAGAATGGCGGGATAAAACCGAGTGTGCTGTACTGGCTATGGACGGTAAAGCTGCGCTGGTGTTCTACAGGGAAACACTCATCCCGCTGATGGATGTGCTTAAATTGGGGGTTTGATATGTTTGACTCATTGGATTTGTACATATGGGTAACTTGTGGCTGTTTAGGTTGTGCCGTGGGTATCTACTTCGGATACTGGCTACGCAAACGGGACGAGGCGGACGGTGTAGTGTCCGCTTTAAAAGCAGCGCTGGATGAGCGGCGCGTGCCTCCGTCTGTTATACAACAGGTTGTGTGCCGTTGTGATAGTATCCTGCTACTAACTTGGGTACGTTGGAAGCTACAGCACAATGTGCGACGGGGCAAAGGTAGTGCAGATGATTTTGCACGCTGCCGTAGTATAGCGTCTAAGATAATGCTTATTAAGCCGCTACAGTAACTGATATTAACTTCGTTTACTGAGCCCCGTAATATGCCCAGATATAACAACAGGACTGGACTATGACATCCGGAATTAATCCTAAGAGTACACGAGTTTGGCCCGGACTGGAGAACGCTGTCCGGGCTATCCTTTGGGACAGTGTTGCAGGGGACTCCAGTCCTGTGCAGTTCTGGAATCCGCAGGATAAAGATAAGAATGTACCTTTAGTAGTAGCGAATGGTATTAACCGCCTAGTGCATGTAGGGTATTACAACCACGGCACAGGGCAGTTGGAGCCCATCGGGCCGAAGCAGGTTGCACGGTCTGCACTTGCAGGCTGTAAGTACTCTGACTTCAGCCAAGCGCTCTTGAGTACATCGTTTTCTGAAGTAGGTACAGCGCATGGGGTGCTGGTTTGGTATGATGATGAGTACCTAACCAAAGCGTATGCGCCATTAGATGCAGTGTACTATGCTGTGTCACATGTATTGCTGAATAAGAAGTAATCCAACCAATTAAGTACAAACCACAACCAAGTAAGGAAATGTAATGAAATCATCTGCTGCTGTTATTGCCTCTAAAGCTAAAATGGAACAACGTCTGGAATACGTGAAAGCTGAACTGGCTGTGGCCCGTGAGCGTGAAGTGTTCCATGACGGTCAAGTGTATACCCTGTCTCTTGGTAAGCCGGGTGAGAAGGAAGAAGTAGAGGGTGCCCTGTTGGGTCAGTTCACCAATGATAAGGGTATGCTGAAGCTGCGATTCCAAGTCGGCTCTGGTATGGATATGCGCATCGTAGATGCCGCCCCGACTACCGTAGTGCGCACTGTTGAGCCTATCTATGATGAGGAAGGCAAGGAAATCAAGATTCGCTCTAGCGGTATCCTGATTAGCCTCATCAAGAAGATTGAAGACCGTCTGGCGAACTTCGAGCAAGACCTGCAAGACGCTCTGGCCCGTGAGGCTCTGATTGTTGGTGACATCTACACCATCAAGGTAGGCCGTGGTGAAACCCGCCGTGAAATCCAAGCGATGCTGTATGCTCAAGAGCAGAACGAGAAGGGTACTCGTGTACGCTTCTTTGCTGGCGAGGGCTTCGGTGCTGAGTTCTTCGACGGTACTCCGGCTATGGTAGTGACCAAGGGCGCTGTTACTGATGACCCGGAGTTCGACGAAGCTACCGCTGATGCTGCGGAAGCAGAGAAGGAAGTTGCTGAGTTGGAGCAGGCTGCTGCTCTGGAAGCAGAAGCAGAATCTAACGCTGCTGCTGAGTAATGCTAAGTAGTACTAGACGTTAGTGGTAGTACTAAGGGAGCCTGACCCTGCAACAGGCGTTACTGAGGATTACATGATGCTAGTTAAACATACTGCGGGTAAAGTTAACTTCATAGATGTTAACGATGCTTTTGTAGGTTTTGATTACACACAGGACTGCTGCGAGAGCTTTGGTTACTACATGGCTCCTACTGTAGTACCCTGGGAAGACTCTAGTACCACGGATGATGATGCTATCTTGCACGGGTTTATCTTTGACACTGCATGTGAGCCGGTGCAAGAACAATCTGGGGACTACGATAGCGGGGACTGTGTAGCCTTCCGTTTGGTGCATCAAACATCCGGTACTGTAATGTACCTGCACCTATATAATAGCCATAACGGTTATTACGGGCATGGGTGGAGTAGTTCTTGGGGTTGTGGGGGTTATTTGTAATTCTCAGTGTACTGGTTTCGGCCAGTACACAACTTAGGTGGTATTGAGAGCAGTTGGCACAACGAGCCATCGGAATGCAGACAGCGGAGATCAGCGGCCCGCCAATATCACCTAAGTTGTGTCTGCTGAAGGATACAACACCTAACCTTTACTTAATTTAACTTTACTAGGTACTGCTTAGGTTCGCTCTTTGAACAGCTTATACACAAACACGTAATCGGTAGCCTTATGGATGAGGCTATCTAAATCAGGGCTGTACAACCTAACATTAACAATCATCCGAATCAAACGGACACGGTTGTAGGTTATTTTGAGTTCAATACAGCTCTGATTTAGATACGATAGGAGTGTTTATGTTGCACCCGGATGAATGGCTTAGGGATGCTAAACGTCTCCCAGTTGGCCGTACTGCTCGTGTATATCATGGGTCTGAACACAGACCTAACCTTGTAGTGAAGAACCTCCCCGACAGGTACACATGCTACTGTCATAGGTGCCATGAAGGCGGAGTCGTGATGAAGGAGTTCGTGAAAGTAGAACAACCTACTGTTAAAGCCTCAGAGAGTACAGTAACTGTACCGACTGATGCAGTGCCTTTGTTTCTCAACGGAGTACCTAACTCCGCTGTGCCGTGGGCTAGGTTGGTAGCGTTCCTGCATAGTAAGTCTATGTCTGTTGATTACTTGAAGGGTTATAATCCTAAGTACTCAGCTAGTGCAGATAGATTACTACTTGATATGCCTGACCAAACAGTAGGTCGTTCCTTGCGCTCGGCGTCTACAGCTAAATGGTTGACGTACCGTTCAGCCGTGTCTTACGTTAGAGCGAGCGCCTTAGCCGTTGAGGGTCGTAGGTTGTTCGTCACAGAGGATTGTTTCTCTGCTATTAAGGCAGCGCATTCATTACCTCAGACGTTTGTACCTACGGCCCTCATGGGCACGGTGGCTTATAATGATTTCCTTAGATTAGCTTTAAGCTCTGCTGGTGTTGTGCTTTGTCTTGATAATGACAACGCAGGGCTATCAGCAGCGCCTAAGATACAACGCGCGCTCCGGTTACTAGATGTACCCTGTAAGACTGTGTACCCTAGTGCTGGATGCGACCCCAAGGATATGGGGCTGGATTGGTTCCGTAACGTAGTGGAGGGCGATTAATGGTTGACTGTATTTATCTACCCACGTACTATAAGCACCCGGTTTCCGCCTATGTGCAGGAGTACCCAGCATGGACTTGACACTACTACAAGCCCTAGCGCATAGGGATAGGTACAAGGCATTACGTAATGCAGTACCTACCGATATGTTCGATAGCAGTACTGTCGGATTGTTGAGTTGGTATTCTATCTTCTTCGACTCCTACCCCGATAGGGAGCAGGTAGACCCCGATGCTTTGTTCACCTTGATGAAGCTCAGGGCGAACCTAGATGCAGACCAAGCGGCTGTAACTGCCAAGGTCATTGACCAACTCAAGAAGCCTGTAGCTAAAGACCTCATTCAAGGTTTGGTGTCCCAGCTAGAAGAGGTTGCTTACGTAGGCAAGGTCGGCAGTCTCCTAGCGAAGTACAACAACGGTGAGGATGTAGACGTTACCTTTGAGCTTCAGCAGCTCACTGCTGAGACACGTAGGCGTATGCAGACTGTTGGTGCCGCTCAATGGGCCAGTGCTGATGTACTGGAGTACATTGAGAAGACTGAGGATGAATCAGGATTCAAGTTGAAATTCCTACCTGCACTTGCAAGCAATCTCAGGGGCTTACGTCCGGGAGATAACATTGCACTAGCAGCTCCTACCGACAAGGGTAAGACATCCTTCCTGATGAATATGGCTGCGGATATAGCGCACCAAGCAAAGGATACTGTCCTGTACAAGGATAGACCTTTGTTGTTCTTGGTGAATGAGGGGCAGGCGGAGGTTCTTACCCCGCGCATGTACCAGACTGTGGCTAGGGTGAATCGTACTAAGCTCAAGGAGCTGGCTGTTAGCGGCGAGCTGTATGACTTGTACATCCAGCATGTTGGTAGGCGGGATGCTATCCGCTTCGTGAACGTACACGGGCAGAGCATAGCGCAGATAGCCCGTATCATTGAGGCGCATAAGCCGTACTGTGTAATCACTGATATGACAGGGCGTATACGGGCCACAGGTAACACTGCTGGGATGAACGATATATCCCAGTTGGAGGCTGTGTGGAACAGTATGCGTGAAATGGCTGCTATCTACGACTTCTTGCATATAGGTACTGTACAAGTATCTGCGGAAGGGTTCGATATGATGTTCCCTCCACTATCCGCTATGCAGAACAGTAAGACCGGTATCCAAACTACTCTGGATTTGGCTATATTCATGGGGGCTGTAAATGCTGAGAACATGGACTTCATTCGTGGGATTAGTACCCCAAAGAATAAATGTGCTAGTACCGGAGTGAAAGGTAAGAATCAATTTGAAGTCCTGTTTGACCCTGAGATTAACATGTGGTCAGAAATGAACCCAACGTCAGTACCACCAACTAGATGAGGTACGTATGTACACCCTCGCTGAAATCCTAAAGGCTATTAATAGCCGCCAACACCCAGTCCAACTCGTTAAGCACTACGATGAAATCTCGGATGGTGCCCGCAAGAACATGCAATGGCCTGCTATTGCAGAGGTCAAGTACGATGGTGTGTACGCACTTATTGTGATGACCTCTGATAAAGGCGTACAGTTCATTAGTCGCAGTGGTAAGCCTTTGTACTTCGAGCAGAATTATCTACCTGAGCTGTTTGAGTGCAGTGCTTTCATGCAGGCACTGCGGGATGGTATGTGTTTTGTATCTGAGCTTATCAATCCAGAGCTCAGTCTCGAAGAGTTGTCCGGGATGGTTAATCCTAACCGGGTGGCGGGCTGGGATAACACCAGTATGCTTGCTGCTGACTTTGTAGTGCATGACAGCGTTACCGTAGGAAACCTACGCGATGGGTTCTCTGCACTAGAGTTCGTACAGCGCCGAGAGTTCCTTAAGTGTGTCCCTGCACAAAACACTCCGATTAGTGGGTTAGTACATAAAGAATCTGAGTGGGTATCCTTTGCCACAACAGCTATTACTGGTAGTGCTGAGGGTGCTGTACTGAAGCAGTTACATGCCCCTTGGATTGCTGGTCATAAGGGCTGGCATGTAACCAAGGAGGTGCGTGGTGTGCATCTGGACTTGCGCTGTGTAGGCTGGACTCTTGGTAAAGGTAAACGCAGTAATCAGATTGGTGCGCTGTACTTCGAGTACAACGGCAAGCTCTTTAGTGCCGACCTTGGTAAGGGCTGGACTGACGAGAAGCGTGATGCCCTTACTGCACGGGCTCAGAGTACCAACGATGATGTCACTGGTGCAGTGTTCCACATCAAGGGCCTACAGATTTCATCTAAGGGTGTAGTGCGGCTTCCAAAGGTACAGGAAGAACGTATTGACAAGCATGTAGCTGACGGAGAGTGACCGATGTCATTTCTAATCCTTGATTTAGAAACTGAATGCCACGAGTACTACGGAAACCTCGCCTCCCCTTTTCACCCTGAGAACTACATTGTAGCTCCGGGATGGGCCTTGGATGCTGGGGATGTGCAGCATGAGTACTTTACGAATAGAGCGGAGGCCGATAGCTCCGACTGGTTCAATAGAGCTATTTCAACTGCAACTATCCTTGTAGCACACAACGCCACCTTTGAAATCCAGTGGCTCCTACATAGGCACTACGATGCGTTCACAGGCTTCCTGCAGCGTGGTGGGCGCGTGTACTGTACTCAACTGGCTGAGTACCTGTTGCAGCATCAGACTGAGACGTACCCATCCCTAGAGGACACTGCACAGCGCTATGGTGGTACTAAGAAGGTCGATGAGGTTAAGCTCCTGTGGGAACAGGGTGCACTCACAAGCCAGATTGATAAAGACCTTCTGATTAGATACCTCGCTGGCCCAGAGGGTGATATCGAGAACACCCGCAAGGTTTGCTTTGGTCAGTGGCCTAAGCTCGAGCAGCAAGGTATGCTCCAGATGTTCTGGGAACGTATGGATGCTTTGGTGTTCAATGCGTTCTGTGTGTTCAACGGTCTGCACGTTGACCGTGCTATCGCTGATAAGAATCACAAGGAACAGTTAGCCGAAGCTGAAGCTATACGTCAGAAGATTCAAGAGCTGTTCCCTGCTGATATGCCCGCTGAGTTGCGGGAAGAGTTCAACTTCGGCTCTGACTACCATATGTCAGCGTTCCTGTTCGGTGGGCCTGTTAAGTACCCAGTACGGGTATCTTATGACCCCATCAAGTACGAAAAGGATGACTTCTACCTGTTCGAGGATGGTGTATATGCACCTGTCGGTTACTTCTTAGGTGATGCTGAGTTCGAGCAGTGGATTCGTGATCATGGTAACATCGACCGCTACAAGGCTGGTAAGAACAAGGGGCAGCCTAAGGTACACCGTATGGATACTTCAGTTGAGAAACTGAAGTGGGGTGAGGCTATCTATGAGTTCAAGGGTCTCTTGGATTTTAGTGCTCTACCCTCCCACGTATCCGAGCAGTACCTTGGTAAACGGGCTGAGTTCCGTGGTAAGCGTACTCTGTGTGATGATGTTACCCCCGTGTACAGCACGGGTAAGGATTCCCTAGACCTACTGGCTACGTTCACCGATGTAGCAAAACCGCTGCGTACTCTTGCTCAGTTAGACAAGGATAATGGAACGTACTACCTGACCACTGAGTACAACAAGGATGGTAGCGTTAAGAAGCAGAAGGGTATGCTTCAGTACGTAGACGATAGCTCCATCATCCACCATAGTCTCAATGGTGTGAGTACTGTTACGGGGCGTCTTAGTAGTACTCGCCCTAACCTTCAGAACTTGCCCAGAGACGGTACATCCAAAGTGAAGCAGATGTTCACATCCCGCTTCGGTACTGATGGCTGTATAGTTGAGGTGGATTACACGGCACTAGAGGTTGTAACTCTCGCTGCTATTAGTAATGACCAGAACTTATTGCAGAAGCTCCTTGCTGGTACTGACATGCACTGCTATCGCTTGGCTGGTAAGTCTGGTAAGTGGAATGGACTCACCTACGAAGAGTTAGTAGCAATCAACGACGATAAGACACACCCTCGGCACCATGAGGTACACGAGGCACGGACGAACATCAAACCACGTGCGTTTGCTGCACAGTACGGTGCTAGTGCTATGGGTATCTCCTTCAGTACTGGTTGCTCTCTGGAAGAGGCTGAGGAGTTCCTTGCTAACGAAGAAGCGCTGTTCCCACAGAGCTTCTTGTACAGTAAGACAGTAGTGCGTGATGCTGTAGAAAGTACAGGTACACTGCTGTACGAGCAATCTGAATCCGGTGCATGGGTTGGGTATAAACGTGGTCATTTCCAAGCGGTAGGTGGTACTTGCTACTCCTTCCGGCAGTACCCTACTTGGCGGGAAGGTCAAGAGGTGTTGGACTACAAGGATACCCAGCTCGCTAACTACTTTGCGCAAGGTGAGGGCTCCTTCATAGTGCAAGCTGCATGTGGGCGGGTAATCCGCTGGTTACTAGAAAACAACTTCTTTGGTGGTTGCGTTCTGCCGATTAATACAGTGCATGATGCTATCTACTTGGACTGCATCAATGCCGAGTGGGCTAAGTACGCTGGTAAGATGGTAGAGCAAATCATGGCAAGTACACCAAAGGACATGTGCCGCACTATGCCTGCTTATACTGAGTGGCGGTATGACATTACCCCCTTCCCGGCGGTCAGTGTATACGGGCCTAGTATGTATGACAAAGAGAAGTGCTGATTTAAGTACTGTAAGTACAACCTACAACCAAGTAAGGAATTAATATGTCTGTTCTTAATACACTGCAAACACTGGTAGCGGAAGCTGTTGAATCCGGCCTGATGAAGGATATGACCGAGGCTACTAAAGGTGGTGCTCGTCTCCTACCTGAAGGTTATGCCTTCGGTCGTTTGGTAGAGTACATCGAACTCGGTGCTCAACCCCAAGAGTTCAACGGTGTAGCTAAAGCGCCTGCACCTGAAGCCCGTCTTGCCTTTGCCCTGTGGGGTGAGGGTTATCAAGAGGATGATGGCTCTCCGTATGTTCTGCGTATGTGGGATATGGCTCTTGGTACTAATGAGAAATCCAAGGCGTTCAAGCTCTTTAAGAAGCTGAACTACAAGGGTACTGCTAAGTCCTTTGCCCAACTCCTGAATGAGGCTTTCCTCATCAAGATTATGCACACTAAACCCAAGAAGGCGGGGGATGCGCCTCGGAGCGTTATCGACCTTGAGGGCTTCCTGCCTCCGTTCGACCCTGTGACCAAGCAGCCGTATGCAATCCCTGCTGCGTCTGATGAGTTGTTCAAACTGTTCCTGTGGGAACGTCCTACTAAGGAATGTTGGGATAGTCTGTACATCGACGGCACTAATGAAACCACTGGTAAGAGTAAGAACTTCATCCAGAACAAGTGCCTTAGTGCTAAGAACTTCCCCGGCTCCCCGCTGGAGGCTATGCTTATGGGTCTGGGTATGCCTACCCTAGCTGCGGACTGTGATAACCCGGATGCTGATTCACACGAGGAACCCGCACAGGAAGCCACCTCAGCGGCTGTACCAGCGATTCCGGCAGCTACCTCTGCCGTACCTACAGCCCCGGTTGACGATATGCCTCCGTTCACCCCAGACGCTCCTGTGGCCCCTGTGGTGCTCGCCACCCCGGCTGCTCCGGTTGCGCCTACCGTACCAGCAGCCCCTGCGGCACCCGCTGTGCCGACAGTACCTGTAGTGCCAGTAGTACCGAACATCCCGGCAGTACCTACCCTGCCGAAGGTATAACAGTAACTAGAAGTACTTTAATCGAGGGTTCTGCGGAGCCCTCTATTTAGAGCACTTACGCTCTTATAAGGAGATAGCTTGTCAGTACTAGATAAGTTCGGTGTACAAGATGTACCTGATACATTCAAGAACTTCATCTTAGGTAGGACTGTTATCATAGATGGTGATGATGCTTGTTATAGCTGTAGCGCTGGTGCTGCGAAGCTCAGTACTGCACAGAAGAGATTCAAGACTGCCATCTATGAAATCATGTTCCTTACTAAGGCGCAGTTCGCTAGGGTGCATCTTACACCTAAGGGTTGTTATAAGAACGGACGACATCTGCTGCTAGGTGTCAAACCTTATCAAGGCAATCGGAAAGGCAAGCCTAAACCAGCGCTACTGGAAATGCTTCGAGATACCGCTGTCGATGTATTCAAAGACGATACCGATGTAGATGTGTTTCCGCAGATGTATTACGAGGCAGATGATGCCTGTGTAATGGATGCGTACACAGTACAGAACTGTATCATGTGGTCTAAGGATAAGGACTTGAACCTAGCACCATGTACGCGCTACCACATCGAGACAGGTAAGGAGCTTAATGTAACCAACCGCTTTGGTTGGATTGGCTCGCGCTTTACTGAGGCTCTTAAAGAGAAAGCAGACGGGCATGGTACTAAGTTCTTCTGGTTACAAATGCTCATGGGAGATACCGCTGATAATGTCAAGGGTATCTTGAAGTACAACGGTAAGCTCTGCGGTGAGCTTACAGCCTTGGAGATTCTACGTAATGTCGAAACAGAAGATACAGCCGCTAACCTTGTCCTTGATGCGTACAGGGCTATCAATCAGAACCCTGTGCCTGAGGCCGAAGCTCTTTGGTTGCTTCGGAGTCCTGATGACAGTGCTAGTGGGTACATTTGGTCTCTCGGGCTTTCAGACGAGAACAGAGCGTTCTTCTCGGACTGCTACAACCGTAAGTGGAAAATGACACAAGAGGAATACAATGCCCAATGACTGTATAGACCACGGTTGTAAAGGTTATGGTCTTGGTTATGCAACAGCATGGCTAACTGTAGATGGTAAGAGGTTTACAACTACTAAGCATAGGAAGGTATTCTACGAAACTACAGGCGAACTTCCTGAAGTGGTGCGGCATACATGCGATAATCCTAGATGTATAAATCCTAACCATCTGGTTGGAGGTACACATAAAGATAACATGCGTGACAAGGTAGAACGTAATAGACAATCGCGCATAAGTTATCCGGGAGAAAGTAATCCTCATTGTAAACTAACTGATGAAGAGTGCGCCCATATAAGGGCTATATACGTCAAAGGCAGCCGCCAATATGGTTGCGCTGCCTTGGCGGAATACTTCGGCGTAGGCTCTTCTCAGATTTGGAGAATAGTGAATGGTAAACAACGATAACTTCGACTATTACAAACAGGCAAACGAAGTACTTGGTAAGGCCCGTAAAATTTCCCGTAGTCAGCTAAAGGCATTTACCATCAAACTACTAAAGGAGCAGGGTGGGGTGTGCGCTGTGTGTAAGCAGCCAATCTCACTACGTACTGCCGGGGCTAAGAGTGACTACTGCGTAGACCACTGCCATGTAACGGGTTTAGTGCGGGGTGTACTTCATCGCTCCTGTAATGCTGCACTTGGTAAAATGGAGAATGCTGCTGGCCGTTGGGGCGCTAAGAGCATGGACTACAATGCGGTGCTTGGTTTTATTAGCGCTGCTATGGCGTACTATCAAGAACCATTCCATCCGGTAATATACCCAGACCATAAGACGGATGAGCAGAAAGCAGATGCTGCTAAACAGAAGGCCCGTGTAGCTGCTGCTAGACGTAGAGCTATCGCTAAGATGAAGGAACAGCAATGACACCCGCTGAAGAACTACAGAACATTGATGCACAGATTGACCGCTTAACCCGAGAGGTTGAGCGCCTTCTGTGTGAGCGCCGCGAGATTATCAACAGAGCGAACCTTAATAAGGGGCCTGCCTCTGCACTTGCACCTAGTAATCGTACACCACGTACTTCACCACTTTGTTGAGGATTTATGAGCAGATACGCTGATATGGTCGAGGCTCTATGTAAGCCGGGTCACGATATTATTATGGAACTTACGGCAGACAAGGCCCATGCCTTGCATATGGCTGTAGGTGTTAGCGGTGAGTCCGGGGAGCTACTGGACTGCATCAAGAAGCATACCATGTACAATAAGTCGCTAGATAAAGATAACCTAGTAGAGGAACTTGGTGATATTGAGTTCTACCTTGAGGGGTTGCGTCAAGTGTTTGGTGTAACTCGGGAAGAAGTACTTGCTATTAATCAAGCGAAGCTAGAGAAGCGGTATAGCTCCGGCAAGTACAGTAACCAACAAGCACAGGCACGGGCTGATAAGGAGTAATCATGCGTACAGGTATTTATGGTATTGAAGAACAGGGGCGTATTGTCCCTATCTCTGTGGAGCTAGTAGATGTACTGGGCTCTGATGTGAACATCGTTAATGCTGCCCGTGTATCCTTCGCTAAGGAAGTACAAGAGGTAGGTGAGGCTGACCAGAAACTAATGCGCTACCTGTGGAAGCACAAGCACTGGACTCCATTTGCACACACTTGCATTACTGTGCGTTGTAAAGCACCTATCTTCCTTGCTCGCCAATTGGTTAAGCATCAAATAGGGCTCGTCTGGAATGAGGAGTCACGCCGTTATATCAGCACAGAGCCTGAGTACTACATCCCGGACGCACTGCACTTCTCACCCGAGAATGCAAAGCAAGGTGCTGGTGCAGAGTTCAACGAGCGGCAGTACCAAGATAAGATTGACCGTCTTATCCAGAATACTGATGAGTGCGATAGTATGTACCTGTGCAGTGTACGTAGTGGTATGGCTCCTGAGGAAGCACGTATGTTCCTACCGCTGAATACACATACTAACTGGGTGTGGTCTGGTTCATTGGTAGCATTCATGCGCGTCATTGAACAGCGCTCAGATTCACATGCCCAAGGTGCAGCGCAGGAGTTCGCTAAACTACTCCGTGCTGCTATCTCTGGTACTTATCCTATGGCTATTGCTGCCTACAATGAGGTACATAATGGAAATTAAACTAAATACTGAATGGTACCCGGTAGACAACCCGAAAAATACTGTACGAGTCCAGCGAGTTAGCTCTTGCGGGGTACTATTTGAAGAAATTAAAAGTGGTTTGTTATTCGAGACATCACCAGATAATTTCCTGCTATACTATAGAAACCACACCGTAACTAATGCGGTAGACTCCCCACAGCACTACCAAGTATTCCCGGATAAAGAAGCAATTGAAATCATTGCTAGCTCTATGACCACCGAGCAGTTCTATGGGTACTGTCTGGGTAATTTCCTGAAGTACCGCCTACGTATTGGTGCCAAGGATGAAGTCCAGCAGGAGCTGGGGAAGTCCAATAAGTACAAAGAGCTTTACGAGAAGCACAAGCACCTGTGTAAGTAACAGCCTGTAATAGTAATCTACTGGAGTACATATGCTGCCTTATAGCACACAAGCGGAATACGAAGCGCTACTGAAAGAACAGGTACGTATTGAGGAACAGGCATCGCATGATGCCTTACTCAAAGGTTTGCAGCAGGTACGTGAGGCTGTAGACCAAGGACGTGTGTCTGACATTCCTATTGGTCGTAGACTGATTGCCTCTGCCTTTGAGGTACTTCTCCCTATCATGAAGGAGTTCTACGATTCCCGGGCACGTGGTACAGCAGGGAAGTACCAATCCCTAATCCGCCGTGTAGATGTAGAGATTGTTACCGCTATTGTACTCCGGCAGATGCTTAACGCCGCTATCGCTGGCTACCATGACCCAGTGAAAGCCCGTATCTCTGATGTACTACGTGGTATCGGTTGGGCTGTGGAAATGGAAGCTCTGGTAGCAGACCTCAAGGACTTCGCTCCAGCGTACACAGAGAAGACACTGAAGTACTTGGACGATGGCTTTACCTCTGCACCCCAGCACCGCCGTAGAACCCTTATGAGCGCATCTAAGAACACTGGTGTGGACTTCGAGCCGTGGACTTCTGACGAGAAGATTGCTGTGGGGCGCACCCTGTGCAGCACAGCCTTCGAGACGGGCCTATTTCGCTGGGTAGAGGTGCAGGTAGGTAAGGGCACACCTACGTACTACCTCAGTGTCTCCGAGGCCGTACAGGAGCACCTAGAGGCTCTGGCGAGCGACCCGCAGATGCACAACGCTTGGGTGTACCCGCCCTGTGTTATCCCACCACAGCCCTGGACTTCGTTCTGGGAGGGTGGCTACCACACACTGGGACTCACTAAGCGCTGTACGCTCATGCACATCCGGGGCCGTACCCGGCAGCAGCGGCAGTGGATTCTGGGGCACCTCAAGGCAGACACAGCAGCCCCTGCTAGGGCCGCTGCAAACGCCGCACAGAGCGTTCCGTACCGGGTGAATACTAGGGTACTGGAAGTGCTCGGGGATGCATTAGCGGCGGGCACAGGGCTCTTGGGGCTGCCTCGTACCCTGTCCATGCCGAAGCCGCAGTTCCCGCACATGGAGGACTGGACGAAGGACAATGCCAGCACCGAGGAACTCGAAGCCTTCCAAGCATGGAAGGATAAGATGTGTACTTGGTACGAGTTCGAGAAAAAGCGTAAGGGGATGCACAGTGGAATTACTGGGAAACTTCGTGAGCTACGTAAGTACTCTGAGTACAAGTGCCTTTATTTTCCTACTTTCTTTGATTGGCGTGGCCGCCTGTATTTCAGAAGTACTCTTAATCCACAGTCTGCGGATGCTATTAAGGGATGCCTTGACCTTGCGGAAGGTAGACCTCTTGGCGAAAGAGGTTTGTACTGGCTTCGTGTGCATGTTGCTAATTGCTGTGGCTTTGATAAGCATGACAATGATATTAGAGAACAGTGGACAAAAGACAATTGGCGAAGCATTGAAGAGTTCCTTGATGACCCAATGAACATTCAAGCACCAGAGCCTGATACAGCGTTCTCTCTGTTACAAGCTGGCTGGGCTTTGCAAGAAGCTCTGGATTTACCTAACCCTGAAGAGTACATCTGTCACGTACCGGTAGCGCAGGATGCTACTTGCTCTGGCCTACAGCACTTCAGCGCTATGTTTAAAGACCCCGTAGGTGCTCTGTACACGAACCTAGTGGATAACGGCACTGATAAGAAGTCCGATATTTACATGAAGGTAGCAGAGGAAGCCCAGCGTACTTTCTGTTCCTTAGAAAAGGATGAAGTAATTCTGGACTACTGGAAGGATAAGCCAATCAGCCGTAGCATGGCAAAGCGCCCTGTTATGACCTACGTTTACGGGAGTACCCTCAAGAGCACTATGGATTACGTTGTAGTCGATATGCTTAGTTCTGGGTACGCTCCGGTACTGGATTCTGACGGTACTGTGCTGTACAGCGCACATAAGCTATCGGTGGGTATTGGTAAGGCTCTGCGCTTAGGTGTAGAGGAAACTGTACCTTCCGCTGCTGCGGGTATGCGGTACTTACAGCGCCTGTGTCGTTGGGCTGTAGATGCAGAAGGTAAAGGCAAGGAGCTTTCTTGGGTTAGTCCTGTAGGTATCCCAGTAGTGAACTGGGCTGAGGGTTACATCGAGAAGCGTGTGAATATCCGCTCCATGGGTATCTACCATGTAACAGTAAGTATGCGCTCTGGGGAGTATGATTGCAGGAAAGCTACCTCCGCTGTTGCTCCGAACTTCATCCATAGTCTAGACGGTGCGCATCTGTGTAAGGTAATCAATGCTGCTGATTGTAGTATTGTACCTATCCACGACTCGTTTGCTACACACCCTGATAAGGTTGATGAGCTTCGGGATGTACTGGTGCAGCAGTTCTACAGTATGTACAAGGATGATGTGCTAGCGCTTATTGATACCGGAGTACAGGTTAGGGAAGGTAGGGAATTAGAGCGTCCTGCGTTTGGTAATTTGGACATCAGCGCTGTACTCACAGCTCGATTCCCATTCTGCTAATACATTGTAGGTTACTATACAAGAGGCCCGGCGTAAGCTGGGCTTTCTTCGTTTGTACTAACCGGTATTTAAACCGTTTTAATGACTCACGTACTATGCATGAAATGCGTAGCCGCGTAGCGGAGATACTAGAGATTACTAGAAGTTAATAGAGTATAGTAATAGTATCTATGTATATTAGTAGTGTATAACTATAGATATAATAGAGTTATCTACATGAACTATAGAGTACTAATATATACCTAAGATAATCTATGTACTATATAAGTATAATCTAGTTTAACGATGCACGTACTATGCATGACAGAACTGTACCTATAGGTAGTACTATGTAGTTACTTATGGAACTATCTCTGTAGTGCTTCTAGTACATAGCTCTGTAAGGAACTTATTATGAATAAACTGAAGATACCTAGTTATGTCCTAGAGGAATTAGAGGCTGTATTCCCTGAACAGGTAGGTACAACAGATACAGCAGAACTCCTAGTTAATTCTGGTAAGCGCATGGTAATCCATTACCTGCGCGACCGTATCAAGCGACAAGAGACTAGAGTACATGAAAGAGAACTTAGTATCTGAGCTTCTGTGCACCGATGTAGATGCAGCACGTACAGTACAGTTCCTGCATAAAGCGGTACAGGATACTATTGATTCTGGCTTAGTACCTGAAATGACTCAGGAGAACTACCTGTGGTACTCCAATGTCCTAGTGCAAGAATTAACAGGAGTGAACATCCTTGTGTACAGAAGTGAAGTTGACAGTAATCGCTATGCTGCTTGTGCTTTTACCTCTAATGACATTGATCATCATGTTGTAGGGTATGGCCTTACAGCGCAGGTTACATTTAGTACGTGCAGTGTATGCCTCAAGAGCCTTATGCTGAACCTCAAGAGCCTAGCCAAAGAGTTGGGTATGTCTTGGGTCAAGCTACAGCACAGGGTAGGTAATAACACTTACCGCACTAGGATATATAATGTGAGGTGATAATGGGCGGAGTTAAGAAGTTCGTTAAGAAGACGCTTAACGTAGCTACTCTGGGCCTAGTGGGTGATGACTCACAACTACAAGCCCAGAGGGATGCTGCTGAAAGGGAGCGTCAAATGTTCGAGCAGCAGCAGCGTCAGCTACAGGAGGCTAATACCTTGTCCGCTAGTAAAGTAACGGAAGGTATTGCTAAGGTAGAGACTGGCGCTGGTTCGGATGTGGGTGCTGACATCGGTATTGATGGTAGTACACCTAAGAAGAAGAAGGCCACAGCTAGTGCAACGCTAGGGGTTGTGTAATATGCAGAGCACCTACGAATCTTTATTCAGTACTTACCAAGACACTCGGCTTCTGAAGAAACTAGAGAACTATAGTCTGTGGACTATCCCTAGTATTTTCCCGGAGAATTTCGAGCACGGTAAGACTGGGAACATGGAAATCCAACACGATTACCAATCAGTAGGTGCTACCCTTGTTAACAACCTAGCGCCTAAGTTGGCGAAGCTACTGTTCCCATTTAAACAGCCGTTCTTTCATATCGAACCTACCGATAAGATTAAAGGTCTTATTGATACAGGCCAGAACGATGAATGGCGCAATGACTTAGTAAACCTAGAGAACTCTGCTAGTAAGCAACTGTTCTTGAACTCGGGTTATGCAGCTCTACTAGAAACGCTGAAGTACTTAATCATCACAGGTAATGCTCTGATGATTCGAGAGGGTACTACTACAGTTGTGTACGGTCTGCGGAACTTCAGCGTCCTGCGAGATAATTCGGGTAAGGTTCTTGACCTTATCATTAAAGAGAGCAAGGCGTGGGGTACAGTACCTGTAGAGCTGAGAGGTAAAACTACAGGTAAACAGTACAAGGATGAGGATAGTGTAGACCTGTACACACGGGTACAGCGCAAAGACATTAACGGTACTGTGAACTACGTTGTAACTCAGCAATTAGCTGGTGTGGACGTAAACGTCACAGAGACGTACCCAGAGAACCTTTGCCCTTATATCCCTGTAGTGTGGTCTCTCCGGGCAGGAGATAGCTACGGGCGGGGTCTTGTAGAGGAACTAGCTGGGGATTTCGCCAAGTTAAGTGATGTATCTCTGGCGCTTGCGAAGTACGAGCTTGAGACATTACGCCTTATCCCGCTGGTTAAACCCGGCGCCACCACTGATATTGATGAGTTAGCCAAGGCCGATACTGGGGAACCTGTACAAGGTAATCCAGCAGATATTCAGCCTTATGAGGGTGGGCAGTTCGCTAAGATTCAGCAGATTCTGGCGGACTTGGATACCATCACGGAGCGCCTGGCGAAAGCCTTCATGTACAGAGGTAACACTCGTCAAGGGGAACGTGTAACTGCTACTGAGGTCGAGCTTAATGCTAATGAGGCTGATGAGGCTTTAGGTGGTGCTATCAGTACTATCTCTGCGCATACTCACATCCGCTTGGCTTATCTGACTCTCATGGAAGTAAGTCCTGCGTTCATTACTGCTGTTATTGCCAATGAGTTTTCGTTGGATATTACAGCGGGTGTAGCCTCTCTTGGTAGGAACTCGGATGTACAGGCTCTGATTCAAGCTGCTCAAGTTATTGGTGGTGTAGTGCCTGTGCTAACGCAACTGTCTCAGCGTATAGACCCCGAGCGTATTATTGATATGGTGTTCCGAAGCTATAACTTGGATACCTCCTTGGTAATGCGCACACAGGAAGAACTCAACCAGCTAAATGAAATGCAACAACAAGTAGTAAACCAAGCTGACCCGTTGGCGGCTGTACAAGCTACTGGAGAACTATAATGTCAGATTTGAAACCACCGCGTATGCCTAATGCTCCTGCACCAACAGAGCCTAGTGCAGATACCACTACAACTACAGTACCTGCTGTAGAACCTAATGGTAGTACCGTACCTGTACAGCAACCTATCGCTGAACAAGTACCCGTAGTAAGTCCTGTAGCGCCTGTAGCACAGCCTGTCGCGGAGGGGCTTAGTGCAGCAGTAGAGAGCACAGGTAATGCAGTGCTTGATGTTGCAGTTAATGCCTTTGTATCTATGACTGGCTGTACCGATGCTGATATTAGTCGGGCATTAGATAAGGCTGCTCAGTATCAAGATGAGAATCTCATTGATGTAGCATTCCTTAAGGAGCGCTTCGGTAAGAACTCTGAGCAGGCTATTGCTCTAGCCAAGGCTGTACTGCAACAGAATATTGCTACAGCTAAGGCGGAGGCTAGTGCAGCACAGGCGGCTGTAGTAGAGGTAGCTGGTTCACGGGAGCAATGGGATAGTGCTGTAGGTGTATTCAATGCACATGCCGACGCTGATACTAAGCGTATGGTTAAAGTGCTGTTGGATAACGGTCTGTTTAAACAGGGTGCTACCCAGCTTATGCAGTTCGTTAGTACCAGTGGCCTTGTACCGAATACTCAGGGTAATCTCATTAAGGGTTCATCTGCTGGTTCCGGTAATGGTCTGTCGCTGGTTGAGTTCAACACAGAACTACAAGCACTGAAGAAAGAAGCAAACGGTCGCTCATTGGAAGCAGAACCTTATGCAAGTCGTTATAACAATCTAATGCAGCGTCGAGCTATTGGCCGAGCTGCTGGTAAATAAGGAAACTAAATGGCTAATACCGCTTACGCTGGCAATAGCAGCCGTCCCCACTGGGGCGGTGCTGCATCTGATGTAGACCAGCATCTTGAAGTTTATCAATCCGAAGTGGATACCCGCTTCCAGTACATGGCACTGTTCCGTGGTCTATCCCAACAGCGTTCTGTAGCAGACCGTTCTAATACCTATCGTATTGACCGTCTGAACAGCTCTAAGGTAATGGGTCGTACTTCGGGTGTGAAGCTCGAACCCCAGAAGGTAACTAGCGATAAGCTGGTTATCACTGTGGATACCGTGATGTACATCCGTAACCCCATCGACTACCAAGACGATTGGACTGCCCCAGACTTCCTGACCGAAATGGGTATGAACAACGGTACTGCCTTCGCAGAGGCTTATGACCAAGCGCACCTGATTCAAGTAATCAAGTCCCGTAAATGGGTAGCCCCGGCGCACCTGAAGCCTGCATTCCAAGACGGTCTGGAAGTAGTTGCTGAATACAAGACTGGTGTACTGACCTACGCCCAGCTTGAGGCTAACGCTATCTCCCTGAACCGGGCACACCGTGCAGCAGTGGATGCGCTGATTAAGCGTAAGGTTCCGCTGACTGATATGGTCACTCTCATCTACACCGACCAATACAGCACCCTGCTGGAACATCCGAAGCTCTTTAATAAGGACTTCAATGAGCAAGGTAACGGTTCGTACTCTGACCGTCGCTTTATGCGCATGAACGGTATCCCGTGCGTAGAGTTCACTGAGTTCCCGCTGGCTGTGAACAACGCCCATATCTTGGGTACTGCGTTCAACACTGATGCAGAGGACATCAAGGTTAAGATGGTAATCCTGTCTAAATCTAAGACTCTGGTTACTGTTGAAGCGAAACCGTTCACTTCCCGTATCTGGGATGATGAAGAGAACTTTGCTAACGTTATGGACTGCTACACCATGTATACCGTGGGCCAGCGCCGTCCTGATACTGCGGTATCTATCAAACTGGTTGAGCCTACTTAATAGTAGGTGGTTGTACTTGGGTGGCTTCGGCCACCTTTCTTTTCGACTTCTAGGATATTAGAACATGGCTACAATTGATTTGACTGGTGTATGGCACCAAGAAGTACAGCGTATTACTAATCAGTACGCTCCGGGGCATGGTATGCAGCCTGATGCTGTAGTGCCGATTACTACTATTAAACACGAGCCTGTGGATACAGGCACAGGTAGTAAGCTCTCCCCGCCGCCGGGTAATCTGAAGCTCCCACAGGTTCCGGCTCAGTCTGAGTGATAACTCGAAGACCTCTAGTGTTTTCATAGTTAGGGGTCTTCAACAAGACCCTTATAATGAGGATATTATGAAGTTACTTGATGCAATTAATACAGTCCTCCCTTATCTAGGGGAGGCTAACGTTACAAGTACTACTGCTCGGAACACTACAGTACAAGCAGTGCTCCAACAGATAGACACTACCAAGCGTACCTTGCTCGGTACAGGTTGGTGGTTCAACCGGGTAAAGGTAACACTCTACCCAGGTGTAGATGGTAGGATTAAAGCACCTATCAACGTACTCAGTTGGTTGCCTGACGAAGGTATCTCCGAGATTCGCGGTGAGTACCTGTACAACCTAGATACGGGGGATTACCAGTTCAGCTCTGCACTCACAGGGCTGATTATCCAAGATATGGATTTTGAAGAGTTACCTAACTATGCTGCATTGTACGTTACGTACTCGGCGGCTCTAGCTGTGTACAGTGCGGACTTGGGTGTAGATAGTACTTACCAAGTGGAGTTAAGTAAGAACCTTGCTACCGCCAGTATGTACTTGGAGCGAGAGCATCTGCGTAAATCTAATTTGAACATAGGCGATAATCGTGGCGGTAAAGGGCGATTCCTATCCGCGCTGAGGTCGTGACATGGCTAATATTTTAGATGGTGTAGTACCCTCGCTTTTGCAGGGTGTATCCCAACAGATACCACGAGAGCGTCTACCGGGCCAGCTATCCGAACAGGTTAATATGGTGTCGGACTTGGTTACTGGTATCCGTAGACGCCCCGGTATTCAGTACATAGCTAGTATTGGTAGCCTCGGCGCTATCAATCCCCTATCTGTGCTGTCCCAGTACGTAGAGCTAGATACTACAGGGTGGCATGTGTTCCTCGATGCAAAGCAAGGGAACATCGTTACATTTAAGGAAGACTTCACAGTTAAGCAGGTAACACCTGCTCCGTATGTAGCCACCTCAGACGGTAAAGCTGACAAGTTGCGTATGGTAGTTGATGCTGGGTTTGTGTGGGTGCTGAATACAGAGAAGAAGCCTGTACTCATTAATCAGGACACTGGTAAGCAAGACCCCGGTCGAACTGGGTTTGTATGGGTAAAGACAGGTGCATTCTCCAAGCAGTACACAGTTACTGTTAACGTAGTGCAGTCGGGCACACCGAGTACATTCACTAAGACGTACACTACACCTACCGGGCAAAACGTAGGGGATGCTGCACTCAGTACACCCGAGGGTGTTGCTACTGGGTTATTTGATTTGCTCAATGGTGTGGATAAACCTGTATGGTTGACTGTAGTGCGGGATGGGGCATACCTAGCCTTTACTATCGCAGCAGGGTACTCTGAGTGTACTGTTAGTACCTCATCTGGTAACTCGTACTTAGGTACATCCTCCGATATGACTGTGCAGCTCATTACAGACTTACCGCCAAACCTCCCGTCTGGTACAGATGGTTTTGTATGTGCAGTAGGTTCTAGTTCTAAAGCCTTGCAGTACTACAAATGGATTCTATCTACTAAGACTTGGCAGGAGACTGGTGCATATGGCTCATACACAGCTATTGGTGATATGCCTCAGCGATTCGATATATCACCGACTGGTGTAGCTAACGTAACCGCGCCTGTATTTGAGGGCCGTGTATCTGGTGATGATGAGAATAATCCGTATCCACAGTTCGTAGGTAAGGTACTTACTGGTATAAGTGCTTACCAAGGTAGGCTTGTACTAATGTCTGGGGCGTACTTGCACTTCTCTGCCAGTAACAAGCCAACTCGCTTTATGCGTAGTACTGTTACACAGGTTCTGAGCGAAGACCCTATCGAGCGTGGTAGTGGTAGTGCTACAGCAGCATCCTATACATATGCTGTACCATACAATAGAGATTTGATTGCAATCAGTGCTACGCATCAGTCTGTAGTACCTGCATCGAACTCTGGTATATCCCCGCAAAGCGCTGTGGTGCTGTTAAGCACAAAGCAGGCTATAGACACACTGGCCCAACCTACTGTAGTAGGCAGGTCTCTAATGTACTGCGCGCCTATATCTGCGGAGTACTTTGGTATCGGCGAGCTGTTACCTAGTGACACTACATCATCTCAGTACATCACTAATGAACTGACTAACCACATCCCTCGCTATATGCGTGGTAGGTGTCGTAGCATAGCTGCCTCTTCTGCTGCTAGTATTGCTTTGTTCACATCCTCTGTCGATGTACGTGAGGTGCTGGTGCATGAGTACCTGTGGACTTCCACTGAGAAGCTACAGAGCGCTTGGCATAAATGGGTGGCCCCGTTGGATGTCTTATCTGTGCATTTCGCTAGGGACATATTAGTACTAGCTTTGCAGTCCGGTAGCTCGTTGTTGTTGTGCACCCTAGATACACGTGATAGCTCGTACTACTCTAATGGCGAATTAAAGCCGCTGTTGGATTTGTACAGTACAGTTAACGTTGTTGATGCTGGGGATTACAAAACAGCAGCGCTGCCTAGCTGGCTAGTGGGTGTCGATGTCAATCTGTTAGGTGCCAGCAGCACTGTGCAGGGCCTTGTAGGGGAGCCTGTACAGATACTAGGGTTGGATGGTAGCACTCTGAAGCTACATCGCTCATACAGTGGTAGTACTGTCGTGCTTGGGTTTAAGTACAACTCAGTGTTGGGCCTGACCCCGCCTGTGATGAAAGACCAGAATGGCTACGCTATCTCGTTGGGTAAGACCACATTGCTGCGGTATGTACCGACTGTGCAGAACACTGGGGACTTCGATGTAACTATAAGCACACCTAAGACCGGAGAGCTTCTAGATGACGATGGGCATGTGCTTAAATGGGCGTCCCACGAACTAGGTCTGAAGCGTTCCCGTGTAGCAGGGCAGAGTACATTGATTATACCTTGTCGTACACTGGCTAATGAGACTGAGTGCACCTTCAGTACCGACAGTACAAGAGAACTTAATGTTATAGGTGTGGAGTACACTATCAAGACTGTACGCAAGCGCCAGCGCATTTAATAGGAGCTAGTATGAACCCTCTATTTATTATGGGTGGTATTCAGATGGGTGCTGACCTCTTAGGGGGTTTAGCTAAAAAGAAAGCAATGAAGCAGGCGGAACGTGAGTACAACCAGATGGCGCGTGAGCGTAATAAGGCTGTACTGGCAGAGACTGCTAGGAACATTGGTGAGCTCAATCGCCAACGTACTGTGCTGAATATGCAGACTAACCAAGCCCTGTTCCATACAGGGCAATCTGCCGATGCCACTAGGTCTGACCTCAGTGTCCTACAGGGTGTCACAGATAGTATCGGTAGCACTAGCCGAGTACTGCTGTCTGATGTAGAGCGTCAGGAATCTGAGGCTAAAGCTGTAACCATACAGAACCTAGAGACAGAGCAGTTCAACCTGAATGCTAGTCTAGACACTATGATTAACTCGGGTATCAGCCAGTACACTGGTATGAAGTACGGTGCCAGTTCCCAAGCTAACCGTGAGATTATGGGTAAGCTACTCGGTACAAGTATTGACGTAGGTGCTACTGCGTATACACAAGGTCTATTCAGTTCTAAGCCGGAGACTAAACAGGTATCGTCTGTGGGTACACAGGGCCTACAGTTAGCTATGGCTAGTAAGAGGTAACAATGGCTGATATTCAAATTCCGACATTCAGTAATGTGGGTGGTGCTGGATTTGCTGTAGCGAATGCACAACAGAACCAAGACGCCACATCAGGTAAGACAGTACTACCGGGTGTAATCCAAAGTGCTGCTAATGCTCTGAACAAAGTAGTGAAGTTCGAGAACGATAATGCTTTTCTACAAGGGCAGGCAGACTATTACGCTAAGACTATCGCAGAGCAATCATGGTTGACTACAGACTCATATCAGCAAGGGCGTAGCCTATCTGAGTTCAGTACTGGTATCTTGGACTACCAACAGCGGGCTTCTGAATTAGCTAGAGCCTCTGTGCAGGCTGGTGAGGACTTGAATACCTTCACCCAGAAACTAGCCCCTGTACTAAAGGGTATGAATGATAAAGTAGCTGCTCTAGGTCTAACTGGAGAAGCTAAAGATACTGCCCTGAAGACTGTGCTCACATCTGTGGCGTCCGCTCAGAAGCTGTACCAGAAGGAACTTGAGAACGAGACTATCCGTAATCGAGAACTCGGGGCCAACCAGCTAGGTACGGCTGCTGTAGTGGCTGCTATGCAGCCCGGTGCAGATGGTGCGGTTATAGCCGGTAATTTAGATGCGGTGTTCCAAGGGGTGTATCAGTTACATGAGAACGAAGACCCAAAGAATGCACTCTCTAAGGCGTCAAAGAAGAGTTTGGGGGCAGTTAAGGAAATCGTTACTCGGCTCCAAGCCTCAAGTACTGACGACCTGAATAAGCTCAAGATGCTGTCTGGTTACATGCAGAGAACTACTAACTGGACTCCTGATGAGCGTGATGCTGCCCTGAATGCTATTGACTCTAAATTCATGGAGTTCGAGAAGTTTCAGGATGTGTACGACCAAGAACAAATACGCACCTTAGAGACTCACCTACTCAGTGGGGAAGCCACTATAGATGATATACGTAGTGCGCAGTCTAGTCTTCATGCGCGAGTAGGTGCCGGTACAAAAGACCCATCAAAAGCTAATCCGTTACTAGATAAACTCCATGCTTTGTCTTTGAAGGCCGATGCCGAATACGGTAATAAGCTACTGATTACACAGGGTACTTATGCTGATGTACTGAAGTCTGGGCAAAGTGTCGAGAAGGTGCTTAATCAGAAGGTGGCGCAGTTGGTGGATACTCTAGGAGATACCTCCGCTGCTGGTGTGTACCTTATGCGGGACAGTACCCGTACCGACATTCCCGGTGAGTACAAGAAAGGTGCTGAGTTGGTGGCTCAGGGATTCCAGAACTTCTTGAATGCTCCCGCTAGTTCCATTACAGAAGTACAAGATACCCAAGCTAATGCTGTACTTACGTATGCTACTGCTTGGAATCAGGCGGCGGATAACCCCGGTCAACGGGATGCACTTATTGCTGCTTTACCTAAAGAATGGCAGGGTGCTATGCGCCAAGTACTGCGTAGCCCTGATGTAGACGTTACTGATATGCGCCAACTGAAGGGTGCCTTGGATAAAGCTCGGGATGGTATTGAGCAACAGGTTAAGGCGGGGTTCCCCGCGCAATTCACCCCGGATACATTCAAGAGTACGTTCTTTGGTGATAATGGCCTACAGGCTAAGTTGTTCAATCAACCCGCAGATGCACTGCTTATACTGTACTCTAGGGAAGCTAACTCTAACATATTCCGTAATAGGGAGTACCTAGCCTCCAAGGGGCACTTGATTGTAGATGAAGAGTCTGCTGCTCAAGCCTTGCTTCAGGAGGGGTTAGCTGTGCGTACCGCTAGCGGCCCTGTGTTCCTTAATCCAGAGTTCAAACACAGCACTGGTATCGAAAACACTGAAATGCTTGCTAAGGTATTTGAGCAGGTTAAACAGGAAGTAGCCAGTAAGTCCGGTGGACGCTCTAAGCCTGAGAATGTGCGTGTGGTAGTTACTGGGAATGAGGCTACCTTTATAGCTTACGATGATAACAATAATGCACTCCCTCTACATTACGTACAAGACGCTGTTGATTTGAATCGTAGATACAGGGCTTGGGTTGAAGAACAGGCCGCCACTGCCCCTGAGAACATCCTTGATAGTGTACGTGTAGGCGGGCCTTCAGGTGTCACTCTGAACGTTACCAAGCCTTGGGGTAATGCTTTCATGAGTAACGACTTAGGCACTAAGGTAGCGAAGCACTTGGCTCGCTCAGAGGGTTGGACTCCAGACTGGAAGAACACCCGTAGTGTAGAAGACCAAGCAGACCCTAACCTAAAGCAAGTGGACGTTATTGGTATCGGTATCTCGAAACAAGACCACCCTGAATGGGTAGAACGTCTCGATGCTGCCAAGGGTAGTCCCGCTAAGATGTCCCAAGTCGTTGGAGACTTCGCTGGGGAGTACTTCAAGACGTTCCCAGCTTATGTTAAGGAAGCAGGTATTCCACAGACCTTCGAGTTCGGACGTAGACCTGATGCTGTGTACATCGGCCTAGCTGATGCTATGTGGCATGGTGGTACTACAGGTGCAAAGCAGTACGCTGCTGCTATCAAGACTGCTAGTACCGACATTGAGCAAGCTAAGAAGGATTTGATGGGTACTGCTGTGTACAAGCAATCTGGCCCTGAGCGCCGTAAGTTCCTAGAGCGTGGTTTGATTGCTGCTTGGATGCCTAGAGGTGCTAATGTCAATCAATGAGAAACCTTCTGATTGGTGTAAGCGTATGCAGAAGGAGGCTGAGGATAAATCCGATATGACTGCTGCATACAACTATTTCCAATTAGCGGAGATGTGGTCTAATCAAGGCCGTTAATAACCTACATTGCCCGGTTCGTCCGGGCTTTGTCGTTTCTGAACAGGAAGAATTATGATTAATACCGATTTAGTTACAGATGCAAGTACACCGAGTACTATCCCCGGCAGTGATACCCAAGTCGGTATCGAGATTAATCCGGCTGTAGCCGAGTTGGGTAGTAATCTTGGTTCTGGGGGTACAGCAGTAGTGTCTGCACCTAGACCTACTGTACCTACATTCCAACCTAGTAACAGCCTAGAGCCTATGCTGGAAGAGGCTGGATTCTTTGTGGGCGCTGGTGCGTACCTCACAGAGGAATCTTTGTTCCGTGCGATGTACGATGGTTTAGATGAACCTGAGTTCCAGAGGGACAGTACATTTGATGCCGCTAAGACCCTACAGCAGGATAAGGAAGCTATTAGGCTCAACCCTGACTTCCAAAAGGAATTACTGAGTTCTGTATCCCTCGATGATTACCAGTACCGTTGGGGGCGTATCAAGGATAAGCAGATTGCACAGACAGCCATGTCTGAAGCTCCTGTTGGTGCCTTTGTTGGTGCTGTTGCTGATGCTGACCTTCTATTAGGTCTCGGGGTTACTAAATCTGTACGTACCATTGGCCTAGCAACCCGCATCGGTGCACCGTATTCCCCTAGTGTTATAGCTGGTACTAGACGTAGTTTGGCTGCTGGTGGTGCTGTTCTGGGTGGTACTGTTGTAGGAGGTACATCCTACGCGCTTGGTCGGACTAATGAGCAAGTACTGTGGGATGCTGTAGGTGGGGCTGTGGGTGGGCTACTGGATGGTATTACATATGCGCCTAAAGTATCTAGGGTTATGCCGACAGTACACAACCCGAAACCAGTAGTATTTGACGATACTACTGATGCTATACTGGCAGGTAAGTTCGACCGACCGAACCTAGACTTACAAGACTCTCCTGTACCGTACTACAGAGATGTCCGTGGTGGGCGTGTTCGTGTCGAACCTAATAGTGCAGTACATGTCACACGGGAAGTGCAGGATATAGCAGAGGTAGGTAGGTACTCACGCCTAGTTAAATCTGGGAGATTAGTGCTGCCGAAGGATGCACCTGTAGTGTACATACCGGAGGAAGATGCACTGTACATCACTAAAGGGGCCTTGGATACGCCGGAAGGGCAGGGGGCTTTGTTACGTGAGTTAGGTGCGCGGGCCACCGCCTCCCGTGTGCTGGGTAAAGAGACTGTACTAGACATGATTGACCATGTACAGCACCTAGCAGCGGCTGGTAATAGTAATGCTAAAGCCGCTGTAGATTTTGCAAACAATGCACCGGACTTGTACAAAGGCATTACTGCATTGGGGCGTTATGTAGAACTAAATGCAGGTAATGTAAAAGACTCTGTAATAAATCGCCTATTAGTTAGTGTCCGTGAGTGGTTGCGTAGTATGGGCGTACATGTGCAGTACTCTGATACAGACCTAGTACAGATGATTCGTAAGAGTATGAAAGAGGTGCCTGAGCATGGAAGCTATCCTAATAAGGGTATTGTGTATCATGGTACTACTGTACGGGGTATAGACCAACTACGGATGCAGTATGCTAAGAGTGGGGAGGGTGCACAGGCTTTCGGTTTTGGGCACTACGTAACTACAGATGAAGGTCTGGCGGCAGCGTATAAAGCTAACGTCGGTTCTATCAAGGGTGTGCACCCCGAGGCTGGTACTGTATACGCTCTACGTAGAAACTTTGATGATACTGAGGTCGTAGACTTTGATAGTGTAGTACAGGCCCCTAAAGTAAAGGCAGTGTTCACACAGTACGGGATAACATCTGGCACTGGTAAGGACATGTACAATGCTCTAAGTGCTAAACTTGGTTCTGATAAAGCTGCATCGGATGCGCTACTTGCTGGGGGTGTTAAAGGTAATAAGTACAAGACAGGTAGGGCTAGGAAGGGTAAAGGGGAGGCATCTAACTATGTGGTATTTGATGATGCTGGTTTAACCTTACTCCGCGACCTATCTGCACCTGCCCAATTGCCTGCCCCAAAGACTAAGCCCACACCTGTTACTGTACCTGTTGGGTCTAGTACAAGTGCCGTCGAGTTACCTGCGTCTGCTGATAGTACTGTACACACTGTACCTGATGCCCAGCGGGAGGCTATTAATACATTCAACCCCGGCTTCGGTCAGTACATGTCCTCATGGGATAAGCTAAACGGGTACAGCCCAGACCTCGCTAGTCAGCTCCTAGCGAATCCTATGGATGATGTAGCTGAGAGTGCCGTGGCCTACGGCAGGAGCACCCTATTAGAGGCTGACAGAGCCTTGGTGCCATTGGAGCAGGCCATCAAGGCGGAAGTACCGGGGTGGCGTAGCATCTTCCCACAGACCCGCGCAAGAGCTCGTGCAGAGACTGCTGAACTCGGTAGGGCTGCCCGGCAGTGGCTGAACAATGCCCAGCAGATTGAAGCCCGTGGAGGTGTCCCTGTACCACCGACAGACCCCCGTGTCAAGCGTATCGTGGATGCGTACACAGAAGGGAACTTCGGTACTATCATGGGTAATCGTGCACAGGAGGCTGGTGTATTCGGTGCTGATGCTTTGTCTCCGTCTAAGTACTACGTGCCTGTTCGGCATTCGTATTTGAAGATGCAAGAGTTCGTAGCACAGGGTAAAGGCTCTTGGACTGACTTGCATAAGATGTACGGTCAACAGATTGCACGTATCTACCCGCGCCTTATTACACCTGTGGAGAACGGCGGCTTAGGTCTTAGTCCAGAAGCACTGGGTAAGAAGTTCGTGTACACTCAAAAGTTACGTCAAGCAGACCCGAAGGCTCAGGCTTTCCGTGGTACTACTCAAGATGAACTTGCTGAAGTACTTCGTGCTGAGGGTGTAGAGGAAGGTAAGATTAAAGGTCTGCTGAGTACTCTGCAACCAAAGGCTGATGAGGCTGGTAAGCAGAAGAACTTGCGTACCCGTATGGACTGGGACTACGAGGGTACTTACCTTGGCTCTAAAGGTCAGGTTATGAGCATCAATGAGTTCATGGATGATGACCTCTTAGGTTCACTCCAAACTTATGCTAGGAACATGTCTGGCCGTATTGGTCTAGCTCGTGTCGGTTTTACTAAAGAATCTGACTTGGATGATGCTATTGGTAAAGCTCTGGACAATCTACCTGCTACTGAACGTCAGAAGGCCCAAGAGTTCTTTGGTAATGTGAAGGCCCAACTACTAGGACAACCTGTAGGTGAAGCTGCTCCTGATTGGTTCCGTACCCTTACCAGCTATGGTGCAAGTACTCAACTCGGTAACTCTGGGGTGTACGCTATTGCGGACTACGCGCAGCTAGTCAATGAGTTCGGTGTAGCTACTGTAGCTAGACACTTCCTGAAGAGCCTCTCCGGTGTAATCAATGCCAAGAGTATTACTAAGGAACAGGCCGAGACTATCCAACAGGTTATCTCTGGTCAGTTGTTTGCTGAGGGTCGTGTACGTCCTTTCATTACGCACCTTGAGGATAACTGGGTTGGGCCTGCTGGCAGTATCCATGAAGTAGCTCAGTACGGCGGCCAGTACATCAAGTACCTTAACGGGAGTGAGTTCATGCGCCGCCACCAGATTAATGCTGTGGCTGGTATCATGGATGAATTAGTAGGCAATCTCGCTGATGTACGCAAAGCTGAAGGTAGTGCCAAGTACTTCCGGTCTTTGAACATGTCAGATACTGATATTGCTACCGCTACTGCACAGGTGCAGAAGCACGGTACTGTGATAGATAACTGGGATGCTGCTGTAAAGGCTAAGATGATGAATACCCTTATCTCCGCTACAGATAATATCGCTATTACTATTCGTGCTGGCGAGCAACCAGCATTTATCGAGCACAGTGCTATTGGGCGTGTACTATTCCCGTACATGCGCTATGTCTTCGGTGCGAACCAGAAGATACTCCGTAGGAACTACAGGCGTAATGGTGTAATGGGTGTAGCTCTGTATATGACTGCTGCAATTCCGTTATCAGTAGTGGCTGGCATGATGAGTAACATTATCCAAGGGCGTGACCCTGAAGAAGACTTGGTGGCACGTACTGTACGTAGCTTACCGGGACTTGGTGTTGCCTCCTTGGCAGCAGACGGATTCATACAGGGTGATGTTGGTGGCACTGCTCCGGTGTTTGCAGGACCTAATAACTTATTCCAGATGGTAGATAAACTTAAGCGGGGCGAGCTAGAGGTACAAGACGTACTGAAAGCTGTACCCGGTGCTAACGTATTCCTACCTACTCGTTGGCTTATTAACAGTACTAAAGAGGATTGATATGACTACAGAGTACAGTATTCAGAAAATGGTATCTGATGGTACTTTAAGTACTATCGCACTGGGTATTCAGTACCTACAACGTAATGATATTTATATGCGCATTGCTGGGGAGGAGACTCCCCAGAGTGGCGCACCTAGCGGTTATACTTGGTCTTTCCTTGATAACACCACACTGAAGATTTTACCTGTGGTACCAAATGGTGTTGAAGTAGTAGTTTACCGTAGAACAGATGTAGATGCTATGTACAACATCTACAGTCAGAATGCTCAGTTCGACGAGGCAACTATTGATGAGAACAATCAGCAGTTGTTGTATATCGCACAAGAGTACTTGGAGCAAGGGTTGCCCGGTGCTGGGGTCGATATAATTGAGTTCATCCGGGATGACGGTAGCTTTACGTACTACCGTATCAAACGTACAGATGGTAGTTACTCAGATGAGTTCTATGTCCCCTCCGCAGGTAGTATTACCAAAGTACTAGCCCGAGAATCACTGCGCCGCAGCTATGCGGAGGCGGGTTACAACCTAGTCGATGGTAGTTTTGAGGCTGGCGGCACATTGGTAAACGCCAACGATGTGCTGCTGCAAGAACGCATAGGCAAGGCGTTCTCTGGCCCCGCTGGTACTGTTGCCGCAGGTACTAATCCTGCGAGCGGTGGGTTTGTTGACGTAAGTAACAGATTGCAGAGGCACTTTGATTCAGTGTCATCAGCAGTAGCAGATGCTTATTTGGTGGTAGGCAATAAGGTAGTTGTTGATAACTACCACACCAACGGCAATTCCGGTGTTTTATTTTTTAATGTTGTGGCTGCGGGGACTGGTGTGGCTGACGGTGGGAAATATATCAACACCGCAAACGGGTTGCAGCTTATGCAGAACATTAGGCTGCCAATGTCCCCGTCAGCATGGGGTGCTAAAGCCGATGGAACCAATGATTCTGTAGCCATCAACAAAATGATTTCGTACTTCAAGAGCATGCTCCCAACTCCTCCGGCCAATAAAAACTACGATGCCAAGGGGAAGGGGTTGGATTTCTCCGGTCGCACTTACAGCTTGGGGGCCACGGTAGACTTTTCCGGGATTGACAACCTGTCGGTATACAACCCATCTTTCGTCGCTCTAGCTGGGTTCGTTGGCACGGAGCTGGTCAAATTCAGCTCGCTCGATCCGACTTGGTACGTTGAGAACACCACCCTGTGGAACCCGTATTTTGACTGTAACTGGTATGTGGATTTCGGTTTCGACGCTGCGGACTTCCTTAACCTGAAAGTTATGGGTGGAAAGATTACTCATTACAGGAAGAAAGGGTTCCGCACTCGCCGTATAAACGTCGGGCCTCATGAGGTTAACTTGACCGGAACATTCTTGTTCCAGCGCGAGGATAACGAAGCCTATCCTGTCGATATCACAGAAGGTGAGGCATTTGAGATAGGTAACTATGACAATAACTTCACAAACGTTGTCGTAGGATACCAGAAAAAATGGGCAGGTACGCTTGTCTCTGGAGCAAACACATTCACCAACTGTCACTTCTACAGTGGCACTGTAAGTTGGCCTGAAAGTGGGCTCCGCTCCCTTGATACTGCTGACGATTTCGTTGGGTGCTATTTCGACTACACACCCCTCACCCTGAAAAACCGTAGTACCGTTAAAGGTTGCGCATTCGTAATATCACCTACTCGTGATTATGCTATACACTTGGACACCACTGACCCATTCCAGATAAAAATAGTAAATAACAGATTCCGTAAGGAAAGTGGGGCATCTGTCGCTGCGATAAAGATGAAGACCATTGCAGAAGGAAGAACTTCGAGGCCGGATATATATGACAACAAATCGGATGGTTGTACGGTGATACAGACTAGGGGTGGTCATTATGTAAGCATATCGACGGCAACTACAACTTTCACAGTGCCGGATCACTACCAGCCACTTGGATCATTAGGCCCGGTGTATGTCGCAGCCACAACTGGATCGGCATCGCAAGGGAAATTTTTTAGTCAGGCGTATAATGCTACGACAAAGCAAGTAACAATAAGCTGCTTTGCCGTATCTGGGGGTGGTGTGATTGATTCCAATCTAGGCGGTGGTGGTGCGTTTATTAGTTTCAACATATAACAGGTAGGTAATATAATGGCCGCTAAAAAAAGCTCTTTAGAGTCACTCCATGAAATGCTCACTGAGTTATTCATTGAAGATATTAAGATATGCCGTAGCGAGGGTATTCCTATGTCAGCCTCGGATAAAGCTGTAATCGTTAAGTTCTTAAAGGATAATGACGTTACGGCTGAACCAGATGAAGCTAAGGTACAAGCTCTACGGGACGAGTTCCAAGATGAGTTAGCTGCAAAGCGCGAAGCTAGACGTCAGCATATCCTTATGAAAGCATCAGGTACTGAGGAAGACCCTTTACAAGGTGTCTTGTGATGTACATGCATAGGTGGTTTATCAAGGGTTCTTAGGAGCCCTTTATTAAACTACTTCAGTACTGGAGGTACTAATGGATGATATAGAAGATATTGGAGTACCCTACCTATCTGATGTGCAGGTAAGTAGTACTGTACTGCGAAGGTTGCAGTTGATAGCACCTAGAACTAGAGAGTGGGATAACAACCCTGCTGCTATGTCTAAGGAAGAGCGGGAAGAGCTGGCTATGATGGTAGCTAGTACTTTCCAGCGCTTTGAGGACTTCGCTATTGTTGGTATGAAGTTCCTTGGATTTGATACTACATGGATGCAGCTAGATATAGCTAAGTTCATGGCTGATAAGCGTTACCGTAAGAAGATGGTGGCTGCTCAACGTGGTGAGGCTAAGAGTACACTAGCTGCTTTATATGCAGTGTGGAGTATAGTACAAGACCAGTCGTATCGTGTACTTATTGTATCAGCGGGCGAAGACCAAGCATCTGACGTGGCTATCTTGTGTGTTCGTTTAATCATGAACTGGCATATCCTGTGCTACCTCCGACCAGATGCTCAACTAGGAGATAGAACATCTAATACTAAGTTCGATGTACACCAGCACCTCAAGCCAACAGATAAATCGGCTAGTATTACTTGTGTTGGTATCACCAGCAACCTTCCAGGGAAACGTGCAGACTTACTAATTCCGGACGACTGCGAGAGCACAAAAAATTCGATGACTCAGGTAATGAGGGAACAACTCATGCTCCTGACTAAAGAGTTCTCCGCTATCTGTACGCATGGTGAAACTTTGTACTTAGGTACACCACAATCCAAGGATAGTATCTACAAGACATTACCATCACGTGGTTTCACTGTGCGTATCTGGCCGGGACGCTTCCCTACATTAGAGGAACAATCTCGTTACAGCGCTGGAACACTAGCCCCTAGCATACTGCAAGCTATAGAGCAAGACCCTTACCTTATGGTAGGTGGTGGGCTCAATGGTAAGATGGGGAAGCCTGCTGACCCTAAGCGTTATGACGAAGAGGCTCTACAGGATAAGGAGCTTGACCACGGCCCCGAGGGCTTTGCCTTGCAGTACATGCTGGACACATCCCTCTCGGACGAGCAGCGCACCCGGCTGAAGCTCTCAGACCTCATTGTAGCGGCGTATAACCACGAGGCAGTCCCAGAGGTAGTGTGGTACTCGGCAGAGCCGAGGTATCGCGTACAGAGCGGCACAGGGCTCCTAAGCCCCGCATTCGACAACCAGACGGTGTACTGCCCGGCCAGCGCCTCCTCCGAGTTCGTCCCGTATCAGCACAAGGTCATGATAGTAGACCCAGCCGGAAACGGTGGGGACGAGGTGGCGTATGCTGCTGGCGGGGGAACCCAAGGGTACGTGCATTTGTTCTCCACAGGCGGCCTCAGAGGCGGTATGAGCGAGCAGAACATCGACCAGCTACTGGACTACTGCCTTGAGTTCGGAATCGCTACAATGCGCGTAGAGGCGAATATGGGGCATGGTACGGTATCGAAGCTCATCCTTCAGCAGATAGAGAAGCGCAGGGGGAAAGACCCAATGCACCCAGCTATCTCCGTAGAGGACTACTACGCTAAAGGGCAGAAAGAGCGCCGTATCATTGACACTGTAGGCCCTGTGATGCGTAGGCATAAGCTCGTAGTACATCACCGGGCTATAGAGGATGACTGGTACTGGTGCCAGAAACACCCTAGAGATAAACAGCTCATCATGAGTGCGTTCTATCAGTTACAGAACATCACTTATGACAGAGGTTCCCTTACTAAGGATGACCGAGCTGATGCTATTCAAGGGCTTGTAATGCACTTATCTGAACTACTTGTAGTAGATGATGAGAAGCAGCAACAGAAGCGCTTGGATGAAAAGGAGCGGAGCTTTATAGCTAACCCTATGGAGTACCGTAAAGAGAGGAGTACCGCCCGTGGTGTTATGGCGAGAGTACAAAGACTACGCCATTAATAAGGAGAAGTTATGGCTTTGCTAAAGCTATAGCATTCTATGAAGGCTTCCAAGATTTACCTGAATAATTAATAGTTAGGAGAGAGTATGGCAACTATAGTAGCGCCACCTTGGGAAGAACAACGTACTGAGGGTGGAATTGCTGATGCGCCTACAGACGGTAAAACGTATGGGCGCAAAGACGCAGCATGGGCAGAATTAGTAAGCGACGTCAACGCTGAAGCCGGAACCGGCTCGCTGATGCGCGTGGGCGGCCCCGCAATCCTTGACTCGGAGCGTTACTCTCTGGAGCGGGCAACCGGCGGCAGCCAGACCATCATTCGCGACAGCGCTGGCAACGCCAATGCTATGTTCGTGCTGCCGCGCTTCAGCTACGCCGACCTGGGCATGACTGCCGATATGGGCACTGGCGATGTGACGGCGTTCGATTTTGGCAGCGGCAGCATCAAGGGCGAGATATTCATCGGCGCCTATCTTGCGTCCGGCTCCGGCGCTGTCAGCGCGCCGCGGCAAGATCCCCGCACCTCGCTCGATCACACGGCAGCGCGTGCCGCCTGCGCCGCGAAGGGCGCCGGTTGGCATCTGATGACCGTGCACGAGTGGGCTGCCATTGCGCTGTGGTGCGTGGCGAACGGCTATGAGCCCCTTGGCAACACTAACTGGGGCCGCAGTCATGGCAAAACGTGGCTCGCGGGGGGCCGCGCAGACGGTCGCGCACCGGGTGACGCCGCGGGCACAGGTCGCACTAAAACCGGATCTATAGGGGCGGAGGCCACGCATGATCGCACGCTCGGCGGCATTGCTGATTTAGTCGGTAATGTGTGGGAGTGGCAGGATGGACTGCTGCTACATGGCGGGCAAATCAAGGCGTCTACTCACAACACGCAGCCAGAAGCTAACTGGGCGCTACAAGCCGCATTTTTTGACGCGCCATCATCCGCCCCCGTGCTGTCAAATGCTATCACGCGAGCGGCGAGCGTTAGTGCAGAGTGGAAATCAGTGACCAAATCGGCCAGTTACGTGAGCAACCCGCTCCTAAAGCGTCTGCTGATCGAGCCTGCCAGCGCATTACCATCCGGGTGGATCTTCACAAATAACGAAGGTGAGCGACTCCCGTCTCGTGGCGGCGTTTGGAACTACGGGGCCAACGCTGGCCTGGCTGCGCTCAATCTGAACAATTCGCGCGCGTACACGCACACGAGCATTGGGTTTCGCCCCGCCTTTGCTTGAGCACTGAGCCTTGGGTTTTGTTGGCGCCACGGTAGTGGCGCTTAATCGGTTGAGGCATGTTTAACATTTCGAGAGGGACAAATAGATGAGCTACTTATACGACGGCGAAACGCACGACAACTACGATCCGGCCTTTATGGCGGAGCTGGGCATGAGTAAGGAGGTCATAGCCTCCGTGCTCGCCCAGCACAACTATGAGCTGACAGAGGGGCAACTGGTGCGCCGCCAGTGCGCCTACGTGGCGGAGTCCGACCCCTTGTTCCTTGAGTGGCAATACGACAAGACAGCAGCCGCCGAGCAGGCATGGCGCGACAAGGTGGCGGAGATCAAGCTGCGCTACCCGGTGGCCCGTGGGGCGGAAGAGTGAGCGTCCGTCTTGAGCCCCATTACGGCGACGACGATCGCCGTGCTACTACCTAGCAAGGAGAAAGTATGAGCCTTTGGCCGGTAATCAGAGACCTCTTCATTCGGAAGGCTGCTGAAGCAGTTATTGAAGAGGTTGTAGAAACTGCGCAAGAGGCTCTTTCTAATCGAGACAAAGATAAGGAAGAGTCCTCTAAGCAGGCTATTAAGCAGAAACGCCCTGATAAGAAATAACAACCAAGGAAACGTCATGGTAGATGAGAAGCGAAATGCTACCCGCCTTAGTACTAGAGCCGGTACTATAGGTGAGCGCGTAGCTGTACTGGAGAGTAAAATGGATAGTACAGAACAAGATATGCGGGAACTTAAGGAGTTGGTTACTACGAACTTCAAAGAGATAAAGGAATCCATTGAACAGATTCGTGTACGCAAGAACCCTGTCATGGAGTTCTTGGAGGATAACTGGAAGATGCTAGTTGTAGTAGCGGCTGTGTTCCTAGGTAAAGATGTAACAGCGCTAGTGCAGTGGATGAAGGCTTTCGGTGGGTAAGTGGGTAGGTTAGGAGGAGAGATGCCGAACATTACAAGCCTCCTACAGTACGAAGAGGGCTTCAGAGAGAAGCCTTACCTGTGCTCGGAGGGATACCCTACTGTAGGGACTGGGATTAGAATCGGACCTAAGGGTGCAGACCTGAAGAACTACGAGTTCGCTGTACCTAAAGAAGTAGATGCTGTGTGGCTTCAGAGTATCTTGAATAGTACTATGAAAGGTATGCTTAGTAATGAGCGTATCGCTAGAGCTATGAATGTACTGGATGAAGCTAGGACTTCTGTGTTGGTTTCTATGGCGTATCAGATGGGAGTGGCTGGTTTAGCGCAGTTCAAGAACACTTTGTCCTTGATTGAGAGCAAGCGCTTTGAAGATGCTGCTGTAGCGATGTTGCAGTCTAAGTGGGCTAAGCAGACTCCTAATAGGGCTCGGAGACATGCAGAACAGATGCGGAGTGGGTTGTGGTGTACTGAGTACAGATAGAGTGCAGATAAGGTTGGTTACTATGCAAGTAGTATCTTTAGATAAACGTGTAAATGCTTCTGTAGTGGAGCAGTTAGAGTACTGGTTGGAACTAGCCCGTAGCGGTGATATTGCTAATATTATAGTAGTGGGTGCTAGTGATAACGGAGATGTGTACAGAGGCTGGGCTAACGGTAACTACCCATTTCGTATGATTGGGGAACTAGAAGTGGCTAAGTACATGTTCATGCGTAATGTAATTGATGGGTGCTGACTGTAGTAGTGGGTGTTAGTACATTCAGTACATTCAGTACATTCAGTACATT
>OEQM01000080.1_pt1 | contig 41526 bp, 39 predicted proteins | sample 1539771 | NCBI WGS metagenome assembly OEQM01 (sample SAMEA3891240, study PRJEB23780) | metagenome | biome: terrestrial biome; feature: animal house; material: water of meat washing | place: Italy | collected 2015-05-12
TAGGGGCGCTTTGCATTTCAAATCTTTGTGCAACAAAGCCGGTTGATACTATACTTTCTACATGAATTCCAACTGAGTTACAAATTCTTCCTCGGTAAAATATATAGTATTTAGTTATAAAAAAAGCCGACGCATATGCATCGGCTTTTTTCACTTCATCGGTAAATTTACCAATTTAGTTTTGACTTATATCGCTTCAAGTGCAGCGTTCAAAGTCTCGCTTGGACGCATTACAGCATTTACTTTAGCTGTATCTACAGCATAGTAACCACCGATGTCAGCAGCTTGACCTTGAACTTGAGCAAGTTCAGCAATGATCTTGTCTTCGTTTTCAGCAAGTGCTTTCGCAAGTGGAGCAAACTTCGCTTTCAACTCAGCATCTTCATCTTGTGCAGTAAGCGCTTCAGCCCAGAACTTCGCTAAATAGAAGTGGCTGCCACGGTTATCTAACTCGCCAGTACGACGTGATGGAGACTTGTCGTTATCAAGTAATTTGCCAGTCGCTTGGTCTAAAGTCTTCGCAAGAAGTTTCGCCTGAGCGTTATCTTCTTTAATACCTAGCTCTTCTAAAGAAACAGCAAGCGCCAAGAACTCACCTAAAGAATCCCAACGTAAGTGGTTTTCTTCAACAAGCTGTTGTACGTGTTTAGGCGCTGAACCACCCGCACCAGTTTCGTACATGCCACCGCCCGCCATTAACGGAACGATAGACAACATTTTCGCTGAAGTACCCAATTCCATAATTGGGAACAAGTCAGTCAGGTAGTCACGTAGGATGTTACCCGTTACAGAAATCGTATCTAGGCCACGCGCTACACGTTCAAGTGTATAACGCATTGCACGTACTTGAGACATGATCTGAATGTCTAAACCATCAGTGTCGTGGTCTTTCAAGTATTTTTGTACTTTCTTGATCACTTCATTTTCGTGCGGGCGGTATGGGTCTAACCAGAAGATTGCTGGCATACCCGAGTTACGAGCACGGTTTACTGCAAGTTTTACCCAATCTTGAATCGGTGCATCTTTCACCTGACACATACGCCAGATGTCGCCTTCCTCAACATTTTGAGTCATCAACACTTCGCCAGTTTCTAGGTCAGTGATGTTTGCAACACCCGCTTCAGACATTTCGAAAGTTTTGTCGTGCGAACCGTATTCTTCAGCTTTTTGCGCCATCAAACCAACGTTAGGCACAGTACCCATCGTACGTGGGTCAAAGTTACCATTCCACTTACAGAAATTGATCATTTCTTGGTAGATACGCGCAAAAGTTGACTCAGGCATTACTGCTTTACAGTCATAAGGTTTGCCGTCAGCGCCCCACATTTTACCGCCACCACGAATCATTGCAGGCATTGAAGCATCTACAATTACGTCGTTTGGTGAATGGAAGTTTGTGATGCCTTTCGCCGAATCAACCATTGCAAGTGCAGGACGGTGTTCTTGGCAAGCGTGTAAGTCTTCGATGATTTCTTCACGTAAAGATGTCGGTAAAGTTGCGATCTTCTCATAAAGACCAGCCATACCATTGTTTACGTTAATGCCTAGCTCATCGAACAATTTACCGTGTTTTTCAAAAGCATCTTTGTAGTAAATTTTCACACAGTGACCGAAAACGATCGGGTGTGAAACTTTCATCATGGTTGCTTTCACGTGTAAAGAGAACAAAATGCCCGCTTCTTTACAATCATCAAGTTCTTTTTCATAGAAATCGCAAAGCGCTTTCTTGCTCATGAACATTGAGTCGATGATTTCGCCGTCTTGAAGTGCAACTTTTGACTTCAGAACAATCGTTTCACCAGACTTGGTGATGAGTTCCATTTTCACATTACGTGCACGGTCTAAAGTCATCGACTTTTCACCGTGGTAGAAGTCGCCTTCATCCATGTGAGAAACGTGAGTTTGAGACCATTGCTTCCACTCGCTCATAGAGTGCGGGTGTTTTTTCGCATAGTTTTTCACTGCAGCTGGTGCACGACGGTCAGAGTTACCTTCACGCAATACAGGGTTTACAGCTGAACCAAGACATTTGCCATAGCGTGCTTTAAGCGCTTTTTCGTCTTCAGTGGTTGGGTTTTCAGGATAGTCAGGAATCGCGTAGCCTTTTGATTGAAGCTCTTTGATACATGCTGTTAACTGAGCAACAGAGGCACTAATATTCGGGAGTTTGATGATATTAGTATCTGGATCTTGGGTAAGACGACCTAGTTCTGCAAGATTGTCTGGGACTTTTTGCTCTTCTTTTAGGTATTCAGAGAATTCTGCGAGAACACGTGCGGCAACAGAGATATCAGTTTTAACGATCTCTACACCAGCAGGTTTAGTAAAGGTCTCAATGATCGGCAGTAGCGAATAAGTCGCTAGCAATGGCGCCTCGTCGGTCAGTGTGTAAATGATGGTTGACTTTCCACCAGCCATATATAGCCCCTTGCGTTAGATTGAGTTTTTTAGGGTGATGAGCTTCTGGCTCAACCCCTGCGAACCGATGTGCTTGAATAAAACCCTGAAAGTATCGTCCCTCAGGGCTTTACAGTCAACGTAATATCCAGTGATAACGACATTTCGCCAGAAAATACCACTACAGCCTTCGTTTTTCAAAATCACGTCTTTCCACAAGGCTTTAGCTTTTGCTTAGCAAATAAACAAATTTTTTAGCGAAATGTGTTATTTACCTCATTTAAGCCACAACAACAGATACTTTTCACATAATACAGTCTTCAAATCGTTTTACAGTCTTGTAGCCCTACATGCATAAGCATGACTTTTCTCAGCGCTAAATTTAAATCGGCAGAGCCATTCATCATGCCGCAGCTTAAATATTGATAAATAAACCCTCTACGCGTACTCCTCAATTTTTACATTTTTAAACCTATGTTTTTTATAGGGTTGGTTAAACTGAATCTTTTTCCTGCAACGGTAAGGGTCAATTCAATGCTAAAAATGCTGCTTCCGCTCATTGGACTTGGTTTTTCTTCTTGGTGTTTTGCTCAAAATCCATTGAGCGTCCATGTGCTGAATTTGGAAAATGGTCTCCCTTCTGCCAATGTCAAAGTGACACTTGAAGCCCAACAAAATGATAAATGGACAGAAATCAGCTCAAGCACGACCGATGACCAAGGTCGAATCAATGATTTATATCCCAAAGATACGGCCTTACAAAAAGGTGTATACAAAGTTACCTTTAAAACGGGTGATTGGTTTCGCCAAAAAAATCAGCGCTCATTCTTTCCAGAAGTGCCCGTGGTGTTTGTAATTGATGGCTCATTGGATCATTACCATATTCCTCTATTAATTAGCCAATATGGCTATTCCACTTACCGTGGTAGTTAATGCACATAAATAAGCGCATAAAAAACCGATGCCTAAGCATCGGTTTTTGTCTGTACAGAATCAAATAAAGTGGCTTAGGGACTAAGCCTTGAACCACTTCTCTGCTTTTGCTTGGTCTTCAACTTTCAATTCAACTTCAGTCAGCTCTGAGCCAGCAGCTTTTACGTCAAAGCTCATCAACTCATCACGGCGGAATGCCAAAATGCTATATATACCTTCTTGCTTGGCATACTTTTCTATCAGTTTCACCGTTGCTTTGAGACCATCAATCACAATGATCACATCATGGGCAGAAAGGCCAGCTTGAGCAGCAGCACCATCACGACGTGCGCTTTGCACCAACACGCCTTCTGGCTTATTTACAAGCTTTAAACCTAACGGTAATGACTTATCATTTTTCAGGCTATAACTTAAACCAAACTCAGGGAAAAGTTGATCCAGCGGCAACTCATCTGTGGTGTTAATTAAGTGATTGATTTGCTCAATCCAGTTATCACCCGTCAGCTCATTACACAACTCAACAATTGTACGCTCATGTACTTGTATGCCCTTTTGCGCGTTCTCATAAAGTTTACGCATAAGTGCATCTAGACTTGAACCACGTAAGCGCAAACCTAAGTCTAAGCATAGGGCAACCAAACAACCTTTGTTGTAATAGCTGGTGCCTGCATTGTTCGAGTTTTCATCCTGACGGTAAAATTTCACCCATGCATCGAAGCTAGACTCAGACACAGACTGAACAAAACGACCCGGATTTTGCAAATAACGATCAATCTGAGTTTTGAGTAGTTTGATATATGAGGCTTGGGAAATCACACCACTACGTAGCAAAATCAGGTCATCATAATAAGACGTGAAACCTTCAAAAATCCAAAGCAAAGAGGTATAGCCTTCTTTATTTAGATCATAATTGACAAAGTTTTCAGGACGAATGAATTTGACCAACCATGAGTGGAAGTATTCATGGCTACATAAACCTAAGAAACGTTGATAGTCTTCAGACGGCTCTTCAGGCTCATTGGCTTTTGGTAAGTCTTCACGTGGACTAATCAAGCTGGTTGAATTTGGATGCTCCAAACCACCATAACTATTTGCTGTCGCCATCGTCATAAAGGTGTAGTTTGAAAATGGCGCTGAGCCAAACATTGAAATTTCTGTTGCACAGATTTTTTCAATGTCTTGCTGCATACGTGCAGCATTCATGGCATGTTTACCTGACACCACAAACTCGTGCGGAATACCATTGGCTTCAAAACCAAACCGAGTCTGCTCTGCCAACTCAAATGGTGTATCAATCAGCTCGGCATAGTTTTTGGCTTTTAAGGTAAAACGACCTTTAACGAGGCTTTTTGAAGCCATACCAGTAGCCAATTGGAAGTGTTTTAGCTCATCAGGAAGGAACAGTTCAACTTCAACTGCTTTGTCCTCTTGACCCTCCAAACCTAAGCAAGCACATGCGGGGTTTACATATAAACGGGTTTGATCTACATACGCACCGCGCACCGACAGATCATAGGCATAGACATCATACTCAACCGTAATCAGTTCATGATCGGTATTAAAAAGACGCCATTTATTCTTTTCAAATTTTTGAATTTCTAACAAACGCCCTTCTTCATCATAAGCACGAACCGACTCTATATGCTTTGAAAACTCGCGAATGAGGTAACTACCCGGAATCCAAGTCGGTAATGAAAGTACCTGTGTTGGGTCTGCTACAAAACGTAAAGTCACGTGTATAAGGTGCTGACGATAATCGTCAAATTCGATCTGATAATGCAACATAATGGGCGATACAAAATAAAATGAAATGAGTTATAACTTAGCTTAGCATTATTTACGCCAGTTTTGCGTCACAGTCACATTTGTCTGCATTTTTGACTGGTCATTGAGGAAAAAAAGGCATAGCATTTGCAGCTGTTTTAGGTTTAAAAGTCACGGAATGGCTTGGTTAGGGAATTTCATTGAAAGCTGTCATCTACTTCATCGCTACACTCTTCGCCTTATGTTCAAGTTTCACTCAAGCGGCATTGCTCAATATTGTTCCTGAAACAGTTGAAGCTCAAGCTTGGACAGTTTTTGACAGCCAATCGGGGCAAGTCATTGCAGAGCATAATAGTCATGTTCAACGTGCACCCGCTTCGCTCACCAAAATGATGGTGGCGTATATTGCACTCAAAGAAATCAATGCAGGAAAGCTCAATAAGAGCGAAATTCTTACCGCAACACCTGTGGTCAGTACTGTGATGTGGGATGAGTCCCAAATGTACTTAAAACAAGGTGAACAGATTTCTGTGGATCAGCTTCTAGCGGGTTTAGTGGTCATGTCTGCCAACGACGCAGCAGTGACTTTAGCGGAACGCATCTCAGGTGATATTCCAAACTTTGTTGCACGAATGAACCAAGAAGCCAAAGCACTGGGAATGACTGAAACGCATTTCCAAAACCCTGCGGGTATCACCATGCCAGAGCACTATTCGACCGCACATGATTTAGCGCTATTAGGCCAAGCCTTGGTGAATGAAACACCAGACTATTTACACTATTCAAAACAGCAAAGTTTTAGCTATAACCAACGCTTTCACCGTGCAACCAATATTCTGTTAAAACAAGACCCGACAGTAGATGGCTTAAAAACAGGTTATACCAAAGCAGCGGGATATAACTTAGCACTGACAGCAAACCGCCCGACCATGAATCCAGACAATCCAAACCGTCGCTTGGTGGTCATCGTTTTGGGTACAGAAAGTGCAGCTAAGCGTGCTGAAGTTGCACACAACCTCATGAATTTGTCTTATACCTATACTCGTAACGAAGTTGCGCTGAAAGATAAGCAAATTATCGCAGAACTGCCTGTAGTCAAATCGACATTGAAAATGTTCAAAGTGGAAAGTAAGCAACCGAAAATTGTGACCACATCATTGTACGATCAACCATATGCCATTGACTTACATGCCTTTGACCAGACCAACCAACGCATTATGCTCAATACAGGCAATGGCACTATTCAACGCATTGATCCATTAGAGTCCACAAAAACGCATTTCAATATTGAAGTGTTGCAAAACAAGCTGACCGCTCCGCTGGCTGAAGTGATGCAACTGGCGAAAGTGCAGGTCTATCAAAACAATCAGCTCATTCAAACGTTTACCATTGAAGAAGATGTACAAATTGAAGAAGCCAATATTTTCCAGCGACTAATGTTTTGGTTCAAAAGCTTGTTTCCATTTTTATCAAGCGATGAACCTAAAGTAAAAACCTATACACTCGGTTAAGTTCGAGCAGTATCCCGAGTTTTATACTTTATGTAACTTGTAAGACAATCTAATTATCAATAAATCAAGAAGATGGCATATTCAATGTCATCTTCTTTTTTTAATAATAAATAGGTTGCTTCATATGGCTGTACAAACAGAACAAGTGCCACACCATATTGTTATTATTGGCGGTGGTGCTGGTGGTCTAGAGTTAGCAACGCAACTCGGTGACAGCTTCGCAAAATCCAAGTGGGTGAAAATCACCCTCGTCGATCAAAACCTCACCCATATCTGGAAACCCTTACTCCACGAAATTGCGGCAGGTACACTCAACCCAAGTGTTGAAGAAATTAATTATTTTGCACATGCGTCTAAACATCATTATGAGTTTGTTTTGGGTCGTTTTGTCGGCTTAGACCAAGAACATAAACAAGTAAAACTTGAAGCACGCCAATATACCAAACAAAGCACGGAAACCACGCAGTTTGAACTCGACTACGACACCTTAGTCCTAGCCGTCGGCTCGACCTCTAACGACTTTGCGACCGAAGGCGCTAAACATTACTGCCACTTCCTCGACAGTCGCCAGCAAGCTGAAATTTTCCAGCAAGACCTTCTACATTTGTATTTGGATGCACAAAACCGCCCCGAAACACGCGCACTCAATATTGCGATTATTGGTGCAGGTGCCACAGGAGTCGAGCTTGCAGCCGAATTGGTCCATGCGAAAAGTACCTTTTTTAAATACGGTCTCAATAAAATTGACCCAAACAAAGTCAAAGTGACCTTGGTTGAGGCAGCAGATCGTATTCTTCCCGCCCTATCCACCAAAATGGCAGTGCACACCCATACTCAATTGGAAAAGCTTGGCGTTGAAGTCCTCACCCATCACCGTGTTGCCAAGTTAGATAAAGACCATGTCTATTTTGCTGACGGCTCACAAATCGATGCCGATCTAAAAGTCTGGGCGGCAGGCATCAAAGCACCTGTCGTTTTAAATGCGCTTGAAGGCTTTGAAAAAGATGCGATTGGACGTCTTAAAGTCTATGCAACTTTGCAAACCCGTTCCGACCCCAACATTTTTGCCTTTGGTGATTGTGCTCATTGCCAACCTGCCGCCGATGAACCAGTCCTTGGCCCACGCGCTCAAGTGGCTAGTCAACAAGCGGCCTTTTTGGTTCGAGCGCTTAAAGCGCGCATTCGTGATCAGTCTTTGCCGATGTTTAAATTTTCTGACAAAGGCTCTTTGGTTTCCCTCAGTCAATACAAAGCTGTGGGCGAACTCCTGGGCCAAGTCAATGTGCAAGGCGTGCTGGCAAAAACCATGTATGTTTCTTTATATCGACTCCATCAGGCCACCTTACATGGCTATACCCAAGCTGGGCTGATGACCGCAAAAGACCTGATGAATAAAAAAGTCGGTCCGAAAATAAAATTGCATTGAAATCTAAAAATGCGTCCCCACTAATAAAAAAACGCCATAAGAACGTGGAAAATGCAGTTTTTTTGCTAAATTTAGTCTACAAAAGCTGCTTTTCACTTTATGATATACCCCTTAAATTCTAAATGAATGGACGAAAAACATGACTGCTATCGCAAATGATCACGTGGTTTCTTTCAACTACAAATTGACTAACGCTGAAGGCGAAACGCTAGACCAATCACAAGGTGAACCACTTGCATATTTGCACGGCGCAGGTAACATCATCCCAGGTTTAGAAAATGCATTGCTAGGCAAAACTGTAGGTGAAAAATTCACTGTTACTGTTCCTGCTGCTGAAGGTTATGGCGAATACAACCCTGAACTCGTTCAAGAAGTTCCAGCGCAAATGTTCCAAGGCGTAGACAACATCCAAGCGGGTATGCAGTTCCAAGCTCAAACTGATGATGGCGTTCAAATCGTAACTGTAAAAGCAGTTGAAGGCGAAAACGTAATTGTTGATGCGAACTTCCCACTTGCTGGTCAAGACTTAACTTTCGAAGTTGAAATCGTAGAAATCCGCGATGCAACTGAAGAAGAATTACAGCACGGCCATGCGCACGGTGCTGGTGGTCACCACCACTAAGATTTAACATCTTAGAAAAAAGGGCGAAAGTTAAACTTTTGCCCTTTTTTTATTTTTGAATACTTAGTCATTCGCGACGTATTTGAAAATCTGTAAATGTTTGCTGTTCTGAAGCAAGTTCTATGATGAACACATCCGTGACTACCGCATGAGTTGGCCCGACTTTAGCGCGATTCACCAGTTCGGCAACCACACCATCCTCCCCCAAAAGCAACGCTTCAACTGCACCTGAAGCCAGATTCTGTACATAACCCTTTAAACCTAAAGCAACAGCATATTGTGCAAACCAGCGTCGATATCCAACACCCTGAACTTTTCCCGATATGGTCAGTTTTACTGCTTTCATACTGTATGCTCTCGGTTCACGACCGTATAAATAGCCTGACTCATTTGCTGTGCTTGTAAACCACGCTCACCTTGTTGAGCCAAAAGGTCACCTGCTTGGGCATGTAAGGTCACAATTTGATGTAACGCAATGTCATCTTGCAACTGTGCTTTTAAACTGGCAATCATGCCTGCCAATACATCACCCATTCCACCTGTCCCCATCCCCGGATTACCTGCGGTACAAATCCAGAGTTGCGTATCTAAAATCAAACTTCCAGAACCTTTCAGCACCCATTGTCCTGCATATTTTGCTTGTAAGGCATAAATAGCTGCAATGCGGTCAGACTCCACCGCTGAGGTACTGATACCGAGCAAAGTTGCGGCCTCGCCAGGATGCGGTGTTGCGTAGACCTGCTCACCGAGTTTTACAGGTCTTGAGGCTAAGAACCATAAAGCATCCGCATCCAATACCACCTGTAAAGCACTGGTTTGAATGAGTGGAAACCATGCATCAAACTGCTGCTGAGCCCACGAGTCTCTTCCCAAGCCCATACCAAAACTGACTGCATCCACATGTGCCACCAACGCTGCACGCTCTTGGAGCGACATTTGGTTAATATCGCGCAGCATAATATTGGGTGCACGAGCTAAAATTGCAGTATGGTGTTTTGCATCACATACCACGGTCACCTTGCCAGCACCCGCATGAAAGGCAGCTTCAGCGGCTAACATCACCGCACCACCCATCTGTGCATGTCCCCCAATCACCAGTACATGCCCATAACTTCCTTTATGTCCAAAGGCTTGACGCGGTACAAGGTGCATATGTTGTGGAGCAAGTGAAGCTAAAGGTTTTAAAGCACTGTCTACAGGAAGTAGCGAAATAAGCTCAACGACTCCTGCATAAGCTTTACCCTGCCCAGTAAATAAACCCGCCTTTAAGCCCAGAGCCGTAAAGGTATAATCGGCGACAACTGCACAAGGTAAAGCTTGCCCCGTGTTGGCCTGCAAACCACTTGGAATATCAACCGCAATTTTTAAACCTGTTTGTCTATTGATCTGCTGAATCACTGCCTGCCAGTCTGAACTGAGTTCACGGTTTAACCCAATGCCAAACAAAGCATCAATATAGGCATCATATGAATGTTGAAAAGCAAAACCGGTATGAATCATTATCCCCTGTTGCACAGCTGCTGCATGTGCTTGTTGCAGTGAAGTAGACTCTCCCAAAGCAGCTGCATAAATTTCAACGTCATAACCTTGCGCGGCTAGATACGATGCAATCAAGTAACCATCACCTGCATTGTTGCCTTGACCACAACACACCGCAACGCTTTTGACCTGCTGCTGTTTAAGCCTAGGCAGCATATGTTCAGTTGTTGACCATGCGACTTGTTGCATCAACCCATAAGCACTATTTTGCTGCGCGAACCAACGCCCTTCCCATGCTTGAATCTCGCTGCTGTGGTACACTTGCTGATGCATGATTTTTCCTTTGTTCTTGGTTATGACAACATCCACATCTTCCTCAAAAATCCCTGTAGATCAATATGATCCAGAGCAGCTTAAGGCTTGGATTAAAGCTGAAGCACTGGCTTTGGGATTTTCTGATTGTGTCATCGCCAAACCAGATGCTCAAGTTGAATTGCCGCGTTTTAAAAAATATTTAGAACTTGGTTATCATGGTGACATGCATTTTCTTGCTGAAAACTTAGAAAAACGCGCAGATCCAACACTGCTTGTTCCGGGCACCAAAAGCATTATTTGTGTGCGTATGGATTATTTGGTTGCCGTTCCTGAACCACGTCTTGTGCCTTTTGCACCAAATAGCGCCATCATTGCGCGTTATGCACGCGGACGTGACTATCACAAAGTCATGCGTGGGCGTTTAAAGACCCTTTCTCAGAAAATCAAAGCCAAAGTTGGCGATTTTGAATCTCGCCCATTTGCAGACTCAGCACCCATTTTTGAAAAATCATTGGCTGAAAATGCAGGGATGGGATGGGTCGGTAAACACACCTTACTCATTCATAAAACATCAGGCTCATTTTTTGTTTTGGGTGAGCTCTTTACCTCTTTAGAGCTACCTTTTGACCAAGCCACCACCAAACACTGTGGTTCATGTAGCGCTTGTATTGATATTTGCCCGACCCAAGCCATTGTTGAGCCTTATTTATTAGATGCGCGTAAATGCATTGCCTATTTAACTATTGAGTTTCAAGGCATTATTCCTGAAGAACTACGCCGCGGTATTGGTAACCGTGTGTTTGGTTGCGATGACTGCCAGCTCATTTGCCCGTGGAATAGCTTTGCCAAAACCACACCAATTGATGATTTTAACCCGCGTCATGGCTTGGATGACATTCAACTAATTGACCTTTGGCAATGGGATGAAAACACCTTTATGGCAAATACAGAAGGGAGTCCCCTACGTCGTACAGGCTACCAAAGCTTTATGCGTAACGTCGCGATTGGTCTAGGTAATGCACCATTTTCAGATGAAATATTGCAGCAATTACAAGCTTCTCGCCCAGAGCTTAACGATATTGTGCAAGTCCATATTGACTGGGCCATCCAAGAGCAACTGATGAAAAAGCACTAAAACTTGCTTCAAACAGACTCAATCAATAAAAGTTCAATCAAACAGCCATTTGCTTGCATAATTTTATTTATTTTATCTATTTAGCTGCATTTTCAGTGTAACTCAAAATCCAAATAAATAGAATTTTGCGGCCAAATTTCCGAAAAAACGCTCAACTTTGCAACTATTTTTACAATCTCATAAAAAGATAAAATTAAAAACATAATCGGGAGATACTATTAAAACTGAGCAATAATGCCTTTTAAGTTGGCACGTTAAATGTATGATGTATACAAGTTAGAATTAAAAATGGATCGCCATTATGAACCTACGCAATGATTGGACGCGTGAAGAAATCGAAGCTTTGTATGATCAGCCTTTTCTTGATCTCGTCTTTCAAGCGCAGACCGTACATCGCCAACATTTCCAAGCCAACACCATTCAAGTCAGTACTTTATTGTCGATTAAAACAGGTAAATGTCCTGAAGACTGTAAGTACTGTTCTCAGTCAGCACGTTATGACTCAAAACTTGAAGCCGAAAAGCGAATTGCTGTAGACAAAGTGATTTCAGAAGCCAAAGAAGCTTTAGCCTCAGGCTCATCTCGTTTTTGTATGGGCGCAGCTTGGCGTAACCCACATGAACGTGACATGCCTTATGTACTAGAAATGGTTAAAGAGGTGAAAGCACTTGGTTTAGAGACTTGCATGACTTTAGGGATGCTGAATGAGTCTCAAGCTGGACGTTTAAAAGATGCAGGTTTAGATTATTACAACCATAACCTCGACACTTCACGCGAGTATTATTCACATATTATTAGTACACGTACCTTTGACGACCGTTTAAATACCTTAGAATATGTCCGTCAAGCAGGCATGAAAGTGTGTAGCGGTGGTATTGTTGGTCTAGGTGAAAAGAAAGAAGACCGTATTGGTTTATTGCAAGAGCTTGCAACGATGCCAATTCACCCAGAATCTGTGCCAATCAACATGTTGGTTCCAATTGAAGGCACGCCACTGGCAGATGTTGAAAAACTCGATGTGACGGAATGGATTCGTACCATTGCAGTTGCGCGCATTATCATGCCGCACAGCTATATCCGCCTATCTGCAGGTCGTGAAGCACTTTCTGACTCAGACCAAGCACTTGCATTTATGGCGGGTGCAAATTCGTTGTTCTCAGGTGAGAAACTACTGACCACACCAAATGCAGGCGAAGGTAAAGACCGTCAACTGTTCACCAAATTAGGTTTAGTGGCAGAAAAGCCAAAACCAACAGTGGCAGACCTTAGCCTAGATGCCATGGCAAGCTAATTCCCAAGATTTACTAAGCATAAAAAAGCTCCTTATTCAGTATGGGGCTTTTTTAATGTCTATCTATTTAACCTTCAGGCGACTGAGCAAAATTATGCGCAGTAATTAAAATACCATAACTGGCATTCAGATAATCGCCTTGGAAGATCTCATCTTCACCATTGGCATGGCGTACAGTTAACGTTTGGCGAATCGCGTCATAGTGAAAAGATTCGAAACACTCTTGATGGTGACACAGCCAGCTTAAGGTATCACTCAGATTATCATCGACAATATAAGTCTGTGCTTGAAAATTTTTAGTCATTATCTGTATACGCTAAACACTGTTATTCAGCTATTGTAAGCCGTTCTGCGTCAATTCAGTCGAACTAAGCCATAAAAAAATACAGGCATTAAAAAGTGAGCCTACGCTCACTTTTCCTTAAGATGATTAGTCGGTTTTAGAATCACCGCACTTTCGGCATTCCATATGCTCCCCTATTTCAGTCATTTGTTCATATTCATAAACGTGGATGCAAAATAATTTTTTAAACAACTGAAGCATTTTTAACTCCTGTAAATGATTTTTTAAAAATTCGCTTCTTAAAATAGGTATATCTTCCTGAAATACCCACAACTCATATCTCATGAGCTATACACAGTTTTAAACATACTTTTTATAAATTTCAAGTGCCTTTTGTCGAATAACAGCATAAAGTGATAAATGGTCATTTACTTTTTTAAATGATGCTTTTTATTTACTTATCGTTCTGCTTCACATCGCTTTTAAAAATGCGGCTGAGATTGAAAGAATGCTTGATTTAAATTTGGATCAAGCTAGGATAAAAATACAATCAATGCTCAAAACAGATGTTTCGAGCAACCAATAAAGAGTTTGATAAAAAAGCAACGATAAGGATATTTATACATGCTTGGACGTATGATGTTTCAACCGCTATTAATTAGCAATCTTATTGATCACGCAGAACGCTACCATGCGGATACAGCCATTATTTCTAAAAATACAGACGGCAGTATCACTGAAACCAACTGGGCCAACGTCGCAGCCAATTCTAAGCGATTTGCCAATGTACTCAAAGATTTAGGGCTTTCGCAAAGTGACCGCGTGGCGACCATCGCATGGAACAACCATCGTCACCTAGAATCTTGGTATGCGATCTCTGGCAGTGGTTATATTTGCCATACTATCAACCCACGTTTATTTCCAGAACAACTGATTTTTATTATCAATGATGCCCAAGACCGTGTGGTGTTATTTGATAAAACCTTTGCACCACTCATTGCTGCGGTAAAAGCACATTTACCCCATGTAGAGCACTTTATTTGCTTAGATGCCGCAGATGATGCTATTGCAGAAAAAATTGCCGATGTAAAATTTTATGATGACTTGGTCAGCAAAGAGTCTGAACAATTCACATGGCCAAGTTTTGATGAGCAAACTGCAAGCTCTTTGTGCTATACCTCAGGCACAACTGGAAATCCAAAAGGCGTGCTATATAGCCACCGCTCCACCATTTTGCATAGTTTTGCCATCAGCCTACCCGATTCTCTCAATCTGTCTGCAAATGACATTATGTTGCCTGTAGTTCCCATGTTCCATGTCAATGCTTGGGGTACGCCTTATGCAGCAGCTATGGTCGGTTGTACCGTTGTATTGCCTGGGCCAGGCTTAGATGGGCCAAGTTTAGTGAACATGATTGACACCTATAAAGTCACTGTGGCTTTGGGTGTACCCACCATTTGGCAAGGTTTACTGGCAGCAGCCAAACAAACAGGCAGCCAGCTGGCAAGTATGAACCGTAACGTTGTCGGTGGTTCAGCCTGCCCACCATCCATGTTAGCGGCCTTTAAAAATGACTATAACTGTGACACCATCCATGCATGGGGCATGACCGAAACCAGTCCACTCGGTTCTGCCAACCAACTTAAAGCCAAACATCAACAGCTCTCTGAACAAGAGCGTTTCAAGCTACGTCTTTCTCAAGGCCGTCCGCCTTTTGGCGTGGATTTACGTCTTACCGATGAAGAAAAAGGCAGCCATGAAATTGCCCGCGATGGTGAGCAGATTGGAAATCTACAAATTAAAGGGCACTGGATTATTGACAGTTACTTTGGTAAAGATGAATCTGCACTCACGACCGATGGCTGGTTTGACACAGGTGATATTGCAACCTTAGATGAAGACGGCTTCTTATGCATCAGTGACCGCTCTAAAGATTTAATTAAGTCTGGCGGCGAATGGATTTCATCAGTTGAACTTGAAAACCTTGCGATGGGACATTCAGACATTCTTATGGCAGCCGTTATTGCGGCCGAACATCCAAAATGGGATGAGCGTCCTATTGTCATCGCTGTGAAGAAACCCGATAGCACGGTCACTGAACAAGGTGTCTTAGACTACTATACGGACAAAATTGCGAAATGGCAGATCCCTGACCGTGTGATCTTTGTCGACAGTATTCCACTGAGCGGTACGGGTAAAATGCTAAAACGTGAACTCCGCGCCCAATATGGCCAAGTACTACTGGAACAAAATCCTGTTTAAGGTTGTGTAAAATAAAAGCCTGATCATATGGTCAGGCTTTTCTTTATGTTCGGATAGTTTAAATACCATCAATACAATTTATTTGAAAGCACGTCTAATAAAGACGCTTTAAAGACCTCACCATGCTTTAGATTTGGATAGATTAAAAATTTAGCCTCTACGCCTTGCTGATCGAATATAGACAAAATTTCTCTATTTTTATTAATGCCATTTGCATCAAAATTAGCGCTTTGCTGTGTTCCAACATTTGCTAAAAGATCATCTTCCATCAGCCATACATGTTTTTGTGGCTCTTTGACTAATTTTACTGTTCTAATTTTTTGCATCATGCGCTCATCTGCCCAAGAAAGTGATGGACTTGCAGCAAAGAAATGGCTGAAATAACGCCCATCGAGCAAGCTATCAAGCACAAAAAGCCCTCCATAGGAATGCCCCCATAACGCTCTTTTTTGCGCATCCAGCTTTACATTCTGCTCAACCCAAGGGGCGATATCCTTCAAAATCACATTTCTAAAATCAGCACTCCCCCCGCTCATCCGCTCTGGATTTCTTGGGTCTTGGGCTGGTTTTCCCGTTAATAAGTCTGCTGGAGTATAGTCAAGTGAACGAAAAGCTGTGGCAAATGGCAAATTGGTTTTATAACCAATGGCAACCACTACAGGGGCATCATTTTCATACAAAGACTTGAGTATTTTTTCATTCAGATGGGACATCGCAGCGTTCCCATCCAGCATAAAGACCGATGCATATGCGTCCTGCGTCTTCTGTACTGTCTTTGGAATACCTAACCAAACGCTATAGCTTTTATTTGGATCTGTAGTTGCAAACTCTTTGACTTTAAAACTGTAATAAGCCGAGCCTATTTCTGCAATATTTGCAGGTAAAGGTTTCATTTCAGGTTTCGCATAAATACTTAAACTGGCACCCAAGATCAACAACGAGCCAAAAATTCGCGAAAGCAGAGAAGTAAAAATCTTTCTATAAAGATGAGTCATTTTTCGTATACACAGCCATGAGATGCTGAAGCTTAACATATAATAATAGTTATCATTATCAATTAAGTAAATCTTAATCATCTCTCTGTCATGACGTACATCTCATCGATTAAATAGACTACATTTTCTTTGACCACGCACTCCGAAAGATGATTTTTCCTTTTTATACGGATTCAACAAGTCTAGAAAATACCCTTCCAGCTTTTTTATCACTAAAAAAAAGCCACCGCACTATGAAAGTGCAATGGCTTTATCGACACAATCAAAAGACTTAAAGCTTTTTCCATGTCATGTTGCTCAAACCTTTCGCATCTTTTGCTGTGGCTTGTACCTTCATCTGATCTTTACCAGCATTTAACTGCGCAGTATTGATGTTATACACACGGCCATCTTGAGGATTCAGCCATTGGCCTTTTGCGAATTTTTGACCTGTTGCATCACCCATTAAACCATTCAGCACTTGCATACCAAAAATCGGTTTATCCTTAAGCCCACCCTGACACTTACTACATACATCACTCACAGGCGCTCCAGCCAAAGGATAGTACTTGGTCACCACTGCGCTATATTGTGATGTTTTAGAATTCTTACGAATCACAATATCTGAAATATAATACCCTGTCCGATCATCAATCACTTTCCATGTTCCAATAAGCGGGTCAAATGGCATGGCGAAAGCAGAATGAGACAACCCCAAAAACAGTGCTGATGCACACAAAAACTTATGTTTCATAAAGTAAATTACAATAAAAATGAAGAAATAAACGGTCGCGATTATAGCAATTTTATTCTTTTTATTATCTATTATTTCATTAAAATTAAATATTTATATGAATTAAGCTGTGCGAAACATCAACAAAAAAATTGCATATAAAAAAGCCTCCGAAGAGGCTTTTTTATAATGTATCAGAGCTTTATTTTAAGCCGCTGAACGTTCTTCAATTGGCACTACTTTACGCAGTTCAGGCCCCGTATAGTCCGCACTTGGGCGAATAATACGGTTGTCTGCACGTTGTTCCATCACATGCGCTGCCCAACCTGTCACACGGCTCATCACGAAGATTGGTGTGAATAACTTGGTCGCAATATCCATGAAGTGGTATGCCGATGCATGGAAGAAGTCTGCATTACAGAATAATTTCTTCTCACGCCACATCACTTCTTCACAACGTACTGAAACTGGATAAAGAACGGTATCACCAACATCTTTCGCTAAGCGCTCTGACCAAATTTTAATGATGCCGTTACGTGGATCATTGTCTTTGTAGATTGCATGTCCAAAGCCCATGATCTTTTCTTTACGTTCCAATTTGCCCAGCATTTCTCGCTCAGCTTCTTCAGGTGACGTCCAGTTTTCAATCATTTCCATCGCTGCTTCGTTTGCTCCACCGTGTAATGGACCACGTAGTGAACCAATTGCACCCGTGATGCATGAATGCATATCGGATAAGGTTGATGCGCATACACGTGCGGTGAAGGTCGATGCGTTGAATTCATGCTCTGCATAGAGGATCAGTGATACATTCATCACTTGTTCATGCAATTCATTTGGCTTTTCACCACGCAGCAGGTGTAGGAACTGAGCACCGATTGAATCGTCATCGGTGTTTTCTTCAATGCGTACGCCATCATGGCTAAAACGGTACCAGTAGCAAATGATCGCTGGAAGCGTTGCGAGAATGCGGTCTGCAACATCTTGCTGTTCTGCAAAGGATTGTTCTGTTTCTAGGTTACCTAGCATCGATACACCTGTACGCATCACATCCATTGGGTGTGAATCCGCAGGGATACGCTCTAATACTTCTTTGAGTGCTTGTGGCAGTTGGCGCAGTGATTTAAGTTTAGCCTTGTAAGCGGTGAGTTGTGCTGCTGTTGGTAGTTCACCAAAGAAGATCAGGTAGGCCACTTCTTCAAACTGGCAGTTTTCAGCGAGGTCTTGGACGTCATAACCACGGTAGGTTAGACCTGCTCCGCTTTTACCTACAGTTGAGAGTGCTGTCTTTCCTGCGACTTGTCCGCGCAATCCTGCGCCTGTGAGGACTTTTCCTTCAGCCATTTTTAATTCTCCTGTTTAAACAGCTTGTCTAATGTGTTTTCAAAGGTGTGGTAATCGAGAAATTCGTAGAGTTCTTTGCGCTGTTGCATTTTGTCGAGGACGTTGACTTGGGTACCGTCATTGCGAATGGCATGCATGACTTCCAGTGCTGCCTTTTGCATGGCACGGGTCGGTGACAGTGGGTACAGCACCATCGAGATGCCTTGTTCTGCCAGTTGTTCTTTGGTGTAGTATGGGGTATCGCCAAATTCGGTAATGTTCGCCAGTACTGGAACACCGACTGCATCGCAGACGGTTTTGTACATAGTGATATCCGTCATTGCTTCAGCAAAGATCGCATCAGCACCGGCTTCTACACAAGCACAGGCACGGTCAATCACCGCTTGTAGGCCTTCTTTTTGTAGGGCATCGGTACGAGCCATCACCACAAAGTTTGCATCGGTTTTAGCATCGACTGCGGCTTTGACGCGGTCGACCATTTCTTGTTGGGTGACGATTTCTTTATTTGGGCGGTGGCCACAGCGTTTTTGTGCTACTTGGTCTTCGATGTGCACTGCGGCTGCGCCTGCAGCAATCATTTGTTTCACAGTACGGGCAATGTTAAATGCCCCACCCCAACCGGTGTCGATATCTACCAGTAACGGAGTGTCTACACGTTCGGTAATGCGGCGTACATCTTCCAAAACATTATCCAGACTGGTCATGCCTAAGTCAGGCAATCCATAAGAGTAGTTGGCTACACCAGCACCCGAAAGGTAGATGGCCTTGTAGCCCACCTGTTTCGCCATCATTGCTGCATAAGCATTGACTGTACCGATAATTTGTAATGGTTTTTCCACTTCCAGTGCTTGTCTAAATCTTAAGCCTGCAGATTTTTGTTCTGTCATCGTCCTTTCCACGGCATTTACTTTAATTTTCGAGTTTTGAGTATAGCCATAATGACTGAATTGGCTATGACATTTTAGAATGATCACTCTAAAACTTTAGTCCCATGGTTCACGTTTTTATTGTGTAATTTTCTTCCATGCATTGGGGTTTAGTGGTAAACAGATAAGCCCCAAAACAACAATGTGTGCATATTTTTGCTATGATAGCAACTAGAGATCCACATTTATTAGGCTGTTGTTAGTTATATGCACGACTCAGTTCAACTAGAACCCCTTACACGTGACATACCTCACACAAAACGAGGTCATGAACGCTGTCTTGCATTTTTATTAAGTGCAAACGAGTTGTTTTTGCAACATGGCTACGATGCAGTTTCACTTGATGATATTGTCAATCATGCGGGTGGTTCAAAAGCATCGATTTACAAATATTTTGGAAATAAAGACGGTCTTTTTACAGCAATTTGCGACTACCGTCGTGAGCTGTTTTTTAAAGATATTTGTATGCCTTTTGATTTCACTAAGGACAATTTGCGCGTTTATTTAATACAAACCATTTTAAATATTCAAACGCATCTTGTGCTTCCAGAAAATGCCTCTTTTTTAAGACTCATTATGGAACAAGTACAACGTAATCCGCAGTTGGCCTTTCATATTCACAAACAAGGACCTAAACATATTGAAGATGCCGTGGCTTGTGTTTTAACCAAAGCAGATGAAATAGGCATTATTCGATGTGAACACCCGAATTATTCTGCACAGCTTTTTTTTGGCATTGTGCGTGAATTAGAGTGGCGAGTACTCATGAACATCTATGTTGAAGAAAATGAACAAGAAAATCTAGAATATGTTCATTATTGTGTAGATCGTTTCTTAGCAGGTCATCAAAAAGTCTAGTTTTTTTGCAATTTCCTTTGCATATAGTATATTAATCGACTCTCTTTTTTCTTTTCACCAACCAACAACTAATTGTTGTTCTGTACCTATTTCGGTTTTCAGCAATTATTGTGGAGTAACAATGGCTCTACGTCACTTTCTTACCTTACGCGATTTATCTACTTTAGAACTGAACCAAGTTGTGCAACGCGGTATCGAACTAAAGCGTAAACAGCACAACAGCGAAGTATTCCAACCGTTTGTTGGTAAAGTCATGGGTATGATTTTTGAAAAATCGAGCACCCGTACCCGTGTATCGTTCGAAGCAGGCATGAGCCAGTTTGGTGGCAGTGCAATTTTCCTCTCTCCACGAGACACCCAATTGGGTCGTGGTGAACCGATTGAAGATTCAGCACGCGTGATTTCAAGCATGTTGGATATTGTGATGATCCGTACTTTTGGACATGACATTGTTGAACGTTTTGCCTCTTATTCAAAAGTTCCTGTGATTAATGCTTTAACCGATGATCACCACCCTTGCCAACTACTTGCAGATGTTCAAACTTTTGTTGAACACCGTGGGCCCATTGCAGGCAAAACGGTAGCGTGGATTGGTGATGGCAACAATATGTGTAATTCATATATTGAAGCTGCGCATATGTGGGGCTTTAAGTTAAAAATTGCTGCGCCTAAAGGTTATGAACCCAAAGCAGAATTTTTAAGTGAATTTGCGCATTGTGCAGAACTGGTTAACTCAGCTGAAGATGCTGCCGTAAATGCAGACCTCATCGTGACCGATGTATGGGCAAGCATGGGCCAAGAAGAAGAGCAAAAAATTCGTGAAGCTGCTTTTGCAGACTATCAAGTGAATGAACGTCTTATGGATCTTGCTCATCCTGATTGTTTATTTATGCATTGTTTACCTGCGCATCGCGGCGAAGAAATTTCTGAAAAGATGCTCGACCATAAAAATGCCGTGGTTTGGGATGAAGCTGAAAACCGCTTACATGCACAAAAAGCATTGGTTGAGTTTTTAATCAATGAAAATACCAAGAAAGATTAATTAATTTTCCCAACGAAAAGCACCTAAGGGTGCTTTTTTTATACGGGCAAAGCTATAATCAGAACATAATTTTTATAAGCGACACTTTCCATGCATTTCAAAAAAACAGGCCTGTGCCTTGCTACAATCCTAAGCTCTACTTTTTTTCAGGTTCAAGCCTCAGAATTTGATGACTACTTACAGTCCAAACAAATTATTGATCAAAATTTTAAAATTAAACAACCAGAAACGTTGAACGAGATCTTAACGGTATTAACTGCAGAAGACTCTCGAACCCTCCCAATTGAAATTGATAACAACACTATCATTGAACAATTTAATCTATATGCAGACCGTACCGAGCTTAAAGGCTTGATCATTACCCCTGATTTCGCGCAGTTTGAACAGGATTTGGGTGCGAAAGAAGTTCAAAAAGTGATTAAAAAGAATGTTGTGCAAAACTGCAATATTTTCTTCGAGCATCAATATCAACGCCATAACCCCTACATTGTAAAATTACAGCTCAGCTCTGAGAAAAATAGCTACGATTTAGAATTAAAGCAAAAAGATTGTGGTATCAAATAGTACCTTTTTAGCGATTGGTTCTCTACTTTAGCGAACCAATCCTTGCGGTTGTAAGATAATCATGGCCGCACCAATCAATACCACTGCCCCACCCATTATGTCCCAACGGGATAAATAAACTTGATCGACATAACGCAACCATAGCAATGCGGTAAAAATATAAATTCCGCCATAAGCGGCATAAATACGTCCTGACGCAGCCGGATGTAAAGTCAACAACCACACAAAAGCACCTAGCGCTAAAGCTGTAGGAATCCACAACCAATGACTTCTTCCCTGATTTAAAATCAAATAAGGGAAATAACAGCCTAATATTTCCATCACAGCGGTTACCAAAAACAGTACAAATGTACTTAAAACTTTCGTCAATTGAATATCCATGCAACCTACTTTTATTAGTTCTAACTGTTAAATACTTTCTTCAATAAAAAACCCGTGCGAACACGGGTTTTTTATTATGTAGCAATCTTTAAGCAGGTTCAGCCGTTTGATCTTCGAAAACTTCGAGTTTTAGACCCACCGCTTTACCATTTTCGTTCTTCACAGAAACCGCAACATTACCACCATGCTCTGCAAGCTCACCAAATAGAATCATTTCAGCCAGTGGTTTTTTCAAATGCTCTTGGATGAGTCGTTGCATTGGGCGAGCGCCCATTAAACGGTCATAGCCATTTTCAGCCATCCACTCACGCGCACTTTGATCCACTTCTAGAATGACTTTTTTCTCATCCAGTTGCGCTTGGAGTTCAGTTAAGAACTTATCCACCACATTTTCAATTACTGTCGTTGGTAAAGCTTTAAACTGAATCACACTGTCTAAACGGTTACGGAACTCTGGAGAAAACGCTTTCTTCATCGCATCTTGGTTATCATTACTGTTGTCTTGGTCCATGAAGCCAATACTCACGCGAGAAATACTTTCCGCACCAATATTTGTGGTCAAGACCAACACCACATTACGGAAGTCTGATTTACGACCATTGTTATCGGTCAATGAACCATGATCCATGATTTGTAGCAATAAGTTGAACACGTCTGGATGCGCTTTTTCAATCTCATCTAGCAATAATACACAATGCGGATTTTTATGAATCGCATCGGTCAACAGACCACCTTGGTCAAAGCCGACATAACCTGGAGGCGCACCGATCAAACGTGAAACCGCATGGCGCTCCATATACTCCGACATATCGAAACGAACCAGCTCAACACCCAGTAATTTCGCAAGCTGCTTGGTGACTTCTGTTTTACCTACCCCAGTTGGGCCTGCAAAAACAAAACTACCCACAGGTTTATCTGGTGATTTTAAGCCTGCACGCGACAGTTTAATTGCTGAGCCTAAAGCTTCAATGGCTTCATCTTGACCAAAGACCACACGTTTTAAATCACGTTCAAGATTTTCAAGAACGGTCTTGTCATCTTTAGACACAGTTTTTGGTGGAATACGTGCAATTTTCGACACGATATCTTCAATATTTTCCACGGTAATCAAGGTGTCATCTTGTTCAGCTTTCAGACGACGTTGTGCCCCTGCTTCATCAATGACATCAATGGCTTTATCCGGCAAGAAACGATCATTAATGAACTTCGCAGACAGCTCAACCGCAGAAATTAAAGCTTTGTCATCATATTTAACATGATGGAAATCTTCAAACTTGCTCTTCAAACCACGTAGAATATCAATCGTTTCTGAAATAGATGGCTCATTGACATCAATTTTTTGGAAACGGCGTGACAATGCATGATCTTTTTCAAAGACTTGGCGGTATTCTTGGAATGTGGTTGAACCAATGCAGCGCAATGAACCATTGGCCAAAGCGGGTTTAATCAAGTTTGACGCATCCATTGTGCTGCCCATACTTGAGCCTGCACCAATAATCATGTGGATTTCGTCAATAAACAAAACTGCTTCTGGTTTCTTTTTCAACGCGTTCAAAAGCTGTTTTAAACGTTTTTCAAAGTCACCACGGTATTTGGTTCCTGCCACCAAAGCACCAATGTCCAAGCTATACACTTCAGCATTTGCCAATGGTTTCGGTGCTTTACCATTAACAATGAGCCAAGCTAAGCCTTCAGCAATCGATGTTTTACCGACGCCAGGATCACCGACCAATAACGGGTTATTTTTACGGCGACGGCATAGAATTTGTGCTGCACGCTCAATTTCTTTTTCACGACCAATTAAAGGATCTGTTTTACCCTTTTGTGCCTCAACATTTAAGTTGGTTGTATACAGCTCTAAAGGGCCTGCGTTGCTTGAACTAGCAGATTCACCATCGAGATCTTCAATTTCTTCTTCCACTTGCACTTCGTCTTTACGTGTGCCGTGGGCCAAGTATTGTGTCAGTGTTAAACGGTTAATTTGATGGCGTTTCAAGAGGTAGACTGCAAAAGAGTCACGCTCAGAGTACATCGCCACTAAAATGTCTGCGCCTTCAACTGTACGATCACCACCGCTTGATTGCACATGGAAAATTGCACGTTGTAAGATACGGTCAAAACTTTCAGTTGGATGCGGAGCTTGGTCACTGTTTTCGCCCAGCTTAGGAGTGTGCTGCTCTACATATTCTTCAAGCTCTTTGCGAAGCACAATAATATCTGCACCACAGGCTTTCAATGCATTTACGGCCGAATCATTATCGAGTAAAGCCAATAATAAATGTTCAACGGTTAGGAATTCATGTCTCTTTTGTCGAGCCATACTAACAGCCAAACGTAAGGATACTTCTAATTGACGACTGAGCATGGAACCCCCTTAATCTTTCGGCTCAATCTGACAAAGTAAAGGATGACCTTGAGACCGAGCGTAATTATTGACTTGGTTTGCTTTTGTTTCCGCGATGTCTCTCGGGTAAACGCCTGCAACACCTTTTCCTTCATAATGTACAGTTAGCATTACTTGAGTGGCTTGGTCAAGATTCAAAGCAAAGTATTGTTGTAAAATTTCAATAACAAAGTCCATTGGGGTGTAGTCATCGTTCATTAAAACGACAGCATAGAGTGGAGGACGCTTAAGTTCTGGTGGCGCGGTTTGGACAGCGACATCCCCATTTTCTTCTTCATGCGGTTCATCATTGCTCAAGCGCGGGCTGATATGCCAATCGACATAGCCAGATTCATGAAAAGACTGCTTGATTTCATTTAAACACGTTGAACGCTTAGAGATACCCATAAACTTACAATTCACAATTATTGTGCATTCGCCTCAGCCTGAGGGATTTCAGAGACAAATGCTGATTGACTTTCTACGGCTTCACCACGTGACCAACTAAAGCGTCGTGTCACTGGTGTGCTACCTGTTAAACGGACTTCGATAAACTGTGGCGTAAAGCCTTTAGGCATCGTCCAACGCCCTGTTAAACGCTCATAGTTTTCAAAGTTAAAGTTTTTGTCTTCAAGAGGCACAACTAAAACCTCTGTACCACGAATGAGTCGGAGTTCAACTGTACCTGAAGCTGCACGTTTAGATGGACTGACTTGAACCAAGTCAAGTTGATATTCAAATGCATTTTCAGGCAAAGGTTTAATCGCAATATGCTGCACAGCCAGTGGAATACCACCGCGTTGACGCAAAACCTCACGGTAAATCACAGCAGTGGTTTCAGATTGCGCTTGTTGATCTAGAGCTTTTTGCAATGACAAATACAGCTCATTTGAATTGGTCACAGCAACATCACGCTCCTGAACAGCAGCATTGTAGTTTTTATTTAAAGCATCCAGACTGGTCTTTTGCTTTTGTACCACTTCGACCAGTTGCTCAGCATCTGCATCAAAACCTACCACCGTTAAACCCTGACGATGTCCGACGGTATAGCCCAATACCCCACTTGCAACCATCAATATTGCAGCACCAATTGCCAAGGGCTTATTGGTCTGTAAAAACGGCTTTGCAGGTTCAGGCTGTTGTGACGTCATATTTGTGTCAGTGTTCGGCATCGTCATCTCTTATTTTGATTCAATTCAAAACACACATTTAAATCGAAATCTAAATGTGTGTGAAGTTTTAAAACGTTTTTTATGGTAATAAACCAATTCCGTCTAGGCCTGCAGTTTCAGCAAACCCAAACATTAAGTTCATGTTTTGAACGGCCTGACCTGCTGCCCCTTTAACTAAATTGTCTTGTACAGAAATGACCACTAATTTTTTCGGTTGTGGTTTATACAGCGCAATACGTAGTTGATTTGCACCCCGCACAGAACGTGTCTCTGGTGAACTTCCCGCAGGCATCACATCGACAAAAGCTTCATTGGCATAAAACTGTTCATATAAACTTTGCACATCAGCAGCTTCACCCGCATCGGTTAAGTCCACATAAATCGTGCTCAGCATGCCACGAATCATTGGCACCAAATGCGGGACAAATAAAATGTGGTTAAACACCTCTTTTAAGCCTGAAATATTTTCCAACGCTTCCACAATTTCAGGATGATGACGGTGACCTGCAACGCCATAAGCTTTGAAATTATCAGCATTTTCAGAATAGATCATACCAAGGCTGGCTTTACGACCTGCACCAGACACACCCGATTTTGCATCAATAATAATGCTTTCAGGTTTAACTAATGTGTCGTTTTGCTTAAATAACGGCGCTAAACCCAGTTGTACTGTCGTTGGATAACAACCAGGGTTACCAATGACATTGGCTTGTTTAATCTGCTCACGGTTTAATTCTGACAAACCATAAACCGAGTCTTTCAGTAGTTCAGGGCACGCATGTTGCATACCATACCATTTTTCAAACTGTTCTAAGTCTTGTAAACGGAAGTCTGCGGCAAGGTCAATCACTTTAGTATTTGCAGCCACCAACTCTTCGGCATGCTTCATGGCAACGCCATGCGGTGTCGCAAAGAACACCACATCACATTTTTTCAGTTCATCAATATTCAAATCTGAATATTTAAGTTCGGTATGTCCACGTAGGCTTGGGAACATATCATCTACACGGCGACCGTCTTCTGTACGCGATGTTAATACGCTTACTTGCACATTTGGGTGTCGTAGTAAAAGACGCAACAATTCAACGCCTGTATAACCTGTACCGCCGACAATACCAACTGAAATCACGTGTATTACCTCAAACTTAAACTGTCCATTTCGTAACTGCCTAGTATGACAGGAAGTTTCTGCTTTCTAAACTGTTTTACTTGGAATTTATGCGTTTTTAGTGCTATCGACACCTAATGAGACACATCCAATATACTCTGTGCAGGCTCAAAACCAATCTGATTTCGTCCCGAATGTTTCGCCTGATATAACAATTGATCGGCAGTATGTATGGCATATTTTAAGTTGGGTTGATGTACTGCAGCCAGTCCAAAACTTGCTGTCACGGCAATATTTTTTGAGGATAATCGTGCATCGGCAATACCTAAACGAATACGATTGGCAATATTATAAGCCAGCGTGGGGTCATCAATTTGCAATAAGACAATGAACTCTTCCCCGTCAAAACGCCCTACCAAGTCGTGCGCACGGACGTTTTGCCCAATAATTTGACCGACTTGTTGTAAAATTTGATCACCCACCAAATGCCCATAGGTGTCATTAATTTTCTTAAAATGGTCAATATCACACATGAGCAAGAAATAAGGCTGTTTAGAGAGCTGATGCAACTTTCGTTTAGCGGCTTCGTTAAAGCCACGTCGATTGAATAAGTGCGTTAGCGGATCTCTTAGCCGCTCATCATTGAGTTGATGGATAATATCGCGTACCAAGGTTCCGAGCAGCACTATTGCAAACCACATACTTAAGATAATGCTCGCAGCAAGCATCATCAGCCACCAAACTGAATTTGCCAGCATGTCTGCTTCGATATTTCTTAAAAAGAGAAAAATAATGATTCCGCGAACAAAGGTATACAGCACAATAAACAAGTAGGAAAAGTCGACTATTTTATTGAGCAAATCAATCCCTTGATAATGTTTAAACATTGAAAACAAAACCAAAGACTCAACCAATGCAATTGAAATGTTCAGAATCAGCATTCTGATCCACAGTTGATCATCTACGTAGGAATAATAACTGAGTGAAAGTAAAGCCATCACGACCAAGGCAAGACACCAATATGGACGTGCATTGGCATTCTTTCTTAAGCCCATGGCATAAGCGCTGGCCCATGCACCAAACAAATACATACTGCCTAAAATGGGTGCCGACAAAGCCAACTGCTTATTCGACATAAAACTTTGTGCCGCCACAGAAAACGAAGGCACAATATATCCAAGCCCGAGCCACAATAAATATGAGGGAGCCCTAAAAGCAAAATGACATATTAAAAGTAAGCTTCCCATTAAAATCAGGCAAGCTGGAACGATTAATATAAAATAGTGGATATCTGTAAAATTCACATTTGAGGTCTTTGGACTGAAATTGAGGAATGTTTACCTTAGATCATGAAGTTTAGAGCATTTTTTGACTCACGCTCAATCAATCAGAAGAAATTATTTTTCAATTTTGTACGTAAAATTAACTTTAAACGCCTGCCCACCAATGCGGCAATGCGATTGTTTTTAAAGTTTTTCGATGCTGTTGAAAAGCAGCATCATATTTGGCAACTTCCGCCCAAAAGCGTGCACTATGATCAAAATGTTGCGTATGTGCGAGTTCATGCACACAGACATAACGGGTAATGGCTTCAGGAAACAACACTAAAGCACTGTTAAGCATAATGTCGTGTTTGGCACTACAACTCCCCCAACGTGTTTTGGGCTGACGAATTGAACATTGTGCAAATTTTAAACCAGTTTCATGACTAATCTGTTGCAAATAAACAGGCAAGTGCTGTTTGGCATATGCAATCACAAAAGATTTTAAATAACTTTCAGGCTGACGGTCACTGATCCAAAGCTGGTGATTGTGCTCATCCAAAATATACGCATTTTTTTGTGTTTGATAGCTCACCGTTAAAGCATTTTGGCGATTAAATAACCGTAATTCTGTGGGAAGGGTTTGATCTATCTGTAGCAGACTGGCTTGTTGCTTCTGCCAAGTTTCAACCATCCACTGTTCAGATTGATTTAAAAAATCCTGAATTTGCCGTTTGCTACAAAATTTAGGCACGGTTAAACGAATTTGAGTTGGTTCAACACGAAGTCGTAACCGGGTCGCACGTGCATGATGGGTGATTTGAATTTCAGGTAGGTCTGCTAAGGTCATTAATATTATTCTTTTATTGAATCATCCTCCCGACCCTCCTTTTGAAAGGAGGGAGAAAAACATAAGATAAAAATGTTTTTGCTTTTAGCCCCTCTTTTTCAAAGAAGAGCTCAGGGAAGATTTAAAATTAAACCGCGGTACGCTCTTCAATACCACTGTCTGTTGCAACAACTGCCACATCTGCTTTATTGATTGCAAAAATACCATTACACACCACACCTGGAATGTCGTTAATGGTTTTTTCAAGCTCAAGCGCATTTAAAATATTCAGGTTATAAACATCTAAAATCACATTACCGTTATCCGTCACCACGCCTTCACGGTAAGCAGGATCACCACCGAGCGCTACAATTTTACGTGCCACAGCCGAACGTGCCATAGGAATCACTTCAATCGGAAGTGGGAAGTCACGGCCTAATTGATCGACCCACTTAGAGTCATCAACGATACAAACAAATTTTCTCGCAATTGAAGCTACAATTTTCTCGCGAGTAAGTGCAGCCCCACCACCTTTAATCATATGCATATGACGGTCAATTTCATCTGCACCATCTACATAGGCATCTAAACCGCCCACAGAGTTCATATCAACCACTTCAATGCCTAATTTTTTTAAGCGCTCAGCCGTTGCTTCTGAACTTGCCACAGCCGCTTCAAGCTGAAGTTCTGGTAAAAGTTCAATTAAGAAATTGACGGTGCTGCCTGTACCCACCCCTAAAATGCCACCTTTAGGTAAGTGCTTTAAGGCAGCTTTTGCAGCAGCTTGCTTTTTTTCATCTTGGGTAGCATACAGACTCATAATTTGGCTCAACTATTTTTTGACATTTGTTGCTGATTTTACAGCCCAAATGTACAGGGGTTTGTTACAATGATCCTCTATTTTAAACTGTTAAATGGGAAATTAACATGCTGTCTCGTTTGGTTCGACAAATATTACAAGCAACAGTCTACGATGTTGCAATCGAAACTCCACTCGAAGCGGCACCTCGAATTAGTGAGAAACTCAATAACAACATTCGTTTTAAACGTGAAGACTTACAACCAGTCTTTTCATTTAAGCTGCGCGGTGCCTATAACCGCATTAGCCAACTTCCTAGAGCTCAACTTGAACGTGGCGTGATTACTGCATCTGCTGGCAACCATGCCCAAGGTGTAGCACTGTCAGGTAAAAAACTCGGGATTCGTGCCATTATTGTGATGCCGAAAACCACCCCAGATATTAAAGTTCAGGCAGTCAAACGCTTAGGCGGTGAAGTAGTTCTCCATGGCGACTCTTTTGATGTTGCCAACAAATATGCAATTCAACGTGCTGCAGAAGACGGTATGAGTTTTATTCCACCCTATGACGATGAACTGGTCATGGCAGGTCAAGGCACGATTGGCAATGAAATTTTGCGCCAATGGCGCGATGTCGACTATGTCTTCGTCGCTGTTGGTGGCGGTGGTTTAATTGCTGGTGTAGCAGCCTACTTAGGCGATGTTGCACCACATGTCAAAGTCATTCCAGTTGAATATGACGAATCTGCTTGTTTAAAAGCTGCATTTGAAGCAGGTGAACGTGTTGTACTGCCTCAAGTCGGCTTATTTGCTGATGGCACAGCTGTAGCACAGATTGGTGAAAAACCATTTGAAGTGATTCAACTACAAAAGTCGGATAACTCAGGCCCGATCGTTGAGCGTGAAGTGGTTTTAGTCAATACCGATGAAATTTGTGCCGCAATTAAAGACACCTATGATGAATGTCGTAGCATCGTTGAACCATCGGGTGCGATGGCCTTAGCAGGGATTAAAAAATATGTTGAAACACACGAGCTAATTGGGCAAAACATCGTCTCAATTGTATGTGGTGCAAACATGAACTTTGACCGTTTACGTTATATTGCAGAACGTACTGAATTGGGTGAACGCAAAGAAGCTATTTTTGCTGTGACCATTCCAGAGAAAAAAGGTTCATTCCTGAATTTCTGCCGAGCGCTACAGGGCCGTAATATCACCGAGTTTAACTATCGTGCGAGCGATGCCAGTGCAGCGCAAGTCTTTGTCGGCATTAGCTTAAAAGGCGGTGAAAAAGAGCGTCACGATATTTTTGAAGCACTCAAAACTCAGTTCGATGTCGATGACTTATCTGATGATGAAGTAGCAAAACTGCATATTCGCTACCTGATTGGTGGTCATGCAGACCTTGAAAATGAGCGTTTGTTCCGTGTTGAGTTCCCTGAACGTCCAGGTGCACTGTTAATGTTCCTCGAACGCCTTGGCCCTACGCATAACATTACCCTATTCCACTACCGTAACCACGGTGCGGCGGAAGGCCGTGTCCTCGTTGGTTTAGAAGCAAGTGATGCTAAACAAAACCCAGATGGTTTGATTGAAACTTTAGAAAGTATTTCGTATCCATATGAAGAAATTACCAATAACCTAGGTTATCAACGTTTCTTAAAATAAAAGATTCAATACATACATAAAACCGCCCTTCGAGGCGGTTTTATTCTATGAGCTGCATCGGCTCTTCATCACCAAACGTGTGGTTATACGTAACAATAATTCTATCGATCAGCTCATCATTATGCGGTACCAACAACCAATAGGGATTTTCCCGCTCGATAACCAGTAAACTGAGTTCATAAGGCTCAATAAAAATTTTAATGTGGTTAAAAATAACATCAAAACTAAATTCAAAATCATAACCATGCATGTCTGAGGTTTCTTCTTCCTCACTGTCATACATTTGATAAAAAGACGCCATATCATCATTGATTTGGTTTTTCAGCTCGTCTAAGTCAATACCTAATTGTTGAAGTCGATGGCATTCATCAATACCATTTTGTCGAAAATCATCGAGTTCTATTTTTTGAATGTTTGAATAATAGCTATTCAACCAACGTACAAAGTGCTCGAACTCATCTTGTTCTTCTGGAATTGCGGTATCATTCAATTCTGGAAACGCGACCCTCAGGGATTCATACAGTGTCTTCCGCATTTATATACTCCTTTGGATGAGTGATATATTGGTATAAGGCAAAGCGCGGTTGATCGAAAAAAGCGTGTCTGTATAAAGATGACATCTTGTGAAATTTGGCACAACATTCGTTAACAATCGACGTATAAAAAAATTTAAAGGAAAGATGACATGGCACAATTTGCAGTGATTGGTTTAGGAAGCTTTGGAGCCACAGTTGCAACTCAACTCATTGAACTGGGACATGATGTCATTGGTATCGATAGTGAAAAAAAATATGTTGAAAATATTTCTGAGCAGGTGACCCATGCTGTCATCGCCGACGCAACAGATGAACATGTCCTCGATGAATTAAATATTAAAAACTGCGATGCCGTGGTGGTCGCAATTGGTGAAAATATTGAAGCCAGTATTTTGTGTGTGCTGCACCTCAAAAATATTGGGGTTGAAAAAATTTGGGTCAAAGCCAAATCAAAGTCGCACCATATGATTTTAAGCCATTTAGGGATTAGTAAAATTATTCACCCTGAAGAGGACATGGGCGTGCGGATTGCGCAGTCTTTATGCTACCCCATGGTCAGTCGCTATATGGCGCTTGAAGATAATCACTATATTGTCAAAATTGAAATTGATGAAAAACTACAAGGGACTCGCTTCCGCCAATTGATGGATCAAGCACCTGATGTGAAAACATTACTCCATAAACGTGGCAAAGACGTTTTGTACAGCATTGACCCCAATTTAATTTTACAAGTGGGTGATATTCTAGTTGTTGAAGGTTTAGTTGAAACATTACGTCGTCTTTCAGCACGGTTCAAATCATGAAAAAAGTCAAAGAATGGCAAACCCAACCAAACAGCACCATTAATTTAAGCCCGCCCAGCCTGCTGGCCTTGGGTTTTTTGAGCTTTATTATTATTGGGACTCTATTATTAAAGCTACCCATTTCACACCACGGTGAACTCAGTTGGATTAACTCTTTGTTCACCGCCAGCTCAGCCGTCACCATTACTGGACTGTCTGTGGTGAATGTCGGTGAAACTTTTACCGTAACAGGTAAAATCATCATTATGCTGCTGATTCAAATTGGTGGCTTAGGCTTTATGACTTTTGCAATTTTAGCCGCACTGAGTCTGTCGACCAAACTCGGTTTAAAGCAACAAATCATGGCGCAAGAGACCATTGGTCAAACCAGCTTATCCAAAGTATCCTTCACCATTAAAGGTGTACTGCTATATTCCTTATTTTTTGAGGCGATCGGCACGGTTATTTTGACCATTGCATGGTTAGAAGATTACAATTTCAATCAAGCTCTGTTTTATGCGGCTTTTTATAGTGTATCCGCATTTAACAATGGTGGCTTTTCACTGTTTCCCAACAGTCTAATGAACTTCTCGGGTCAGTATCTCATTACCTTTACCATCAGTATGCTATACATCATTGGTGGGACAGGTTTTGTGGTGTTAATGGACATTAAACGCAGCAAACGTTGGAAAGGCTTAAGTACCAATAGCAAACTGATTTTATCCACCATTGCAGGTTTGAACCTGATTGCTTTTGTTCTTTTATGGGCAATTGAATCGAACAATCCCCTCACTTTAGCGCCAATGAGCTTAGGTGACCAAGCTTTAAATGCATGGTTCCATGCCACCGTGCCTCGTTCATCGGGTTTTAACAGCCTCGATTTGGCACAAATGAAAGATGCTTCGACCCTCGTGACCATGTTACTGATGTTCATTGGGGGCGGCTCGATGAGTACCGCAGGCGGGATTAAAGTAGGTACTTTTATTATTGTTTTACTCAGCGTGATTAGCTTCCTTAGACGTGAAGATGAAATTCGTGTGTTCAATCACTCTGTTTCTCAAAAAACCTCTTTTAAGGCGATGGCTGTCGTCTCTATTACCGCAGCACTTATTTTCTTAGGCATCTTTAGTTTATCTTTAATCGAACCTAATCATCAGTTTATGGATTTGTTATTTGAAGCCATTTCCGCTGCTTGTACTGTCGGTTTGTCACGCGGCATCACGGGTGAACTTCAACCTGCAAGTTTATTTATTCTGATGCTCTTGATGTTTGCAGGTCGTTTAGGTCCTTTAACGCTAGCCTACCTGATTGCGACGCCAAAAAAGAGCCGTTTAAAACATCCAACTGCCGATATTCAAATTGGTTAAAACACCTAACACTTAAACATAAAAAAACCACGTATCAAACGTGGTTTTTTTATGTCTCTAAATTAGTACCAATTCATTAAGGACACGCCCAAACCCACATAAGTCGCTCGGTGGTTATAATCAATTAAGCTTTCGCCATAACCATCAAACAACTGGAAATGGCCACGCAATTTCCCTGAAATAGGAAAAGCCCAGTCAAACTGTGCAGCACCGCGCGAGTCATCGCCACCTTTTAAACTATGGCGTAGCATGAGTGAAAAATCATGTTCATTCCAACGGTAGAATGCTGTTAAATCACCCCGTCCGACATAATCCTTAATATCAGGGTTATTATCATCACCTGCATCTTCATCTAGACGGTACCAAGGGCGCAGCATGAGCGCAAAGTTGTCTCTTTCAAAACCCACATTCAACATGACACGGTTCCAACTACGCGACAGCGGATCGGAACGACCATTAGACTGGTGGTTGAAAGTTAATCCCAGTAAGCGACCATTTAAACCCAACAGTTCATAATTGGTACGGAAAACCAAACTGGCTTCAGGCTCATAGTTGGTTTCACGGAACGGACGTGATTCTTCACCGTTATACACCTGCCAACGAGAAGACTGGGTATAACCCAACCAAACATCGCCATTGTCTCCAAATAAGTTCTCGACTGCTTTGGTTTTTAAAGACAGTTGAAATTTCGCTTCCATCGACTTCAGGTTTTGCTCTCGATCGGCATTTACAGTATTGTTTTCATTTGGGCTCGATGGACGTTCATTTTTATCTGTCGTCCAAAAACCAGGCATTAAGTACACAGGTTGATAAGCACGAATATTCCAAGTCCCTAATTTACTTTCGGGTGAAAGCTCCCAACGGCTATCCATTAAAGATAAATTCGGGGATATTTTAGGACCTTCAGAAGCGAAAACAGAGCTCACACCTTGTGCAATCTTCCCTGTGATATTTTCAGGTTCTGGCGCAATTTCCATGGCTGCACGTTGCTCAGAAACAATGCGCGGCTTTACTGCTTCAGGAATTTTGAATAATGCATCATAACAAGCCAAACGGTCTGCATTAGATGCTAATGCAACACATGCCTCGGCTGTTGCAGGAGTTGCAGGTACTTCGGAAATTTGTGCATGTGTTTTAGCGACACCCAAAGTACTGAGCACAGTCATGCTCAGTACTAAAGTTGAACGCTCAAATGATTTGAACGCCATACGACCCTCTTATTGTTTTACTGAACTTGTTGAATACTAAAACCTAACTCAATTAAAGTATCACGCTTCGCCATAGGTGCAACCACGGCTTTCGTTGGTTTTTGTTCAAGCAAGTATTGTACCGCCACACGTTGCAAGTCCTCTAAACTCACAGCCAAAAGACGGCTACGTAACTGCTTACGGAAGGCTGGTGTACGTGCATGTAAAAGTGCATAACATGCCGTAATCGCTTCACCCGCTGGTGAACCTGGTTTGTCCATACCCGCAATCAAACCTAAAATTGCTTCTTCAAGCTGATGTGGTTTTTGCTCAGTATTGAGCAACCATTGCACACTGGCTTCAAAGTCATTAAAAGTTTCAGCCAAACGCGGATCACGGTAGCTATAGAAGCGGAATGAACATGCATTGCCGTCATAGCTTGCGCCACCACCATAAGCCCCACCTTTTTCACGAATTGCACTGTGTAAGAAACCATTACGCAAGTACGCTGCCAGTACCATCAGCGGTGCAGCATCTGGATGTGACACCTCAACGGCTTGATAAGCCGATGAACAGAATTGAACATTGGCTTGAATTAACCACGCCTCATCTGCATCGGTATCGATCTGCTCAGCCGTTTTCAAACTCACAGTTTGCTCAGGAATGGCTAACTTGTCCCACACATTTTGAACTTCTTCAACCAAACGGTCTGACTGATGTTCTTCACAAACCAGTAAGAACTGTTTTGGTGCTTGTAAAAGTTTTAAATGAATCGCTTTTAATTCATTGATCAAATCATCATAAGCTGCTGCATCTTTTTCAATACGGCTGACTAAATCGCCTAACCAGTTTAATGCACCCAAGCCTGTGTTGTGATAATCACGTTTTGCCAAAGCACTGTGGTTACGTCCTGCAATTTGCATGGCATAACTGTGTCCTGAACCTGACAGACGAGATGCCCAACGCGTTTTACGTTGTTGCAATAACTCAACAATGCGATCTTTTTCGTCAAAACGCAGTTGTTCAAATGCCAGTTTCAACAAAGCGATACTGTCAAAATTACTCACCAACGATTTTGTGGTCAGCGTTAACCATGCACTGATTTGATTTTTGTCATTTACTTGAGATCGTAAAGAGGCGCCCATACCTAAACCACCACTCACCGCAGTTTGTAGTTGTTGTAGTTCTAGATAGTCATATTGACCTGCACCAACTTCACCCATCAAAATGGACAGCAAGTTAAAGTAAGGTGACTGCACTACATCTTGCGGAATTTGGATCAGGACTTGATTGTAGTAAATACCGTTGGTACCCGCATGATAAAGATTCAACGGATAATCGATACGATTTGAGATAATCTCGCGCAACTGCCCTTGTACAATTTGCAGTTCAGCAGGCACATCTTCCAAGCCCACTTTTGGCAGAAGGTTAAGGTCATCTGGGGTATCTTGACGGACTTTGAGTGCTTCAGTTTGTGCTTCAATTTCTGCTTTTTCAGCGTCTGTTAGCTGCGCACCAATTTCGGCTAAACGTGTTTTTTCTGCTGCCGCTTCCACCGCAGATTTATTGGCATCAGGCACCAAAGTCATTTGTACACGGTGTGGGTTATCAATCAAATAGGTTTTGATTAAGTTTGACAACCACATTGGATCTTTCAGTTCTTCTTTTACCGCAGCAATGGCTGAGTCCACATCCCATACAGTGACTGGGTCGCTGTGGTGAATCGCACTGCCCAAACCATTTAAAATCAGGCTTAGACCATAAGGCATGCCATCGCCATTGATTTCACGTTGGTGCAATTCAATTTGATGTAAAATCGCATCGACCATGTTTTGATCAACAGGTTTTGAAGCGACGTCTTCTAAAACCTTAAACACACCTGCTTTAAACTCAGCTGTATGTTCAGGGTTTGAACCCTGTACGCCACAGTAGAAGGTCATTTCGTAGTTTGAATCATCTACGCCCATAATCGGGCCAGTAGACTGTGCATAACCACAGGTCTCAAGGTAATGACGTAACGGAGAAGCCGAATCTTCTAACAATACACCTTCGACAAGGCGCATACCTAAGCGTAGTTTGATCTCACTGGCTTTAGGCAATAACCACGAAATAATGTGATAAGTTTTGTCTTTTAAATCTTCTGCATCTACCGCATAGGTTTCAGTCACTTCTAGCGGCGCAGTCAGACGTCGCTCTTCTTTAGAAAAGAGCGTTTCACCTTTTGAAAACTTCGCCAAGGCTAAAGTTTCAAACTGCTCTTGTAGATTGTAAGCAGGCTCATTACCAAAGGTCATGAAAACTGCGTTACTTGGGTGATAATGTGACTTGTAGAAATCCACCAACTCAGGGTAAGTCAAGTCTGGAATATCTTTAGGGTCGCCACCTGAGTTGTAGTGGTAAGTGGTTTCAGGAAATAAGTGATGCGCTAACTGATGATACAACTGGTCTGAAGGCGAACTCATTGCCCCTTTCATTTCGTTGAAAACCACACCTTTATAAACAGGCTCACCGTTTTCAAGCTCAATGCGGATCCCTTCTTGGGCAAAATCCAACGGATTCAAATTGGCTGCAAAAGCAGCATCTAAATACACTTCGAGTAAATTTTGGAAATCTTTTTTATTCTGAGTCGCAAATGGATACGCTGTCCAGTCCGCCGCAGTAAAGGCGTTCATAAAAGTATTCAGTGAACGACGAATCATTAAAAAGAACGGATCACGAACAGGAAATTTTTCCGAACCACACAGTGCTGTGTGCTCTAAAATATGCGCTTCGCCTTTTGAATCCATAGGTTGGGTGCGAAATGCAACCAAGAATACATTTTCATCATGATTGGTGGCCAAGTGATAATGCACTGCCCCAGTGACTTTATGTTTATATTCAGACACTAAAATGTCTAAAGCTTCAACATGGTGTTGACGTACCAACTGAAACGCAGGATGTACAGTTTGAGAAATGGTTTCAGTGACATCTACAGTCATGTGATCTCCTAACAATAATTAATACACTGCCTGCATTATAGCTTTAGTTGTCAAAAGATTTCACGCTGAAAACCCGAGTAATTTGCTGGAAATTTGAAAAGCATCTCACTGCTTTCCAAATTTCAGTCTTTTTGAGGGAAGCGTTCTCAAAAGTAAAACTAGATGAGATATTTAAAATAATTATAGTTCGGGTGATTTTCCACAAAAACATAGTTTTGCTTCTGATAGAAACTGGCTGCGGACAAATCCGCGGTATTTAAACACAGCGCAGAAAAGTTCGGACGTGCACATTTTTCTAAATGTGCCAACAACTGACGACCCACACCGCTCTTACGGTATTTAGGATGTACATAAAAACGGCGTACGCGCCCAATACGCGCCTCGATTTCATTTTCACCCCATTGCTGATTTAAACCGCCACAGGCAATTAATTGGTCTTGATCGTAGGCCAATAACAACACTTCACCCTTTTGATCAAAACGATTTTTTCCGCTTTGATATTCTTCGATCAAGCGGGTCAACGGTTCATATCCTTCTTTTGCTGCGAGTTGTGCCAAAGCTTGTATTTGAGGAGGTAATTGTTCTGCCGCTTGAATTAAAATTTCCATCTAAACTTCCTTGAATATGAGCAAAGCCATTTCACTACATTTGCCACGTAAATAAAATGAATTTTCCTCAACAAACTACAGCAATCTTGAGCATTGGTGTAAAATGTCGCTTTATTTTCAATACGTGACGAAAAAAGACATGGCAACTGTTGATCTTTTTGCAATTGGTAATGCACTAATCGACCAAGAATTTAAAGTCTCTGACGACTTCCTTATTCAACAACATTTGCAAAAAGGCACTATGCAGTTAACTGATGGTGAAACACAAGCAGATCTTTACAAAAAATTAAAAGAAACACAAAGCTATAAAGGTCAGGCTTCAGGTGGTTCAGCAGCCAACACCACCGTTGCTTTTAGTGCCTTGGGTGGTTCAGCATTTTATGCATGCCGCGTGGGTAATGATGAGCTAGGGCAAACTTACCTCAACGGTTTGCACGAAGCAGGCATTAAAAACACTGAAAAATCAATCAGTGAAGGCGTAACAGGCACGTGTATGGTTCTAGTCAGTGAAGACTCTGAACGCACTATGCATACCTATTTAGGTATTACAGCCGAGTTAACTGAACAACAGATTGACTTTGAACCCTTAAAAACAGCGAAATGGCTCTATATCGAAGGTTATCTTTCAACCAGCGATAGCGCACGTTTAGCTGTTAAGCAGGCGCGTGAAATTGCCAAAGCTCATGGTGTTAAAATTGCATTAACCCTATCTGACCCTGCGATGGTGCAATACGCGCGTCATGGTCTAGATGAAATGATTGCGGATGGTGTGGACTTATTGTTCTGTAATCAGCAAGAAGCCATGATGTACACCGAAACTGAAACAGTTGAGGCGGCTTTAGCAAAACTCAAAACACTGAGCCAGCATGTGGTGATTACGCTTTCAGCTGAAGGTGCACTTATTTCAAATGCACAGGAAACATTTAATGTCGCGGGTCGTAAAGTACACGCTATCGATGCCAATGGTGCAGGTGATGCCTTTGCTGGTGCCTTCCTTTATGCAGTGAATGCGGGCTTAGGCTTACATACAGCTGCGCAACTTGCAATTTTGATTTCAAGTGAAGTGGTGTCTCAGTTTGGCCCTCGTTTGGCTGTGGCAAATTACGCTGAATTGTTCCAACAACTGCAAAAGGAATGTGCATGATGCAAAAAATTTGCATGACGGAAGACATCCCAGAACGCGAAGCGCGTTCTTTTGAAACACCTAAAGGGGATACGATTTTTATCACCCAACGTGACGGTGCCTTCTTTGCTTACCAAAACATTTGCCCGCATTTGCAAGTTGAACTTGAATTTTTGGAAAACCAGTTCTTAGACCGCGACCAAGAATTTATTGAATGTTCGACCCATGGTGCGTTGTTTATGGTGGAAACAGGTGAATGCATTTCTGGCCCATGCCAAGGCGAAGCACTTGAAAAAGTAGCGATTACCGTGCATTCTGACGGTGGGATTTATCTCACAGAAGAATAATGAAATTGGACGTTCACCATGTATGAGTTGCTACATCACCCTGACTTGATGCTCTTTCATTTCAGCTTATTGACTTTAGTCATACTCAGCATGGTGGAAACCTTAGGCTACTTTTTTAAATCTCGCCCAAGTCATTTCCTCAAAAGGCTCTCGCCACAAAAACTGACTGAATCTCCGCTGCTGGACGTTAAGTTTTCTAAAGTACTGATTGTAGTTTTTCTCTTACTTAATTTTAGTGTTGCAGGTTATTTCCTTCAGTTCTGCATCTATGCCAAAGAACAAGCGTTTACTTCGGCTTACTATCTAATCTTGCCTGCGCTGATTATTGCAATTTTCTTTACCGTTTTTATGATCCACTGTTTGGATCAAGTTATTAAACCCAGACCAGATAAAAAACAAACCAACTTACTGGGTCGTCTGGCGACTATCTCCAGCGGGAATGCACGTCCTGGTTTTTCGGCTCAAGCTCGCGTTCGCGATGAATATGGTCAACTCCACTATGTGCAAGTTGAACCTGAGTTTGGTGAACTTGAATTTCAGTCACAAATTATTCTCATTCGTCTAAAAAAGTCGCATTACATAGCAAAGAAAATTTCAAAATCCAATCAACTTTTTAGTGGTGAAAGTACGCGCTAAACAAGCACCCCATCTGATCCCATTTCAACACTCTACGTCTTTATGAGCAAGTTTATCCTTTGCCATGGCCACTGCGTTAGCCTCCAACAAACGCCTCACAACGCGCTGTTTAAATCGAACCCTTGCCTCATCTTCTTGCTCAATCTTTTTAAAGTAATCTTTCATTCACAATCCAGCTTTCTACAATTTAAAAATATTTGCGCAAAATAAGATCAGGATGAGAATTTTACTCCCCGCCTCTGCCTTCAAGCTTATATGACACAATAAAAGACTTTTTAAATATTAATTCGATTTTCAATTCCTAATTTCCTTGTGATGTATGCGACAGATCAAATCATCCATGATTCATATCCGTTAAAATCCATCATTTAAAAGCCCTATCACTTTTATCATCTTAAGACGAATTACCAATAAAAATAACGATGAACGTTAAATATAAGCGTTTTAGTCGGATTTAAAATAAATATATACAAGTATTTTAGTCAGGTATTTAAATATAAAC